>OLPK01000713.1_pt1 | contig 30326 bp, 21 predicted proteins | sample 1672261 | NCBI WGS metagenome assembly OLPK01 (sample SAMEA3136665, study PRJEB25190) | human gut metagenome
CGGTTGATCTGGTACGCCAGAAGGGATTCGAACCCCCGACCTTTTGGTTCGTAGCCAAACACTCTATCCAGCTGAGCTACTGGCGCATACAAGATCTATTTTCTTTCGCTGTCGGCGTTTCGTTTTGTCGTTCTCGCTGACTGCCTTATTATAATATCACGGGTGGGGCCTAATGTCAACAACTATTTTCAGATTTTTTTGAAAGTTTTTTTCGGAAACCTGTTTTCGGCAAAACAAAGCCGCCTGTGGGGGAACAGGCGGCTATATACAGCAGAGAAATTGGAGGTCTGCCATATACCTTATATTGCGTTTTATTCCTGCGGCGGAATGGTATCGAAGCCGATCTGCAGCTCTTCATCGGTGGGAATGTGGTTGCGCATGGTGCCATTGTGATACGCCTCGTATGCTGCCATATCAAAGTAGCCGGTACCGGTCAGACCGAACAGGATGGTCTTAGCTTCGCCGGTCTCCTTGCACTTGAGCGCTTCGTCGATTGCGGCGCGGATGGCGTGGCTGGACTCCGGCGCCGGAAGAATGGTCTCCACCTTGGCGAACTGAACTGCCGCGTCGAATACGTCGGTCTGCTTGACGGAAACCGCCTCCATATAACCGTCGTGGTACAGCTTGGAGAGGATCGGACTCATGCCGTGGTAGCGCAGGCCGCCTGCGTGGTTGGGCGCGGGCATGAAGCCGTTGCCGAGCGTGTACATGCGGGCCAGCGGTGTAACATGGCCGGTATCGCAGAAATCGTAAACATACTTGCCGCGGGTAAGCGACGGGCAGGAGGCCGGTTCCACCGCGATGATGCGCGGATCGGCCTTGCCGAGCAGCTTATCCTGCATGAACGGAGAGATCAGGCCGCCGAGGTTGGAGCCGCCGCCGGCACAGCCGATGACGATATCCGGATACTCATCGAGCATTTCCATAGCCTGCTTGCTCTCCAGACCGATGATGGACTGGTGCAGCAGCACCTGATTGAGCACGGAGCCGAGTACATAGCGGTAGCCCTCGTGCGTAGTAGCCACTTCTACGGCCTCAGAAATCGCACAGCCGAGCGAACCGCCGGTGGTCGGATCGTGTGCCAGAATAGCGCGGCCTGCCTCGGTCGTATTGGACGGAGACGGCGTTACATTCGCGTCAAAGGTTTGCATGATGGCCTTGCGGAACGGCTTCTGCTCGTAGGAGACCTTAACCATGAATACCTTCAAATCCAGTCCGAAGTACGCGCATGCCTCAGAGAGTGCAGTACCCCACTGACCGGCACCGGTCTCGGTGGTAAGGCCCTTGAGGCCCTGTTCCTTGGCGTAGTACGCCTGTGCGATCGCGGAATTCAGCTTGTGGCTGCCCGAGGTGTTGTTGCCCTCAAACTTGTAGTAGATCTTAGCCGGGGTGTCCAGCGCCTTCTCCAGATTGTACGCGCGGCACAGCGGAGACGGACGGTACAGCTTATACATATCGAGCACCGGCTCGGGAATATCAATGTAGCGGGTGTCATTGTCGAGTTCCTGATGAGCCAGCTTTTCACAGAAGATAGGATACAGATCCTGCTCCGCCAGCGGCTGGCGCGTGCCCGGATGAATCAGCGGGTCCGGCTTTTCCTTCATGTCCGCCCGCAGGTTGTACCACTGCTGGGGCATCTGGTCTTCGGTCAAATAAAGTCTGTGGGGGATCTTAGCCATGGTGATTACTCCTTTGCAGTAATGGAGAATTGATAATGGATAATGGAAAATGAATGTGACGCGCAGAGCGCGTTTATTAAATCATCGCGCTTTGCGCGATACCACAATTCTCCATTCTCCATTTTCAATTCTCAATTTGTTTTACAAAAATAAAAAAGCTCCTGTCCCAGATTTCTCTTGGGACAGGAGCGAATACGCTCTTGCGGTACCACCCAGATTGACGCAAACTGCGTCCACTCTGCTCACACATCAAACAATGCGCGCTCCCCTGATAACGGGCGGAGTCCCCGTCGCAGTTACTTGGCCGAAGCCGTTCGCCTTGCCCTGCTGAAGTCCATTCACACGGTCCTTGCCTGCCGCAATCACACCGCCTGCGGCTCTCTTGGAGGTTCGGTCTCCCTGCTACTCGTCTTCGTCATTGGTTTGTGTTGGTTTACTTGGTATGGTCACAGTATATTCGCAAAACAGTGGATTGTCAAGTGCGATTTGCGAAAAACAATATATTATTTCTGTTATAAATTCTTATTATGAGAATAAAGGGCGCGGTATCGTCTTTTTCTGCACACTGTGCTATAATGGGTAGCAGAATGAAAAAGCAGAAAGGACATGAGTGCAAATGCGGGTGATCGAGGGCGAAAACGAACTGCGGCTGACCTGTTCGCGGAGTGCGAGCGGCGGCATTGCGCTTTTGCGGTGCGAAACGCAGGACGATATTGTGCGTCTGCCGGATGGGATAGACGGTGTGCCTGTTACCGAGGTCGGCGCGTATGTACTCAGCGAGCGGGTCCCCGATCTGACGGGCAAGGACACGTTCGCTGTCCGTATCACCTGCGGCGGCATGGAGCCGAAGCACAATGCAGCGGCTATCCGCACGGTTACGCTCCCGAAGGATGCAAAAAGTGTTGGCAGTTATGCATTTTATAACTGCCGAAACCTTGAACGCATCGAACTGACTGATTCCGTCAGCGAATTCGGCGGCGGTGCGCTGATGAACTGCATGAGCCTGCGCGAAGTCATCCTGCACGCCGCACCGTCAGCGCCGACCTGCCTGCCCAGGCTGCTCGGCGAGTACGCCGGTGAGCTGGATGTGCGGTTCGACGGGCACGCGCGGCTGCTGTTCCCCGAGTACGTCGAGGAACTGGAGGACCTCAGTCCGGCGCATATTTTTCAGCGGCGCATTCACGGTGCAGGATACAGCTACCGCCAGTGCTTTGACGGCGGTGTGCTGAATTTTCGGCAGTATGATGCTGCCCTGAGCGAACTGCTCGAGCGGCACGATTTTTCGGTCGCGGCACGCGTAGCAGTGCGGCGGCTTGCCGTACCGTTTGTGCTCTCGGATGCCGCAAAAGCGGACTATCTTGCGGTTTTACGCACCCACGGCGGCAATCTGGCGCAGTCCTGCGCCAAGGCAGGCGAGACCGCTGCCTTGACTTTCCTGCTGTCGCTCGGTGTGCTCTCTGCCGCCGATGTGGATGCCGCGTGCACGTCTGCCCGCGAAGCAGAGCAGACGGCAGCGCTGTCCGTTCTGCTGTCAGCCGCCGGCAAAACGCAGTCCAAGGGACGCGCCAAATCGTTTGAATTATGATATAAATATATAGAAGTTATCAATAAATCCGTAGGGCACCCCGCCCTACGATGCAAGATGAACCTGTGAGGTGATATTTTCCATGCCGCAATCCGACCGCTGGCGCTCCATCGGGCGCGAAATCCTGTTTTCCGCCCGCACCGAACTGTACATGAACCTGCCGTTCCTCGATTCCGCGTTGGCGGCGCTGCCTGCGGCAGACGGTTACGATACACCCACGCTCGCTACCGACACGCGCGTGCTGTTTTTCAGCGGTGCATGGCTGGCGCAGCAGTACGAGCGTTCCCGCGCGAACGTCAACCGCGCCTATCTGCACACGCTGTTCCACTGTCTGCTGCGCCATCCCGGAAAGACACGCGGACGCGATGCCGACCTGTGGGATCTTTCGTGCGATATTGCGGTCGAAAGCATGCTGGATTCGCTGGATTACCGCTGCCTGCAGGCGGAAAAGGTGTCAGTTCGGCGGCAGAATATCTACCGTGAACTGCGGGACGAGTTGCCGGTCCTGACGGCTGAGGCGGTCTATCGCCACTTTCGCCGCACGCGGCTGAATTCGTATGACTGTGCCACGCTCACGCGCGTGTTTGCGACAGACGAGCACACGCTGTGGTACAAGGAGGACGACGATCAGCAGGAGCGCCGCTGGCAGCAGCAGGCCGAGCGCACGCAGACCGCGATGGAGACGGTTTTCGCGAACAAGGCGGAAGGCGGTCAGGCTGTGCGGGAGCAGCTTGCCGTTTCCACCCGCAAAACGACCGATTTCCGCGCGTTCCTGCGGCGGTTTGCCGCGCTGCGCGAGGAGGTTTCGGTGGATGCGGATTCGTTCGACTACGGCTATTATGCCTACGGATTGCGTCATTTCGGCAATATGCCGCTCATCGAGCCGTTAGAAACGCGGGAGGTGCGGAAAATAGAGGATTTCGTCATCGCTATCGATACCTCGATGTCCACCTCCGGTGAACTCGTGCGCGCGTTCCTCAGCCGCACCTATGAGCTTTTGCAGGAGAACACCAGCTTTTTCCGGCATTTCAACCTGCGTATTCTGCAGTGCGACGATCAGCTGCGCTCGGACAAAAAGGTGACAAATGCGCGGGAACTCGCGGAATATATGGAGCATTTTGAACTGATCGGTCAGTCTGCGACTGATTTTCGTCCGGTTTTCGAGCACGTTGACCGCTTAAATGCCGAAGGCGCGTTCCGCCATCTGCGCGGCCTGCTGTACTTCACGGACGGACTCGGCATCTACCCGAAAAAACGTCCGAAGTACGATGCGGCGTTTGTCATGCTCGAAGGCGAAGCCTATCCGGATAAGGTGCCGTCATGGGGGATTCGGGCGGTAATCAGCGAGGATGCGTTATCTGTAGAATGAAAGTAGAATGAAAAAGGACGCTTTACGCGTCCTTTTTTGCAGTTCGGTTATTTTTCACCCATTCGGCGATCGTCTGCTTGACCTTCTTTATCTGCAGCGGCTTTGCCAGATGGGCATTCATGCCTGCGGCGAGGCACTTCTGTGCATCCTCGTAAAAGGCGTTTGCGGTCATGGCGATGATGGGCAGCGTTTTCGCGTCCGGTCGGTTGAGCGAGCGAATGGTCTTCGCAGCGTCAATGCCGTTCATCACAGGCATCATCACATCCATGAGAACCGCGTCGAATGTGTCCGGTGGATTGTTCTGCACGATCTCCACAGCCTGTTTGCCATCCGTGACGACGGTTACGGTCGCTCCTTCGTCGGTCAGCAGGATCTGTGCGATTTCGGCGTTGAGCGCATTGTCCTCGACGAGCAGCAGCTTGCAGCCTGCAATGCTGATATCCGGCGCGGCATGTGCGTCCGGTGTCTGCTCGGGAGACGGTGCAATTTCAAACGGCAAAGTGATTACAAAGGTGGAGCCGACACCAAGCTGACTCGTGACCGTAATCGAGCCGCCCATCCGGTCGACAAGCTCCTTGGTGATGGTCATGCCGAGACCGGTGCCGTGATAATAGCTGCGCGCGTCCTGCTTTTCCTGCGTGAACGGTTCAAAAATATGGTCAACAAAGTCCGGACTCATGCCGATACCCGTATCCGAAATCGTCCAGCGATAGGTGCATTTGCCGTCCTGTTCACCGAGCGAGTCCGTATGGGTGGTGATTTTACCGCCGGGACGGTTGTATTTGATGCAGTTGCTGTAAATATTGAGGAAAATCTGCCGCAGATGTAGCGGACTGCCGTAAATATACGGGTACGGAATGATGGATTTGTCCTTTTCGTACTCCCACTCAATGCCGGCTTCTTCGGCGCGGCCGATGATAATGGTAATGATATCGCGGGTCAGCTCCACCAGACTGATGCGCTCGTGCGTGAGGACGGTCGTGCCCTCCTCCAGCTTGCTCATCTGCAGCACATCGTTGATGAGCGACAGCAAGTGATTGGCGGAAATCTGCATTTTTTTGTGATTTTCCAGCAGCAGCGCCTTGTCATCAAAGTGGGTTTCGTCCACCTGCAGCAGACCGATAATGCCGTTGAGCGGTGTGCGGATATCGTGACTCATGCGCGAGAGAAATTCGGTTTTGGTGCGGTTCGCAATACGCATTTCATCGAAGGCGGCCTGCAGACGGGCGTTCTCTTGCTCGTCGCGGGCGTGCATCTGCGAGGTATCCTGCAGCAGGATAATCGCCGTGACCATCGGCATTTCGGCATTGATTTCCTGATCAAACGCGGTGGTCTGCGTCATCAGCACGGTTTTCTGTACCCAGCGGATAGCGCCGTCATCCTCCTGCACGCAGTACTCCACCGTGATGTGTTTTTCACCGGCGGCAAAGCGCTTGAGCAGACGGGCACTGGTATCTGCCGTGCGGTAGCTGCCGAGTGTTGCCGGTGTGACGCGCTTGCGGTACTCGTCGCAGTAGTCGCGGTAGGAGCAGGGAAGCGGGTAGTCGAGGAACAGCGCCCGGTCCGAATCACTCTTGCCCGCAGGTGAAATGTTGCGCTCGAGGGTGTCGCGCGTGAGGTTTACCGTGTAGATTGTGCCCGCCATATCGAGCAGCGCGTCCACATAGCTGTCGTTCTCAAGGATAGACTGCTTTAGCTGCTCGTAGTACAGCGTCAGCTGCTCCTTTGGGTCGATGGCTTGGTCGGCGTTCAGCCGGATGGTCTCGAACGCGAGGATAAAGTGGTGCAGCACACCGGCTTCATCCCAGTCAACCGGAAGAACGGTCAAACGGCTGTAGCGGCTTTCATCGGCCGCGTTGTACTGCAGTTCGAGGGTATCCTCTGCGCTGTGCAGGCTGCGCTGCAGTACGTCAAGCTGCAGCGCAGAACGGACGCGGCTGCGCTCGCTTTTAGCAGCCTGTTCCTCGGCAATCTGCTCGACGGCGCCGGTGTAGCTGCCGTCCGATGCCAGAAAAAAGCTCTCGCACGCGCGGATGGTGCGGTAGGTGTCCAGATGCGCATCGCAGTACAGGCAGTCGGAAAAGCTGCGGTGCAGGCGGTTGACCTGCTTCAGCAGCTGAAAATCCAGCCGCTTTTCGGCGGCGGCTTCCTCGCGCTTGACGTGGTTTTTGTTGATGTACATGTTTTTGTCCGCAAGGTCAAACAGATCGCGCATATTGCTGTCCGGATTGTCCGATGCAAGCGCAAAGCCGGCCGCATAGCTGAGCGGTGTATCCGGATGCTGTCGGGACTCCTCGGCAAGCTGTTTACGGACATGGGAGAGCAATTTCTGCAGCGCATCGGCATCCGGTCCGTGCGTTATCGCGAGAAACTCATCGCCGCCTGCACGGCCGACAAAATGCTCCTCGGGCATGGCCGCACGCAGCGCGACCGCAAATCGCCGGATGTATGCGTCACCGGCCTCATGGCCCATGCTGTTGTTGATGCGGCGCAGATTATTCAGGTCAAAGCTGCACACGCCGGTTTCGGGCGCAGGCAGCGTCGGATCGTCGAGCAGCTCCTCGCACTTGTTCTTGTTGGGCAGGCCGGTCGCGGCATCCAGATAGACCTTATGCTGCAGAGCGCGGTTCATCGCAGCCGTGTGCAGCGCCTGAAACAGCTGGTAGCCGATCAGCAGCATGAGCACGACGATATCCGCGGTGATGTACTTCTCCAGAGCGGAAAGCGAGGTTGCCTTGCGCTGCGAGTACGCCTCCGCCAGACCGGTCGCGTCGTCGCAGATGCCGAAAAAGGTTTCGCTGATGGGAATGATGTCCGTGTTATTTGAGCCGACTGCGCGCACGCGGCCGATCTCCTGCTTGAGTGCTTGAAAATAGTCATCCAGCTCCTGCATTTTGCTTTGGAAGGCATCATTGTTCAGCCGCACGAGGCTGAGCTCGTCGCTGCCGAAGCGCAGTCCGTCGATAAACGCGTCAATATCTGCGATCATGTCGTCCTGTGGCTGACCGGAGATTTCCAGTTTGACGATACGCTGGGTCTTGCCGCGCACGAGTCCGGCGTAGTTGATGATACGCGCGGTGCCCTGAATACCGGAAACGAGGTTCATCATCCAGACAATCAATATAGCCAGCACGACTGCCAGCGCGCCAATGGCGGCGTTGACGATGCCGGTGCTTTTCTTTTGGGGGTTGCCAGCCATGTGCAATGACCTCCTTGCAGGCTGTCGAATTTTGTCGAACAAATTAGACAGGTGAGAAAGTTATATGAAAATCATTATATCGTGAAAAGGGAACAAATGCAATGACAGAAGCGGAGAATCACACGCTTCACAGAGATATCCACAGACTTGTGGATACATTGCCGATTTTGTGCTATAATGCAGAAAAAGCAATCGGAGGAACAGAGGATGAAGCTGCGTTATATGATTATCGGTGCCGGTGGCGTTGGCGGACCGGTAGGCGCGTATTTGAGCAAATCCGGTGCGGATACCACACTTATTGCACGCGGAAAGCATCTTGCGGTCCTGCAGGAGCACGGCTTGACGCTTGTATCCGGAGAAAATGAGCGCGAGAGCATTCCGGTCAAGGCGATCGACATGGATGGCTTTCTTGCCGCGCGGGAGCAGGGCGCTCCCGCGCCGGATGTGATTTTCGTGTGTGTCAAGGGATACTCTCTCGCGGATACCGTGCCGTTCATCCGCAAGGCAGCAGGCAGGGACACGGTAGTTATTCCGGTGCTCAACATCTACGGCACGGGCCGTGCCCTGCAGGCGGAGCTGCCAGAGCTGCTCGTCACGGACGGCTGCATCTACATTTCGGCCAACAGGATTGCGCCGGGCGTCATTCAGAAGCACGGTGCGATCTGCCGTATCGTGTACGGACTGCCGAGCCACAAGACCGATCATCCGGTGCTGCAGCAGGTCGAGACTGACCTCAAAAACGCCGGAATCGACCCGGTTTATTCTCCGTATGTCGAGCGCGACACGCTGCTCAAATTTGCGTATGTGTCGCCGAATGCGGCCTGCGGACAGTATTATCACGCGAAAGCTGCGGAAATGCAGCATCCGGGCGAGGTGCGCGACAGCTTTGTACGCCTGATAAAAGAGGTCGTTGCGATAGCGGACAAGATGGGTATTCCTCTGGAGAGCAGGCCGGGGGAGCTGGTCGAGCGCAACCTGCGCATTCTGGACGCGCTTGCACCGACCGCGTCTACCTCTATGCAGCGCGATATGGAAGCCGGCAAGCAGTCCGAGGTGGATGGTTTGATTTATCAGGTTGTGCGTCTGGCGGAGCAGTACGGCGTGGATGTGCCGGAGTATCGCAAAATCGCAGAGGCGGTAAAAAAACAGACGAAAAATAAGTGAAAACGGCAAAGACCCGGAATCTTCCGAAAAAGATTCCGGGTCTTTGTGCTATAGGTGGTGATGCTGTTTCGACTGTCATTGTAAACAACGACAAGAAATTTCACTGCACACCGTCCGACGGACGGTGACATTCGCAATCCTTTTCGAGCGCCTGAAGCTGCTGCTCCATGGTCGGCGCCTCACACTTGCCGGTGCGGATGGCTTCGCGCACGACTTCGGGCGACGCGGGTACCTTATTGATGCGCACGCCGATGGCACGCGACACAGCGTTGAGAATCGCCGGTGTGACGGGCACGGTCGCAACCTCGGAAATGCCTTTCGCGCCGAACGGGCCCTGCGGCTCCGGGTCCTCGATTAAAATAATCTCGTAATCCGGCGTATCCTCGGCGCGCGGCAGACCCAGCTGACGGTACAGCGTCTTGACCGGATAGCCGTTTTTCGTCGGATATCCCTCGGTCAGTGCGTAGCCTTGTCCCATCGAGCACGAGCCGTGCATCTGACCCTCGATGATATGCGGATTGATGGCGCGGCCGACATCGTGCGCCGCGATGATTTTGAGCAGCCGGACCTCGCCGGTTTCTTTGTCCACCTCGACAATGGCGGCCTGCGTGGCATACGCATACGCCGGGAAATTCCGGTATTTCGCACCGCGCTTTTTCGCGCCCTCAAAATCACCGATGGCAAAGCACGGGTCGGAGGCATAATAGTATTCCGCGCGGCGTTCCTCGCCCGGCCGCCACGGACGGCTGTCTAAATCCTGCTTGAGCTTGACGCACGCCTCATATACCGCACGGCCGCCGCACAGCGTCTGGCGCTCGGAAACCGATTCGCCGGTGGGGATGGTCAGCTCGGTGTCGCCGTTGGTGATGTAAATATCCGCGATATCCATGCCGAGCGTTTCCGCCGCGATCTGCGTCATGGCTGTACGGAAGCCCTGTCCCATATCCGTGCCGGAAACGATCATATGCAGGCGGCCGTCGCCCTGCAGAATCAGCCTGCACGCACCGTCATCGGTGAAAATACCCTTGCCGACGCCTACATTCTTGAATCCCGAGGCCATGCCCCAGCCGAGCACCTTGCTGCCCTTGGGATACTGTCCTTCGTACTCCTTGAGCGCCTTTTTCAGGCTTTTTTCGCACTGGTTGATGGTATCCATCATACCCATGCTGTATTTGAGTACCTCACCGCCGACCGAGGTCGCACCCGGATAGACGGCATTGCGCCGGCGCAGCTCGAACGGGTCGATATCCAGCTTTTCCGCCATCATGTCCATCGCGGTCTCAATCGAAATCGCCGCCTGATTGATACCGTAGCCGCGGAACGCGCCGCCCTGCAAGTTATTATTGCGAATCGCTGAGCCTTCCACCTTGACATTGGGAATGATGTACGGCCCGCCGCTCATCAGCGCGCCGGTCATCAGCGTGCCGTAGCTTTCGCACTCGTACGGTCCGCCGTCCGAGAACATCCGGCAGTCCAGATACTGGAATTTGCCGTCTGGCGTAAAGCCGATCTCGTAATCCGTATGGTAGCCGTGGCGTTTGGTGGTGAGGATCAAATCCTCCTTGCGCGTCAGCGTAATTTTGACCGGCTTGCCGCAGGCATGAGCGGCAACAACCGCCGGTGCTTCAAGAAATGAGTCGCATTTTTTACCGAAGCCGCCTCCGAGCGGCGTCACGATGACACGGATATCCTCCTCCGGCTTGTCCAGAATCTTTGCCAGCATACTGCGGATTTCAAACGGCGCCTGTGTGCAGGAATAGAGGATCGTTTTGCCGTCCTGCACCATGCTGATAGCTGAAACCGGCTCCATGCAGGCGTGCTCCTGCGGCTCAATATCCTTGGAGACGTTGAGCTTGACAATGTCTGTTCGCTGCTTTGCCTGCTCTACATCGCCGCTGACGCGGCCGGTGTGCACGATGAAGCTGTTTTTGCGGTAGCCGTCCGCCATGGTGTAGATGCCGGGCAGTTCTTCATAGTCGATTTTGACCAGCTTGACGGCCGCTCTCGCGTGCGCCGCCGTATCCGCGACAACCAGCGCCAGATGGTCGCCGAGAAACCGCACCTCATCCGTGCAAAAGACCGGCTGCTCCGGCGTCCATGTGCCGACCTTGTTCATGCCGGGCACGTCAGCCGCCGTCACGATGCGCACCACACCTTCCGCCTGTTCGGCGGCGGAGTAGTCCACCGCGTTGATCTTTGCGTGCGGCGCCGGCGCCCAGACAAATGCACCGTGCAGCAGGGTATCCGCGCCGATGTCCTCAGCGGTGAGGTCGTCGCAGAATTTCAGTTTGCCGCCGGTCTTGTCCATGCCGTCCACATCCCAGACCGACTTGCCGACCGCGGAACCGGTGATTTCGGGCACGACCTGATTTTCTCCGACCACAATAACCGTGCTTTCGTGGCTGCGGAAGCTGTCGATATCCGGATCTTCCCCGCGCAGCCGCGCCGCTGCCAGCTTGACCGCCTCGATAATTTTGACGTAGCCGGTGCAGCGGCAGTAGTTGTTTTTCAGCCCGTCGCAGATTTCCGGCTCGGTCGGAGCCGGATGGTGCAGCAGCAGCGCCTTTGTCGCCATCACCATGCCCGGTGTGCAGAAGCCGCACTGCACAGCGCCGACATCGAGAAACGAGTGCTGAATCACCCGCAGCATGGTGTCATTCGGTGCGTTTTCGATGGTCTCAACGGCTTTGCCGTCCAGTCGGCGCACGAGCGTCACGCATGAGCGCGTCAGCCTGCCGTCCACCAGCACGCTGCACGCGCCGCAGTGACCGGTGCTGCAGGCTTCTTTTGTGCCCTTCATGCACTTTACATTGCGGAGATATTCGAGCAAAGTGCGGTTTTCACCGTCTTCTATTTCAATTTGTGTGCCATTGAGCGTAAATCGTAGCATGGGATTTCGCCCTCCTGCCGTTACTTAATTTTTGCTTTGATGCGCATGAAGCGTCTGTGACCGGAGTCAAGCGCCTCGTAAAAGTCCTCGCTGTCCTTCGGGTCGTCCTTTGTCAGCTTAGAGACCACATACATCAGCACGAACGCGGTCGCCAGACCGATCGTGCCGTACCACACATAGCCGAGATCCCAGACGAAGAAGGTCAGACAGATGATGATCGCACCGACCGAAATCGAGGTGATAGCGGCTTTTCGGGTTGCCCACTTGCAGTAAATGCCGAATACCAGCGCCGGGAACAGCGATTCAACCAGGGAATCCGCGAAAATCATCAGATTGTAGACGTATTCCCAGTGCATGAGCGATACGGCAACCGTTACGGCACCGAATAGCAGAATTACCACGCGGATAACCGAGGTTTCGGATGTCTTGAATTTGCAGTGACCGATACCGACCAGCAGGTCCTTGTAGATGATAGAGGACATGACCATCAGAAGCGCATTTGCGGTGGACAGACCGACCGCCAGTACGCCGATGAGGAACACGATCATCAGAATCTGCGCGAGCAGACCGTGCGTGCCCGCGATGATGTTGCACATATACGGGATAACCAGTTCGGTTTCCGAGCTGGTAAGGTCAGGCATGGCAGCCAGAGCGACCAGACCGATGAGCATTGTGCCGCCCCAGACGATGATCTGCAGGAACGGTGCAAGGAACGCCATCTGACGCTGGTCCTTCAGACCCGCGCTGTAATAGCCGGAGCGCACGAAAACCTGCGGCAGCAGCAGCGTGTAGCCGAATGCACACGCAAGCGGATAGCTGACGCGCGACGGATAGGTGCATATGCCGATCGGACCCGGATAGGAGAACCAGTCCGGTGTTTGCACGCGGACGGTCTGGAATGCCTCGATGATCGAGCCGTTGAATACGATCTTGAGCGTTACGAAAATAATTGCCCACAGCGCCAGAATGAAGAACCAGCCCTGTACAGCATCCGCCAGTGCGGTGGATTTTACGCCGCCGAGCATGACGAATACCGTCATGATAATGCCGCAAATGAGCGTAAACGTCTGCGAGGATACCGCGCCGCCGGTGGCTACCTCAGCTGCACGTCCGCCGGCTACCAGTACTGCCGAGATAAACGGCACAGCGCAGATAATGTAAACAATGTCGATGATAACGGTCAGCGCCTTGGACTTGTAGCGGCAGAAGAAGAAATCCGCCGGGGTGGTGAAGTGCTTCTGCTGGTTGACCAGCCATACCTTGGTCATCGTGAAGTAGCAGATGATCGGGAACATGGAGTAGATGCACATTTCCGAGAAGAAGTAGCCCAGTCCGTAGCGGTAATACGCGCCCGGGCCTGCGAAAAATACCCAGACGCTCATGCAGGAGGCGATATAGGTCATGACCATGACCGGCCACTTGAACCGGCCGCCCTGCAGATCGACCTTGCCTGCGTCACGTTTTTCCTTCCATGTGGTGTAGCGTGCGATAGCGATCAAAAATAGAAAATATGCCGCAAAAACGATCCATACCGTTTTGCCTGAAAGTAAACCCTGTGTTGTCATTTTCTCTGTTATCCTTTATTTGTCCGATTCTTTTTGCGTTTCGGAAGCGGCAGGCGTATTATCCTCAGCCGTTTCGTCCTGTTCCTCATCCTCAATCAGAGGATATTCCTTTTCGGTCAGCTTGCAGCCGATATACACGGAGAGCACCGTGCCGACAAAGCTGATCAGGCCGTGTACGATGCAGGCGGTCTCGCTGCCGTAGGGCGGGAAGCCCGGGAAATTATAGAATACCCAGAAGAACAGCACAGACGCCAGCCAGATTTTCTCTGTTCTGCCGATTTTCATTTTATGTCACCTTGTTTTCTTGTTTATATGTAATTTCAGGTATGCATTTAGTCCTGAGAACGCCACTCATCGAGCAGCGCATCCGAATCCACGACAAGTCCCAGATGCAGCGAGATCATGCGCAGCGCAGGCTCTTCGAGGTGCTCGGAGCCGCGGGTCAGGTCGCGCGGCACGACGACGCGGAAATCGCGGTTTGCGGCATCGAAGGCGGTGTTGATAACGCAGCAGTCGGTCATGCAGCCGGTGAGCACCACGCGGCGGATGCCGAGGTTGCGCAGCAGCAGCTCCAGATCGGTCGGATAGAACGCGCTCAGGCGCTTTTTGGTCGTCACCATGTAGTCCTCGTCGTGTACATCGATGGACATTTTGTTCCAGCGTGTGCCTTCGATGGCGTGCTCTGCGATGTTGGGAATCTCACCGACCGTAACCGGAAACACCATGCGCCACGCAGACGGAAACAGCTTTTCGTCTGCGCCGCCCTTACGCAGCGTTGAGCGGACATGGATGATTGGCAGACCGAGCGTGCGTGCTTCGTTCATGAAATGATTGAGCGGTTCGATGATCTCGCGTCCTCGCGGAGACGGACATGGACAGTCCGGGTCGGTTGACAGGTGTCCATCGTGCATGTCAATCGTAATGACAGCCGTATCGCGGCGATTAAGGAAAACCTGCTGTAATTGCTCCGGAACCTCCTTTTCGATGCTGTCAAAGTATGCTTTCATTTGATTTTTCTCCTTCCCGGCAAAACGCCGCAGCAATCTGTGCGGCGCTGTCAATAGCGGTATTGGAGTTATTATAGCACATGTGTCATGACATGTGCAAATGTTTTGGTCGGGTTGGGGAAAATCGTGAAGGGATGGAGACTGGCGATGCTGGAAGGGAGGGAGGCGATGCGGCTATCTGTGTCGCTCTCGTGAAGGGAGAGACACAGATAGCCGTTGACATTGGGAAACGGACATTTATTTCAATCCACGCCCCCGCGAAGGGAGCGACCCGACCGCTGACCCGACCCAGCTCATCCGCGAGGTATTTCAATCCACGCTCCCGTGAAGGGAGCGACAGCGACCATAAGGATCATGATCATCGGGTCTTTATTTCAATCCACGCTCCCGTGAAGGGAGCGACCAGCGCGTGGACGGAGGTGATTCCGGAATAATGGCATTTCAATCCACGCTCCCGCGAAGGGAGCGACATAAGGAAATCACCGGCGAGGACTACAACAAGTATTTCAATCCACGCTCCCGTGAAGGGAGCGACGCAGAGCGAGATCGATAAGCTGCCGGAAGTCAAATTTCAATCCACGCTCCCGCGCGTTTTGCGCACGCGCCCATGAGCGCCGGAGACAGATTTTGCCTTCATCAGCTTGGGCAAACATAATTCCTTAAGCGAGCAGGCCGAGCAGCCTTTCTGCGGTTTTACCTTAGGCGTGCAGCCGCGGCGCAGATAGTCGTGCATTTCGGCAAGGCTGTCGCGTACACGCTGCCGCAGTTCGGCTGTAAATTCGACAGGCGTCCGTCGGCGCGGTTCACCGTAGAACAGCGCACCGTCGGAAATCTGACAGCATAGCATTTCCTCAAGGCACATCGCCTGAGCGCACAGCTGCAGCTCGTCCGCGTCGTGCGGCTTGGGATTGCCGCGCTTGTATTCGACCGGAAACGGTGACCACAGTCCGTCTCGTCCCTGCAGGGCAACGCCGTTTTCCGAGCGATGAAATTCCACCACATCGCATTCACCGGACACGCCGAGCACCGTCGAATGGATGCGCATGGCACGAACAATCAGCAGGTCGCCGCGGCTTTCTGTGCCGCCGCCGTGCGCTTTCTCGTGCAGAATCGAGCCGTCCACCGTGCGGTAATTCTCCGCCCACTGGTGCTCCACATGGATGAGCGCCCATTGCCGACGGCAGAATGCGAAATGCTGCAAACCGGAGAGCTGGAGGAAGTCCTCCTCGGCGTAGATTACCCCAGTATCTTGCAGGTCACGCCGGCCGGCAGGTTGGCTTCGTCAACCGTGATGGTGTAGTCCGTGTACGCACGCGGCGCAATCACGCCTTCGTTGTGCTCGGCATGAACCAGATCAAACAGCTTGTGCGAGGGTGCGTTGCCAAGCTCGGAATCATGCTTGAACACAATCAGCTGGCGTACAGCCATCTTGCCGCGAGCAGCCGAATGGTCGTTCTCGAACATGTTGATGATTGCCGTCCACAGCAGTTCAAGGTCAGCCTCAGAGAATCCGGTCGTCTTGCGGGCGAGGTTGGCGGAAACATAGCCTTCCGCACGGTACAGACCGTAAGGCACGATGTACTTGCGGCCCATTTCGGTGCCCTTTTTCTCTGCGTCAGCCTCGGTGGTGATGGCAACACGCGTGATGGTGACTTCCTGCGGCACAATGGGATCCACACTGCGGGCAAAGCCAAGCTGTACCGGACCGCGCACCTGTCCGCAGTTGAGCGCACCCTTGACAAAGGTGGTCATAACCGCACCGAATGTGCGAATATCGTAGAAATTCTGGCACATAAAGTCACGCAGCTTGCTGTCAAGCTGATCGTCCTTCTTCTTTGCATCCTTGAGCTTGTCCGGCGCTACGCCGACATAAGCGCAGGCTTCCGCATCGCTGCGGTTGAGCGGCACATTGTCTTTAACGTAAATGCGGTAGCCGGATTCGCCTTCCTTGGCCATCTCTACATAGTTGCGGATTTTGCGCTTGAGGCATACATCGGTCACCAGACCGTAGCCGGTTTCCGGGTCGATACGCGGCATGTTGCCCGCATCCGGATCGCCGTTCGGATTGCCGTTTTCCACGTCGAAAAAGATTACAAATTCATAGCGGTTTTTGATGGGTTCCATTTACTTGTCCTCCTTTTTTGTGTAACGCTTTTGTGTCTGGTGATAGTAGCCGAGGTCAAACGAACCTTGCTGCGGCAGGCTCAGTCGAGTTGGATAGGTTTCACTAAGAATATCCTTGATTTTACAAATCTGCTGGTTATAATACGTCTGCAGACCTTTATCCAGCTTGCGCAGGTGCTTCTGGCACAGATTGCCGAGAATCGGAAAGATCGTGGCAGGTGTTGCAGCGGCAGAGTTGAAATACCGATCCTTGATGGTGGTGTTGATGCCCGGATTTGCTGCCTGCTGTACGGCTTCGTATATCGAGAACAGCCGTCCGAGCGTATAGGGAATATTGGTGCTGGATTCATTCAGGCTCACAGTTAAAACCTCCTCGGGACAGTCCTTGTCCTTGTTTTTTAGGTAATATGCCTTGATAATTGCGGCACGCCGCCAGTTTATCTCAGAATCTGCGCGGATACGGAGCATAACACCGTTCAGCAGTGCAGCCGGATAGCGGTCGTTGTTCCAGACGGCGCGGGCAGTTGCACCGGCCATAACCGGACTCGGCTTTTTGTCGCGGGCACTCTGGTTGACGGTTTCGGCAAGCAGCTGCCACAGCGGCAAAAAGCCGGCAGGCGCCTTCGCCGGACGCTTGATTTCCAGACGTTCATAGTGCGCGTTGACGTTCTTCATCAATTCACCAAACGTGTTTTTATAGAAGAATCGCACACTCAGACGCGCAGCATTCGGTGCCAGACCGAGAATGTAGAATGCACGGTCAGGATCAAGATTTAATTCCTGACACGGTTCGCTGTCTGCAAGGTGTTTGAGCGCAGCGGATAAGTCATTATCCGACCAGCTTTGCGTGTTATTGCCCATAAGGCAGCTGAAAAAATCAGTATACTGCGGTTCCGCGGTCTCCGCCCAGCAAACGACAGTGGTGTCGCTGATGTACTGCGTATGCTCGCGGTCAGCCAGCAGGTGATTGAGCGCCGTCGTATAAGCAAATGCAGCGTGCTTGCCAACAGGTGCGTTGTAGTTCTGCTCGTGACCGTAGGAACAGAAGGCGGGTGCGTTGAACGATACAAGTGCGGCGCCGCTGGACTGCGCATCACGCACACCTTTGATGGCAGGATGAACGGCGGCAATCTCATCGAGTTCGCCGGTGACAAGACATTGCTGTTTGGGTGCATCGGAGTCACTGTCATAATGCGCCTGCCATGCAGCGCAGATGGCCGGATCATCTGCCGGATACTGCCTATTCACATAAAATACCAGATTGGCACCGGAAATGATTTTGTCGTAATCATTGACAAGAGCAGGGTGCTGTGCAGCTTCGGCAGGCTGCCATGTATCAAAGAAGGAGAGAATTGCGTGTGCGAAAGGAGAGTCCACAGTGCCTAACAGCTTGTGGTGCAGCTCGGCAGCGGCGTGAAAGCATTGCAGACTGCGTTCCGGTTTGCCTTTTGCGTCTATGCCAAGCAGATATGCCGAATTATCCCACATAAAGTTGGACGCAACACCGGAAGAACGCTTGACTGCCGCCGGCAGACGAATATCCTCGCGCGGACGGAGCACTTTCTTTTTGCCTGCATCCACTTCATGCAGCAGCGGAATAACCTGGGCGAGTTCACCGTTTTCCCGCAGTTGGAGCGCATAACTGATTTTCGGTCTGCCCCAACCGGGCGCATCAATTTCACCGCGGGCATTGAGGGCATCATAATATTGCGTCAGCGCCTGCAAAATCATTTGACCACCTCCGCACTGTGAATCGGGGGAACCTCCATGACACCGTCTACCAGCTTGGCGCGGAAGAACATCGGTGTGATATTGGCGGGATCGCTGTAATCCATGTCGAGCAGCATCCAGCCGAGATCGTGTTCACCGAGCAGTTCCTCCGGACAAGGCGGAAGTTGTTCACAAAGCTCAAACTTTACCGGAAATTCCCGTGTGCCGAAGTAGGGCATGCTGTAGCACTGTCCGCGGCGCAGACGGCGTTTCATAATGTCCTGAAACTTGCCTGGATTGTCAGTCGGCGCAGCCTTGTCGGTCATTTCAAAGTGCGCTTCAATGACATAGTGGACATCACGCAGTACCATTGCGGCACGCTGCTGAATGCTTTCCGACGCAGCGAGGAACAGCTCACCCTTGGGTTTTGCAATCCACGCCTTGACCGAACGCGCGTTAATGGTGTCCTTTACCTCGTTTCGGCGGATGTTGGTGAAGTGAATCGGCGCACAGACATGAATGCGGTCGATGATCCAGCGCAGACCGGGGTGCCAGTAAATACTTTCCAGTAGTCCGCGTGCCGCCGAGGGTGTCATGCAGTCATAGCTGACGCGTTCGGTCTTCATTTCAGGTCGGCTGAATAGAGCGTATGGACCGCTGACTTCAACTTGAATTGACATTGGTATATTTCCCCTCCTTTTCAAAATAAAATATAGAGTGATTTTTCCTTATCTTGATTTTATAGTACGCCCTTACGTCTACAAAGTCAAGAGTTTTTTCATTGTAAATTACAAATTTCATTGTACATTATGTATTACGGAGAGAATGTAAAATTTGGACATTTGACAACAAACATAGAGTTTGATATAGTCTAATTGTCGCTGAATCATCAGTGTGGATAGAAATATTGTCAATTAAGTGTTTGGAAACTCGGGAGAATGTTATCACATTCTCCCGTTTTCCTTTTTACGCGAAAAATTATCCGAAAAGCGCCTGACCGCTGTCAGCCTTGAGCGACAGACCGGTTTTCTCATCATACAGCGACAGATCACACAGAATAGCACTGCGGTCGTCCAGGCCGTTGGTTTCATCGGCGGTTTGAAGTGCACCGGCGTCGTACAGCGCCTGAAAATGCCCATCATACACCTGCACGGCATACTGCCCAAGCTGCCGATACAGCTTTTTAGAGCACGCACCATCGCAAAGCCGCTCAATGAGTTCGGAACCGTCCTTCCACGGAATATAAACTGTGCGTGTGTCGTTGTCGATCATGTGAAATTTCTCGGCGATCGTGCGGAACGGATACAGAGAGCCGTCGCGTCCGCGTTCAAACGCGTCGATCACGCCGATTTTGTCAATCGCGGAACCGTTCAGCTTGCGGAGTTCGCTGAAATAGCTCTGCATTGTCTGCGGAGAAGCGGGATCGGCATTGTTATCCAGCGCAGTATTTGTCGCACCGATGGCTTGTCCAAACAGCGGCGGAGCCTTCTCCGTGCGGCGGAAAATGGTAACAATGCTGTCCTCTGCGGCACGCTTGCCCTCACGGTTGCAGCGTCCGGCGGCCTGCAGAATGGAATCTAGACCCGCCAGTTCACGATAAACGGCGGGGAAATCTATGTCAACACCGGCTTCAACAAGAGAAGTCGATACGACACGGCAGGGCAAACCGTCATTCAGTCGGCGTCGGATTTCCTCGAGCACCGCACGGCGATGCTTCGGCACCATCAATGTGGACAGGTGGAAACTGCCTTCCTCCGGCAATTTCGAGAAAATAGCCTGCGCCGCTTTGCGGGAATTGACGATGCAGAGAACCTGCTCATGTGTGCACAGCTGCTCAGCGAGTACGTCATCCTCGAGTACACCGATCTGCCGGAATGTCACACGGCGGAATTTGTCAAAATAGAACGGAATCTCCGGACAAATCTCGGAAACCGCGTGCGACGGAGCGAATCGTTGTATCAAATCGCCGAGTACCGGCTGGGTAGCCGTACACAGCACAGCAGTTGCGCCGAACTGCTCTACCAGAGCACCGATGGCTGCAACGCACGGCATCAGGTGGCACAGCGGAAGCATCTGCGCTTCGTCGAAAATAATCACGCTGTTCGCCAGATTGTGCAGCTTGCGGCACTGTGAGGAACGGTTAGCGTACATCGACTCGAAAAACTGAACAGCGGTTGTGATAACGAGCGGGCTGTCCCAGTTTTCGGCGGCCAGTGCCTTGGGATCGGGATTGCCGTTTTCCTCATCGTTCTCGAACTGTACACCGGAGTGATGCTCGAGTACGTTCTCATCGCCTAAAATACCGCGGAAAACATCGGCATTCTGCTCGATGATGGAGGTGTACGGTACAACATAAATCACACGTTTCATACCGTGCTCAACGGCATGATGCAGCGCAAATGCGAGAGAACTGGTCGTTTTGCCGCCGCCGGTCGGAACCGTAAGCGTGTAAATGCCCTTGGGATTGGCTGCGGCGGAAACGCACGCCCGCAAGATCTGCTGACGCAGCTTGTTCAGCTCGGAAGTCGGGTTGTCCCATTTATTTAGCCTGGCCTGTAAGCGGGTGAGCAGCGTTTCAAGTGAATCTCCGGTGCCGCGCGGCATATCGCCCTGCATGAACTGCTCGGTGTCCAGATAATCCGCATCTACCAGACAGGAGTACAGCATGCGCGTGCGGAATGACTCGGAAAGCGACGGCCTGGTGACTGGACGCTGCGGCAGGCGTACCGGCGGAATGGGATAATCCGGGTCGAGCGGCGGAATAGCGGGAGTGCCCCACTTTTTTATTCTGCCGGTGAAAGTAGGTGCACCGAGCGGGTCTTTTGTACTGCCAAAGTCCGGCAGACCGCTGTGATGCCCCATGACACAAGCGGCTAAGAGCAGATTGTTTGTCAACATGATGTTTTGTGCACCGGCGGTTGCATGATCGACCTTTGGACCATTATCCAGAAGACGGTGCTGAAATGCGGCGGCTGCTTTGCCGTCATCGTGGTGAACACCGGCCTCGTGACCTTCGGCTTGTGCACCGAATGCTTCGGCAAACTGCCCGCAGAGCGTGCCGACACCGTACTCATGATCGGAGAGAAGCTGATATTCTGTGCGTTCAACGCCGTTTTCATTGATTGGGCGGGTGTGTGCGTAGAATTTTTTATCCATAGCGATCACCTTCTATTGAATTGTTATATACAGTATATAACAGTTAAAGTCCGATAAAAAGTACAACACCCAATATGCCTGCTAAGAAGACCACTTTGAATTACAGCAAACTGCTGAAAATATCAGTTAAATCCCATAGATTTTACTGACTTGATTTATACAAAACTGGCAAAACCGCCAGAAAACAAAATTCCTACAATTCCGAGGTTGACACTGGGGATTGGCTGTGTTATTCTATAACCAACAAATCCAGTAGGGAATCGGAAGGGAGCGAGCAAAATGTTCATCGTAAACGCACGAATGTCGGGTCGAATGTGTATGAACATGCTGTATTATGCTCAGATGCTGCCTGACCGACAGAATACGAAATTACTTTGAACCGGCTTGCCTGACGCTGCGCGTCCTTGCGGATTCATTGCATTTTCTGAAGCGGGGAGCTGCGAGCTTCCCGCTTTTTTGCGCATTTAAGAGGAATAAGGAGGAATTTTCTTGATAGAATTGTCACATATCTCGAAGGAGTTTGTGAGCGGCAAGCGAACCGTTCATGCGGTGCAGGATGTTTCGCTGACGATTGACAAGGGCGAAATTTTCGGTATAATCGGCTTTTCCGGTGCGGGTAAATCGACGCTGGTGCGCTGCATCAATCTGCTCGAGCGGCCGGCCTCCGGCAAGGTGATCGTAGATGGTCAGGATATGCTGTCGCTCTCGGCAAAGGAGCTGCGGCAGGCCCGCAAGAAGATCGGCATGATCTTCCAGCACTTCAACCTGATGCCCTCGCGCACCGTAGCCGGCAACGTAGCATATCCGCTGCGCGGCAGCGGCCTTTCCAAGCAGCAGATTGCGGAAAAGGTACAGCGCCTGCTTGATCTGGTCGGCATCGGTGATAAGGCGGAGGCGTACCCCAAGCAGCTGTCCGGCGGTCAGAAACAGCGTGTAGCAATTGCTCGCGCACTGGCAAACGACCCGAATGTGCTGCTCTGCGATGAGGCTACCTCGGCACTCGATCCGCAGACCACCAAGGCGATTCTGCAGCTGCTCAAGCACCTGAACGAAACCCTCGGCATCACAGTCGTTATCATCACCCACGAAATGGCGGTCGTCAAGGAGATCTGCCACCGCGTAGCCGTTATGGAGCACGGCAAGGTGGTCGAGTCCGGCGAGGTGTTCAACATTTTCGCCAACCCGAGAGAGGACATCACCAAGAACTTCATCCACACGACATCCAATCTCCGCAAGATCGAAGAACTCATCGCGGAGGATTCGCCGGTCGTCAAGCTCAATCCGGGCGAGCTTATCGTGCGCCTGAGCTACATTCAGCGCAATGTATCCGAGCCGCTCATCTCGACGGTATCGCGCAAATTCGATATTGTGCTCAACATCATCTTTTCTGATATCGCCATCGTGCAGAATGCACCGATCGGCGGCACGGTAGCCATTATCAGCGGCGAGCGTGAACAGATCACGCAGGCAATCGCATATCTCAGTGAGAAAAACGTAGGAGTGGAGGTCATCAAGGATGCAAGAGTTTCTGAATAACATCATTCCAAACGTAATGGCAAAGCTGCCGGACTTCTACGCAGCCATCGGTGACACGCTGCTCATGGTGGTCTGGTCGGGTGCAATCTCGTTCGTGCTCGGGCTGACGCTGGGCGTGCTCATCACCGTCACCAAGCCGGGCGGCATTCTGGAAAACAAAATCGTCTATCAGATTCTGGACAAGCTGGTCAGCCTGTTCCGTTCCATCCCGTTCATCATCCTGCTGACGTGGGTAATGCCGGTTTCCCGTGCGATTATGGGTACGGCCATCTATGTCCGCGGCGCTATCGTACCGCTGGTATTCGGTGCGGTGCCGTTCTTCACCCGTCAGGTGGAGAGTGCACTTGCCGAGCTGGACGGCGGTCTGATCGAAGCGGCGCTCTCGATGGGCTCCACACCGCTGGAGATCATCTTCCGCGTATACCTGAAGGAAAGCGTAGCCGCCATCGCGCGCGGCACAACCATCACGGCCATCAGCCTGCTGAACCTGACTGCAATGGCCGGTGTCGTCGGTGCCGGCGGTCTGGGCGACTTCGCCATCCGTTACGGCCATGACCGCAACATGCTGGACGTTACCAACGTCACTGTGCTGGTCCTCGTCATCATCGTTTGCATTATGGAGTTCGTTGGCGGCAAGGTCGTCAAGAAGAACACGCACTAAGGAGTGTCTGACATGAGTATTTCCAATCGCAAAGTTGTTATCGTGGGCGCGGGCCATGTCGGCTCCCACGTTGGCTACGCACTGATTTCGCAGAGTTTGGCAGACGAGATTGTCTACATTGACTCCGATCACGCAAAGGCAGTCGCACAGGCGTTCGACCTGACCGATGCGACCAATTACCTTCCGGTTCGCACCAAAGTCATCGCCGGTGATTACAGCGATGCAAAGGACGCGCAGATCATGATCATCTCGGCGGGCCCGCTGCCGACCGGCAATCAGACCCGTATGGATACACTGGGTCAGACCATTGCCATTTTGAAGGATGTAACAAAATCTATCAAGGAATCCGGTTTTGACGGCATTATCGTCAATATCTCCAATCCGGCGGACGTTATCACGCATTACATTCAGCACACGCTGAACTGGGCACCGGAGCGCATCTTCTCCACCAGCACTACGCTGGACTCCGCAAGACTGCGCCGCGCAATCGCGCAGGAGATCGGCATTGACCAGAAATCCATCACCGCTTACGCGCTCGGCGAGCACGGCGAAAGCCAGATGGTCGCATGGTCGGCTGTCACCATCGCGGGCAAGCCGCTTTCCCAGTGGCGCGAGGAGTATCCGGACACCTTCGGCAAACTTGACCTCGATGCACTGGCCGATGCGGGCCGCGAGGGCGGCTGGACCATCCTGCGCGGCAAGCAGTGCACGGAGTTCGGCATCGGCGCTTCTGCCGCAGAGGTCGTTCGCGCCATCTTCTACAACGAGAACCGCGTTCTTTCGGTTTCTGTTCTGTTGGACGGCAAATACGGTCAGCACGATGTGTACGCCAGCGTGCCCGCTATCGTGGGTCGTGACGGCATCGCAGAGATCATTGAGCTGCACCTCACCCCGGAGGAGCAGGAGAAGTTCAACGCATCCTGCAAGACCATGAGCGAGAATTATCAGCTGTCGCTCACTCTCTAACATCAGTTAATTAAAAAGTTCACATCATAAACGGAGGTAATCCCAATGAAGCTCAAAAGAATCATCGCACTGTCCCTGTCCGCAGCAACCCTCGCCCTGTCTCTGACCGCCTGCGGCGGCTCGAGCAGCGCAGCTTCCGATAATGCACAGGCATCCGACAGCAATTCCGGCGATGCCGTAACCGTAAAGCTCGGCGTAGTCGGCAGCATCTACGAGGATTTGTGGACCCCGGCCAAGGAAAAGCTGGCTGATGAGGGCATCGACCTTGAGTTCGTACAGTTCTCGGACTACGTTACCCCGAACAACGCACTCGCTAACGGCGAGATCGATCTGAACGCTTTCCAGCACCGCATTTACCTGCAGAGCGAAATCGACAACTACGGCTACGAGATTGAGAATATCGGCAACACCTTTATCATCCCGCTGAACCTGTACTCCGACAAGGTTAAGTCGGTTGATGAGCTTAAGGACGGCGACACCGTAGCCATTCCGGACGATGTGACCAACGGCGGCCGTGCGCTCAAGGTTCTGGAAGCAGCGGGCCTGATCAAGCTGAAGGACAGCGCAGAATTCAACCCGACCATCGACGATATCGAGACCTACAACACCAAGATCACCATCGAGGAGCTGAAGGCTAACGTCATCCCGTCCACGCTGGCTGACGTTACCGCAGCTGTCGTAAACGGCAACTACGCACTGGATTTCGGCCTTAAGACCGAGGACGCCATCTACAAGGATGACCAGCTGGACATCGAGGAGTACTGGAACCTGATCGCAGCACGTTCCGCTGACCTCGAGGATGCGGACAAGCTGGAGACCTACAAGAAGGTCGTAGCAGCGTTCCAGTCCGATGAGACCGAGAAGGTATTCAACGACCAGTTCGGCGGCTACTTCATCAAGGCAGGCTGGGATCAGGATCTGCTGGCAGACAAGTAATTCATAATCTTTCCCAATGCCGCCGGAAAGCACCGGCGGCATTCAATCTATCAAATGCAGTGTTATATCGGATTGGGTTTTTCGCGCGTAAGCGCGCATTTGATAGAATTTGTGAAACAAATTCATAAAAACGGGGAGCATGTATCACCGTTTTTATACTTTAAGAGGGAGAAAGTTTCTGTATAGGAACTTTCGGACGACTTTGGAACGGCCCACGGTCCGTTCCTCTTGTCGGCGAAACTGTAGTTTCGCGACAGGAATTGGCAGGAGGAAACAGCAATGGAAGTAAGCAAACAGGCTTTGCAGAATATCATTTCGGATGAAGACCGTCTGCTTTTCGCAGAAAATATTCCGGCGGAATACCTGAGCGATGCGCTCGGCCGCCGCACCGGCACGGCGGATGCGCTCGTGTTCGCGCTCTCGACCGAGGAGGTCAGCGGTGTGCTCCGGTACGCCAACGAAAACGCCATCCCGGTCACGCCGCGCGGCGCGGGCACCAATCTGGTAGGCTCGACAATTCCGCTGTTCGGTGGTATCATTCTGGATGTATCCCGCATGAACCGCGTGCTCGAGCTGGACCGTGACACGATGACGGTCACCGTCGAGCCGGGTATGCTGCTCAAGGATCTGCAGGCGTATGTCGAGGAACGCGGTCTGTTTTACCCGCCCGACCCGGGCGAAAAGGCCTCGAGCATCGGCGGCAACATCAGCACCAATGCGGGCGGTATGCGTGCGGTCAAGTACGGCGTAACACGCGACTATGTGCGCGGGCTGGAGGTCGTTCTTGCGGACGGCACGGTGCTGAAAGTCGGCGGCAAGCAGGTGAAGGACGCGAGCGGACTGTCGCTCAAGCACCTGCTCATCGGCTCGGAGGGCACGCTGGCGGTTATTACCAAGTGCCTGCTGCGCCTTCTTCCCAAGCCGGAGACCACGGTGAGCGTGCTCGTGCCGTTTGCTGACCTCGGTACGGGCATCCGCAGCGTGCTGACGATTTTGCAGGCAAATGCCAACCCGACCGCAGTCGAGTTCATGGAACGCAAGGTCGTAGCCCTCGGTGAGAGCTTTTCCGGCGTGCAATATCCGCGCCCGGATGCCGGTTCATACATCCTGCTGACGTTTGACGGCCACGAGAGCGAGGTCAACGCGAATATCGAGCGCGTGCGCCGCCTTGCGCTTGACAACGGTGCCATCGACTACATCGTGCTGCGCAGCGCTGAGCAGGCTGCCGACATCTGGAAGGTGCGCGGTGCGCTCGTTATGGCGGTCGAGGCTGTGTCTGAGCAGGAGCCGGTGGACATTGTCGTGCCGATCAGCCACACGGCGGATTTCGTTCGCTATATCAACGAGCTGGAGGCCGCCTCGGGTATGCGTATGATCGCGTTCGGCCATGCGGGTGACGGCAACGTGCATCTGTGCGTGGTGCGTGACGGCCGTGACCAGCAGACCTGGGAGCGTGAATTGCACGAAAACATGGAGCAGGCCTACGCCAAGGCGTATTCCTACGGCGGCGTAGCCTCGGGTGAGCACGGCATCGGCATTTCCAAGCGGTCGTACTTCCTGCGGGAGACCGCGCGGGAGAATCTTGCCGTGATGAACACGATCAAGACCGCTCTCGACCCGAAGCACACGCTTAACGATCAGAAATCTTACATTATGGGAGGAAAATAACCATGCAGAGCTTATCTGAGCGCACCGCCGGCTTTACCGATTCGGTCATCCGCCGCATGACGCGCGTTTCCATGCAGTATGACGCGGTAAACCTGTCGCAGGGCTTCCCGGACTTTGAGCCGCCGAAGGAGCTGCTCGACCGTCTGGCGCAGGTGGCCTACGAAGACTATCACCAGTATTCGATCACATGGGGTTCGCAGAACTTCCGCGAAGCGCTGGCCGCCAAGCAGACCTATTTCATGGGCCGCAGGATCGACCCGAACACCGAAATCGTCACCACCTGCGGCAGCACGGAGGCCATGATGGCCGCGATGATGACGGTCACCAATCCGGGCGACAAGGTTATCATTTTCTCCCCGTTTTACGAGAACTACGGTGCGGATACCATCCTGTCCGGCGCAGAGCCGATTTATGTGCCGCTCATGCCGCCGGATTTCCACTTTGATGCGAACGTGCTCGAGGATGCGTTCCGGCAGCACCCGAAAGCCATCATCCTGTGCAACCCGTCCAATCCGTGCGGCAAGGTGTTCACCCGCGAGGAGCTGGAGATTATCGCGTCTCTCGCGGAGAAGTACGACACCTACGTTATCACCGACGAGGTGTATGAGCACATCGTATTCGCACCCAACAAGCACACCTATTTTGCCACCCTGCCGGGTATGTGGGAGCGCACGCTGTCGTGCTCGTCGCTCTCCAAAACGTACTCGGTTACCGGCTGGCGACTGGGTTATATCATTGCCCCGCCGGAGATTATCGACCGTGCGAAAAAGGTGCATGATTTCCTGACGGTCGGCGCGGCAGCACCGCTGCAGGAGGCTGTTGTTACCGGTCTGAAGTTCGGTCAGGACTACTACGACGATCTGCAGGCCAAGTACACGCACAAAAAGGATCTGTTCCTGAAAGGTCTGGACGATCTCAAAATCGCCCATACCGACCCGCAGGGCGCGTACTATGTTCTGCTCGACATTGCCGAGTTCGGCTACGAGAGCGATCTTGCGTTCTGCGAGGATCTGGCGCATTATGTCGGCGTAGGCGCGGTTCCCGGCTCGAGCTTCTTCCGTGAGCCGGTCAACAACCTGATTCGCCTGCATTTTGCCAAGAAGGACGAGACGCTGCTCGATGCACTCAACCGTCTGGAAGGTCTGCGTGATAAGATCAAACCGAAACACCGATAAACAGGAGGAAAAGCCGTCATGGATGTAAAGAAAGCCGCAGCGGAAACGAAGGACTACATCGTATCCATCCGTCGGGAATTTCACCGGCACCCGGAGCTGAGCCTGCAGGAATTCCGCACGGCACAGCGCATTGAGGAGGAACTGGACAAGTTCGGCATTCCGCACACGCGCGTAGGCGAAACCGGCGTGCTCGGCACGCTGAAGGGCGCAAAGGACAACGGAAAAGTGCTGGTTCTGCGTGCGGATATCGACGCGCTGCCCATTGAGGAGACGCATGAGTGCGTCTATCGCTCGGAGAATGCAGGCGTTATGCACGCCTGCGGCCATGATGCGCACGCTGCCTGCCTTCTGGGTGCCGCGAAAATCCTGTCGGAGAACAGAGACGCGTTCAGCGGAAAGGTCCGTCTTGTGTTTCAGCCGGGAGAGGAAATCGGAAAAGGTGCAAAGCCGTTTGTCGCAGCCGGTGTGCTGGATGGTGCCGAGCGCGTGTTCGGTCTGCACACCGCGTATGATTTGGAGGCAGGCACGGTAGGACTTAAACCGGGCATCAACAACGCCGCAGTCGATCATTTCCGCATTCGCGTGCACGGTAAGTCCACGCATGTTTCCACGCCGCATCTGGGCGTAGATGCGCTGTACATCGCCAGCCAGATTGTCGTGGCAGTGCAGGGACTGGTTACGCGCCGCACTTCACCGACCGAGCCGGTCATCATCGGTATCGGCAAGCTGAACGCAGGCACGACCTACAACGCCGTGGCAGCATTTGCTGAAATGGAGGGCACAACGCGCACCATTTCGCAGGAGAGCCGCGACCGCGTCCGTGCACAGGTCAGTGAGACCGCGCAGAGCATTGCGGCGCTGTACGGCGGCACGGCGGAAATCGAGTGGACGGACTTTGCCGCTGCGCTCGTCAATGACCCGCAGGTGTGCGAGGAAGCTGCTCGGGTCGTGGACGAGCTGCTCGGAGAAGGACACGTTGTCACAGACCGTGAGCTGTCGCTCAGCGGCGATAATTTTGCCGAGTTTGAGCTGTATAAGCCGGGCGCGTATGCGTATCTCGGCACCGGCAATCCGGATTTGCCGCACACGATGATCACCAACCATAACGGCGGCTTCGATGTGGACGAGAATGCACTTGTGACTGGTGCCGGTCTGTATGTCGGCTATACAGTCGCGCGGCTTGGATAAAGAAAACCGCTCTATCCTTGAAAAAGACAGAGCGGACAGCGTATAATATAGATAAGTTAAGGCAATACCGCATAATTGAACAAGAGTGATTTACGAGTAAATTTTGCGTACTGACGAGGCACAGTTTTGCGGTAATACTTGATGTATTACCGTGAAATTGCAACAAAGTCAGGGCACAAAATTTCCGCAAAGCACCGCGGCTTTAATTGTGCGGTGTTGCCTTAAGGGACGCTGTGCAATGATCAGCCCCCTAAATATTTTTGCTCAACACGCATTTGTAAAGAAAGCGAAACGCTCAGCTATCATTTGGTAGCTGAGCGTTTTGCTTTTGAAATTACAGTTTTGAACTTACATCCCGCACTCAAGTCCGTTATACCGTGTCACCACAAACGGATAGCTGAGTGTTTCAGGCTGGATGCCAAGCTGCCGCAGACCGGCGCACAAATCCTCGACAACCTGCATATCGTGGTCGCGCTGCGCGACGGACAGTTTCATTTTATCTCCATACGACGAGATCAGCAGCGCAAACGGCTGCACAGCACACGGCAGGATTGCGCCGTAATCGAGTACATACGGACGGCAGCTTTCCGGCAGGGCGAATCGGCCGACATTGGTAATGAGAAAGCTGTCCTCGAGTACAAAATCAGTCGTGACCTTCTGTGCCGCATGCATTTTCTCGACAAAATCTCCTGCATTGCCAAACTGGACGTATGTGATTTTCTTCACCAGCTCCGTTGCCCGCACTACA
>OLPK01000715.1_pt1 | contig 30189 bp, 26 predicted proteins | sample 1672261 | NCBI WGS metagenome assembly OLPK01 (sample SAMEA3136665, study PRJEB25190) | human gut metagenome
ACGAAGCTAGCCACCAAGTCCAAGCGATTTGATAATTTTGTAAATTCCATGTGCTTCTTTCTATACTTTTATTCCATCCTTAAGTATACCATGTTTGCAACATTAAAAAAAGGCGCGACGGCGCCTTGTCAAATTGCTTCTATATTGTTCTAGCTAGATATATAAGTTGAAAAATCTCTTATTTTTGGAGCCAATAAAATACGTATTGAGTTTTCCGCAGTGAGAAAAGTGCATGGAACTATTTTGTTTCATGCACCCGGGAGTTTTGAAACCTTAGGTTCAAAACTAAGTCATGGAACTTCTACGAAGTTCGCTGACGTCCGGACTCACCTAAGGAAAATCTCAATACAATTGAATTATCTATGCTTAGACTTTAGTCAATTTCCTTATATTCTACTTCCAAGCCACGTTGAACAGCTGGGCGATTAGCAATTTTCTCTGTCCAAGCTTGCAAATGCTTGTATTCCTTCACATCTAGGAAAATTCCAGCACGATCCCAGACCTTGTCTTGGGCTAGACGGCCATACCAGGACCAGATGGCAATATCCGCAATGGTATAGTCCTCCCCTGCGATATAAGGTTTGGTCGCCAATTCCTTGTCCAGTAGGTCCAATTGGCGTTTGGCTTCCATGGCAAAGCGGTTGATGGCATACTCGTTTTTTTCAGGAGCGTAGTGGAAAAAATGGCCAAAGCCTCCCCCTAAGAAAGGTGCAGCCCCTGTCTGCCAGAAGAGCCAGTTAAGCACTTCGGTCCGTTTAGCAGGATCTGTCGGAATCAATTGTCCAAATTTCTCTGCTAGATACAAGAGAATATTGGCTGATTCAAAGACCCGAATGGCTTGGTCACCTGATTGATCCAACATGGCTGGAATTTTCGAGTTTGGATTGATGGCCACAAAGTCACTGCCGAATTGGTCCCCATCACCAATCTTGATGCGATAAGCGTCATAGCCCGCATCTACACCCAACTCTTTTAGTTCTTCCAGCATAATAGTCACCTTGATTCCATTTGGGGTTGGAAGAGTATAGAGTTGGAAAGGCTGGTCGCCTTTTTGAAGGCTTTGTTCAAAGCGGGCACCTGCTGTTGGTTGGTTCAAGCTACCCCAGGCTCCACCCATTTGATTTGGCGCTTCCCATACTTCCGGTAATTGATAATCTGACATCTCTTTTCTCCTTTGTCTATGTTACTACTAGCATATCAAATCCTGCCTCTAGTTTCAAAAATCTACTACGCTAGCTTTACTTGACTTTTCTTGGCAAAATGATAGTATAGAAAAAATACATTTTAAGGAGAAAAATATGTCCACAATTGACTTTCATAGTTTGGCAAAGACAGAACTCCACTGCCACTTAGACGGTTCCTTGTCTCTTCCGACTATTCGCCAATTGGCAGCAATGGCCAATATTGACCTTCCTGCTAGCGATGAAGAGCTCAAGCACCATGTCACTGCCCCTGCCCACTGTGAGAATCTCTTGGACTATTTGGAGGCCTTTGACTACATTCGCCCTCTCCTTCAGACCAAGGAAGCCTTGACACTTGCTGCTTACGATGTCGCTAAGCAAGCGGCTCTGGAGAATGTCCTCTACATCGAGGTTCGTTTTGCCCCAGAATTGTCCATGGATCAAGGACTTACCGTCCCAGAAACTATCGATGCTGTCTGTGAAGGATTGCGCCAAGCCCAGGATGAATTTGGCATTACAGCCAAAGCCCTCGTTTGTGGCATGCGCCAGTCGGATCAAAAACTCACTTCTCGCATCCTGGCAGAAGCCAACCAAGTCACTGATCAGGATTTTGTCGGCTTTGACTTCGCTGGAGATGAGCACCACTACCCTCCACAAGCCATTGAGGCCCTCATCCAACAGGTCAACAGTTACAACCGTCCCATGACTCTGCATGCAGGAGAATGTCACTGTCCAGCCAATGTCACTCAATCCATGGCCTATGGTATCAAACGAAATGGTCATGTGACCTTATTAGCTTACGAACCAGAACTTCTAAAAGAGTTTGTGAAAAATAGGGTTACTGGTGAGCTCTGCTTGACCAGTAACCTTCAAACCAAAGCGGCTGCTACTGTGGAAGACTTCCCATACCTCAAGATGAAAGAAGCTCAAGCCTATATCAGTATCAACACCGATAACCGGACCGTATCTGATACAGACTTGACCAAGGAATACGCCCTCTACCACCACCACTTCCAAACGACGCCAGCTGATTTTTACCAGCACAATGTCGATGCCATTCAAGCTTCCTTTGCTAGTGAGAAGGAAAAGCAAGAACTCCTGACCAAACTAGAAGAAGCCTACGCAGACTATTTATAAACGAAAAAAACTAGCACTTTCTAAATGCTAGTTTTTTAATCTTTCCATAAGTCCATTGCCTGTAAGAAATCATCTGAAACGGTGACATTTTCAGGCTGAAGGGTCTCCCGCTCTTGTTGCTTGATTTTTAATTGTGTCAAACTGCTAATGCCCTCCCGTCGCCAATTGCGCAGGATGGCCTGGATGTATTTCCAGTGAGGCTTGCCGTTAAAGACTGCTTCTCTCAAGGCAGCCTTCACAATATCAGGGTCTGTTTGGTCCTGTTTGACTGTCTGCGTCAAGTCTTCGATTTCAAAGGGAGTCAATAAACGGCCCAACTCTTGCTCAAAGGTTTTGACCAAATCAGCCAGCTCATTTTCTGCCTTCTTGTCTTGCCCACGCTGTGCTACTTCTGTCTTACTTTGAAGCAGGTCATCCAAGCGTTCGAGGGCAATGGTCGCATCAAAAAGAACTTCAATCTCGCCATCTAACTCAATAGTCCGGTATTGGAGCAACCCTTGGTTGGTCAGGCGAGACATGGACTGGTTGACTTCTGCGACCGACTTGCCAATCGCATCTGCAATTTGATTAGGTGTGAGGCTGGATTGGTTGGTCGTATTCTGCAAATAAAAGAACTGCCAAACCAGAAAATCCTCTGCGTCTTTAAATAAGTGTTGATAATGGAAAAGTAAGGCACTTGGTAAAACCAAATTGCCCGACTTAAATGCTTGTGAATATGTCATACTACCCCTTTATAGGTAACCATAAAATGAAATATCTTTTTCTAACTCCTCCAAACGATAAGGAGTTTCTTGGTAAACTGCATAATTGATCCAATTGCTAAAGAAGTTGGCTGCCGCTAAGTTCCACCGCATCCGAGGGTCACGAGTACTGTCATCCTGATCATAATAATTCTTTGGAAGATCTGGATTCAAGCCTGCTTTGACATCCCGCTGGTATTCCTTAGCCAAGGTATCACGGTCATACTCCAGATGACCAAAACTATAGACCTCTCGAAGGTCTGGACTGGCCAGAATAGATAGACCTACTTCACCGCCTTGAGCTAAGACTTGCAAGTTGCTCTTGTCTAGCACTTCTTTGAGGGGGACATCCGTATAACGTGAGTGAGGAGCCAAAAAAGCATCGTCAAAACCACGCATCAATCGGTTCTGTGGATTCATGACTGTTTGCTCATAGATCCCTGATAGCTTGTCACAGAGAGCTACTTTTTCAATCCCATAGCGGTAATAGAGACCAGCTTGCGCACCCCAACAAAGATGCAAGGTTGAAAAAACATGGCGCTTGGACCAAGCAAAGACCTTTGTTAACTCCTCCCAGTAATCCACTTCCTCAAAAGCCAATTTCTCTACTGGAGCTCCCGTAATGATCAGGCCATCATAATAATTCTCTTTAATATCCTCGAAGGATTTGTAAAAGACTTCCATATGCTCTGCTGCTGTTGTCTTGGACTCATGGCTGGTCATATAGAGGAAATCCACATTGATCTGCAAGGGAGTATTGGCCAGGAGGCGTAACAGTTGAGTCTCAGTTGCTACCTTAGTCGGCATGAGATTCAAAATCAGAACATTCATCGGACGAATATCTTGGTGAGTTGCCCGAATATCATCCATAACAAAAATATTTTCTGAGCGAAGAATATCAACTGCTGGTAATTTCTTATCTAAGGTAATTGGCATAAAAAGCTCCCATCTTACAAGTTGTTACCTCTTATTATAAGACAGGAGCATATAGTTTTCAATTATGGTTTTTCTCTATCTAGATATAGCTCTAAACTATATTAGTAATGCATCAAGACCTTGTAATCGTAGTCTCCGATAGCTTCGCGACCTTTGAGATCATCGAGTTCGATCAAGAAGGCACAACCTGCAACCACTCCACCGAGTTTTTCAATCATTTCGATAGTTGCTTTAACGGTACCACCTGTTGCCAAGAGGTCATCGACGATGAGGACGCGTTGACCTGGTTTGATAGCATCAGCATGCATGGTCAAGGTATCCACACCGTATTCTTTTTCGTAGTCCGCTGAGATGACTTCACGTGGCAATTTGCCAGGTTTACGAACAGGCGCAAAACCAATACCGAGCTCGAAAGCGACCGGACATCCAACGATGAAACCACGCGCTTCAGGTCCGACGATCATATCGATCTTCTTATCCGTTGCGTATTGAACGATTTCACGAACCGCATAACTATAAGCATTGCCATCTGCCATCAAAGGGCTGATATCACGGAAGGTAATTCCTTCTTGTGGATAATTTTCAATGCTTGCAATGTAATCTTTTAAATTCATGGTTAACTTTCTTTCATAAAAAAATTTTACATTCCATTATACCATGAATTCTACTAACGTGCATCATTTTTCACTAAATCATTTTCCCAACTCTCTGTGACGAAAGCAAAATCCCACATCCGAAATAAGATGTGGGATTGGATTCGAAAAAAATGTCTTACTTCTTTTCTAACAATTCATTGTACTGGATTTTCATATCGCCCAAGTTCTTCAAGGAATAGCGCGAGCTGCCATTCTTGAACCAAGTACCAAGGATGTATTGTTCAGCGACCTTCTTGCTTTGCTTTTTCAACCAAGTGTGGTCCTTGCCGTAGGTAGCAAGTTTCTGTAAAAAATCACTCCCCTCGACTGTTTGATCATCCTCATAAAGATAGACTTCCCTTTGGAGGAAGACCTTATTTATTGAATCGTACTCGAAGAACATCCGAACATATGCATTTTCGTTTAGCTGGTATTTATACCAATAAACCCATTCAGAACTATCTCGAAACATCATGACGGATAGCTCTTCTTGACCACCAACGATGTCATCTGAATAGGGATACATTTGAAATCCTTCATCTTCCTTCCAGATGCGATCACTGCCAATCGTTTCTGTAAAGGGCTTAAACATCACATAGCGCATCCAGCCGCCATTTTCAGCGTAGTTGATCTCCTCTATGGGGTTTCTCAAACTCAAGTAGATCCCCAGCCAATAGAGAGCAAAAAGCAGGAAAGGACTGAGCCATAGGATTATTTTCTTCTTGTTCATTAAATAGATCCTGTTAAATAATCATAGATTTCTTGCACAGATCCTAGAGCCATGAGTTCCTGGTCTTTGACCGTCTGCACCAAATCCTGATAGATGGAACTTGAGGCAATCTCCTTCTTCTCCGCGTCCTTGTTGACCGTCATGATGCCATTTTCAATCTGGACAAAGCCCAATTCTTGGAAAATCTGGATCATCTTGATCAACAAAACTTGTGGAATCTTAAGGTAGTCAGATAGTTGGCTGAGCTTATGGCGAATATCAAACTCAGGGAACTGATACAGCGTTTTGTAGAGTTTGGCATACTGATCACGACTGCCATAGCCGGTCAGGTAATAGGCCTTGTCTAGGTGATTTTTAAAATAAACCGCTTGGAAGCTCTGTTCTTGGAAAAGAGTTTTCAAGTCAGTCAGGTCATCGGGTATGCGATCGATGACAATGGCAGGGGAATCTTCCCCTTCTTCCAACTGACTTAAGAGTGGGATAGCTTGTGGGAGAGGAGCATTCTTTCCTCGGATATTGTAGAGCTGTACTCCTTCTACACGGGCATCCACCACCATCAGTTGCAGGGTTGTCTGTCCATTCCACTGATTGATGGACAAGGATACCACCAGCTCCAAGTTTTTCGCTTGGGAGTACTCCAATTCCAAATGGCCCTGACCAAAAGCCACCACATCAAAGCGGGCATTGCCTTTTTGAATCTTCAACTTCAGATGGCTATTGCCAGCCCCCATGGTCCGACTAGACTCCACTTGGAAATCACGAATGTAAAAGACCGGCTTCTTATGGTCCATCCCAAAAGGTGCTAGACGATCAAAACTCTTCAAGGTATCCAAGGTCAGCTCTTCTAGGTCCAATTCCTCATCAACAAAGAGGGTAGATTTGGCCGTCAGGTCAATCCCTTTTTCACGAATATAATCGGAAAAAATCTCAGTCAGATGAGGGAGCTTGTCCACTTCCAAAGTCATACCAGCTGCACCCGCATGACCTCCAAAGGCGATAAAGAGATCCCGATGGGGATCTAGGGCTTCAAAAATATGGACACTTTCGGGACTTCGCGCGCTTCCCTTGGCCTTGCCTTGGTCTATGGTGAGGACGATGATGGGCTGATGGAGCTCTTCTAGTAGACGCCCGGCCACGATTCCTAAGACACCAGGATTCCAGCCTTCTTTTGCCAAGATTTGAACGGGAAGACTTGGATCGACCATAGCTTTGGCCTCATCATAGATGGCTTGGACGATCTCCTTGCGCTCTTCATTCTTGGCTTGAATCATCAGCGCAATCTCCAACGCTTCTTCGTCGTCAAAGCCTGTCAAGAGCTCAACCGCTGGATTTGGGTCATCCAAGCGACCCAGCGCATTGAGACGAGGGGCAATCTGAAAACCAACCGTTTCTTCATTTACATCTTGAGGGGCGATGGAGGCCAGCTTGAGCATTTCCTGGAGGCCGATTCGTTGGGTTTGGCGAAGGACACCTAGGCCGTACTTGACCAGAATGCGGTTTTCGTCTGTCAGACTGACCATATCCGCAATGGTCCCAATGGCTACCAAATCTAGAAAATCTAGAGGCACCTCTTCTAAGAGAGCAGTCGCTAATTTAAAGGCAACTCCACAGCCCGCTAAGTGTTTGAAAGGGTAATCGGAATCTGGATGCTCGGGGTGAATGACAGCATAGGCATCGGGCAAGACTTCGGGAATAGCATGGTGGTCGGTTACAATGACATCTACCCCCATGCTTTGGGCAAAGTCAATGGCTTCGTGTCCAGCTACTCCATTGTCCACCGTGATGATGAGGGAAATCCCCTGCTGTTCGATAAAGTACTTGTAGACACTGGCATTGGGACCGTAGCCATCCGTAAAGCGGTTGGGGAGATAGACGGCTACTTCCGCCCCCATCTGCTCCAGGGTTTCCTTCATAATAGAAGCGGCCGTCATACCGTCTGCATCATAATCTCCATAAACTAGAATTTGTTCATAATCTTCAATGGCTTGGCGGATCCGATCCACAGCCTTGTCCATATCATGTAGCAGGTAGGGATCATGCAGATCTTCTAGCCGCGGTTCTAGAAAACGATCCAGTGCGTCTTCCGTCTGGATCCCTCGTTCTCCCAGTAACTTGGCTGCGGAGGCTTCCAATCCTCTTTTCTTTGCTTGCGCCAAAAAAGTATCATCTGAAAAGGGCGCAGCAAACTGCCATTCATATTTTGACGTGATCATCTCGGTCCTTGTCTCCTGTTTTTCTTATCAGCATATTATAACATGAAAGCCGGGAATCCGGAAAATGAAAGCTAGCTTTGAATCAGTAGGGGTAAAATCTTCTATCCCAGGTCTTAAAAATCAAGCTTAGCCCAGCTCCCAAACTGCGTCTGTTACAAGTCTTCTTCCAATCTTTTCAATCTTTTAACCTACGAAAAGACTTCCCAATAAAAAAATCCTACTATTTTTTATTATTTAAATACAAATTACTTGACACTGCAAAGGATTGTAATATAATATAAGAGGCTTAAAATTATATGGAAACAAATCAATCGGTTTTTCAGCTGTATTGCTTTGAAATCCTGAACTTTATGGCCCTTGGAGTTATTAATTCTGTGTGTGGAAAGGACAATCAGTTTTTTATTTTAAGCTGTCACAGTCGACTTCCGCTTTTCTCTGGCTACAACGATGGTCTCTACCATTCAGTCCTAGCAGAAAAACCGTCATAAAAATCTAACCGACTCCTTGTCGGTATAGAACTGGACACGCTTAAAATGTGTGGAAAAAAAGTGATGTACTTCCAAACCAGGAAAAAGGAATGGAGGAACAAGTGAAAACTTTCTATAAAAAATTATTCGCGTTTGTAGCAATGATTAGTGTAGTTGCTCTTGGTTTGTCAATCATCAAGCCAGTTTCTGCAGCAACTGTCACTCCCATTATTACAAACCTTAAAGCAGATACATCTGGTCAAAAGGTCAATTTTTCTTTTGACTGGGACTTAACAGGTATTTCTGTTAAGGAAGGTGATACGTTTACCATCGACGCTCCTGAAGGTGTCAATATCACCAAACTTGCAACGGAGTCACTTCAAGCAAACGGTGCTGAAGTAGCTACCTTGTCGATGACAGACAAAAAGATTACTTTTACCTTTAAAAAAGCAATCGAATCCATGAACCAAAACGTTAAGGGTGGTTTCTCATATCAAGCAGTGTGGGATAGCACTCCAGGAAATCCTGGAAACAAAACCGCTACTTCTAAAGTCGGTTCAGAATCCGTTGTCATCACTCGTCCTGATGGACCTGGTGTATTTGAATCTGTTTTGAACAAGTACAACCTTACTGGTGACTATGTATCTAAAGAATTCAAACTCGATGCATCAGAAAACTATGCATGGATGAATGTTGGAGATGACTACTACCTTACAAAATGGTTCATCCGTATCAACGGAGATGGTAAAAAACAAGCCATCACAAATCCTGTTGTATCAGATAAAATCCAAGCTTCAGCTGTAGATTACTCAAAAATCACTTTTAAAACACCTGCTAATCACGCTGCAAGTGAATTTTTCGTTGGAACTTACTTGAAACCATCCTTCACATTAAGAAAAGGTGGTCAAGTGGTTGCTTCAGGATGGGACTTCTGGAAACATGTGACATTTGATCCAGATGGTAACGGATTTACTGTGAACTTATCAGATGTCAGTGATGTTTTCAAAACAGCTACGGATGATGAAATCATTGTTGAATACCAAACAATCATTCCTAAAACAACTATCCGTGTTGATAACAACGCTACCTTGAAAGCTGACGAAATCACAACACCTCAAACAGACCCAGCATTCTGGAACAATACAGAGTTGAAATTCTGGGTATCTGGTGACACAACTGTGACCGTTCAGAAAGAATGGGTTGGCGATGAAGAAGCTGACCGTAAAGATATCACTGTTCAATTGTATGCTGACGGCAAAGCTTTAGAAGGAATGACACAAACTCTTACAAAAGCTTCTGGTTGGCAAGCAGCATTTACGAAATTGCCAGGTATCAAAGACGGTAAGAAGATTGAGTACTCAGTAGTGGAAACAAACACACCTGAAGGTTACACTTCTAAAGTTGAAAAAATTGATGATGCTAACGTGATCAAGGTCATCAACACATCAAACAAACCAACTACAACAACCACTACAACCACTACTACAACTACAACGCCTGAGACTCCTGCTACAACTGTTTCATCAGAGGAGCCTAAGACTACAGTAACTACTACACCTGAGACTCCTGCTACAACTGTTTCTACAGAAGAGCCTTCTACATCTAAATCTACTGAAGAAACTCCAAAAGATAGTACTACTACCACAACTACACCTGAAGGTACTACTCCTAACGGTGGAGGAAATGGTGGCGGACGTAAGAAACTTCTTCCAAGTACAGGTGAAGTTGTCGCAACAGGTCTTGTTCTTACAGGAGTATTGGTCTTGGCTGGTGCCGTTGTATTGAAACGTAAAATGACTGATAACTAATTCCGTCACAATAACACTATTAGTTTGCACTAGCTCCACCTCCTAGTCGCTAATAGCAAGAGAGAGAGGCACATTCTCTCTCTTTTTTTATGGACCTATGACGATAGAATAAACTAGAAAACCAAGCCTACCTCATTCTCGTTTTTCTGTCTTAGAGTATATATAAAAGAGCCTGTGAAAACTTCACTAGGCTCTTTTGTATCTTCACTTGTATTCCAGTCTATTTCATATATGGGAAAGTTTCTATTATTTTCTTTCTTAATTTTTCATTTTCTATCTTTTCAATATTGAGGACCTTTTGAAATTGAAGCACATCTTGAATCACATGTTCTTGCCCATCTTTTGAAAACTCTGCGGGAATGGTTAAATTTTTAAAAAGGTCTCTCCTTAGGTATCCTTCTGGTGTTACTTCGTAAAATATATTCATAAGAGCTAACTCAAAATTAGAACTGTTTTTTTGAGGCTGAGATTTGAAGTATTGAAGGAATTCTTCTTTATTCTGAACAAGGTGCTCTTGCCCATCTATTGAAAAATCAGCAGGAAGCGTGAAATCTTTAACAAATGAATTATAGGGACTTGTTAGTAATTCTAAAAAGGAGAGACGAAACTCTACATCTTCCTCGCCTAAGAAATACAAAACTGAGCGATACTGATTTTTCATCATCTGATAGACCTTCGGATAGGCTGATGCTAGAGATATTTTATACCTATCAGTTTCCCTAAAACTTTCATTAAACCTAAGTTGTAAGCCTCTAGAACTTAAGTGATTTGCTCTGGTACCAAATAATCCTGTTCCTAGCATAAAGGCAAATGGATGTCTATTCTCAAGTCTCTGTTTTGACTCCGTTTTAACTTCTTCAACACTTTTACCAGAGGAACTCTTTTTAGATATTTTTCCTGTTTTTGCATCAATCAGCCCCAGCTCAACCGGATACTGTGAAGTCTTGTTAAACTCCTCCGTAACAACTTTCATAGCTCCATTTTCAATCACTACGTTTGATTCCTTGGGTGCTAACATAGTAATAAGAAAGTAGGTTTCATTATCCTCTGTTTCGTATATTTCTTCTGAAATATCGAGTGGGATATATTTCTTATTATAGTCACGAACCATTTTAAAGACATCATAGGTTTTAGGTTTTAGTTTTCGATCGTTCGTGTCGTAAACATCAATCAACCAATACTCCCCTTCTTTAGGCTCATTGTAGCTTAGATAAGGCGCCGAACCTGGTACAGTACGATAGCGTGAAAACTTATCACTACTCGCTTTTAACTTATAGCTTTCTTGCATGATATAGCGCTCTCCACTTGCACCATTAGGTGTATTAAGTTGGTAGGCAAATTGTGGTTCATCTTTAGTAGCTTCTTTAATTAATTCTCTCTCATCACCATCGTCCCATTCGATGACTAGTGCTTCCCCGTTATGAATAAATTCATAGTCCTTAATTACTGGCCTCGGTTTCCATTGAACATACTGTCGCAATTCTCTTATACGAATTTGTTCTTTGATAGAGTACACAGAGCCAACTACCACGACGAATAAAGTAAATAAAAACATCTTTGACTTTAATAACTTAGGCATAAACAGTTCCTCCTAATCTCCCCCTCATTTTACCATCAATTCCCTCTTTTGTCAGTCAAATAAATAATGAGGCTGGGACAAAAGTCCTAGCCTCTCAATTGTCTTTGGATTGTCGAGCAAGACGCAGTGGTTGAGTGGGCTCTACTACGCTGATTTCATCAGCTTTTACAGCCCTACTCAACTGTGCGGAGGTGGGACGACGAAATAGAGTTCTAACGAATTACCAATTTCTATCCGACTCTCATTTAAGTAGCATTATAAAAATAGATTTTTTAAGCCTTACTAGGTTACTCAAGAATACTCTTTTTAGTTTAATCCTCTAGTTCATCCTTTTGATCTTCAGAAAAAACAACTTGACCATCTTTAACTTTGAAGGAGTATCTGAGCGTGTCTTCCGAATCATCTTTACGATTGGAATAATAGAAACTATAGGAACCATTCGGTAGTTTGTTCGCATCTAGCTTTTCAGCTGCCGCTTTTAGGTCTTGCTCCTCAACGGACACGGCATCATCTACATAAATGGTCATACGGATTAACTCTTGATCGATTAAGGTTTGAAAAGGGATTTGATAGTAGCCGGCAAAGTCTTTTTTCCCTTCTTTGAGATTTTGCTTAGCGATGCTATCCAGGATTTCCTCTTTTTCTTCATCATAAAAGTTACTTAAAAAGATAAAGAATTCAATTGGAAGGCCGAGAGATTGCTTCTTTATTTCCTTCTCTAGTTTTTCCTCGATATTTTTTATGGATTTCTGCTCTAAAAACACTTTCTTATAGTCCGGAAGATTAGTAATAGATGAACTTGACCAGTCATCATGAAAAGTTGTATCATGTTCCAATTGTACCGTTTGATCATCGTAAGTTTTCTCAGAGTAAGCGTAGCTTACGTGATAAGTTGGGAATTCTAGGGCAGTCCAAGATAACTTAGTGATGGTAACTTTGCCATGAAGATCATTTTCTTTACAAACTTCTGTAACAACCTCCTTGGCTTTTTTGTAGTCACTCGATGTCATGATCTTACAGCTGCTTAGAACCATCGTTAAGAATAAAATGGGAACTAGGAGTAAAAGGGAATAACCTTTATTTTTCATAGGTCTACCTCCAAAAATAGAAAACTTCCAAAAGTTAGATAGAAGACTAGCAAGAACTAGACGATGAAGGGTTCTCACAATTTGAAATGCTCATCAACGTATTCAATTACCTAGCTCTATTCTACCATTATTTACAAGGAATGTCAGGAGAAACAAGAAAAGAGGCTGGGACAAAAGTCCTAGCCTCTCAATTGTCTTTGGATTGTTGAGCAAGACGCAGTGGTTGAGTGGGCTCTACTAGGCTGATTTCATCAGCTTTTACAGCCCTACTCAACTTTGCGGAGGCGGGACGATGAAATCGAATTCTAACAAATTACCGATTTCTGTCCCACTCTCTCTCCGTCAATTATTATAAATCATTCCCGTACAGGCTTGCTCTGACAATTCGACAAAGCCCAGGGATTGGTAAAAGGCAAGATTTTTCTCGCTACGTTCAGTGACAAGAAGCCGTTGATAGACATTAGGAAAGGTTGCTAAAGCCTCTTCTAGGAGTTTCTTTCCGATGCCTTGGCGCTGGTAATCTGGTCGCACCAAAAGGTCCTGCACAAAAATAATAGAGTGGCCATCTCCTACCAAGCGAATGTAAGCGACCAGCTCTTCCTTATCATAGATCGCCAACTGCCAGAGACTGGCTTTGATAGCCTCTTCTAGCATGGTTGGGTTATTGGTATAATTGGTCCAGCTGACAGAGCTGTAGAGTGCGACTAGGTCTGTCATCTCTGGAATCACTTGTTTATACTCTAACATCTTAACTCCTTTTTAACCGAAAGTGCTGGAAGAAGGCGATATCTCTGTAAGGGGACTCTTGGCAGACTGCTAATTCCATCATGAGCATGGACTCTCGCCAGCCTTCTTGGCTTTTGAAACGATTGTCCTGTAAGCCATGAAAGACTCGAATTCCTTGGTAACTGTGGACTTCAAGAGCTAGGTCTTCGACTGCTCTATCTAGATCATAGGCCTGGGCCGAGCCCATGGAGTGGGTTTCAAAATCTTGGCCTGCTAGTAAATCGAGGGCCTTTTGAGTATTATTTTCAAAAACGACGGTCTGCAGGACGCGTCCAACCTCATTGTGCTTGACGATGGATAGGAGACCATCTGGTTTCAAGAGACGGGTAAATTCTTCAAGAACTAGCTTGCGATCCTCTACATACTCCAAGACATTATGGCAAAGGATGACATCAAAGCTGGCATCTTCAAGGCTTGCTAACTGGTCCAGACTTCCTACCAGTTGCTGGTAGGAATGTTCTTGGGCCCGCAAGGCTACCATTTCTTGATTTGGTTCCACAGCAAGGACTTCATTATCTTTCGCTAAGTGGTTAGCCACCAGGCCAAAGCCACTGCCAAAATCAAGCACGCGCTTGTCTTTGATGTCCTGTAATTGATCAAAAAGGATATCATAATAGATCTGTCCCCAGGGTTGCTGGAGATTTTCTAAATAAGCTTGAATATTTGCGGCCATCTGGCTCCTCCTATTTGTAGTTAAACATCTTGCTGGCCAGCTTGTCCGAGATGCGAGGGAAAAGGGTATAGAGCTTGTGGGTCAGGTTCAAGAGCCAAGGAAGATTGAGCTCGCGTTTTGCTTTTCCAAAGTTTTTAACGATCCTCTTAGCCACAAAGTCTGGTTCCAAAATGTAGCGGTCCACAGCCTTGACATAGCTTCCGTCAGGATCTGCCTGATCAAAGAAACTAGTCCGAATTGGTCCTGGATTGACCGTCGTCACATGGACACCAAAAGGCATGAGTTCCAAGCGTAGGGCATTGGAAAAGCCAATGGCCGCAAACTTGGTCGCCGAATAGAGGCTAGATTTAGCAGTTGCGACGAGACCCGCCATGCTGACGATATTGACAATGTGCCCCTTGCCAGCTACCTTCATGTGCGTCCCTACCAAACGTGAAAACTGCATCAATGCAAAGGTGTTGACCTCAAACATCTCTCGCACCTGCTGGTCAGAAATGCTATCAAACTCTTCAAAGATCCCATACCCAGCATTGTTGACCAAGACATCAATCTTTCCATAGCGCTGATAGAGCTCTTCGACTAGCTGTTGGATAGCTGATGGATCTGTGATATCGATCCCGATGCATTCGGCCTGAGGATGGCCGGCATAGAGGTCTTCCAGTTTTTCTTGATTTCTACCTAGGAGAATGAGTCGGTCCTCAGGGAGAAGCTTGACCATTTCCTGTGCTAGTCCCCCGCTTGCTCCTGTGATGATGATAGTTCGCATCTTAGATCTCCACTTCTTCTAAATCCTTGACGACATAAACATTTTCAAAAATGCTGGACGCATCCTTGCGCAATTGGCTGACGTCCTTGGAGAGGAAGCGGGCACTGATATGGTTGAGAAGAAGACGTTTGGCCCCTGCTTCACGCGCTACTTCTGACGCCTGCATATTGGTCGAGTGTCCATGCTTCCGAGCAATCTTCTCATCGCCCTTGCCATAAGTGGACTCATGCACGAGGACATCTGCATTGACGGCAAGTCTGACGCTGGCATTGGTCTTTCGTGTATCTCCCAGAATCGTAATGACCTTACCAGGTCGAGGGGCTGAGATATAGTCCGCCGCAATGATCTTGGTGCCATCTTCCAGGGTAACATCTTGGCCATTTTTGACTTGGCCAAAGAGTGGTCCAAATGGCACTCCTGCTGCCTTGAGCTTGTCTGCATCCAACGTTCCTTCCAGGTCTTTTTGCATGATGCGATAGCCCACACAGAAGATGGTATGGTCTAAGGCCTCAGCATAGACCGTAAACTTATCTGTCTCCATGATTTTTCCAAGCGAACCTTCATCGAACTCATGAAAATGGATCTGATAGGGTAGGCGAGAACCGGAAACTCGCAGGCTGGTTAAGACAAAGGATTTGATCCCAACCGGTCCATAAATCTCTAGATCAGTCTGCTCTTCATTGGCCTGAAAAGCCCGGCTAGATAGGAAACCTGGCAAGCCAAAGATATGGTCCCCGTGTAGATGGGTGATAAAAATCTTGCTGACCTTTCGAGGACGGATGCTGGTTTCTAAGATTCGGTTCTGCGTCCCTTCCCCACAGTCAAAGAGCCAGACTTCATTGATTTCATCCAGGAGTTTGAGGGCTAGACTAGAGACATTACGAGATTTGGATGGTTGTCCCGCACCCGTTCCTAAAAATTGAATTTCCATTGTATACTTTCTAACTAATATAGATCATAGCGGTCCGATTCTTGGATCGAACAGCGATTTTTCCAGGGTAGGCAGTGGCTAATTGAACCAATTCGTCCTGGTTGTAACCAGATAGACGGATGCTACCATCTGCCAGCTCTTCAAGATTCGACAAAGCTGACAATTCCTTGGTCTCGACTACCTCTTGTTCCCTAACCAGACGCATCAAAATCAAGCCTTCCTCTTCATAGACGAGGTAGTGAGGAAAGATTTGCGCTATCTCAAACAAGAGGTCCATGCTAATGGTTTCAGCTTGCTGGGCAAATACTTGCGCCAAGCCCTTTTCTCGGTAGCAAAAACCATAGGCCTTGCCCGCAAGATTGAGACGGACAAAGGGTTTCTCCTCCTCAAAGCTGGGACTCGTCTGATAAAGGTCAAAGGCCTCAGTGACTTGTTCATAGTAGTCAGTTGCTGCTTCCGGGCTTTTCTTTTGGTAGAGCTCTGCGAAGTAGGCGTTGATGACACTGGGTGGTGGCGTGATAAACTGAAGCTTCTGCTCTTCTGTCAATCCCGCCAAGACCCGATCTAAATAGACCTTGTCTAGACTGGTATAGCCACCGTAGCTGAGGGCGATGTTAAGATAATCCATGGTGGTAAAACTCCTCTAGTCTCCATGCATTTTTCGGTGCGATGTAGCCTGTTATGACCTCACCAGTCTCCTCATAGGAACGCTCGGTCAGAATGGCCATGGTCTCCAATTCGTGGATGCGGTAGGCTTGCTCAAAAGGAACCTGAATCGTAAAGGGCTGGAAGAGCTCTTGCATCTTTTCAAGTAGAATGTCCTGAAGTTTAGCCCGACTATCGGGATCCTTGGCCGAAACCAGGCGGTAAGGTGTCTGTGTCGGGGTAAAATCCTTGACCTTGTCTGCCTTGTTGTAGAGGGTCAAGCGTGGAATATCCAGCATCTCCAAATCTTTCATAATCTGAAGGACCGTCTTTTCATGCTCTTCATGGTTGGGATCAGAGGCATCGATGACATGGACCAAGAGATCCACATTCTTGCTCTCTTCTAGGGTCGACTTAAAGCTGGTCACCAACTCTGTCGGCAAGTCCTGAATAAAACCAACCGTATCTGTCAGAGTTACTTGTAAATTACCTGTTAGATGAATGCTCTTGGTTGTCGCATCCAAGGTCGCAAAGAGTTCATCTGCTTCGTACTGGGTCTTACTGGTCAAGGCATTCATAATGGTTGACTTCCCTGCATTGGTGTAGCCAATCAAGCCAATCTTAAAAACAGAGGATTCCAGACGTTTTTCTCGAACCACTTCTCGATTCTTCTCGACTACCTTGAGTTGACGCTCAATATCGGTGATTTGATTGCGGACACTCCGGCGGTTCAACTCCAGCTGACTTTCACCTGGACCACGGGAACCAATCCCCCCGGCCTGCCGGCTGAGCATGATTCCTTGACCAACGAGACGGGGTAAGAGGTACTTGAGCTGGGCCAAGTGCACCTGCAACTTCCCTTCGTGGCTCCTTGCCCGCATGGCAAAGATATCCAAGATCAGTTGCATCCGGTCAATGACCTTAACACCCAAAATTTCTTCTAAATTCACATTCTGCCGAGGAGTCAAACGGTTGTTAACAACAACTGTCGAAACCTCATCTGCATCGACCATTTGGGCAATTTCTTCTAGCTTTCCAGAACCGACAAAGGTCTTGCTGTCGTATTTTTCTCTCTTCTGAGTGTAGACACCTACGACTTCTGCCCCGGCTGTCTTGGCTAGACTGGCCAACTCCTCCATGGACATGTCAAAGTTTTCCATCCCTTGGAGCTCGACACCGACAATGAGGACCCGCTCCTGTTTTTTCTCAGTTTCTATCATCTAAAAATCTTTCTATATCATGAAGAACCCGCTCCTTAAAGCCTTCTTCTCCAATCTGGTAAAAATGGACCATCATCCGATTGCGGAACCAGGTCAACTGGCGTTTAGCAAAACGGCGTGTATTTTGTTTGAGTTGCTCCAGGGCCTCTTCTAAATTTTGCTCCCCCTTGAAATAAGGGAAGAGCTCCTTGTAGCCAATCCCTTTGGTTGCCTGAACCTCAGGATGGTTGTCATAGAGCCACTGGGCTTCTTCAAGCAAGCCCTGCTCAACCATAAGATCCACCCGTCGGTTAATGCGGTCATACAAAGCTTGGCGATCATCGTCTAGACAGATGATATAGGGCTCATAGGCTGGAGCTTGATTTTCCAAGTCCTGACCGAAATGGGCGATCTCTAAAGCTCGCATGGCCCGTCTACGATTGATCTGCGGGATCTCCATTCCCTCTTTCACTACTTGGTCAAACAGTTCTTCATCTGTAAGAGGAGACAAGGACTCCCGATAGGCTAGGATATCCTCATGAGCAACATCCCCTCCTAGATGATAACCTTCTAGCAGACTTTGGACATAGAGACCTGTCCCTCCAGCAATAATGGGAAGATGGCCCCGTTCTTGAATCTCTTCGATGGCTTGGCTGGCCTCTTTGACAAAATCATAGGCTGAGTAGGTCTCTGTCACCTCACGCACATCAATCAGATGATGGGGAGCTGCTTCCTGCTCCTCTGAACTAGCCTTGGCCGTTCCAATATCTAGTGTACGGTAGACTTGCTGACTGTCCCCACTGATGACCTCGCCCTGAAAGCGCTGGGCCACCTCGATAGCGAGGGCTGTTTTTCCAACAGCGGTCGGCCCCACTATCACAATTATCTTGTTTTTCATCGTTTTTCCTTGCAAAAATCGCATTTTTTCGTTACCATATATTATAACATAAATATTTAAAGTTCAGAAAAGGAGAAATTCTCATGGCTAAAGGATTTGGTAAAGGTTTTGTTACTGGTGTTGCTGGTACAGTTGCTGCTGTCGCAGGTGCAGTTTACACATTCAAGAAAAAAGTAATCGAGCCTGAAGAACAAAAAGCAGCTTTCATCGAAGAAAACCGCAAAAAAGCAGCACGTCGTCGTGTATCACACTAATCAAAAGAAAAACTCCGGGAAACCGGAGTTTTTTTGTGTTCTTATCGTTCTTTTAACATCTTAGTCGCAAGGTCTAGCATCTCCACTGCCTTTTGGTAGTGTTCGTCCAACAAATCGTAGACGGCATCTTCCGACAGGACACCACAATAGACCTCTTCAGGAAAGTCTGGTTGATTGGACAGTTCGACATCCTCCATATAGACCTGGCTGGTGTAGTAATCGCGAAGGGCGATATAGCGAGACTGGCCAGCTTCCACTCGTTGCAAACATGCTTCAAGCTCTTCGATTAAGCCTTGGTAGGCGTTGAGATGGCCTTCCATATCTTGGATTCGTTCGATAGGGGTCATGATTGTTCCTTTCTATCTGCTAGAGAAACGACTTGCAATTGCTCTCCTCCTAGTAGGATCAAATACGATTCGATGCAGTCTACACCATAGGAGCGACGGAGGGCTTCTGCGTAGAGTTCCAATTGGGCTTGGTAGCGATCTAGCATGTCCTGAGGGTTGCTGTAACGGTCTGTCTTGTAGTCAAAGAGAAGGATCCGATCTTCCAAAAGGAGGTAACCGTCTAAGATCCCCCGGACCACAAAATCCTGACCACTAGTTGGATCCGTCTTGAGCATGGCAAATGGGGCTTCACGATGGACCTTGTCTGCCTCCTTGAGCATGAGTTGGCCCAATTCAGTCTGGAAGAAGGCCAAGACCTTCTTGAGGTCGATCCGCTCCTTGACTGCTGGGCTGGCATTGACCTCTTTGAGAACTATTGCCAGGCTCTCCATCGTTGGCATCATCGTCAATGGAATCCGTTGCATCAGTTCGTGTAGGGCACTACCGACTGCTGCTCCTGTTACAGCTTCTTCCTTGCCGAAGTTTGGAAACTCAAAGCTTGGTAATGGGACGTCCGCTTTTTCCATGAGATCCACTCCTTCCATATCTTGGATGGGTTCATAGAATTTTTTAATTTGACTCGGTGTCCGTACACTAGGGAGTTGGATAGCAGCTTGGTACTGGGTATTGAGTCGGTTCACAGATTCTAAGACATCTAAGGCCCGGCGGATCTCTTCTGATTGGCGGTTGTCCTTGAGGTCATCGACTGGGAGAGATGTCTTCAACTCCAAGTGACCAATTTGCTCCGGCGTCAAGTCTTGGTCGGTCACAAAGTGGGTCTGATAGGCCAAGTGTTGCTGGGCAAAAACTGCCTGAATAGCGTAGAGCCAGTCTTGGAAACAATTGATCTCCTTGCGAAGAGCTGGGCTCAAGCGTCCATTGACACTGGCTCCCCATTTTCTCTCTTCCAACTTATCTTGCCGGCCCTTGCCCACCAGATAGAGCTTGCGCTCTGCCCGGGTCATTGCCACATAGAGAAGGCGCATCTGCTCCGACAAGGCTGCCAGACGAATTTCCTCGACATTTCGCTGGTAAGGCAGGGTCTCAATGACCAATCGAATATCTTCTGGGAGGCCAGGCTGGTCATTTTCAACGGGAAGACTAGCCACGTACTTGATGCCGACTCCGTTTTTCCGACTGATGACAGCATTGGTAGACAGTTCCTTGCCGACAAACTTTTTATCGGTGTTGAGGATAAAGACATAGGGGAACTCAAGTCCTTTGCTCTTATGGATGGTCATGAGCTGGACAGCATCCTTAGGAACTGCCTGGGCGACATTAGCCAAGTCGTGCTGATTTTCCAAAATCTTATCAATCATGGAAATAAAGCGAGGCAACCCCTTGAAGCTAGAGCTTTCGAAATCATTTGCCCGAAGGGTCAAGGCATAGAGATTGGCCTGCCGTTGGGCACCATTTGGTAAGGCACCCACATAATCATAATAGTGGCGATCTTGGTAAATCTTCCAAAGCAGATCGTAAAGGGAGTGCGTCTGGGCATAGTCACGCCAGGCATCCAGTGTCTCCATAAAGCGAGTGAGTTTCTCTTTTAAGCTCGCATCGATCAACTGAGGAGCACTTCCAGTCTGGTCTAAGGCATGTTGCAGTTTCTCATAGAGATTTTCTTCTTTTTTGCCTTCACCTCTCTGTAAGGCTAAACGGGCCAACTGGTCCTCGTCAAATTCAAACATGGCTGATTTCATGAGGGCTACCAAAGGATAGTCCTGTAAGGGATTGTTAATGGTCCGAAGAGTATCCAAGAGGACCATGACCTCAACCGACTGGAGGTAGTTTTCCTCTCCCCCGTCCGCAACGATAGGAATCTGATAGGCTTCAAAGGCTGAAAGCACCTTGTCGTTCCGGGTCCGAGAAGCCGTTAAAAGCGTCATATCCTTGAAAGGTACACCCTCTTCATTGTGGAGGCGGATGATCTCCTTGATGACCAAAAGGACTTCACCTGAGGATAGACTATCCCCTTCTTGCTCCTCGTCTTCACCTGTTTCATCCACTTCCTGACTGCCATCATAGAGCAGGAACTCTGTCTCATAGGCCGGTGTCGGCTCTTTCTTATCCGGATTGCCCGCAATCAAGCGATGGCTCTGGTCATAGAGAATTTCTCCAACTTCCTCATCCATGAGACGTTCAAAGACATGGTTGGTCGCTTCTAAAACCTCTACATGGCTACGGAAATTCTCCTTGAGCAGAATCAATTTGCCATCTGCCCCTTCTTCTTGGTAGGCCTTAAACTTGTCATTAAAAATCTGTGGGTCTGCCTGACGGAAGCGGTAGATAGACTGCTTAATATCTCCCACCATGAAGCGGTTGTGGCCATTAGACAAGAGCTCCAACATCCGCTCTTGAGTATGGTTGGTATCCTGGTACTCATCGACCATGACCTCGTGGTAGCGCTCCTGATAGAGCTTGCGGATATGAGGAAATTCTTCTAGAATCTGGATGGCAAAATGGCTGATGTCGCCAAATTCAAAGACATTTTCCTGCTTTTTGCGCTCTAAATATGCAATTGAGAAAGCTTGGACAAAATCCCTAAGCAAGACCAGCAAAGGCATGGGCTCATCCTTGAAGCGAATCTGATAGGTTAGTTGATAGTGCTGGGAAGCTGCTGCCCGCAAGGCTTCGATGCGTTCTTTGCGTTCGTCATTAAAGGCAGTAGCTAACTCTTTCAGGTCTTCTTTTCGTGTCGTGATGGTCAGACTTCGTCCTCCGCTGGCACGGGAGATTAAGACCACCCGCTCCAAGACCTCAAAAATCGCTTCCTGGCTGGGTTTCTCATTGAGACTAGCAATCAAGTCTTGAATAGCGGTGACATTTTCTTGGTACTTGGCTCCTGAAAATGCTTGTCCTTCATTTGCCAGATGGAAAGTAAAGAACGATTCCAATTCAAAGAGTTGCTCTTTTACCTCTTGGGCTAACTGGTCCAAGGCTTCATCATAGTCCAGATCCTGATAGCCTTTGAGGAAGGACTCCTTCAACCAGATGAGAGGATCCGCAGTGGATTGGAGGAAGTCTACTAGTGCATAAACCTGCTCCTTAAAGCCAGCTAGCGACTTGCCCTTTCCTGTAAAGTTCTTAACTAGACGACTAAAGAGGCGGTCAGGCCCTTGCTCCTCATAAAAGCGCTCAAAGACTTGTTCAAAACAGTCATTCTTGAGTAAGGACTGCTCGCTCGCACTTTGAAGGATGCGGAAAGTCGGCGAGAGGCCTAATAAATAGCCGTATTTGGAGACCAGTCGCTGCGTGAAGGCATCCATGGTCCCGATATCACTAGTTGGTAATTCTGCGATTTGTTGAGCCAAGTGGCGCATGAGCTCCTCATCCTTGGTAGACTTGAGGCTCTTCTCCAACTCCTTTTCTAAGCGTTCCTTGAGCTCAGTTGCTGCCTTAACCGTAAAGGTCGAGATAAACAATTGCTGGATGGAAACCCCTCGGTGCAATTGATCCAGGATCCGTTGGACCATGACAAAGGTCTTCCCAGAACCAGCCGAAGCTGATACTAGGATATTGGTTCCTGACGAATAGATGGCTTCTATTTGCTCAGGGGTCCGTTTTTGTTCCTTGTCAGACAGGGCCTCCTGGATTTGGAGGTCTTGAATCTGACTGTGACTTAAAAATTCAATTGGTTTCATTGATTCAATTCCTCCTTCATTTTTTCTATCCAGGCCTGACGGAGCTTGTCACCGACTGGGCGTTTGTCATACTGACTTAGGTCCAGTTTCTTCAAGAAACGGGCTTGTCCTAGGTGGCGATTGGCTTCAAATCCCGTAATCGATTTATATTGTTCTACATACGGAGCAATGCTTCGACCATTTTCAGTATAAGGGTTGATAGCAAAGTCACCCGACAAGATACCTTCGGCTGCTTGTTGATAGAGATGGGCATTGTAGAGCAAGAGCAGATCTAGCTCCTCTTGACTCAGCAACATGGCCTTGTTTTTCTCATAGCTCTCCCCTAATTGACTGGCTTGGTCTGCCAAGAAGAGCCCCTTGTATTGTTGGGATTTTAGAACCGCTTGGACAGCATCTTCGACCGCCTTGGTATCCTTGAGAGGCACCAAAGGATCCGTCATCTGCAAATACATGGCACCGAAAATCCCCTTGTCAGGATCAAACGCCTGAAAGTCTTTGATAGCAGATAGATAAGTTGGCAACTGGGAGTTGAGGCCATTATAGAACTTCTCAAAGTTAAACTTAGTCTCACTGGACTTATAGTCCACCACTCCCAAGGCCCCTGTCTCAGACAGCCGATCAATCCTATCAACCTTGCCCTTGACCAAGAGCGGACGACCATCTTCTAAGGTTAAGAAGGGGCGATCTTCTCGGCCGAAGAGAGCTTCCTCTCCAATGGTTTCAATACTGTCATTGTGGGCGAGGACACGACCAGTCGCCCGAGCTGTATCCAGGAGCAATTCTTTTGAAAAAGCGGCCATAGTATTCTCCTGATAAAGGAGGGCAAACTCTGTCTCCTGGCTGGTTTCGCGAATGGCCTTGTGCAAGCGCTCATCAAAATCTCCTTCTGAAGGATCTTTCAGCACCCGTTCAAAAATACGGTGCAAGAAATTCCCATGGCTTCTCGCGTCTGGGCGCAAGTGCCACTCCTCCTGCAAACCTAGGACATAGTGAAGATAATAGCTATATTGGTTTTGGTAGTAGGTGTTGAGAGCTGAGGCAGATAAAGACAGAGCCTGCCCTTTTGGATAAAGGACTTCCAGCGTCTCATCCTCTAAGACCTTGGTCGTCAAGCTGTGGCTGATTTGCGGGATATGCAAGCCTTCTGAAGCTAATTTCTTCCGAAGAATGCGAATGGCAACTGCCCAGAAGGTCGCTTCTTCCTTGCTCAACTCCTGGTCAATTTCTCCCTGGTGCAATTCAATCAGTCGAGCTAAGAGGGCCTGGTAAGACCCCATATCTTCACTAGAGGCCCTTGCCTTCTTCTCAATGACGGGTAGAGCAAGCGGTGCCTTGGTCAGCTCGAACAAGTAAGGGGACATCTTATCGTCCACCTCATTGACAAGAATAGGGCTGGATAAGACCAGCTGTTTGGTGGCCGCATTGAAGAGAGATAGGGCGACGAAGCGATTCTTCCGTAAGTTGTCCTGACTGGCAATTTGGAGATTAGCCTGTTGGTCTGAAGCTTGGTTCAGGACCTGACGCTCCTCATCCGTCAGCAAGGATTGGTCCTTGGCAATCTTAGGGAAACGCTCCTGGGTCAAGCCAATGGCATAGACATAAGGAGCTGATAAGGGCTCAATCAAATCATAGGACTGGACTGTCACCACATCCACTGTCGCTGGGACCGTTCGATAACTTGCCAACAAGATCCCTGACAAGAGAAGGCTAAGAAAATCATCTAAGGTCACCTTGATTTGATCAAAGACCTGGGCAAATTGTTCTAGCACATGGCTAAAGGACTTCCATACCTGGTCATAGCGTTCCATTTCCTGTTCAGAGCCACGACTGGCTAACTGTTGCATGTTTTGCGCCAACTGGGCATCTTGACAAAACTGGGCAAACTTTTTCAGTAGCCCCTGGCTGGTCTGGCTCTTGGTCTTGTAAAAATCCTGAAGGGGACCGATGACCTGCTGGCGAATCTGGTTGAGACGCTCTAGGTCAAATTTGTCATGGTGATTGGCTGTAAAGTCACGAGAAAAGGCAGCTAAACCCTTGATTTCTGCAAAGCGAACATATTGTTCAAAATGGTCGATGTCCTCTCGCGTTAGCGCCCCATAGAGCCCCGTCTTCAAGAGATTGACCACATCCTCGGTCAAAAACCGATAGCGACGAAGACGGTCCAAGGATTCCACCCATTGGACCAGGGGATGCTGGGACATGGACTCACTCTTTCCAAGATAAAAGGGAATCTGGTACTGGTCAAAGATGGTTTTGAGCTGGAGCTGATAAGCATCCACATCCCCCAAGAGGACTCGAATATCTTTGTAACGAGCTCCCTCATACAGACGCTGGCGAATGGAGCGGGCTACAGCCTCTAATTCTTCCTTTTGATGGTTACAGGTCCAAATCTCTACTGCTTCTCGATCTTGATCAAACAGCTCACCCTCTACCTCTGTAAAGTCATAACGAGCTTCCAAGATCCGCGTCATACGACTAAAGGCATCCTCTTTTCCTTGACCGACATAGCTTGGCGTGACCTGGTAGGTCCTAGCCAAGTCTAGCAGGAAGTCGACACTTGCCTGGTAGAGGTTTCCTTCACGAAAGGTCGAGCGATAGGCTTTCTCACTGGCGTATGCCCCAATAATGATCTCGACGCCCTTGTCGTGCAGTAAATGAACCAGGTAGTCCTCCTCGGCTGAGAAACGCGTAAAACCGTCAATTACTAGGGCCAAGTCTTTCAACTCCTCATCCAAATCTCCCTTGATAAGATGAGAGGCAAAACTAGCCAACTTAGACTCAGACTCAAAAGAACCTGCAACTAACTGGTCTTGAACAGCCTTCAAGATATGGATCAAGTCTTCTCTCTTCTCCTGATCTGGCAAGGCATCCAAGTCGGATGCTGTCATCTGGGCTGTCTGCAACTCATGAAAGAGCTGGATCAATTGTTGGATAAACTGGGGATCCTTCTTAAGACAGGCATAAACCTTGAGCTCTTCATCCGGCATCTGAGAAAGCACCTTAAAAAAGAGCATGCCAAGACCGATATCATCGAGCGACTGCTGCTGGTGACTTTCATTGAGTGTAAAATAGCGTGCCATCTGAGCAAAGCGCGTAATGGTGATGGCAAAAGAAGCCTTCTGGTCTATGAGTTGCAAGACTTTGTGCTCCTTCTCAAAAGATAGAGAGTTGGGCGCGATATAAAAGACCCGCTTCCCTTCTTCAACCAATCGATTGGCCTCATCCACCAAGACCTGGGTTAAAGGGGTTCGAATATCTGTATAGACTAATTTCATAATGTTAGGATTCCTGTAAAATGATAGTTCTATTATACCATCTTTGCGCCTTTTCTACAGGGATTTTCCCATCATTCAGGAGATTCAAAGCAGATAAAAAAACTGGACAAAACGTCCAGTTTTTCAAGCATTTAATTAACTTCCCCAGTTAATTAAAAGATAGAGTATGCTAGAGCCAAACATATCGGCCAAAGCATGCATGAGGAAGAATGGCAAAAGATTTTTGATCACCTTCTTGTAGAGGAAATAGTAGAAGAGTCCATAGATAACTCCGATGACCACTGCCCAAAGCAAACCTTGGTAGGTATGGAAGGAGATCCGAATCAAGATTGAATAAGCCAGTGCCCACCACTTGTACTTGTCATTAACAGATGTCATGACTCCTAAGAAGAAGAACTCTTCGTAGAAACCATTCAGCAAGGCATAAGCAATCGCCATGGGACTAAGCGCTAAGAACTTGTGAATAATCTGCATGGGATCGATATAAGGAAGGAGATTGATATTGAAGTAATCGTACTCTCCACTCACCGTTGTCACGATATCCCCAAACAGACCAACAATGGCAAAGATCAAAGGTACCCAAAAGAGGACGGACCATTTAAATCGAATTGGAAGCTGTTTAAAATCGAAATTCCTGAGCAGCAAGTAAGCCAAGGCAAGGGCTAATAAGATAATCTGTAAAGTAAAGTTACTGGAGTAGGCTGCCCCATCCGTTGCTGTATTGGTAGCTGTCTCCGTGGCTGTGCTAACGGTTTGCGCAACTGGTTGAAGACTGGCAAGGAAGAGTTCTGTAGACCAGACAATAAACTGCCCAAACATGATCGCAGTCACAATAGCGATATCATACCATTTGAGCTCTTTTAATGGCTTTTCAGGTCGTATAAATTTAAGAATGTTCATCATTCATCCTTCTATTCCCATAATGGAAGTGTTTTTGATAGTTCTACTATAAAAGAATATGCTTAAAGAAACTTTAATTCTTAGTTAGTAATAAAATACTATTAGTAAAGAGGCTGTGACAAAAGTCCGGCCTCTCAATTGTCTTTGGATTGTCAATCAAGACGCAGTGGTTGAGTGGGCTCTACTACGCTGATTTCATCAGCTTTTACAGCCCTACTCAACTGTGCGGAGGTGGGACGACGAAATCGAATTCAAACGAATGACCGATTTCTGTCCCACTCTCTCTCAGTTTGTTTCCTCTAAGAGGTCTTGGATTCTATCCAGATACTGGTTGTCTGTCACCGCCATCACGCGCACCCCTTCTGGCCAGATAAAGTCGGGACCAATCTGACTTCGCAAAGGCTGGTCTTCCGCATCTCGATAGCCAATAATATTGAGTTGATATTGGTCTCTGATTTCCAAGTCTCGGATGCTTTTTCCTACCCAGCTAGCTGGAACCGTAAACTCGACCACCACCACTTCTTCATCCAACTGGAAAACTTCAATCCCATGTTGGAAGAGAATCATCTTAGCTAGGGACATTCCCGCTTCCACCTCTGGTAGGATGACCAAATCAGCCCCAATTTTCTCAAGGACTTCCTTGGTCACTTCATTCTTGACCTTGGCAATGACATGCTCGACGCCAAGTGACTTACAGTGCATAACAGCCAGCACACTGGACTCCAGGTTTTCACCCGTCGCGATCACGACTGTGTCACAGTTCCCAATATCTGCTGCATCCAAGAGGTCCAACTCCGTAATGTCTCCAACAATTCCAGTTGTAATCATGGATTCATACTGATTAATCACATCTGCGTGATCATCAATTGCAATAATATCCACATCCTGGTCCTGTAGGGTTTTGAGGACACTCTGTCCAAAAATTCCTAATCCTAAAATTCCAATGGTTCGATTCGCCATGAGTTTCTCCTATCCGATAATGATGTCTGCCTTGGCATACTGCAAGGTATCTGCTTTCTTAGCTTGGTAATTGTTTAAGCTAACCATGAGGGTCAAAGGACCAATCCGTCCGATAAACATGAGGACCATAATAATGGCTAGTCCCGCTCCATTTAAGGTCGAGGTTACATTAGCTGTCACTCCCACTGTCGCTAGAGCGGATACCACCTCAAAGACCAAATAAATAAAGCGTTGGCCATCCGGCGTCACTAAACAGATTCCTAATAGACCCACTAAGAAGGTCAACTGGAAAATCACCGCCGTCCCAAAGGAACGTTGAACAATGTCTGGTGAAATCGTACGTTTTCCTAAATTGGTATGTGGTAGCCCCAATAGTTCCTTCCGAGCCAGGAGCAAGAGGACCAGGAAGGTGGTGATCTTCATGCCCCCTGCTGTCCCGCCTGGTGCTCCACCTAAAAACATCTGCAAGAGATAGACGAAGAGCGTCACTGGTCGGACTGCTGTATAATCTAAGGAAGCAAAACCAGCTGTCCGCATGCTGACGGTTTGGAAAAAGCTGACTAAAATTTTCTCTCCCAAGGGGAGGGCCCCAATGGTTGCCGGATTATCAAACTCGGTCAAGAGACTGGTTACTGTCCCAAAGAGAAGGATCGCAGCTGTTAACCAGAGAACCACCTTAGTATGGAAGCGAAGAGTCCGCCGTCCTGATTGGTTACAGGTCTTGGTAGCGAGGTCAAACCAAACCATAAAGCCCAAGCCCCCAGTAATAATAAGGGCAGACAAGGTCAGGTTCACCAGCCAATCGGTCTGGAAACTCATCATACTATCGCCCCCAAAATTATCGAAGCCCGCATTACAAAAAGCTGAAATCGCGACAAAGATGGAGTTAAAGACTCCATGCCCCCAGCCGAAGCGAGGAATGAAGCGAATCATGAGGAGCAAGGCCCCCAGTCCTTCGATGGTAAAGGTGGTTATGAAAATAGAACGGACAAAACGGGCCAAGCTCTGGTTATTGCTAAAGCTAAAGCTGTCCCGAATGGTCTGTCGGTCCTTGTAGCTGAGCTTTTGACGACTTTCCATAAAGAAGAGACCGATAAAGGTCAAGATCCCCAGGCCACCAATCTGAATCAAGAGCATACAGATCAACTGCCCCCAGGCATTGTAGGTCGAGGCTACTGACTGGGTAAAGAGGCCCGTCACACAGACCATGGAGACTGCTGTAAAAAGGTGGTCGACATAACCTGCTTTTGAGCTTGCTTGCTGGACAAAAGGCAGACTCAATAAGAGGGAGCCAATTAAGATAACCAAGAAAAAGCTGAAAAAGAGCCTCCTTGCTGGAGATAGACTTTTCATCTTGGACTGCCATTGTTTTAAAAATAATTTGACTAACATAGCTTCATTGTACCATAAAAAGAGAATAGACCTACAAGTGAAGAACCATTTCTAGGCACAATTCTAAGGCTTTATCGAATGCTTCAGATCCCCAGTCACGCTGGTCATAATTTCCAGGTCTGCAATAGAATCTGCGGTAAATAGGAGCAAGCCCCAAACCGCATCACGAAGCTGGGCTACTGCTGCCAGTGAGGCGCACTCCATCTCCACCACACTACACCCTTCTTCAATGCGATAGGCCACCTTGTCAGGCGTTTCTCGATAAAAGCCGTCTGTCGACCAGGTCATCACTTCTTGGTAGGGAATGGACTCTTGTTTTAGGACCCTTTCAATGGCAGTCAGTGCTCGACGATCTACTTCTATATAACGAGAAGGTGCTACATAATGGTAACTGGCTCCCTCATCTCGCAAAGCCTTGGTCGGGATTAAAAAGGCATTTTCTTCCATGTCCACCAAGACGCCACAGCTTCCTGCCGAAATGATCTTCTTCACCCCATAGCCGATCAACCAATCCATGAATTGGGCTGCTGCTGCAGATCCAACTGGCGCTTGAGCCAAGCAGATTTCCTCTCCTTGGTGCTCCATGACATAAACCGGATAGGTCTTGGTAGCTGAGACAAAGCTAGCTACTTGTTTGGCTCCAGCAACTTTGGCAAAGCGGTCAATCTCATCCTCTAAGAAAGCATAAACGCATTTATCAGGCAAATGCAAGTCTAACCCCTCATGGGTCGGCATAATGACTGCCTGTGGGTTGTCGTCAAACTCTAAAATAGGAATTTCATGTTTATGGATCATCTGTTGCCTCCAAACTTGTTTGTAACATTATATAAGTCTATCTAGCCGGTGTCAAGAAGAGATAGCAAAAAGGACTATTTTTCTTCCATAGCAACTCCCTTTCTAATGAATACCTTCAACTATGATATAATGGGGACAGTACAAGGGAGGAAAACAATGTTACAAGAACTAGCT
>OLPK01000716.1_pt1 | contig 30168 bp, 29 predicted proteins | sample 1672261 | NCBI WGS metagenome assembly OLPK01 (sample SAMEA3136665, study PRJEB25190) | human gut metagenome
TTCTGGGCATTTTGCTCAATTACTACTCATTTGTAGGAACTACTCATTACAGACGTTATGTGGTGCACCACATAACGTTTGGAACGACGAGGGCAAGCTGATGGGCCTTCCGCTGAACCGTGCGCTCGGCGATTATGATGTCATCGCCGGGACGTTCTTTGTGTGTGGCTGCAACGAAGAGAACTTCGTCGGCCTGACGCCGGAGCAGTTCACCCGTTACGAGAAATTCTACCACGACCCACAGCTGTTCCACCGGACGCCCTTTGGCATTTTGGTAGAGCACTGCACGACGGAACGCTATGCTGCCGCGATGGATGCCGTTTCAAGACCCCGGCGTCCGCCCAGTCGACAGGCCCCCGAAAGATGAATGATCTCAATTCCGCCAAGGCCCGCAGCCCTCTCGGCTGCGGGCCGCTTTTTATTTCTACATTATAAAAGGAGAGAATCTGCCATGAAAAAGTTTTATACCGCCGAATCCGTTACCGAGGGCCACCCCGACAAACTGTGCGACCTTATTGCCGATAACGTCCTGGACGCCTGCCTTGCCGTTGACCCCGCCGCCCGTGTCGCGTGCGAGGCGCTGGCCACCCGCGGGCATATCGTGGTCGCGGGCGAGATCAGCACGACTGTGCAGCCGGATGTGTTCAACATCACGCGGGATGTTGTGCGCGGCGTCGGGTATGACCCGAAAGCGTTTCAGATCGACTGCTGGCTGCACGCGCAAAGTCCCGACATCGCGGGCGCGGTCAATGTACCTCTGGACGACACCGACCCGGACGCACTCGGCGCGGGCGATCAGGGCATTGTGGTCGGCTACGCCTGCAAGGAAACGCCGCAGTTTATGCCGCTGCCTGTGGTGCTGGCGCATCGCCTGACCAGCTTGCTGACACTGGCCCGCATGACCGACACCATCCACGGCATCGGCCCCGACGGCAAGGCACAGGTCACGGTCGAGTATGCCGTAAACGAACCGGATCACGAGGACGCACCGCTGCGCGTCTCTACTGTGGTTTTGTCCGTTCAGCACGCCGCCAATAAAAATCCGGACGAGCTGGCGCAGGAATTGACCGAGCAGGTCATTGCACCTGCGCTGCGCGGGCAGCCCGTGGATGATGCGCTGGAAATCCTCATCAACCCCAGCGGCAGCTTTGTGCTGGGCGGGCCGGAGGCCGACACCGGCCTGACCGGCCGAAAGCTGGCAGTGGACGCCTACGGCCCGTTTGCCCCGCAAGGCGGCGGGGCGCTTTCCGGCAAGGACCCGACCAAGGTGGACCGCAGCGGCGCGTACATGGCGCGGTACATTGCGAAAAATCTGGTGGCGGCTGGCATGGCCGAGCGGTGTCAGGTCACGCTGGCCTATGCCATCGGCATGGCCGAGCCGGTCATGGTCGAAGTGGACACGTTCGGCACTTGCCTCCTGTGCGCCGACGATTGCCTTGCCAAAGCTGTGCGGCAGGTCTTTGACCTGACCCCCGCAGGTATGATCGAAACGCTTGATCTGCAAAATCCGTTCTACGCCCGCACGGCGGTGGGCGGACATTTTGGCCGAGAGGATTTCCCGTGGGAGCGCGTGGACAAGGTCGGCCTGCTGCTGAACGCGATTTTGTGATATGAACGGCGTTACGAAAGAGCAGATCGCCGCCGCCAAGCGCATGACGGCGATAGAATTCCTGCGCCGCTACCGCCCGAACGACCTTGTAAAAAGCAGCGCCCGCGGTGAATTTGAATTGCGCAGCCACGACAGCTTTAAGATCAACGGCGAAAGCAGTGTCTGGCACTGGAAAAGCCGGGGCATCGGCGGCAAGTCGGCGCTGGATTACCTGATCTATGTCGAGGGCGTTCGGTTTGTGGACGCAGTGCGTTTGCTGTGTGAGGAAAGCCCTGCGTACACCGAGCCCGCGCACGAAAGCATTGAACGGGAACGGCCTCCCTTTGCTTTGCCCGCCGCCGCACCGAACAACGACCGCATTGTGCAGTATTTACTGGGACGCGGTGTTTCAATACCTGTCATTTCCTATTGCATGGAGCAAGGCATTTTATACGAGAGTACACCCTACCACAACTGTGTGCTTGTGGGCAAGGATGAGAACGGACAACCAAAGTATGCCGCCCTGCGCGGAACGTATCAATATGGCAGGCCGTTCAAGGCCGAAGCGTCGGGCAGCGATAAGAGGTACGGCTTTTGTATTCCTCCAACCGCCGAAAGCGATACCGTGGCCGTGTTTGAAGCCGCCATTGACGCGATGGCTGAGATGACACTGGCGGGCAGTGCCGCCGATAAATATCGCCTGTCGCTGGGCGGCATTTATGTGCCGGAGCAAACACACACCATAAAGCCGCTCGCCGCACTGGAAGAATTTCTGCGCCGGCACCCGCACGTTGTCCGCATGGAACTGTGTCTGGACAACGACCCGCCCGGCCGAATGGCGACCGCCGCCTTGGCCGAGCATTACGGGAAGCGCTACGCCGTGGCCGTGCGTCTGCCGCAGCTTGACGGCGCAGACTATGGCGATCTGGCGCAGATGGCCATGCGGCAAAAGGCGTTAAAGCGAGAGCGGGCAGAAATTGCCCGGTGAAAGGAGAAAAAGTGTCGAAAAAAAGCAAACAAAATACGCACCCTAAAATGGAGTTGTTCGGTCACGATGGCAACATCTTTGCCATCCTTGGCCGTGCCTCGCGGTTGCTGCGCGAAAACGGGCAGCGCGACCAGTCCAAAGAAATGTGTGAGCGGGTCTACGGCTGCCACAGCTATGATGACGCGCTCTTTATCATCTCCGAGTATGTGGAAACTGAATTGTCCGATCCTGACCATATGGCTGCACGGGAAAAAACACCAAAACCAAAAGAACGAGGTGATGCCCGATGAACATAGCGAACAAAACAAGAAAGAAGGAATGCGATTGACGAATACTGAAAACGATCTTTTTTCGTCCGGCTTTGTCCTGCCCGAACACCGCGGCGGTGACGGCTGGACGATCTTACACGGCGATGCGTTGGACATTATCCCGCATTTCCAGCCCGGCGCGTTCGACGCGGTCATCACCGACCCGCCCTATGCGGGCGGCGGGGCAAAGCCGAGCGAGAAAACCCGCACGACCAACCAGAAGTACAGCAGTATGAGCGCTGACAAGGCCCTGCCCGATTTTGACGGGGACCAGAAAGACCAACTGAGCTGGATGCTGTGGACTGCCGTCTGGATGAGCAAAGTCCGCGCCGCCTGCAAGCCCGGTGCGCCGATCTGCGTGTTCATCGACTGGCGGCAGCTGCCGGCGCTCGCCTGCGCCATGCAGTGGGCGGGCTGGATCTGGCGCGGCGTGGCCGTGTGGGATAAGATGACGAGCCGTCCGCAGAAAGGTCGCTACCGCCAGCAGGCCGAATTCATGGTTTGGGGCTCCAACGGCCCGATGCCCTTGCAGCGCAAGGTCGGCTGCCTGCCCGGTGTGTTCCGGCACGCAAATCCTGCCAACCGCATCCATGTGACCGAGAAGCCGCTGCCGCTTATGCGCGAGGTAGTCCAAATCTGCGAGCAGGGCGGGCGCATCCTTGACCCATTTGCGGGGGCAGGCACGACGGTGCTGGCCGCTGTGCAGGAGGGCTGCGAGGCCGTCGGCATTGAAGTGACGAACGCCTACTACGAATTGGGCACGGAGCGATTGAAAAATGCCTTGCAGCCCACCGAAACCGCAGAGTGAATCCAAGTCGGATTCACATGACAGAAAAATGCGTAGGGGTGGAATCCAATGTGGATTCCACCCCGGCAATTTAATTTTAAGAAAGGATTTTTGACTATGAAACGACCTTGGGCTTTTATCTGTGCCGCCGAGGGCACCTCTTCCGCGCACCTGCGCCGTTATTGCCGCACCGTGTTCGAGTGCGGGTACGTTCCCGTCTGCCCGCGTTTGCAGGACGGGCAGTTTGTGGCGCTCGACGATCCCGACGAGCGCCATATTTACAACGATATTGTGCGTGACAAGCTGCTGCGCTGCCCAGTGCTGGTGGTGTGCGGTCGCGACAGCGACGCGACTGTCAACGCACAGCTCGGCTTGGCGAAAAAATACAGCCGAGTTTGTACAACCCTGGATGGGATCATTAAGGCTGCGGCCAGAGGCGAATCGCTTGTCAGCTGAGTTAAGTACATCGTCCCAGCCCGTGAACGGTTTTGCAAGCATAGCGTTTGGATATCCAAACGCACATTTTGGGGCGGTGCCCCAAACCCCGTTGCGTACCGATGGAGGTGAGCAAAGGTGAGTGAAACATTGTTTGCCGCTTTTACCGAAAATCCCCGAAGCCTGTCGCAACTGCGCAGAGGTGCCGGATCGTATGTCCTGGCACCATGTCAGATCAAAGAGGTGCTGGAATTGCCCGATACTGACTACACGGCTTTGGCAGATGATTTTAGGGCCGACTACACCTTTATGCGGGATCATGCGGCGGCTATGTCCATTGTACCGGGAGATCGTATGGATTGCCTGCTGATCACGACCGAAGCACGGAATCAAGGTATTCTGATGTCACAGTTTAGAGGGAACCGATACATCAAGTACATTGCCGATTTGCCGAAGTTAGGACTGGATTTGGCCGGGGTTCCCGTCTGCCGCGAAGCGTTGGTCAAGCTACCCCGGCAGCCAAAGAAAGCAAAACGACTGGGCAAAAATCAAGAGCGGTGATCCCATGCGCAAGCGCGGCCATGTGATTCCTCTGCGGCTGACAGATCAAGAGCTGGCGCATCTGAACCGCTGCGCCGCGGCCAGCGGCCTGCCGCGCGAGGAATATCTGCGCAGCCTCATCATGGGCAAGACGATCACGCCGCGCCCCTGCACCCATCATGCCGACCTGCTGCGCAAGGTAGCGGGGTTATGCAACAATGCCAATCAGCTGGCCCGCCGCGCCAACAGCACCGGCATGGCCGGTCCGGAGAGCGTGGAAGAGATGGCACGCATTGCGCGGGTGGTGTGGGAAGAAGTGCGAGAAAATTGGTAAGCATGAAGGGGCCTGCTGCAAAATTCGGCCAAGAGTACGGCGGGTTATTGAAAAATTCACAACTTTACGGTATAATGCAAATACAATAGAGGGCGGGGGGTGAACATCATGCCTGATGAAGCACTGGACGCGGCGCTGTCGATTGGGGAATACAGTTCCCGATCCGATGCAGCCTGCAAAGAGGCCCTGGCCTGCAAGGAAGTGCTGGTTCGGATCTTGCAAGGGTGTGTGCCGGAATATCGGAACTGCACCGAGGAAGAGATTGCCGCCTGCATTGAGGGACAACCGCTTGTCGGGGAATTGCCCGTAGACCGTGACCTGACCAATCCACACCGTACCGAAAAGATCAAGGGCAACAACACGGAGGACAAAACGGTATCGGAGGGTACGGTTCTGTATGACATCCAGTTTGATGCGCTGCTCCCCCACACGAAGGATCGCGCCCGCCTGATCATCAACCTGGAAGCGCAGGCAGATTTTACCCCCACCGACAAAAAGCATGGGACGTATCATCTGGTGACACGCGGCGTATACTATTGCGCCAGAATGATTTCCGCACAGAAAGGCATTGAGTTCACCGGCTCCCAGTACGAAAATATTGCCAAAGTATATTCGATTTGGATCTGTATGTCGCCGAGCGAAGAGTGGCGCGGTGCGGTCAATTCGTACAGCCTGGCGGAAACGAACCTGTGCGGCGAGCAGCACGAGGACAAGGGAAATTACGATAAGCTGTGCGTGATCCTGCTCTGCCTTGGGGAAAACAGCAAGATCAGAGAAAGTGAACTGATTGCTTTTTTGAACACGCTGCTTTCTGATAAGCTGAGCAAAAACGAAAAGAGTACACAGCTTGAAGAGCAATTCGGATTTCAAGCCAGCGAAAGGCTGGAAGGGAGGCTAAACGAAATGTGCAATTACAGCAAATTTGTGGCAGACCGCGGCGAGGAGCGCGGCATGGCCAAGGGCATGGCTCAGGGTGAAGAAAAGGCAACTATTGGACTGATTCAAAGCCTGATGCAGAACACTCATGTCACTGCCGATAAGGCAATGGAAATGCTTGGCATTTCGCCTGCCGACCGCGCCAAGTACAAGGCGCAGCTGGTCCAGTAACTTTTGAACCGGCGGGGTTGTGTAAACCGGCCTGTGCCTTGGGACAATTCTTCGCCAACAAGCAATATTTCTACCAAACAGTCGAGAGTAAATCTCCCGGCTGTTTTTTATATTACAGCAAAGGTGGCGGCAGCATATGGCCTACACATCCGTGATTCCCGTCTATCGGTTGGACAACGCAGTACGGTACGCACAGGACAAGCAAAAGACCACACGGCAGCACGGGATGCCGCTGGCCGAAACCGTGGACTACGCCCTGAACCGTGAGAAAACCGAAACAGACGGCTTTGAATCTGGGCTTGGGTGTACCACGCAGTCAGCCTATGAGGATATGCGGGCAAACGCTGTGCGCTGGCACAAGACGGACGGCGTGCAGGGGTACCATCTGGTACAGAGCTTTGCCGAGGGCGAGGTCACGCCGGAGCTGGCACACAAGATCGGGCTGGAACTGGCCGAGCGGGTGCTGGGCGGGCGGCACCAGGCCATCGTCACCACACACCTGAACACGAGCCATTATCACAATCATATCGTGTGGAGCAGCGTGGCGATGAACAGCGGCAGAAAATATCACAGCAATGCCAAAAGCTATGCGCTGGAGATCCGCGCCGTGTCGGACGAACTGTGCGTGAAGTACGGCTTGTCGATCATCCAAACCGAACGCGCCGCGCAGGTATCAAAGCCCTACGCCGAATGGCTGGCCGAGAAAAACGGTCAGCCGACCTGGCGCACGGTGATCCGGCAGGATGTGGATGCCGCGCTGGCCGAAGCGCTGACGTGGCGGCAGTTTATACGAGAACTGGAAAGCAAGGGCTACGAGCTGAATTTTAACCACAAATATCCCACGCTGCGCCCACCCGGAAAGACACGGCCTGTGCGGTTTAAAACGCTTGGCAGGCAGTATACCTCAGAAGCGCTGCAAATACGCATTTTGTACCCCGACGCAAGGTGGCACTTTTTACAGGAACAGCCGCCCGTTGCAAAGCACGCCCGATTGCGCAAAAGCTATGGCAAGGCCCGCAGGCTCACCGGCTTGCGGGCCTTGTACTATCGCTATCTGTACGAGCTGGGTGCGCTGCCGCATAAGCCCCGCCGCCCCAGCTATGCTGTACGGCAGGACATCCGTAATCTTGACCGAAGGATCAGGCAGATGGAGTTTCTGTCGGCAAACAGCATTGATTCGATAGAGCAACTGCAAGCAAAGCAAATCGCACTGGAAAACAAAATTGCCGAGCTGCAAACTGAGCGCCAACGGCTGTACCGTACCGCACCCAACTCCCCGGAAATTCCGGCAATCACCGCTGCCCTCAAGCCGCTGCGCCGTGACCTTAAGCTGTGCAAGGAGATTGCCGCCCATTCCGCTGAAATGCGTCAGCGCCTTGCGGATGCAGAACGCGAACGCCAGCAGGAACCGCAAACAAAACCGCAGCAAAACCAAACGAAAACAAATCAAAAAGCACGTTAAAGATTACAAGAAATGGAGTGATGATATGTTCAATAGCAATCGAGATCGTTACCATGCCGAATATGCCCGCAGGCACTACCCGGTGGGCACCAAGATCCGCCTTCTTGCCATGAACGACCCGTATGACCCCGTGCCGCCCGGCACCATTGGTACCGTCACCTGCGTGGATGACGCTGGACAGCTCCACATGGACTGGCAGAACGGCCGCACGCTGGCGCTTGTGCCGGGCGTGGATTCGTTCGAGGTGCTGGAGCGCCCCGCGCCTGCTAAATCGGGCAAAAATAGGGGCGCTGCCAGATGAACTACGGCGCAGAACCCGCGGACCAGGTCGTCCGCTACACATTGGAGGGAACTGAGTTTGCCTTAAAAATCTCCGGAACGGCGGCAAAGAATTTTGCTGTATTTGCGCTGGCCGTACTGCGCGACCAGAAGAAAACGCACGGAAAAACCAAGCTTGTTCGTCTGCTGCGCGAGGGCAAACCGCTGAAATTCTTCAGCGTGCCGACCGACCAGATGCGGGATTTTGCCAAGGCCGCAAAATCGCATGGGCTTTTGTATGTGCCCATCCGTGACCGTTCTGACCCCGATAACATCGAAATCGCCGTCTGGGCCGAGGACGCCGCCAAGGTCAATCGTGTCATTGACAAGCTGCAGCTTGATGTGGTGGATACCGGCGAAGCCGAGCTGGTAGCGGACGTGCAAAAGGGCCAAAGTCAACCCGTGCCCGAAAAAGAAACCATAGAGACTGAGCACGGCGCGGTCAGCTTTGCGGTCGGCGAGAGCGAGGAACAGTTCAACATGGATTTTACCCCAGCCCCGAAGCAATCGGATTTGGAAACAACAGCTTTGGGGAGAAAGAATCCGTCCGAGCCTTCCTCGCCCAACAAAGGGCCTTTGCCCGATACGCCCTCCCCGCGCGCCGACAAAATCAGGGCTAACGGTCAGCGCCCCAGCGTGCGCAGGGAGCTTGGTGACATTCGCGTTTTCCTGCGTCAGCGCGACGATGCCCGCGCACAGCTCCCCAGGATGCCGGTTAAGATCAAGCGTATGGAGCGAACCAGATAAAGGCTGTTCGTTCAAATATTTTCCGTTTGTTTTCAAATCCGGGATAGCAACGCGGCAGAGGTTGTGATATGGTTGAGCCGAGATCAAGCAGAAACGAGGTGTAAACTTCATGCTTCAACGTCGAAATATAAAACTCGACCGTGCCAACAAAAGCATCCTGCTGCGGGCACTGGGCAATGTCTACTACGCACAGAAAGCCACGGGCTCAGACTGCACCGCAACCGGCGCGCTAGTGCTGCGCATCCACGCCCTGCCGCCAAAAGGCGGCAGACTGGCGCTGGATATGGACGAATATCGGCTGGCAAGGAATGCCCTCAACCAGCTGCGCACCCGGCGCATCGCCGAGGGAGGCTATACCGACGCCGTGGATGATGCGCTGTGCCGGTTTCTGTAAGCAACTATTCCTCATGGTGAAATTTCCACAGCCTCTTGCTTTTCACAAGAATTATGATGAAATAAGGATAAGAAAGCGAGAGGTGAGCAATATGATCCAAATCCGTCCTGTGTCCGATTTGCGAAATAAGTATCCCGAAGTCGAACGGCTTGTGACCCAACAGCAGCAACCGGTTTTCTTGACCAAAAATGGTTATGGCAGCATGGTCGTGATGAGCATTGAACAATATACGGCGCTGATCGACGGCGCGGACGCCAAACTCGATGAAGCGGATGCCGCAGCCAAGAGCGATCCTGTTCGGCTGAGCCATGAGGAAGTTTTCGGGAATGTGAGGGCCCAGTTCCGTGGAAGAAAATAGGGAAGCTCTGATTCAATCTGGTGCACAGTACAGCGGCTAGCGCGCGTCAGCCGCTAAGAGAAAAGCGCAGACAATACTGGATGTATTGTCGAGCATTTTCTCAACGCGGATGATGTGCGATAGACGGTGTGATGTGTGCCAAGCCCGAAGGGCGGGATTGATTCAGAGGTTCCCTAAGTATCAACTGCGCTACACGCGACTGTTTGAGCAGGATTTGATGCGTGCGGCGCAGTATATCGACCAAGTGCTGGACAACCCTACCGCTGCGCAGAAGCTGGTGGATGATACCGAAAAGGCGATTCTGGAGCGCCTGAATTTTGCAGAGAGCTTTGAACCGTATCCATCCACGAAACAGCGCGAATATCCGTACTATCGCATTTACGTCCACAATTGCACGGTGTTCTATGTGGTGATCGATGGCGTGATGGAAGTGCGTCGGTTCTTGTACAGCGCGCAGGATATTCCTCGAATGCTATAAAACGACAAATAAACCCTATGCCCTGTGCGGTATCTGCCGCGCAGGGCATTTTATGTTTCAGGAGGTGGAAAGCTGAAAAGAAACTATCCTTGGTGGTTCTGCCTGCTGCCCCTGCCGTTGGTCTGGTGGGCGGCGGTGGCTGTGGCCAGCCACTGGCAGACAGGCGGCTTAAACTCGGTGCTGGCCGCACTGAACGCCGCGCTGGCCGCGCCTTTTGCTTTGCGATGGACAGAGCACAGCGCACGGTTCTTGCTGCTTTTTACGCTGACTTATGCAGTTGCCGCAGTCGTGCTTGTCTCCGACAAGTGCAACACACGCCCCGGCGCGGAGCATGGCTCCGCCTGCTGGGGCGATGTGTCCGCGCTGAATCGAAAATATAGAGACAAGCACGGCACCAACCTGCTGCTGACCAAGCACTTCCAAATCGGCGTGGACGGCTACAAGCATAAGCATAACACCAACGTGCTGGTCATCGGCGGCAGTGGTGCTGGCAAGACCCGCACCTATGCCGTGCCGAATGTGCTGCAGGCGGGCTGCTCCATGGTCATCACAGACCCGAAAGCCGAGATCCTGCGAAAGACAGGCGCGTTCTTGCTTGCCCAAGGTTATGAGGTGCGTGTGTTTGACCTGATCGACCCGTCCGCCTCGTTCTGCTACAACCCGTTCTGCTATGTGCAGAGCGATAAGGACGTTTTGCAGCTTATTGCTGACCTCATCCAGAACACCACGCCGCCGAACGCGCGTGAAAACGACCCGTTTTGGTCGAAGGCCGAAACCGCTCTGCTGCAGGCACTTATGCTCTACCTGATCCACGAAGCGCCCGCCGACGAGCAAAACTTCGCCATGGTCATGGAGATGATCGCAGCCGCCGAGGTGCGTGAGGATGACGCCGACTACCAATCACCGTTGGACATTTTGTTTGAACGCCTGGAAATGCGCGAGCCGGACAGCATTGCCTGCAAACAGTACCGTATTTTCAAGCAGGCAGCGGGCAAGACGGCGCGTTCGATTCTGGTCAGCGTTGGCGTTCGGCTGGCGGCATTCAATCTGCCGCAGATCGCACGGCTGACTATGGCCGACGAACTGCATCTGGAAGAACTCGGAGAACGCAAGATTGCGCTGTTCTGCTGCATCCCTGATTCGGACAAATCGCTCAACTATCTGGTCGGCATGATTTACAGCCAGCTCATTCAGACGCTCTACCGTCAGGCTGACCGCGTCCACAGGGGACGGCTGCCCGTGCCGGTGCATCTGCTGATCGACGAATTCCCGAACATTTCTCTGCCCAAGGACAGTTTTTTGTCTGCGCTGGCGACCATGCGTTCGCGCGGTATTTTCTGCTCGATCATCGCGCAGAACATGGCGCAGCTCAAGGCCATGTACAAAAACGACTGGGAGTCGCTGGTCGGTCTGTGCGACGAATTTTTGTACTTGGGCGGCAACGAGCAGGGCACGCACAAGTATGTTTCGGAGCTGATCGGCAAGGAAACGATCTCGATCGCGTCCTACAACCGAAGCCGCGGCCGCAACGGCAGCTACAGCGTGAACCGGCAGACAAGCGGACGCGAACTGCTCAAGCCGGATGAGGTGCGGCTGCTGGGGGATGACAAGGCAATTTTGTTTGTGCGCGGGGAGCGCCCGATTCTGGATGACAAATACGATCTGCTGCGGCACCCGAACATCCGCTTCACCGAGGACGGCGGTGCATCGCCGTATGATTACACCGCCGCTGCCGGAGCCGCGAACGACCTGCCCGGTCAGCCGGAGCAATATGAACTGCTGGACATGGATGATTTTGAGGATAAGCCAAAAGTGTCCGCCCAACAGAATTTACAAACAAATTTGATTTACAGAAACCGGAGGTAAATGCCAATGCTTTGCAAAAAGAATGAAAAAAATTGCATCAATGCCACCCGCCGCGCACCCAATCGTGCGCGGCATTTCTTTTGCCTATACGCCGCCCTCGTCTGCGGCGTTTGTTTTGCCCTGCCTGCTTTTGCAGACGGCGACCCGCTGACGGTCGTGAACAACCTGTCAACCTTTATCTTTTCCCTGATCCGCGCCATCGGGCTGATTTTGCTCGGCTGGGGCATTGTGCAGGTTGGTCTTTCTCTGCAAAGCCACGACCCCAGCCAGCGCAGTCAGGGATTTCTCACGCTTGCGGGCGGGCTGGTCATTACGTTTGCAAAAGAAATCTTGGACTTGATCATGGGCACGGGGGCATAAAATCGCGCCAACGCATTGTAAAACCAAAACCAAGGGGGTGATGCCATGTGGGCGATAGCTGGATCGTAGACAACCTCAACGCCGCCCTCAACACCTGGAACGGCAAACTGGCCGAGATCTGGCAGCTGTTGACCGAAAGCCCACAGACCTTTCGCGGCGGGCAGGTGTGGTCGGTCATGGTCGGTATCCACGGCGCGCTGCAGGCCATCGGGTACGGGCTGCTCGTGCTGTTTTTCGCCATCGGTGTGGTAAAGACCTGCGGCAGCTTTGTGGAAGTGAAACGCCCCGAACACGCTCTCAAGCTGTTTATCCGCTTCGCGCTGGCCAAGGCCGCTGTGACCTATGGGCTGGAGCTCATGCAGGCAGTGTTTTCCATCGTGCAGGGCACGGTGTCCACGGTAATTACGCAGTCGGGAACATCGGGCATGAACAGCACCACGCTGCCGCAGGAGCTGGTGGACGCCATCAATGATGTGGGCTTCTGGGATTCGATCCCGCTGTGGGCCGTCACACTGATCGGCGGGCTGCTCATTACGGTTTTGTCTTTCGTTATGATCCTGACCGTCTACGGCCGGATGTTCAGCTTGTGGATGTATGCGGCCATCGCACCGATCCCACTAGCCGCCTTTGCGGGCGAACCGACAGCCAACGTCGGCAAAAACTTCATCCGCAGCTATGCCGGGGTGTGCTTGCAGGGCTTGGTGATCGCGCTGTCGTGCGTGATCTTTTCGGCGCTGGCCGCCAGTCCGCCGAGCGTGGATACCTCCGCATCGGTCGTGACTGCCGTCTGGACCTATGTGGCCGAGCTGACGTTCAACCTGTTGGTGTTGGTCGGTGCGATCAAGGGCTGCGACAGGATCGTAAAAGAAATTATGGGATTGTGAGGTGCCGTTATGGAGATCAAAATACCAAAAGAAGTCCGCGAATACCACGAAACGATTTTCTTTGGGCTGAACACGCGGCAGTTTGTCTGCTCCCTGTTAGCAGTGGGTGTAGCTGTTGCGGTGTACTTTCTGCTGCAGCCGATGTTGGACACGGAAGAAATCGGCTGGGTGTGTATTTTGGCCGCCGCACCGTTTGCCGTCTGCGGATTTTTTACCTACCACGGCATGACGCCAGAGCAACTGCTGTGGGCATGGTGCAAATCAGAACTGCTGTGCCCCAAACGGCTGGTGTTCCGCTCGGATAGTTACTATTACGCCGCCATGCAGCCCGCCATACAGGCAGGGCTGCATCAAAAGCGAAAGCGAGGGAAACGCATGAAGCAAGATAAAAAACAGGAGCGCCGCGCATGATTAAAACGCTTGCCAAGGCACAGCAGCAGGAGCGCGTGAAGTTTCGCGTGCCGCGCTCGGTGCAGGACGCCATTCCCATCCGCCGTATCTGGTCGGATGGGATTTTTTTGTGCGGAAATCAATATTCAAAGACGTGGTCGTTTACCGACATCAACTATGCCATTGCAGGCAAGGGCGACAAAACAGCGATGTTCCTGGATTACTCCGAGCTGCTCAACGCTTTGGACTCCGGCGCATCAGCCAAAATCACGCTGTGCAATCGCCGCGTCAACAAGGCGGAGTTTGAGCGCTCGGTGCTGTTGCCGATGAAAGGCGATACCTTGGACGAATACCGCCGCGAGTTTAATGAAATGCTGCTCGCACAGACGGCGGGCAGCAACAGCATTGTGCGGGAACGCTACCTGACCGTGAGCGTGGTGAAGCGCAGCATTGATGAGGCTCGCGTTTATTTTGCGCGGGTCGGCACCGATCTCGTCACGCATTTTGCCGCGCTGTCCTCGGTGGCAGCAGAACTGCCCGTGAACGACCGCCTGCGCATTTTCCGTGACTTTTTCAAAGTCGGGCAGGAACCAGCTTTTGAGTTTAACATTGCGGAAAATGCCAAGCGCGGGCAGCATTTCAAGGACTGGCTCTGCCCCGACAGCATGGAATTTGCCGCCGACCATTTCAAAATCGACGGCCGATTTGGGCGTGTGCTCTATTTGCAGGATTTCGCCAGTTATCTGAAAGACAGCTTTGTGTCAGAGCTATGCGACCTTGACCGCGACCTGATGCTGTCCATCGACATCCTGCCCGTGCCGACCGACGAGGCCGCCCGTCAGCTGCAAAATACGCTGCTGGGTGTGGAAACGAACGCCGCCAACTGGCAGCGCCGCCAGAACGCCAACAACAACTTTTCCGCCGCGATCCCATATGACATGGAACTGCAGCGCAAGGAAACCAAAGAAATGCTGGACGATTTGACCACCCGCGACCAGCGCATGATGTTTGGCCTTGTCACGCTGGTGCATCTGGCCGACAGCAAGCGCCAACTCGACAGCGACACCGAAACGCTGCTCTCGGTCGGGCGCAAGCATCTGTGTCAGCTTTCTACGCTGCGCTGGCAGCAGCGCGACGGGCTGGACACCGTGCTGCCCTACGGTGTGCGGCGCATCCAAGCGCTGCGCACACTGACGACCGAAAGCACCGCCGTGCTGATTCCGTTCCGCGCGCAGGAGATCATGCAGGCGGGCGGCATTTACTACGGGCAGAACGCTGTGAGCAAAAACCGAATCGTGGCGGATCGGCGGCTTCTGCTCAACGGCAATTCGTTCCGCTTGGGTGTTTCCGGTTCCGGCAAGTCCATGTCTGCAAAAGAGGAAATCGTGCAGATCGCGCTGGCGACCGAGGATGATATTCTCATCCTTGATCCCGAAAGTGAGTTCGGTCACCTGACCCGTGCCCTCGGCGGCGAAGTCATTCAAATCTCCGCCGCATCCGACACGCACATCAACGCGCTGGATATGGACAAGGAGTACGGCGACGACCGCAACCCGATCATTGCGAAAAGCGAGTTTGTGCTTTCGCTGTTTGAGCAGCTGGCGGGCAGCCTGACCGCCGCCGAAAAGTCGATTTTGGGTCGCTGCACGGAACTTTTGTACAAGCCCTACCTTGACCGCGGCTGCACCGGCACACCCCCGACGCTGAAAGACTTTTACCGCCTGCTGAAAATGCAGCCGGAGACCGAGGCGCAGGGGTTGGCGCTTTCGAGCGAACTGTTTATCACGGGCACACTCAACACCTTTGCGCGGCACACCAACGTGAATACCAGGGCGCGAATCATCGACTATGACATCCGAGAGCTGGGCGAACAGCTGATGCCCCTGGGAATGTTGGTAACGCTGGATGCCATCTACAACCGCGTCATCCAGAACTGGAAAGCCGGCCGGCGCACCTGGATCGTCTGCGATGAGTTTTACCTGCTGTTCCGTTACGAGTACAGCTCCAACTTTTTCTACAAACTCTGGAAGCGTATCCGCAAATATAACGGTCTGATCACCGGCCTGACGCAGAACGTGGATGAGCTGCTGCGCTCCGATACGGCGCGGCTGATGCTGGCAAACTCGGAATTTCTCATCATGCTGAACCAGAGCGCGACCGACCGCGGGGAGTTGGCAAAGCTGCTGAACATCTCGGACACGCAGTTGGGGTACATCACGAACGTACCGGCCGGCTGCGGTCTGATCCGCTGCGCAGGCAATCTTGTGCCGTTCACGAACAGCTTCCCGACCGACACCAAGCTCTACCGCCTGATGACGACCAAGCCGGATGAGCGGCTGAAAGAATAACCTATGCCTTGCAGGAACAGAAGCCCGCCCACACAAAAGACGGCTGTGCGTTTCGCACAGCCGCCAAATTTATATAATGGCCGAAGCCTTATGGGTTGTCTGGCCTTGGCCGGGCGATTGCCCTCACATGGCCGAAGGCGCAGTAGGTGTTGCGGGCGCTGCCCGCCTTTTGATTACATCTATAGGATACACCGCGCTTGTGTCAAAGGCATAAAAGCAATTTGAACAAACGCACAACATTTTTTGAATCTTTTGTGACGGTGGTGAAAATGGAAGATATAAGGACAAAATCAGAAAACACTACCCCGCGCCAGCGGGCGGCAGCGCAGATACCGAAAGAGGCCATGCGCCAGCTGTGGCTGCGAAGCAAAGAAAAAGGTCGAACTGAAATAGAGAGTACAGCCGACGGGCAGCAGGGAGGACAATATTCCGAAGCCAATCAAACTGGCGAAAAAGTTTCCGACGCTTTGCAGAGCGTGGGCAAAAGCTCTGCAAAAGTAGCTGTTCACAAAGGCCGTGAACTGGCCAAGAAACGCGCCGGGCAGCGGCATATGGAGCAGAGCGTTGAACGGCAGGAGCAGACGGGCCAGCAGTCTTTTTCTGAGCTACAGGCACCGGACGGCGGCCAAGTAAGCAGCAACCTTACAGAGCCACGGGAGTGTAGCGTACCGTCTGGCAAAGAAAATCCAAGCGCGAATCATTCTCGCATAAGTGATTCTGCAAAACAAACATCTGACCGCAACATAAAATCGAATCGGCTGTCCGTCAAAGAAAAACCGCACGATATAAAAACTGCTCCGCATGAAATCCGCGGCGTGAGCCGCGACCGAAAGCAAATTCGAACCGCCGCCAGCACCGTGCAGGCAGAGCAGGTCGCCCAACAAAAAGCCCAGCAGATGGCCCAACGGACACGGCAGGCTGCCAAGAACGCTTCCAAGCAGACACGCAAGGCAGTTAAGGCCGTGCGCGCGGCAATTCGGCATTTCTTGGCGGCGCTGCACACGCTGACGGTGGCAATCATAGCGGGCATGAGCGCGGCTACCGCAGTCGTTGTTATCATTTGCCTTGTGGCTTTCATCGCCGGCTCGGCCTACGGCATTTTCTTTGCCGCCGAAGCGCCGGATGAAAATTCGATCACAGTGCAGCAGGCTGTGGAGCAGCTAACCGGGGAATACCGTGACGAGCTGGAGCACATTTCCGATACCGTACCCCACGACCGTCAGGAGATCGAGACCAACGACGGTGTCTATTATATCCGCTGGCAAGATGTCTTGGCGGCCTTTTCGTCCCGCGTGTCCGGCGCTGCGGACGGCGCACCGATAGCGGCGCTGGATGAGGCACGCTTGGATGAGCTGCGCGAAATCCTATGGGATATGAATGAAGTCAGCTATACGACCCGCGAGGAAACCGTGGAAGTGTCCGCACAGAACGCCAACACAGAAGCAAGCCGTGATACGGCATCCGAAAGCACGGCCAACGATAGCGGCGCGAGATCTCAGGAAAGCAACGAGGCCGATACCACCACGATCACCCAAACCGTCCTCACCATTCACCTGACACACAAAACGCCGGAGGAAATGCAAACCGCCTACAACTTCACCGCTCGCCAAGCCGAATACCTGACCCTGCTGCAAGACCCGAAATATGAAACGCTGTGGGCCGAACTGCTCGGCGGTTTTGCGGCGGGCGACAGTGAAATTTTAACGCCGGACACAACCCGCACCCCGACCGGCTCCCTGCAATGGCCGCTGCCGATTCCCGGCAGCATCACCTCGCCATTCGGCTACCGCACCGACCCGCTGACCGGAGAAACCAGCTACCACGATGGCACCGACATTGCCGCGCCCGAAGGCACACCAATCCTTGCCGCCGCGGACGGAACAGTCACGGTGGCCAACGCCCTCGACAGCTGGGGCGGCAGCTACGGCTACTATGTCCAGATCGACCACGGCAGCGGCCTGCAAACCCTTTATGCCCATTGCTGCCAGGTCTGCGTCACCCAAGGCCAGCAGGTACAGGCCAGGCAGGTGATCGCCTACGTCGGCCACACCGGCCGCGCCACGGGCAACCACCTGCATTTTGAGGTAAGAGAAAACGGAGAGCGTGTGGATGCCATGCGTTTTTATTCATAAAAAATGAGGCAAATCCCATCTTATAAGTTTAACGTCGCGTGGTTGTCATACGGGTACAAGGAGCATTTCCCTTTTGTCTTAACGGAAGAACCCCAACTCAAACAAGCAGCCACAGCGAACACCAGACTCCAGCAGGTAAACACAACCACTTGTGCTGCTTCGCCTTTTAATTGCGCATCCCGTGCAGTTGGGCACAAGGCAAACCATTCCGTCAGCCGGTCACCTGCGGCAGACAAAAGCGAATGCCACGCCACCATACTTCCCCATTGATTGGGAATCATCCATCCGGGCAGCGAAGCCAAACCGGTCGGAAGTAAGCAAACAAGCAGCAGCGCAATCCCGAACCCTATAACTTCTCTCAGAGATTTATTGCGGAATAAGCGAAGCAGACGACAACCGGCGCAAAGCAGAAGAAGCAATTCGGGTATTCCAATCAACGCTGACAGAACCCAGGCGAGGGCGGCATCATATAGGATTTGGTCCGGTTGAGCCAGACCGGCGGCAGCCAAAAGCTGCTGAACGCTTTGGCCCGGATTATCTCTAGAAACATGGGTCAATTCAAGAAGTTGGAATGCAGCGGTGGTTTCAACACCATAAAGGATCTGCTCTGTTTCCGATACAAAGACACCGCACACCCGGTAAGTCCGGGCATCCTCTGTATCCGGGTCCAGCGTAAGCGCTTGCTCCAATATGTCTGTACTTCCAAAAAGCTGCCATGCCAGCGCCGTACTGACAGCGCACTGGCTGGTGTCGCCACTGCCGGGTGCAGTTCCCACCACATAGCTTGCTCCGTATGCATCATGGGCCGTTCCGCAGAAACCGATACTGCAAACATCCGTGCAGGTCCGTGTGCTTACAGGGGAGCGCACCGCCACCTGGGTTTCTTCCCAGAAAGTTACCATCAGCCCATCTGTGTTTTGACTACTTTTTATATAAGTCTGCGCTTTTTTTACCTGTTCGCCGGTCAACGCCTGCGTGTAGCGCAAACTGACGCCTGGGCTGATTTGTCTAACCTTCTCGACAGTCTGCACAGCCAGCCAGAGGCAAAGGCAATACATACCCAGACAGATCAGTGACATCAGCTTCCTACTCATCGATTCTCACCTCTGTTCCTGCGGAAAGTGGTTTGCTGCTTGCACTGACAATCTGTTCCTGCCCGCTCAAAGCGCCCGAAATACGTACTACACCATCGCCACGTTCTTCTACGGTAACCCCCAGCCGGACCAGCACGCTTTGAACGCCCAACACGGTATTTTTAGTTTCCACCAGGTACACAAAATCCCCGGCGTTATCGCTGTTGACTGCGGTGGCTGGCAGGCAAAGCCCTGTCGTTCCGCCCATAGTCGTAACGGTTATATCCGCCGCCCCCGTTTTCCACTGTGTACCAGACACTGTGAATTGGGCGAGATTATCATTGACTTGTTCCAATGTGGCTGTTCCGGTATTTTGTTCCTGCATCACCGAAATCGTACCGCCCGCCTTCAACATGCTTGCTTGTTCCGCTGTCAAGGAGGCAGTGACCGCATATTCTTGTTCGTTTGCTGCCAGCAGTCCCGCTACTGCTGGCGTATCTGCTCCGACTGTAAGTGCCATCTCGGTTACAATGCCATCTGATGGGGCCAAAAAAGCTCCGCCTGCTGCTTGCAGGGCTTCGAGAGATTTCAAGGTTTGATCTTCCTGCCGAATCTGGGCTAGCAAAACCTGAGCGCCCGCTTGATCAGTTTGGTTTGACTTAGCCAGTTCTTCCGTTTCCTTTGCGTAATTGTGCTGGGCGCTATTACGCGAATCCTCTGCGTTTTGCGCGGCGGACAGAGCCGCCTCCGTTGCATTGTCCGCGGCCTCTTGTGCTGCTTCCAAATCCGCCTGTGCCTGCTGCACAGCCGCCTGCGCGGTCGCGTATTCCGCTTCCCAGTCCGCGTAATCCTGTTCCGTCTGTGCTTGTTCCGGCGTTGCCATCTCCCAAAAGCCGTCCTCGTAAGGGCGTTGCGGTTTCCGGCCTTCTACCTCTGCCAAAACCTGGTGGGCCGCATCCAGCACATTCTGTGCCTGCGAAACATCCGCCTCGCCTTCCGCTGCTGCCTGTTGATAGTCTGCATACGCTCGATCCAGCTGTTGCTGCGCCTGCTGCCAGGCAAAGCCTTGAACCACACCGCTGCCGAACTGGAACAAAAGCTGGCCGACCAGAAGAAAATTGCCGACGGCGTACAAACCTACTACGACCGCTTCTTAGGCTGGAGCATGGAGTTTGGCATGGCGAGCTTGGCGCGGAAACGGATCATCATTGCACAGCTTTTCAAGCGCATTGAACTGGATCGCGGGTACAATTTGCACTTTGAGGTGGACTGGAACTACGAGCAGTTCATCGACAGCGTGAACGTCAAGGGCAAGCAGGGGATCACCGCGGTCGGCATTACACTGCCGCCGAAGGTTCGCCCAAAGGCAGGCAAGACTGCCAAGGCCAGCCAAACCGCGAAGAATGGCCGCAAGCGGAAAGCCGAACCGATCAGCGCATGACGCGAGGTGATTTTCAAGATTTTTCGCGTAAAATACATGATGAACAGCAGTTGGCCTGCCAAAATCGGCAGGCCAACGAAGCTATGGAAATCGACAAGTAAATCAGCACAAAAGAAAAGCGATAGAGCGTTACACTCTATCGCTATTTGGCTGCCCCAGTCCGACTTGAACGGACGACACCCTGATTAACAGTCAGGTGCTCTAACCAACTGAGCTATGGGGCAATATTTTCGCTGCAACGTCAAAATCAGTGCTTGGCAGTCGATGCTATGGAAGAATTTTGCTGATTAACCTTGTGCTGTATGCACTAACCAACTGAGCTATGGGGCAATATTTATTTTGCGCTGTAAGCGCGCTTGCTTGATTCAGCTTTTATAGTATAGCAACTGGGCAAGAGAATGTCAAGCATAAATTTCAAAAAAATCAAAATTTTTTAAAAACCTGTCGGGAAGTTTTTTTGGGGGCTGACAGGGTTTTGCATTTTATGCGCGGGTGGGGTGGTATCATCATAACACGCAAAGAGAACAGCGGCCGCTGCCTTTGGCCAGGGCGGCGGAGCTGTTCACAGCATGGTGCGGCGATACAAGCCGCCAGCCGGGCAAAGGGACAGCAGGGGCGCACTGCCGGGTACCAACGTACATATCCGCCATTGGCGGCAGGCAGGAGCAGGGGCGTCAAAGCAGGAACAGAACCCGGCGGGGCATGGTGGAGAAAATCCATAATAGCCGCCAGCCGTGCAGCGCGGACAGGCATTGGGCTTGAACAGAGAGGGTGATCCCCGCAGGCGGATAAGGCGGGCTGTGCGGGGCTTCCGCTGTGGGCGGAATGGGAAGGAGGCTGACACAATGAAAGAGCGTGTACGTTTTGCTGTGGGAGCAGCTTCGATGGTATTGGCGGCGTGCTGCCTGATGGGCGCGTTGTTTACGGCGTGGCTGCGCTGCGCAGCCGGGGCGGTGACCCAGGCGGCAGGCTGGGCGGTGATGCAGCAGCTGGATTTGAAGGAACAACCGTGGGCGGCTGGTACCGGCCTGCAGGCGGGTGGTACGCCGCACCGGGTAACGCTGGCGGTGGAGCCGGGCAGCTTACGGGGCAATGAGGGACTGCTGGATCAGGCTGCCTTGGGCGCACCGCCCGGAACGGAAATAGAACAGCCCGGAGATAAGAGTCAATGAAGCGGGCAGGGATCAGTCTGGCGCTGGTGGTGATGCTTCTGCTGGGGGCAGCAGCCCCGGTTCAGGCCCAGGCAGAGGAAACCGGGCTGGCGGCGGAGGCGGAAAGCTTTTACCGGTCGGTTCTGGCAGCGAAAGACCGCGAAACACTGCAAACCTATCTGGACTGCTTTTCGGACCAGCGCCGGGTGGAACTGCGGGCAGAGCTCCCCGCAACGCTGCGGCAGGGGCTGGATACCGTTTTGCAGCAGATGAAACTGCCGTCCATCACCCCGGTAGAGGAGAACACGCAGCAAAAAGAAACCGGCTGGCAGCTGGATGCCAGCACAACCTGGGACGCTGCCGCGGGCAGCTACACCCTGCGCCTGGAAACCAGCAGCGAAGCGGGCGGGGCAGACGCGGTGATCCGCTATACCCTGGCATCGGAGCTGGATGCCGGCAGTGCGCGGCTGCAATACTGGGCGGTGGACAAGACCCCGCAGGGGTGGAGCCAGACGATGCAGAACTGCCCCAAAGTGGCTGCGGCGCTGGATAACGGGGTGTTGACGGCTTCCGGGTTTGATTTTACAACAGGCAAAAAGCTGGTGGTCCAGCTTGCCGGGCTGCAGCCAGCGCGCGGCAGCAGCTTTGGCGGGCAGGGCATTCCGGTGGGGGAAGGAGGGGTTCTGCAAACCGTACATGAAACCGATTATATGGTGCGATACCCGGCGGTTGGGATGGACCTGCCGCTGAATGCACCGTGCTTCCCGGTAGACCAAACGATACAGTCCGGGCAGGCAGTGAACTTTGGTTACATGCTGCGCCCGCCGCACGGGGATAGCAGCGCCCTGCCGGACGGCACAAACAATGCGTGGTGCAACGCAGCCTATACGGTAACGGATGCCAATGGCCAGGTGATGGGGTGCTTCCGCGTGGGGGCCGGACAGCCCGTTGGCGCCGGGCGGTGGGATGCGCCGCTGCCGCAAATCTGCCCCCAAAGCGATACCCAATATACGGTGACACTGACCCTGACGGCGGTACAGGATGCGGCAGGTTCCGGCCCAAGCGGAACCGCGCAGGCTGCGTGCAGCAGCACAGCCCAGGTATTTGTGCAGCCGTAATCATTTGCAACAGACAAAAGCCCGCACGGCAAAGCAAGCTGCTGTGCGGGCTTTGCGCTGTATTGCGCGGGAAATTATGGTCAGGGTCTGTTTTTGGCGGCAAAAATATGCTACAATAAACACTAAAGCTTTATTTTTATGGATACGGCAAAAGCCAGCAGGGAGGTGTACGGCAATGCCAAACCGAGAAGGCGGATACGGCGGCTACCAGAGCAGCCAGCCGCAGCAGAACAGAATGCCCAGGAAAGTGAACGCGCCCGGCAGCGGCAAGGTACGGCGCGGGGTGGATCCGGCGGGCCTTGGGGCACAGCGCCCCCCGCAGCGGCCCCCCCGCCCGGCGCAGCAGCCACCGGAGCCGCCGCCGCGCCGCCGTACAGCGGAACGCCCGGCGGTCCAGCCGCAGCCCGTGCACCGGGCAGCACCCCGCCCGCAGCAGCGGTCGGCCTATCATGCGCAGCAGCCCAACCGGGGCAGCGCGCCGCATCCCCGCCTATATTGCAAACCGCGCCTGCCGGACCGGCGGGTAATCCTTGCGGGCACAGCGGCGGGCATTCTGCTGTTGGCCGGGGTGATTACCCTGCTGCTGCCAAGCAACAAAGCTGTGGAAAATGTGCCGGTTGGCACAGAGCAGACCGCCCAGGCCGGGCGGCTGGTGGCCCCCGTGCCCTATGCCGACAGCGATGGCTCCGGCAACGGCGGCCCAAGCATTGACTGGGGAACCATTGGCCCGGTGCAGCAGGCCGAAACCTATACTTACACCGCTGCCCCGCAGGCCCCCGACATGGTGCCGGAGTTTGGCCGGGTGAGCACCGATTGGTTTTCCGATGCGGCATTTTTGGGTGATTCTTTGACCGCAGGCATTGCGTATTATGACATTAACGTGGGTGGTGCGCTGGTGCTGGGGTATGAAGGCACCAGCCCCAACCAGATCGTGAACCGCACCGCACTGAAAAACACCAACGAGGACGATGCCGAGCAGGTTCCGCTGGATATCCTGGCCGAGCAGCAGCCCGCCAAGCTGTACCTGCTGATCGGCACCAACGCACTGGCGGGATTGGGCAATGATGAAGGCTTTTTGGCGTATTACGGCAAACTGCTGGATGAATTGCAAAGCACGCTGCCCAACAGCATGATCTTTGTGCAGTCCATTTTGAACGTGCGGCCCGAAGCACTGGACCAGGCCCCCGGCCTGACCCCCGAGCGCGTGGGCAGCATGAACGATAAAATCAAAGAAATGTGCAAGGAGCGCGGGTTCTATTACCTGAACCTGACCGAAGCCTTTACCGGGGAGGATGGCTACCTGACGGCGGATTATGCCCAGAATGACGGCATCCACCTGACGGTTGCCGGGTACTCCCACTGGATGGACTACCTGTGCACCCATGTGCCGTACAACAAAAACAACCCCTACCAGCAGGGCAGCACCTATTATCTTTCGGACGAACTGCGGCAGCTGATTGCGGACCTGCCGTAAACAAGATATGTGAGGAAAAGGAATGCCAAACCCGTATAACCCGAACCCCTATAACGAAGACCAGGACCGTGCGCGGCAGCAGCCGCTGTATGACCAGCCCGGCGGCCCCCGGCAAGACGCCAGCCAGGAATACCACAAAGGGGATGGTGTGTTCCAAATCCCCTGGTGGGTGATCGTAATCACATTCTGCTTTGCGGCGTGGCCGATTGGCGTTGCAATGATGATCATCAACCATCTGCTGCGAATGGGCAAAATCTCTGCGCCGCAGAGCTGGAGCCAGAACAACCGGCAGACCGGCCAGCCGTACACCGTCCGCCCCATCTATGCGGACCCGCAGAAAGCGGAAAAGATGCGCCGGGATGCCCAGCGCGTGGTGCAGAGAGCGGAAGAAGCCGCGCACAAAGCCGAGAAGCGGGTCGAGATCTACCAGAACGCGGACCGCGCACAGGCGTATGACCCGGAGCAGACCGCCCGCCAGAATGAGCGCGGCCGCAAGGATAAAGGTGAGGGCTGGAGCATTGCCCTGACGGTTCTGGGCGTGATTTTTTCCATTGCCATGGTGGCCAACCTGCCGGAAGCCGTGTATTGGCTGCCGGAAGCCCTTACGCAGGGCGGCAGTTACTGGACCTGGCTGTTCCAGGATCTTGTGGGCAGCGTGACCCTGTTGTTTGCGGGCGCGGGCTTCCTGTTTGCCGGGTGGAAGCTGCGCACCGGCCGCCGCATGCGCAAAAAGATCAGTAACATTGTTGGCAACGCCCCTTACATGAAAATTCAGGAGATCGCGGATGCCATCCCCTGCAATTACGCCAAGTGCTGCAAGCACCTGGAAAACTGCATTGACAAGGGCGTGTTTGGAGAGAACGCCTACCTGGATATGCGCACCGGTACCCTGGTGGTACGCGGCGCACCGCCCGCTCCGCAGCCTGCCCCCGCGGCAGCCCCAAAAGCCCAGCCGGAAGAAGCAAAGGCGGAGGACAATTATGCCCAGATTCTGAACCAGCTGCGGGCCTTGAATGATGCCATCCCCGGCGAGGAAATGTCCGATAAGATCAGCCGGTTGGAAGCCGTCAGCGCCAAAATTTTTGCCCAGGCCAAGCAGAACCCGGACAAGCTGCCGCAGATGCGCAAGTTCATGGATTACTATCTGCCCACGGCCCTGAAGCTGCTCAAAACGTATGCCGAGCTGGATGCCCAGGGCGTGGAGGGGGAGAACATCCGCGAGTCCAAACAGCGCATTGAACAGGTGATGGATACCCTTGTGACCGCCTTTGAAGCCCAGCTGGACCGCCTGTTTGAGGATGACGCGCTGGACGTTTCGACTGACATTGATGTGATGGAAAACATGCTGCGTGCCGATGGCCTGACCGGAAACACCGGGAACAGCCCGAATTTGCAGCTGTAAGCCAGCAAAGAAAAGCAAAAAGCAAACCCGACATTCAACAAAAGCCATGCCGCTTTGTGGAAAACCCACGGCGGCATGGCTTTTGTATTTATGGTTGATCGTTTCAGGGAATGGCGAAATTTTTACATGCTGGCGGCAACCGCGGCGGCGCAGGCTTCCAGTTCGGCATCCTGGGTGGCGGTCAGGCGGCCGCGCACCGTTACCTTGGCATCCAGCACGGTGCAATTCTTCAGCTCGCCGATTTTGGCGGCCATCAGCTTGGCGGACATCGGGGCCCAGCTGCCGTTTTCCACCAGGGCAAAGGTGCGGTCGTGCAGGTTCAGGGCTTTCAGGTCCTCCAGCAGGTTGGCGGCGGGCAGGTAAATGCCGCCGTTGTAGGTGGGGGCGGCCAGCACAATGGTGGATGCGCGCCAGCACTCGGCAACGGCTTCGCTGTTGTCAATGCAGGAAAGGTCATGCACAGCAACCTTTACGCCCTTGGCGGCAACTTTGGCGGCCAGGGCGTTGGCGGCGCTTGCGGTGTTGCCGTACATGCTGCCGTACAGCACAACAACCGCCTTTTCTTCGGGTTCGCAGCGGCTCCACAGGTCATACTTGCCAATGAACCAGCCCAGGTTCTTGCGCCACACGGGACCGTGCAGCGGGGCAATGGTCTCGATGGGCAGGGTGGCGGCCTTTTTCAGCACAGCCTGCACCTGCACGCCGTACTTGCCCACAATGTTGGTGTAGTAGCGGCGGGCATCGTCCAGCCATTTGCCGGCAAAGTCTACCTCATCAGCGAACAGGGCGCCCTCCAGGGCACCAAAGGTGCCAAAAGCATCGGCGCTGAACAGGGTACCGGTGGTGGTGTCAAAGGTCATCATCACTTCCGGCCAGTGTACCATGGGGGCCATCACAAAGGTCAGCTTGTGTTTTCCCAGGTCCAGCGTGTCGCCCTCTTTTACCACCAGGGCATCGTCAATGGCGGCGCTGTCCGTGGGAAAGTACATTTTCAGCATGGGCAGGGTTTTGGCGTTCACCACCAGGCGCAGATCCGGCCAGCGCACCAGCACGGCTTCGATCATGGCGGCGTGGTCCGGCTCCATGTGGTCCACGATCAGATAGTCCAGCTTGCGGCCATCCAGGGCGGCGGCAACGTTCTCCAGGAACTGTGCGCCAACGCTGGCATCGGCGGTGTCCAGCAGGGCGGTTTTTTCATCCAGAATCACATAGGCGTTGTAGCTGACGCCGCGCGGAATGGGAAACAGGTTTTCAAACTTTGCCAGGCGGCGGTCACTTGCGCCGACATAAATTGTATTTTCGGATACAGTCTGAATGATTTGCATGAATATTCCTCCGTATCAGTAGAAATAGTGAAAAATATTTTGAATGATTAGGACACAGTAAAACTTTGCTGAGGATAGAATACCACATTTTGGGGCGTACTGCAAGATGAAACAGGGGCTTTTTGATGGGATGTGTGGTGATTTGAGGGGCGGGAGTTTGTGGGGATGGTGAGCGGCTTGCCCGCAAGAGGAGCAGATGATAGGGCGGCGGGCGCACGATGTGCGCCCCTACTAGTGTGGTAATTCTAAAGATTTACTTTTTATGATTTGGAGACTTTCTCCATTTGACTTTGTTACGAAGCGGCTCTAATTTTTTTAGATAGAGCAAAAAGGTAAAGTTTTAGCCTTAATGCACTACTACGGGTTGGAGGTGGTTTCAAGGGCGATTGCACATAAAAAACAATCTGTAGGACGCTGCGCACGCAGGCGCGTTTTGGAGGCCAACCGATCCCCCGAAAGATTGCAAACAAAAACCGGCCCCTTTTCAGGAACCGGTAAACATTTAAGAACGTTCAGGCAGCGCATGGTGATGGTTGTGGCGATAAGCAACCGAGGGCGCTGTGCGCAGGGCAACGGCATCGGCCACGGCGTCCAGCGTCAGAGCCAGGATGATGCCGCCCATCACATCAATCACCGAATGCTGCTTTAACAGCATGGTGGAAAGAATGATGGAAACGCAGAGCAGATCGGCAGATACGCGCACCCACAGCCATTTGCGGCCGCGCAGCCGTGCGCAGTGGTGATAAGCCAGCGCCAGCGTGACGGAGTTGAACACATGGATGGACGGGAACACGTTGGTGGGCGTATCCGTGCGCCACAAAGCGCGTACCGCGCGGGTAAAGATATCATTGCCGTAAATGTAAGCGGGACGCAGGTCGGTACCATTGGGTACGATTGCGCAGAACAGCAGCGAGAGGGTCATGCCGGTAAACAGCGGCAGGCACAGCCGCCAGAATTCCCTCCGGTCATTGAACCACAACAAATAGAACAGTGTACAGGGGATCCAGGCGAACCACAGGTAATAAGGGATGATGGCGTATTTACAGAACGGAATCAGATCATCCAACCGGCAGTGGAGCACCAGATCCGGCACCTGGATGCCCTGCTCCAACAATTTGAAAAACGCAAGATAAAAGACCAGGTAGCAGGCCATGAACTGGATGGGATGGTCTTTGCACCATGTACGAATCACAAAAAACACTCCTTTTTAAGAAAAAAGGCCGCCGCAGGGGGACCATTCCCCTTGCGATGATAGAGTATTATACTCTCCAAATGTGTCAAAAACAAGGGAAAGCGGCGACAAGGATTGACAAATCGAACTACATTTTTTTGTGCAGCACTGCTAAATTGTGAAATTGAAAATTGTGAAAAGCAACAAAAATAGCAAGCCGGGAATGCTTGCTGGGCTGCGCGGGCCGTTGCAGCAGCATTTGGCTGACTATTAAAACATACGAGCCCCCCGGCCCGGATTTTGCACCAGCGGTGCGGTTTTTACATTTTTTACACCGCCCACCCCAAGATGCGGCGGAAAGAGCGTAAATTCAGCCGATTCCTTTACTTTTCATACATCACACAAATTAGTTGCACACCACAAGGGGAATTGGTATAATATTACTTAATAATGTACGTTTGCCCAGGCGCAGGATTGCAAAACTGCACAAAAGCTTTTGCCGTGCTGCCTGGAGCAGGAGGGGGCAAAATACCGTGCCGAAAATTGATGTGACCCGTTTTATGGAGCAGAGTGGAATGCGTAAAGCACGCTTTGGCGGCTATGAGCCGGACGATGTGCGTGCGGCACTGCAGGCCCTTTGCACGGAATATGAACAGCGCCTTGGCCGGGCCGAAGCCCAGGCCCGCAAGGCCGAACAGGAAAACGCTGCATTGCAGCAGCATTGCCAGACCCTGACCGCCCAGAACAACCGGCTTTCCGGCCAGAACGCTGCGCTGGCGGGCAGCAGCTCTACATACTCACGCCAGAAAGAAAGCCTGGACGCCCAGGTTTCCGCCCTACAGGAGCGCAACCATTCGCTGAACGACCAGGTGGCCGTTCTGCGGCTGAAGAACGGCAGCCTGCAAAAAGAAAAAGAAAAATTGCAGGAACGTGCCGACCAGGCCGAAGCCGCCCTGCGCATCAAGGGCCGTGAGTTGGACGATGCCCGCAATGCGCTGGAAAACGGCAAAGAAGAGATCATGCAGGAAGCACGCCAGAAGGCGGAAGACATTGTGGCCAACGCCCATGTGCGCGCCGACCAGATCAAGGAGGACGCCCAGGCCGAAGCCCAGGCGATGGATGTTTCGGCCCGCGACCAGGCCAAAGCCCAGGCACAAAAGCTGGTGGATGCCGCCGCTGCGGAAGCCAATGAGATCCAGAACGCCCACCAGCTGCGGCTGAACAACCTGCGCGCCGAAGTGCGGGAGATGGAGGCCCAGCGTGCCGCGCTGATTGACTACCTTGGCCTGATGAGCCGCAAGCTGTTGAACCTGCAGAACGAAGCCATTGCCAATGACCCCGCCGCCGAAGCCCGCGCTGCCGATAACGCGGACCGCGAGCTGGAAACCGAGCTGCCGGAGCTGCACACCGTGCCTACGCCGGAAGCTGCGCTGGATTTAAGCCCCGAAACGGTGGCCCGCGCGGTGGATGAACTGCGCGCCCAGGCCGCTGCTGCCGGGGAGGAGGACGAACCCGAAACCCTGAGCCAGCAGAGCACCGCCCCGCAGGAAGTGGAAAAACAGGAAGAAGCTGCCGCCCCGGCAGAGCCCGCAGCCGTGCAGCCGGAGGAAGAAACGCCGGAAAACGCAGCGCCGGAGGCTGAAACAGAAGAACAGCCGAAGACAGAAGAAACACCCGAACCGGAAAAGACCGAAGATAAGCCGGACCATCCCACCGGGGACCCCAACCACCAGACCGGTCCGGCGCTGACTGAAGTGCCGGGGGCCATCTTCTCTTCGCCCATTGTGCGCCCGGCGGATGCCCCGCGCCCGGACGATACCCCGCCTTCCGCCACGCCGATGGCCCCGGTAATGCCCAGCTTTGAGGAAGAGGACGAGCTGGACGCCCCGGCCATGCCGCTTCCCCCGCGGGAAAAGCCGCAGGAGCCTGAAGCCGAAGAAGAAGCGCCCGCCGTGCCGGAAGAGCCCCAGCCCGAAACGCCGGAAGCCGCCAAACAGCGCGCCGCCCGCCAAAAGGCAATGCGCGCCCTGTGCGCATTGCGCCGCATGCGGGAGCAGCATGGACTGGAGGACATCTGAAAAGACGAGAATGTAGCCTATTTCTACAAACGCAGCCGGATTTTGCGTTAAAAACCTTGGGCAACACCGCACAATTCCCGCCTAGCGGCTTAAGCACCGCTTCGGCGGCTG
>OLPK01000720.1_pt1 | contig 29673 bp, 22 predicted proteins | sample 1672261 | NCBI WGS metagenome assembly OLPK01 (sample SAMEA3136665, study PRJEB25190) | human gut metagenome
GGCGTTTGACAGGTTTTTCATAGAGCTTGGCCATCTCGAAGTTTCCACCTTCTTTCAGGCCAATCCCTTCTAAAGTCCGCTCTTCGGTCGTCCCTGTTACATAAGGGCTAGCTTCAAAGATACTGGCAGCCTTATAGTCCCCATTGACAGCAGCTTTTGGCACCTGTACAAAGGTCTTGACCAAGTCAGGCTTGCCATCTCCATCCGTATCATAGTCAGTTTCAACATAGACAATATAGCGGACGATGTCACTCTTATCATAGGAATAATGCTCAATATCATCTCCAGGTGAAAATGGGAAGATAGGCTGTGCTCGTCCATTCAAAAAGAGAGGTTCCTTCCGCTCTGCTCGGTATGCAGTATGGAGCTTTTTAGCCACTTCCACCATTCTGGAGAGATCCGTAACTGGAGCAGAACCCTCCACTCCCTCCTTGACCATCCCCAGACTCTTAGCAAATGCCAATCGATCTTTATCGGTAGAGCCAACTTGATTCTCCTTGGTCGCGGCCCAGTTCAAGAGCTGGTTGACTGCTTCTATCACAGTAGCTTCTTTCTTCACATCTTGCTCTGCTACTGGTTGACCCGTCACTTCTGAAAGTTCTCCTAGAGTCACTTTAGGAGCGTTAGAAACAGGCAATGGATTCTTCTCTGCAACAGACACTTCTGCTGATTGAGGAACATCACTAGTAGGCTGGACTGGAGCTTTTTCTACTACAGCAGTCTCCTTGGTCGGAGAGGATTCATTTCCCGTTGTCGGCTGAATTGTTGTAGGACCTGTTTCAGCAGTCGCTTGGTCCAAGTTAGGTTGATTTGTAAGTTCCTTCTTAGGAGACAGCTCCCCACTTGCTGGAATTTCATTTGAAACAGCAGAAGCTTCTGCTGTACTTGGCTGTCCCACATGAGAGGTTAAGGCTGGTTCTTGACTATTCGCAGTCACTTCTTCTGCCTGGACATGACGCGCCAAAATAACTGGACTTATTAATAAACTTGCAAACACAATCGAAACAATGGTTGATTTTTTCATATACAAACTCCTTTGAAACGTGTCGTTTTGACCGTTTTAACCGAAACGACAAAAATTAGACAAAATCATTCTTTAATAGATGCAGTAAAAACGAACCCTCCTTTCAACAACAGCATCTCCTCCTGTCAACAAGCTAGTTTTCCTCTTATCTGGTAATCAGCTAGCTTTCAAACAGGATAACAACTTAACTGACAGCAGGGAAGATCCTACAGACATTCCTTCCTGTCAATCAAATGATGGAGACACTTCTTCTAGTAGCAAAGCCTTCTTAGACAGATTGAGCCAACTTGAACAAAACCGAAAAAAATAGTTCCTATTCATGAGGGCAAATTCCCCATTTTTCTCATGCGAGAGCTCGTTTCCAGCCCATTTATCCTTAATCCAATAAAGACAGCGTTTTCGAGAGTGCAAACCTTTGCCCTATCTTGTCATTTTTGGTAAAATAAAGCATTAATTCACGAAAGATGAGAAACAAATGGAAAATCAAACCTTAATGCAATATTTTGAATGGTACTTACCTTCGGATGGTCAACACTGGTCCCGCTTAGCTGCAGATGCTCCTCACCTGGCAGACTTGGGCATTCGTAAAATCTGGATGCCACCAGCTTTTAAAGCGACATCTGCCAATGACGTCGGCTACGGCGTCTATGACCTCTTTGACCTTGGAGAATTCGACCAAAAAGGAACTGTTCGGACCAAATATGGTTTCAAAGACGACTACTTACAAGCGATCCAAGCCTTAAAAGAAGCTGGAATCCAGCCCATGGCCGATGTCGTTCTCAACCATAAGGCAGCTGCCGATGGTTTGGAAAAATTTGAAGTGGTCGAAGTGGACCCTAACGATCGAACCATCGTCTTGACAGAGCCTTTTACTATCAAGGGCTGGACTAAATTTACCTTTGATGGTCGAAATGGAGCCTATAATGACTTCCACTGGCACTGGTACCACTTTACTGGTACTGATTACGATGCTTCCCGCAATAAGAGTGGGATTTACCAGATCCAAGGGGACAACAAAGGTTGGGCACAAGACGATCTCGTAGACAGTGAAAATGGGAACTATGACTATCTCATGTACGCCGATATCGACTTTAAACACCCAGAAGTGATCGAAAACCTTAACCAATGGGCTACATGGTTTATCGAAACCACTGGAGTGCAAGGTTTCCGTCTAGATGCAGTCAAACACATCGACTCCTTCTTCATGAAGAACTTCATCCAACAAATCACGGACAAATATGGAGAAGATTTCTATGTATTTGGTGAGTTTTGGAATGGAGATGAACAAAGCAACAACGACTACCTAGCCAGCATCGACTATCAGTTTGACTTAGTGGACGTCGCCCTCCACCAAAATCTCTTTAGAGCTAGCCAAGAAGGGGAAAAATTTGATTTAACGACTATTTTCAATGGCACTCTCGCAAGCAATCATCCAGAAAGTGCTGTGACCTTTGTCGATAATCACGATACCCAAAGAGGACAAGCCTTAGAGTCCACAGTCGGTGAATGGTTCAAGCCTGCTGCTTACGCCCTCATTCTCCTCCGCGAGGCTGGTCTCCCATGTGTCTTTTATGGAGACTATTACGGAATTTCAGGCGATTTTGCCCAGCAGGATTTCCAAGCCGAGCTTGATCAACTCCTTCGGATCCGCAAAGACTTAGCCTACGGTGAACAAAGAGACTACTTTGACGATCCTAACTGTATTGGTTGGACGCGCTCTGGAACTGAAGAGACTGCTCCTATCGCCTGCGTCATTTCAAATGCTGCCGCATATGCCAAACGGATGGAAATCGGCCAAGCATATGCAGGACGGACCTACTACGACGCCTTAGGAAATTACCAAGATGCCATCCAAATTGAAGAAGATGGTTGGGCTGATTTCCCAGTCTCAGATCGCTCCGTCAGCGTATGGGTTTTGGCAGACTAACTAGAAAATAAAATTGAGTAAAGAGGCTGGGACAAAAGTTCTAGCCTTTCAATTGTCTTTGAATTGTCGAGCAAGACGCAGTGGTTGAGTGAGCTCTACTACGCTGATTTCATCAGCTTTTACAGCCCTACTCAACTGTGCGGAGGTGGGACGACGAAATCGAATTCTAACGAATTACCGATTTCTGTCCCACTCTCTTTCTTATATTTCATGGCAAACCACAGGTCCATTCTAACACCTTAGGAAAGCGCTGTCAATTCCTTATCTTATTCTGTTAACAAATTCATAAAAAGAAAAAACTCGCCCACTTCCATCATCGGAAATGAACGAGTTTAGTTGATCTGAGAAGCAAGGGCTTCTTTTATGTTAGCTTAATTCTGCAACAATCGCTTTGAGTTGTTCTTTGGTATGAACACCAGCGACTTGTTTCACCACTTGCCCATCTTTTTTAAACAAGAGTGTTGGGATGGACATGATGCCGAAATTGCGAGCAGTGTTTGGATTTTCATCCACATCCATCTTAAAGATTTTCAAGTCATCTTCATGGATTTCTTCTGCCAATTGTTCCAAGATTGGGGCTTGCATCCGGCAAGGACCACACCAAGTTGCCCAGAAGTCGACCAAGACCAAGCCTTGGCTAGTTTCTTGTTCAAATGTTGCATCTGTTAGTACGTGTACCATAGTTCCTCCTTTGATCAGTGCTTTCCACTAATCTCTTATTGATAGTTCTATTCTACACCAAAATTCAAGTTTTTAGAAATATTTGCTACGCTCTCAACCTTGGACATCTTCTTTCTTTTTCTTCCAGAAAAGAAGGCTAGACAAGAGGAGGGTACTAAGGGCATAAAGGCCAATCTGAGTTTCTTGCTCACCCGTTTGAGGAAGCTGACCTACTTTTTCTTGCGCTGGAAGGACTGCTTTACCCGTCTCATAGACAAATGTTTGTCCGTAAGCAACAGATAGAGATTCTGGTTTTACAGTTTCTTTCTCAGCCGTTTTGACGAGAGGACGAAGATTTGTACTAGCAGGAATCTCTGATCTATCATATCTTTCAGGCTCTGGAAGGACTGGCAGATGGTATTCTTCGATGTAATGAACTGCTGGTTCTACTAATTTTGCCCCCTGAATCTCTGGAAGGGTAGCATATGCTGTATCAGCTGCGTTAGGAAGATAAGAAGCCACTTGCGAACGCGTCCCTTCTACAATTGGAATGCTCGCACGGATTGAATCTGTCTTGAAGGTGACTTCATAAGGATTTTCAACGGTTAAGTCAGATGGATCATAGGTATTGAAGACTAGGGCTAATTTGTGGCCCTTTTTAACCGTATAGAGGTTTGGTTGGAGATGGAGCGTATAGTCGTGGAATTCTCCAACTTTTGGCTCAATACTATTTCTTGAGCTTGCAGAATCATAGCCAGACTCAGGGTTGGCTAGGTTGATCCAACCTTTGGCAATGACCTTGTATTTTGTCTTAATGGTCTCAAATTCCGCTACAGAGAGATTAGAGAGGGTACTTCCCATCCAAAAGCCATCTGCTTTTTTATCTGCTTTGACGCCACCGTTGCCGACCACATCAAATTCCTCATCAGAGACGTCGACCAAGAGGGCATTAATCTGGAAGTTCTTGCCTTGCCCCTTAGCCAGGGCCGCCTTGAAGTGTACAGGGATATGTCCTTTGATGGTAGTATCTTCTGTCACTTCTGATACAAAGGTCATGTTGGCTTTTGAAGAAGCTTGGCTCACAGTTTCGTTGCGTTTAGCAATCTCTATGCCAGCTCCTGCGTAGTCACTTGAAATCGTCTCTTCCAAGCGTTTCGACTGGGCATTGAGGAAGAGGCGTTGCGAAGTCTTCCAGTTATCATAAGTGGTCCACTTACTTGGGTCATAGTTGTTTTGAGCTAGAACAGCTGGTAATTTGTCAACCTGATTCTCTACCCCGTACAAGTAATGACTAAACCAGGTATTCAAAAGATCATAGAAATCTTGGCCATTGGCCTGGATGCCATAACCACGAGACATAGCTGCTGGATAGACGTGGTCTCCTTGGTGGAGATAGAGTTTGACATCTTGGCCTGCCTTCTTGAGGGCATCGTACATGAGTTCAAAATGTTTGGTTTTGACGTTGTCATCATTCAAGCCGTGAACCAAGAGGGCGCTGGTCTTGAATTTTTCAGGATGAAGGGTATAATCCCGCTCCTTCCAGACATCGCTGTAATTCCGCTCATGCGCATTTTGATCCTTGTTGAGCTGGTTGATGTAGTTGGCATAATTTTGCCAAATACCAGCCCAGTCTTTTTCATCCAGAATCCGAGTCCCTACGTAGAGAGACAACCAAGATAAATCACTATATGGTGGGTTCCCATAAGCTGTTCCTTGACTGTTGAAATAATCATACCAAGAAGCGATCCCAGCAGCTGGTACGATGGTCTTCAAGCCTTCAACTCCTGTTCCTGCCACACCAAAGGTCGTGGTTCCAGCCCAGGATAGACCAGTCATGGCAACATTTCCTGTAGCCCAATCAGCCTTGATTTCGATATTGCTAGTCTTATCGGTGTAGGCCTTACGCTTGCCATTGACCCACTCGATAATATTCTTGAAGGCATTGATTTCAAGGTCAGAGCCTGTCGTGTTAAAACCTTCCGACCCTTTGGTGCCAAGCCCCGCACTAGAGATGAAGGCATAGCCTCTGACTAAGAAATAGTCATACCAGTTCAAGTTTTCGTAGTCATAGATATACTCGTAGGGACTGTAGTAGTACCAATCCGAAGCCTTGGCTTTCTTGGCTGCTTCGACTGTCGAAGAGCTTCCGACAGCCTGTCGTTTAGCAGGTTGCTCACGTAACTTCTTCATATCGTAAGATCCATCTGTCGGTAAGCCCAAACTTTCAAGGGTCACATAGTTCTCATCCAAGGTTCCTGCTACATATGGACGCGCTTCGAGAATGGTCGCAGCCTTAAAATCTCCCCTGGCAACTGCCTTAGGCAACTGGACAATGGCCTTGACTAAGTCAGGCTTGCCATCCGCATCCGTATCGTAATCGGTCTCCACATAGACTGGGAAGCGGACGATTTCACTATCCTCATAGTGATAGTCTTCATCAGATTTTTCCCCAGTTGTATAAGGGAAGATGGGTTGAGCTCGCCCATTCAAAAAGAGAGGAGCTTTCTTTTCAGAGCGATAGGCATCGTAGAGCTTCTTTGCGATGCTGTACATATTGGTCAGTTCTTCTTGACTAACCTTGCGGTTCAAGTCCTCTTGAGTGCTGATCATCCCTAGACTCTTGGCAAAACGTTCTCGATCTGCAGCTGATTGACCAGCCTGCTTAGGATCCTTCGCAGCCCACTGAAGCAATTCATCAACAGCATTTTGAATCGTTAATTCCTTGTCTTTGAGGTCGCTATTGGCCAAACTACCTGTATAAGAAGTTAAGGCTTGTCCTGTTGCTGGAGTTGATGCTACCGTCGAAGCTGCTGGACTAGCTGGGACACCTGCCCCCTGAGGTGCCTGAGGGAGATTTATTCTTTCAGTTACCGTCACGGTCTTTTCTTGTTCGACTGGCTTGTCAACCTTCTCCGTCTCCGCCGGAGCAATTGGACTCGGTCCTGCAGGTTCAGAAGTCTCTACTTCCTTCTTAGGTTCCACACTTGGAGCGGATGCTTGATCTACTTGAGATTGGGAAGTTTCTCCTTCAGATGCTACAGGTTCCGGAGCCACCTGAGTCACGACTTCTTTCGTCGGAGAAAGCTCTGGTAGATTCTCATCTGCTGCCACCACTTGATTTAAGATAAAGGGAGCTAGCAGGAGGCTAGAAGCTACCATGGACACCACTGTTTTCTTTTTCATAAACGAAACCTCGCTATTTTATAATCAATACAGCTATTATACTATGTAAGTGCTTTTGTATCAAATTTTTTCCAAGAAAAAAAATCGAGGCAAGTTTGCCTCGATCTAAAGATACTTATTTCACATGATCTTTTAATTCTTCTTGAGCTTTTTGGTTAGACTCTGCTTGCTCTTTCTTCCATTTTTCAAGAGCTTTGTTGTAGTCTTCGGTTGATACAGCCTTGTCTTGAAGTTCCATACCTTTATAGACAACGTTGTCTTTCCCTTTACCACCGGTCCAGCCAAATGGTGCTGAGAATGGTACAACACGAGTCAAGAATGGACGACCAGTCTTAGAAGTTGTTGGGATGACCAAAGCACTATCCGTCAACCAAGCTTGAGCTGCCGCATATTTCTCATAACGTTTGTTAAGGTCTTTGGTTTCAGCTCCTGCTTCTGTTACCATCTTCTCAAAGTCGTACAAGCCAACTTTCTTAGCTGCTTCATTGTTTTCGCTTGGGTCAAATCCAAGGAAGGTACGAGTGTTTTCACCAGAAGATGCTTTCAAGATATCAAGGTAAGTTGATGGGTCTTGATAGTCAGGGCTCCATCCAACGTTATCTGAGATATCCCAATCTTCGTCTTCTGCTTTAGCAGCAAAGAGCGTCACGTTCAAGAGGTCTTCTTTGGATACCATATGGATGTCGACAACGACGTTTTCTTTTCCAAGCGTACTTTCAACCGATTGTTTGAAAGATTGAGCACGTTGAACCTTAGATTGAGTCGTTTGGTCTACTGGCATATCCAAGTGAATTGGGAATTTCACACCGTCTGCTTCAAGTGCAGATTTTGCTTTTGCAAACTCTTCTTTAGCTTGTTTTTCGTTGTAAAGACCATTTTGACCATCGTCAAGATTTGCATCTTTCCACTCGTCTCCATAAGTCACCAACTCAGTTTTAACCATCTCACCGAAGGTCTTACCATCTGCTTGAACGAATGTAGGTGGGATGTACAAGTTACGGATCAGTTTGCTTGCTCCATCTTTACCATTTGCTTGGGCAGCATAAGATTCACGGTCAAAGGCAAAGCTGATTGCTTGACGGAAGTCTTTGTTCAAAAGAGCTTTCTTAGTAGATGATTTTTCTTCATCAGTTGTTTTTGAAGTATACTTGTAAGACTGACGGTCGATATTGACACCGATAACGAAGGTGCTGGCATCTTGAGGAGTGTAGATGATTTCATCTTTAAACTTCTTAGCTTGGTCTGTAAATCCAGGTCCAGTTGGGAACAATTTAGCAAGGCTAAGAGCGTTGTCCTCAAATGAGTTGGCCAATTTACTTTAGTCTTGACCATCATAGTATTCTAGCTTAACATCTGTGATGTGAACATTGTCCTTATCCCAGTAGTTTTCATTCTTGCTCATCTCGATAGATGATTTAGAAGTGAAGCTCTTCAAGATGTAAGGACCATTGTAAAGAAGGGAGCTAGTGTCACTTGCTTGGGCAAATTTATCCCCTTTAGATTCTACGAACTTCTCGTTGATAGGGAAAGTGATTCCAAGAGTCAACTTAGAATTCCAGAAAGGCTCTGCCTGGTTCAAAGTGATTTGAAGGGTATGATCATCAACTGCTTTAATGCCTACATTTGAGAAGTCTGAAGTCTTACCTTCAACATAATCATTCAAGCCCTTGATAGAGTTTTGAATGATGTAGAGCATTTCAGACTTGTGGTCAGCGGCATATTTGATACCAGCAACAAAGTCATCAGCTGTCACGTCCGCATACTCTTCCCCTTCTGAATCATACCATTTGGCATCATCACGAAGTTTGTAAGTATAAGTCAAGCCATCTTCTGAAACTGTCCAATCTTTAGCAAGTGAAGGAATCAAATTTCCATACTTGTCGTTTTCAAACAATCCATCGATCAAGTTTCCTGTGATTTCGTGGGTTGCAGCTTTACCAGATGTGATGTAGTTCAAGTTTTCAGGTTCTGTCTCGTAAACGTAAGAGAATTTTTGACCTGCTTCACTTGATTTTGAGCTTGAGCTTGAGCTTGATGGTTTAGAACCACCGGAACATGCTGCAAGAATACCTGCTGAAAGAAGAGCTACTCCTGCAAGAGCAATGACATTTCTTTTTTTCATTGTTTACTCCTAATAAATTTTTAAGGTTGTCATAAGATTATACCACAAAGATTTTCAGAAGAGAAGTAATTTTCTGAAAATTTATTAAATTTTGTAATTTTTCTTGTCCTTAGCATTTATTAAAGTGTGAACCGTAGTCTACAAAGTCTTTGACATCACTGGTTTTGCCCTCATGAAGATCCCGAACAATTTTCGACCCCACGATGACACCATCAGATACCTGATTAAAGCGTTGGATATCTTCTTGGGTGGAAACCCCAAAGCCAGTCAGTACTGGAATAGTGGCCAAGTCTCTTAAGGTCGCTAAGTGCTGATCTAAGTCGTCCCGGTAGTTGCCCATTTTCCCAGTAACCCCATTGATGGCTACCGCATAGATAAAGCCTTCTGCTTCTTGGATCAAGGCCTTCTGCCGTTCGATACCTGTGGTCAAGCTGACCAAGGGAACAAGGGCAATATCACTCCCATCCAAGTAAGGTGCTAGCATATCCGCATGCTCATTTGGTAGATCTGGAATGATCAAGCCTTTGACAGAGGTAGAAGCCAATTCTTTGATAAAGGCTTCAATCCCATATTGGTAGACCGGATTGATATAGGTCATGATGACCAAAGGAATCTTGGTCTCTTGTTCTTGGAGTTTTTTTACAATAGCTGTTAAAGTCACGCCCTTGGCCAAACTGCGTTGCCCAGCCATTTCGATGACTGGCCCATCCGCTACAGGGTCCGACCATGGAATCCCCACTTCAATAGCCGATGCTCCACTTTCTTCCAAGAGCTGGATGGTCTCAAAAAGGCCATCGAGTCCCTTCTCATAATCGCCCGCCATGATGTAAGGGACGAAAATTCCTTGCTTGCTGTCTTTAATGGCTTGTAAATGATGTGTTAGTGTTTTGGTCATCTCTACTTCCCTTCTGCTTCAAACCGTTCTTTCACCTGCATGACATCCTTGTCTCCACGACCAGATAAGCAGACGATGAGCGTTTGGTCCGGAGTCATTTTTGCTGCGACCTTTTGCGCTAGAGCGATAGCATGACTGGACTCCAATGCTGGGATAATCCCTTCCAAACGAGAAAGCAACTTAAATCCTTCGAGGGCTTCTTCATCTGTGATGGAATCATAGCTTGCCCGGCCAATTTCATTAAAATAGCAATGCTCTGGACCCACACCAGGATAATCCAAGCCAGCAGAGATGGAGAAAGCTTCCATGATCTGTCCATGGGCATCTTGAAGCACTTCCATCAAGGCTCCGTGAAGGATTCCAGGACGACCTTTGGCAAAGGTCGCTGCGTGTTTGTCCGTATCCAAACCAAGACCAGAAGCTTCTGCTCCGTACATGGCTACAGATTCGTCTTCTACGAATGGGTAGAACATGCCAATAGCATTGGAGCCCCCACCGATACAGGCTAGGACCGCGTCAGGAAGTTTTCCACCTGAGATTGCTGCAAACTGACGTTTGGCTTCCTTACCAATCACGGATTGAAAATCTCGGACAATCTCTGGGAAAGGAGCTGGTCCAAGGGCAGACCCCATGATATAGTGGGTATCATCAATCCCAGCTACCCATGCACGAAGGGCGGCATTGACCGCATCTTTCAGCACGCGCGATCCGTCTGTCACACTATGGACTTTTGCTCCCAAGAGTTCCATCCGAAAGACATTGAGGGCTTGGCGTTTGACATCTTCTTCCCCCATGTAGATGGTACACTCCATCTCGAAGAGAGCCGCTGCCGTCGCTGTCGCTACCCCGTGTTGACCAGCTCCTGTCTCCGCGATGATCTTCTTCTTGCCCATCCGTTTAGCCAGCAAGACCTGACCAAGGGCATTGTTAATCTTGTGAGCTCCTGTATGGTTGAGGTCTTCCCGTTTCAAGTAGATTTGCGCTCCGCCGATATGCTTGGAGAGACTTTTTGCGTGGTAAAGTGGAGTCTCCCGACCCACATAATTCTTGAGCAAGTCATCCAATTCTGCCTGAAAGCTTGGATCTGCTTTGGCGTCTCTATAAGCCTTATCCAGTTCAATCACGGCTGTCATCAGGGTTTCTGGGACAAACTGTCCTCCAAATTTTCCATAAAACCCTTTTTCATCCGGTAGTTGATAGTTCATGCTTTCGCTCCTTCTATAAATGCTTTTATCTTTTCTATATCTTTGCGTCCGTTTGTTTCGACCCCTGAAGAGACATCCAGTGCATAGGGCTGAAAGGTCTCTCGAGCTTGGCGGACATTGTCCACTGTCAAGCCCCCTGCAATAAAGAAATCCTGCTGGATCTTCTGATCTTTCAGCAAGTCCCAATCAAAGGTTCGCCCACTCCCAGCTACGGGAGCATCAAAGAGCAGAAAATCTGCCGGGCTGGTTACTTTAGCTTCCTGGTCACTGAGCTGGATGGCTCGAATGACTGGAACTGAGATCTTTTGTATCAGAGCTTCATCAAACATTCCATGAATCTGAACGATGTCTAAGGGAACCTGAGCAATGGCTTGCTCCAAGTCCTCTAGACTGGGTGAGACAAAAACTCCGACAATTTTGGTCTTGCCAGTTACCAGTTTTGCTAATTCGCGGGCTTGCTCCAGACTGACTTGTCGCTTGCTCTCAGCGAATACAAAACCAATATAGTCTGCGCCTGCTAGGACAGCCGTCTCCACTGCTTCCACTGTAGACAGGCCACATATTTTAACCTTTGTCAATTTGCAACTCCTTGACCTTTTCTGCTACATCCCCTGCTGTCATGAGGGCAGTCCCTACCAAGATCCCATTAAAGTAGGGAGCGACAAGGTCTGCATCTGCACCATTAAAAATAGCGGACTCAGATATATAAACCGCCTGGTCTTTAAAATGTGTAGACAATTCAAGACTAGTACTCAAATCCGTTTCAAAGGTGACGAGGTTCCGGTTGTTGACTCCGATGATGTCAGCCCCAATCCTGTGGGCTATTTCGAGCTCAGGTAAGTTATGGGTCTCTACCAGCACCTCCAAACCAAGCCCCGTCGCAAAATCATAAAGCTCCTTGAGCCGGGCTTCTGGCAGAGCTGCGACAATCAAGAGAATAACCGTAGCTCCGGCATTACGAGATCGGACAATCTGTTTCTCATCAATGATAAAATCCTTGGCCAAGGTTGGAATTGTCACCTGGGAAGAAATCTCACGAAGGTAGTCTAGATCTCCCTTGAAGAAGACTTGGTCCGTCAGAACCGAGATCATGGCTGCCCCATTTTCTTCATAGGTCTTGGCTTGGGCGACAATATCTACATCCAGATTGATATCCCCCATACTAGGACTTGCCTTCTTCACCTCGGCGATGATCTGCAAGTGCTCTTGATGACTCTTGAGAAAATCATAGAGGCGATAGGTCTGACGGAGAGGCTGGAGATCTTCCATGACCATTTGCGCCACTTCTTTTTCTTTTTGTTCTAGGATCGTCGGTAGAAAGGCTTTACTCATACTTGAACCTCTTGTAAGTGTTGCAATTTAGCAAGGGCAGAACCATCCGCAATCAATTGACGCGCCAACTCTATACCTTCTTTGATGGTTGCGACTTTTCCATTGGCATAGAAACCAAGACCAGCATTAAGAACCGTTGTTTCCAGATAAGGGCTGGCTTCATTCTTCAAGACACTAAGGAGAATCGTAGCATTTTCCTTGGCATCACCACCAGTAATTTCGGACAGCTCCACCTTGTCCATACCCAGATCTTCATAGGTAAAGGTATGCTGGCTGATCTTGCCATTTTCTAGCAGGGTGTAGGTATTGGTTCCATAAAGAGCCGCTTCGTCCATATTGTCAGGACCTGTGATGACGACGGCGCGCTTCCGTCCCAACTGTTGGATGGCACGCGCGACAATCTCTTGCAATTCGGTACGGTAGAGACCCATGAGTTGCGTTTCTAGATCCAACGGATTAGCGAGAGGGCCGACCAGGTTCATAATAGTTGGAATCCCCATAGCTTGGCGAGCTGGGCCAATGAAGCGCATAGCCGGATGCATGGTTTGCGCAAAGATAAAGGCTAAACCAACCTCATCCAAGGCTTTCGAAAGGATCTCTGGTGAGGCAGCCACATTAATGCCAAGTTCTTCTAGGACATCCGCAGAGCCTGACTTAGAAGAAACAGAGCGATTGCCGGCCTTGGCCATGCGGATTCCTCCAGCAGCCAAAACGAAGCAAACGGTCGTCGAAATGTTAAAGCTATAGGATTGATCGCCACCAGTCCCACAGTTGCACATAGCATCTGAAAAAGTCTCGGGCAATACCGTCGCATGGGCCTTTAAGGCGCGAACGATCCCCGTAATTTCGTCCGCTGTTTCCCCCTTGGTTCTGAGTCCCATCAAAAAGGCAGCGATTTGACTTTCTGATAGTTGGTTCTGCAAGATTTGATCAAAGACTTCTTGGACCTGCTCTTGCGTCAAGTCTTGGCGATTAGAGATTTGTAAGAATAATTCTTTCATAAAGGTTTCCTCTTGTCTTTTCTACACGTTTCAATTGAATTTTTATCTGCTTGGAACTGCCGGTCTAGTCTAGGACTAGCTTCACAAAATTTTCGATCATTTTTAGACCATCTGGACTGCCGATACTCTCAGGATGATACTGAAGTCCGTAGATGGGCAGGCTCTTGTGTTGAATGGCCATGATTTCTTGGTCGTCCGTGGTAATGGCCGTCACCTCAAATTCTTCTGGCATTTGGTCAACGACGATAGAATGGTAACGCATGATGGGTACATCATTCTCAATATCTTTGAAAATGGGAGATGGTGTTTCAAAGGTAATCTGGCTTTGTTTGCCATGCATGACATTCTTAGCCAAGCGCAACTTACCACCAAAAGTCTCCGCCAGAGCTTGGTGACCCAAACAAATCCCTAACATAGGTTTTTTCCCTGCAAAGTCCTTGATCATGGCTTCCATTTTCCCAGCATCTGCCGGCCAGCCTGGACCGGGGGAGAAGACGAGGGCATCTGCCACCTCCGCTTGCTCATACAAGCGCTCGTCATCATTTCGCAAGACCTCAACCTCTGTAAAAGTTCCCAGGTATTGGGCCAAATTATAGGTAAAGGAATCATAATTATCCACTAATAAAATCATTGAACATCTCCTATTCTTGTCATCGATTTTGCCTTGTTAATCGTCTCGTAAAATTCATTCTCCGGAACACTGTCATAGACAATCCCTGCTCCTGCCTGGACATAAGCCTTTTGATTTTTGAGGATCATGGTCCGGATAGCAATGGCAAAGTCCATGTCCCCTGTCGCGGAGAGGTAGCCGATCGCACCCGCATAGACTCCACGTTTTTCCTGTTCCAACTCATAGATCCGACGCATGGCCCGAATCTTAGGAGCTCCAGAGACTGTTCCCGCTGGTAGTGTAGCCTTAAGAGCATCCAGGGCTGTTAGGTTAGGAAGGAGTTGACCCTTGACCACACTGGTCAGGTGCATGACATATCGGAAATACTCAACCTCCATATACTTGGTCACTTCGACCGTCCCATTTTGGGCGATTTTCCCGATATCATTGCGTCCCAGATCCACCAGCATGCGGTGTTCGGCAGTTTCCTTGATATCGTGAAGAAGTTCATGAGCCAGAGCTTGGTCCTCTTCTTCCGTCGCTCCACGAGGTCGAGTTCCGGCGATCGGATTAGTCGTCACCTCTCCTTTTTTCACAGATACCAGGCTTTCCGGACTGGCCCCAATGATCTGGTAGTCTCCAAAGTCATAGAAATAAAGATAGTTGGACGGATTGGTCACGCGCAAATTTCGGTAATAATCCAAGGGATCTCCCTCGAAGTCTGCTGAGAAGCGTTGACTGAGGACACACTGGAACATATCGCCTTCGCGGATCAGCTTCTTGGCCTGATCCACCATTTCCATAAAAACTTCCTTCTCAATATGGTTGCTGAACTGCAGAGCCTGCAAGGCCTGAGGAGTGAACTCATTGGGCGCTTGGGTTTGCAGATCGGTCACCACTTGCCCCAGTGATTGGCGGACCGTATCATTGCTCCGACCAGAGTAGATATTGTCCTCCACCACATAGACTTTTTCCTTCTTGTGGTCAAAAATCACATAGGACTCGTAGATGAAGAAATGCATGTCTGGTGTCCCGATCGTATCCTGAGGAATCCGTCCAATCTCTTCGTAAACCCCGATCATATCATAGCCTGCAAAACCGATAGCTCCACCGGCAAAAGGAAGATCAGACGTCAGTCCCTTGACCGTTACCTGGTGGAGATAGTCAAAAGGATCTTGCTCCAGCACCTTGCCATTCTCATACAGGATCCCATCCTGATAGACCACCTCAAATACTGGATTATAGGCCACGATAGAAAAGCGGGCGTTCTCCTTCTCACGCGGGATCGACTCAAGGATGACCTTATGGTCACCTTGGACACGCATGTAGGCTAGAATGGGGGTTAAGGTATCAGCTGGTAAAATTTTTTTCATACGAATTCCTTTCTTTTCCTAGGGACGAAGCGATGCAAGTCCTGATCCAATCACATCCAATACTCTTTAAAGTTAACAACTAGACCAACTTCAAAAGAATACAAAAAACCTCACAGAGTAACACTCTGTGAGGGCATTAAATCGGGTTTAACACGGTACCACCTCAGTTAATGGTCAAAAGGGTAGAAAACGACCATTATCTCTATCTCCTCTAACAAGGAGTTGCACGATAAGGGGTGCCTACCGAGAAGAATATGTGTTATCTTCTCCTACTCTAAACAATCAGCCCAATGTTCACTAGCTCCGACTACCTGCTCACAATACCCGCAGGCTCCCTGAAAATCTTAGACTAGTTACTTTCTGATTTACTTCATATTTTACTACATTTTTTAGGCTTGTCAAGAATTTTTTGACAGTTTATCCTAAAAAATCTACCCAGTCAACTGGACCAGGCAGATTCAATCCTATGTTTTAACCTTTATAACGAAGCTTATTTGACCAAGTCACTCTTGAGATAGGCATCGACCATGCGTTCTGTCGCCACCACTGAATCCACATGGGTGCGCTCATAGGAGTGACTAGACTCAATCCCTGCTCCGAGGAGACCATGCTTGACTTCTGCTCCTGCGCTCATGGCTGCGGAGGCATCAGAGCCATAGAAAGGATAGATGTCCAGTTTGTAAGAGATATTTTGCTCCTTAGCCAAGGCCACCAAGTGCTGACGGAAACCATAGTGGTAAGGTCCAGAAGCATCTTTGACACAGATAGATACCGTGTACTCGTCTGTCTGCTGGTCATCACCCATCGCCCCCATGTCCACTGCCAAGTATTCAACCGCTTGAGCTGGGATGCTGGAGTTGGCCCCATGCCCCACTTCTTCAAAGACAGAAAAGGCAAAGTGAGTCGTTACTGGAAGGGTCACGCCTTCTTCCTTGTAGACGCGGAGGAGGTTGAGCAAGATGGCAGCGCTGACCTTGTCATCCAAGTGGCGAGACTTGATAAAGCCCGTATCCGTGACAATGGTCCGAGCATCAAAACTGATAAAGTCTCCTACTTCAATCCCCAAGTCACGCGTTTCTTTTTCATTGGTCACTTTTTCATCCAAGCGCACTTCCATATTGTCCTGGGTCCGTTCCACAGTTCCCGCATCCTTGTAGACATGGCAAGAGGTTTGGTGGACAAGGATAGTACCCGAGTGGGTCTTACCAGTATTGGCTACATGGACCGTACAGTTTTCCCCTTCGATCATATTCCAAGGGAAGCCACCGATGCGATCCAGTTTGAGACGGCCATCTGGTTTCACAGCACGGACAATAGCTCCCAAGGTATCCACATGGGCCGTGATGTAGCGGTGTTGCTCGTCATTTTCACCCTTGAGGACAACGGTCACACCTCCCTTAGCTGTACGGACAGGACTGTAGCCCATCTCTGTCAAAGTCTTGACCAAGTAGGCTGCTACTTCTTCCGTAAAGCCTGTCGGTGATGCGATGGCTGTGAGTTCTTTTAGATATTCGACTGTTTGATTCATGAATTTCTCCTTCAATAATCTGCTAGTACGATTATAGCACGACTGTCTTTAAAAGACTAGCAAAGCAAGACAGCAAAAAAGAGTCAGTAGATGGAAATTGCAATCTGCTGACTCTTTTCTTACTTTCGATCTTGATCCAATCTATAGCTGCAGAAACTAAGTTCCCACAGAGAAGATAGGGGATTAGCTAGTCAAACCTCCAACAAACTTATAAGCAGTTACCAAAGCATTTGTCATGGTATCACGAGTTGCTTTGAAGGCCTCAATAAAGGCTGCACGGTGTTCTTCTGGGAAAAGCGTTGTATCATCTCCAAATTGAGTCAGTGTTTCATTCACAGAAGCCAACTCTTCATCCATCTTTTTGATACCAGGTTCCAATGTCTTGAAGTAAGATTCTTGCTCAGATTTTGGCAACTTTTCTCCCAATTCATTGGCATGCTTCTTATAATTTTCAGCAAGTTTTGCATAAAGTCCCTTGATTTCACCGATTGTTTTCGCATTTTCAATTTCTTGGTCTGTTACCAAAACAACTTCTGGAGCTGTTGCTTGAGCGCCAGAGCCTGATGAAGACTGGCTGGAAGAGCTACTTGTATCATCCGTCAACTCAAATTTCTTTGAAGAAAATGATTTCTTCTTAGATGAGGAAGTTTTCTTAGAGGAAGAAGATTTCTTTTCCACCTTGCTAGAAGATTTTTCTGAAGAAGCCTCTGGTTTTGCAGTTTGATTTCCCGAACATGCGACCAAGGTCAAGACTGAAAGCAAAGTGATTCCACTTGCGACTAATTTTTTCATGGTTGACTCCTATTCATAATTCATTTATAGAATTATATCTAAAATTATTTCGATTGTCAAAGCATTATAATATCTTAGCTCCTTCTGCTGGAGGTCTATTTTTCAAGATGAGATAGAACTTCCACCATCCATGGCCCTTTCTTAAATTGTCGACTTTTATCATTTGGGACAAAAGACTTGCAAAATTATAAACATTTAATTATAATCATTCTAAATAAGATCTAGGAGACAAGTATGACTGAAACCAAACATGGGGTTGATGCCTCTTTTAACGACCGCTTAAATATCTTACGGGCTGGAGTGCTCGGTGCCAATGATGGCATTATCTCAATCGCTGGAGTTGTTATCGGGGTTGCCAGTGCGACCAGCAATCTATGGATCATCTTCCTCTCTGGCCTCTCTGCCATTCTAGCCGGTGCCTTCTCTATGGCGGGTGGTGAATACGTGTCTGTATCGACCCAAAAGGATACAGAAGAAGCTGCCGTGAACAGGGAGCAAGCCCTTCTGGATCGCGATCCAAAAGCTGCACGCGACTCTCTCTATGCAGCCTATATTCAAAACGGCGAATGCGAAACTGCTGCACAAATCATGACCGAACGGGCCTTTCTCAAACACCCTCTCAAGGCCTTGGTGGAAGAAAAGTATGGCCTGGAGTTTGAAGAGTTTACCAATCCTTGGCATGCGGCCATCTCTAGCTTTATTGCCTTTGTCCTTGGCTCTCTTCCTCCTATGCTGTCCATCCTTCTCTTTCCAAAAGAAATCCGCATTCCAGCAACAGTCTTCATCGTAGCCCTCTCCCTTCTCTTTACCGGCTACACCAGTGCCAAGCTCGGAAAAGCTCCAACCAAGCAAGCCATGATCCGCAACTTGGTCATTGGACTACTAACTATGGGTGTTACCTATCTCTTCGGACAATTGTTTAGTATTTAAAAAAGCTGAGACTTCTGTCTCAGCTCAATTTGAAGATTTAATCTTCTAAAAAACTTTCCTTAGGTGAGTACGGACGTCAGCGAACTTCGTAGAAGTTCCATGACTTAGTTTTGGATCTAAGGTTCCAAAACTCCCGAGTACCTGAAACAAATACGTTTCAGGCACTTTCTCACAGCGGAAAGTTTTTTATCTACAATGACTAAAATTATAGCCATTATTTGAAAGAATTATCTAGATATTATATATTCTAAGCTGGAACTTCAGTTTTAGCTTTTATTACGCTTCCAACAAGGCTTGGGCTTGTTTTTCCAATCCTGCGATGGCTTCGTCTGTCAAGACCAATTCACCTGTTGCCCAGGCTTCTGGGTTAACGGTCGTTCCTGTGAAGTCTCCCACTACTTGGGTACGAACGAATGGTAAGAGGGCTTGGTAGGCCGCAAACATTGGCTCGTGTCCTGCATTAGCGACTGAAGAGACGGTTACGATCTTGTCTTGGAGGGCAGATGGACCACGAGTTTCTGATAGGTCAAGGGCACGGCTGAGCCAGTCGATCAAGTTTTTTACCACACCTGGAATGGCAAAGTTATAGACTGGTGAGAAGATCCAAATGGCATCTGCAGCAAGGACCGCATCACGCGCTGCTTGCACTGCTGGCAAGGTTGGTGTCTCCAAATCTTGGTTCATCATAGGGATGTCTTTGTAGTCCAAGTAAGTCACAGTTGCTTTTCCTTCAAGAAGGCTTTCTGCTTTCTGAGCCATTTGGTGGTTGAAAGATCCTTGACGAAGGGATCCGACGATAAATAAAATGTTTTTCATAGCTGTTTCTTCTTTCTGTTGTAAGTTTATTTATTACAAAAACTATTATACACGGCCTAGATGTAATGTCAAGAATTACATCTTGAACTATCACTAATTTTTACTATTTTTGTTTTTTTATCTCAAAAACCCTAATTTATCAAGGTTTCTAACCTTTTCTGACGCGGGTTACAATCCCATCCGGGTCTGTAAACTCGAGCTCGCCTGAGGTTAGCCAGGTGACTGGTGCCTCCTGCTCTTTTGCTCTCTCTGCGATGGCAACCAAGTCTTCTTTCATTTCTACGTGGACGACGTAATAGGCAAGGCCAGGAAGCTGAGCTTCACGTTTAGATAAGTGCTTTCCACCCCACTCATTGACAGCCAGGTGATGGTGGTAATCCCCAGAAGCAATCCAGCTGGCAGACGGGACGGTGAACTTATCTGACAGGTCTAGCACTTTCTGATAAAAGGCTGACGCTACTCGGCTATCTCTCACAGAGAGATGGATATGCCCCATGCGGGTATCGGATGCTATCTGGAAAGGCTCCACCTTGCGGCCCATTTCATAGATTTCTTGAGCTGAGAGCTCCTCCGTCACGCCGATGATACGGCCATCCTCACGGATATCCCACTCCGTCACCGGCTTATCCCGGTAGAGCTCAATACCGTTGCCCTCTGGATCTTCGAGATAGAGAGCCTCACTGTAGCCGTGGTCGGCAGCCCCGACAAAGGGAACCTTCAGCTCAGCCATATGCTTGAAGACATCCGCCAAGTCCTCCCGACTAGGTAGGAGAATGGCCATGTGATAGAGACCATAGCTCCCTTTAACGGCTTCGGTCCGATCCGTTTGGATGAGATGCACCAAGGGCTTGCCACCAGCCCCAAGAAGGACTTCCTCCTCCATCTGATACAGAATCTCTAAGCCCAACATTTGGGTGTAAAAAGTGGTCTGGCGCGCCAGATCCTTCACATTGAGCGCAACTTCTGCCAAGTAAATCTTGCTATTGTAGGCGTAGGTCATAAGTGTCTCCTTGTCGGTTTTGTTTTGATGTAATGACTTATATTACATCATTATACACTCTTTTTCCAAAGAAGCAAGAAAAATAACTCGACAAAAAACCCTCCTTAGAAAACTAAGGAGGGAATTGTCTGTTAAAAGTGATGAAGAACTAGCCCTTAAACTCCTCGACGAATTTCTTGAGTTCGGCGTCGGCTTCTGGCGTCGTTCCATGAAGCTGGCTGAGCATGTCTAGGAGGGAGGCTGTCTGGGTCTCGATGGTCGCATTGGTTTGGTTGATCTTAGCCACGATATCTGTCAGTGGCTCTACTTCTTCTTCCTCAAAGGTATCCACATAGCGTGGGATATTGAGGTTGTAGTCATTCTCGACGATCTCCTCAAAGCTAGCCAGATGGGCGAACTTATCCATATCCTCTCTACTCTTATAAGCCTGGAGAATCTTCTCGATATGAGCATCCGTCATGATATTCTGGTTCTTACCCTTGTCAAATTCCTTAGAAGCATCGATAAAGTAAACGTCTCGATTGGTCCGGTTCTTCTTGAGAATGATGACCGTCGTTGGGATGCTGGTATTGAAGAAGATATTGGCAGGAAGACCGATCACGGTATCAATGGCCCCTTCTTCTAGCAAGGCCTTGCGAATGGTTCCTTCAGCATTGCCACGGAAAAGGACCCCGTGAGGAAGGACGATGGCCATAACACCATTGTCTTGTTTCAAGTGGTAATAACCGTGCAAGAGAAAGGCGAAGTCTGCCTTGGACTGAGGCGCGAGCTTGCCAAATGGGGAGAAGCGAGGATCTTGGAGGAAGCCGGAACTTGCAGACCACTTAGCTGAGTAAGGTGGGTTCATGAGGACCCCATCAAAGTTGGTCGGCTCTTGGGTCGGCCAGTCTTCATCCAGCGTATCGGCATTATGCAAGAACTGGTTTTCCACCGGGACCCCGTGTAGGATCATGTTCATCCGAGCCAGGTTATAGGTAGAAGTATTGAGCTCCTGACCAAAGTACTGGACCGTTTGAGGCTGGTGAGAAAACTTCTTGGCATTAAGCAAGAGCGAGCCTGATCCCATGGTGGCATCGTAGATGGTAAAGCCCTGCTCGTCTTCACGCCCTAAAAAGGCAATCTGGGTCATGAGCTTGGCTACAGGCTGGGGCGTATAAAACTCTCCTGCTTTCTTACCAGAGTCGGTCGCAAACTGACCGATCAAGTACTCATAAGCATCCCCAAGCATATCACCCGCATGACCTGCCACATCCAACACTGCCAGCTCTTTCATAACCGCAGCCACTAGCTGGTTTTGCTTTTGAGGTGTCGCCCCTAGCTTTTTGGAATAGAGATCAATGTCCTCAAAGAGATTCTCATAGAGGTCGTCACTTTGCTCGATGTCTCGGAAGCCCTGAGCTAGATCTTCTAGCTGGAAGGTCCCTTCATTGACCCGGTTCACCAAGGCCGTAAAGGTCAAGTCAGGCTTGATGACATAGTTGAGCTCATCGGTGATGACGGCGATCAAGTCCTCTTGAGAGTCTGGATCCTCATAGTAGGATCGGTAAAGCACCAAGGCTTCATCCAGACTCTCTGTCTCCTCTTCCATGGTCTCCGCCACGAAGAAGAGCAACTTATCTGAGAGGTACTTGTAAAAGATCATCCCCAAGAGATAGGACTTATAGTCATTGGCATCCATCTTAGAGCGGAGCACGTCCGCTGAGTTCCACAGGGCCTGGTAGAGCGACTGGGAGGTTTGTGTTGTTTCCATAGTAATTCTTTCTGATTTCTTTTAGACCTTTTTTTGTTCCAGTGGGACGACAGCGAGGGTCTTGCCCAGACTGGCTAAGACTTTCAAGACCGTGTCCAATTGAGGACTGGTCTTACCCGTCTCCATCCGAGCGATGACCGGTTGACTTACCCCACTGAGTTCTTCTAGTTTCTTTTGGCTAATGCCCTTTTCATGCCGGGCTTCGATCAGCTCTGTCATAATCGCGACCCGCAGGTCACTTTCCAGGATTTCTTCCTTGGTGAAGAGCTCTGCTCTCACATCTTTCCAATTGCTGCCGATGGCACTATTCTTCATCACTTAGCCCTCTTTCCTTCAAATCTTGCAACTCCCGCTTGGCTTTCTCAATCTCTCGTCTGGGTGTCTTTTGCGTCTTTTTGACAAAATGATGCAGTAAGACAAAACTCCCATCCAGCCAAGCCACGAATAAAATCCGATCCCGCAAGGGTCTCAACTCCCAGATCTCCGCATCCAGATGCTTGATGTAGGGTTGGCCAGCACGTGTTCCATGCTGACTCAAAAGCTCGATGTAGTCGTTGAGCTTGTTGAGTTTGATTCGACTGTCCTTGTTATCACGACGAGCCAGCTCCCTCATGTAGTCTAAGACCGGTTGATTCCCTTGTTTATCCTTATAAAAATAAATAGCGTGCACAAAGCAACCCCTTTTCGAATTTATTATAACTCTAAAGTTATTAAAAGTAAATACTTTTAAGTTATTAAATACTAAGGAACGCCCTTTGAAAAGATCAAAGGGGCTCACTTATACTATTCGAAAAATACTATGCTTATGGATGCTGATAAGGAGCTTTTTTGAAGGTTAGATAAACATATCTTGTAAGAGTTTCTTTTTGAGTGTTTCAAGCTGTGAAATTTTTTCTTGGTGAGCAGCGATGAGTTTATCGAGGTTTGAGAAATAGGCGCCGATGGCTTGTTGTTCTTCTAGAGTTGGGATAATAATAGTAATATTCATAAAATCATCAAAACTAATATTTAACAATCCATCCATTCTAGCCCCTGATGAAACGAGTTTTCCTAATTCCCGATCTGGGATTTTTGTTGAAAACATTATTTCAATAAATTTTGCATCTGCAAGTTGATTAACTCTAAAACTATGATAAACCTTTGGAACAAGAGCTTCTTCATAATCCTGTAATTCAAAAACGACTCCATATTTTGCTAATTTTGAATTACCATGGTTATATGATAGTTCCCCCTTTTTTAACAAGGTATAATTCTTTTGTTCTTTTCCAGCAATATTAGCAGAAAATCGATCAATTTGATTCATCCAACCGCCAGAAGCAGAAATTGTTAAAGTTGGCAAATCCATTCTTCCATCATTCCCCTGTACACGATGAGCGACATCTTTTAATTTAGACTTTTCCCACTCACCTTCAAATCCATCCAAACGAATCTCAGGTACTGTCTGTCCAGCTTTGGGAAACATCTTGGAAAGCATGGTCGCCTTGAGAGATTGGTAGTTGGTAAGATTGTCCTTGTAACTAGTCAGAAGGTTGTCGAGGGTGCGGAAAAAGGAGCCGATGGCGGATTGTTCGGAAGAGTCTCGCGAATAATTAACAAATACTTGTTTAAGGACCGAATAATGCCTCTTATAGCCTTGACTTTTCGGAATATAATTTTGAGTTAGGTAATACAAATAATCTCTTTTTAAGATAGTTGATTGCAAAATTTTTATTCCATCAGTAGCTAGAAGAAAAGGTGCCTTAGGTCGATATAATGATAAAGTATGATCCCCAAAAAGAATAACACTTTTGTATTTTTCAAATGGTTGGTCATTAGAATAACCTAAAATTGGTGTATCTCCTTGTTGTATGACTTCATACTCCCCTAAATCACTTACAACACTTTTAATATACATTCTTGTACTTATTGACCTTACAATTTCACCAAATGTTTTTTTTTCAAAATTATTGTTAAAACCATCTACTCTGATTCTAGGAACACGCATTCTTTCATTTCTCCCATCTCAATATTTTACTGATTTCATGAAGTTCCTCAGAAAATATTTCTGAATCCAAGGCGTTTTCCAATTCTTCCTCTTTTATTTCTACAATTTCTCCTAACTCATTAAAAACAAATTGATCAATAAATTCTTCTTTAAGAAGTAAGGAAGTTGCTCTAGAAAAACCTAAATTTTGCAATTCTACCACTTGACGATCAGTAGTCCCATACTCTAAATAATTAGACCATTCACTATCAATCTCTATACCTTTCTCAATAAGTAATAGAGTATAATTCGTTATATAATTTTTTATTTTAAATTGAATTTTACTATTTATGTCACCAATAATTTGATTAATCAATGCATTTATATGTTCTCTATTAAATTTATCGAAAGAAATGTAGAGATTATTTTCTATTTCTAACTCTCTGGGATTTCCTTTGTTATGGTAGTAATTTGTCATATAATTAATAATTTGATTGAGCGATATACCACTAATCCACTTTGACATCAATGCAGCTAAATATTTAAGTTGACTTTCTTTTTTTAACAATGGACGATTCCCACCACTCTCTAAATAAAGCCAATCGTATTTTTGACATAATATTCTCAATATTTTAAAACATGCATCATAGTCAAAACTATTTGGAAAAGCAGTAGCTGAGCTAGTCAAAATTTTATTTTGCGAGTCTAGATTAATATTAATGCTCTGTTCAATAATTTTTTCAGGAACTTCTAATTCTGAACGTTTTTTCTTTAATATTTTTCTACCATTATCGCCTATTTTCTCTAAGAATTTATCTTTTAATATTGAAGAACTCTCAACAATATCTTGGTATAAAAGTATATTCGAATACATTTCCAAAATTTTCTTTTCAGAATCTGTTAAATTCTTATTGGTCAACGGTGCATTGTTTAATATATTATTTATGTTTTTATATAGATTTTGATTGCTATTTTTTAATAATCTAGGAGTCTTTCGTTCAATTGTTCTTTTCTTTAAAATTGCAAAGTCACTATCTTTCCAATATCCTTTTTTATCAACTATATTACAGCAGAAGATATTCCCACTTAGATCTATAGTCAATCTACCAGCTCTGCCAGACAAATTCCAGAAATCAATATCATCCATTTTTCGTAATCCTATTTTTTCAGAAAAAATAAAGATATTTTTGGCTGGTAAGTTCACTCCCTCTAAAAGTGTTGATGTACAAAATAAATATTTTATAACCCCTTCTTTAAACAATTCCTCAATTCCTTCTCGAATTGTCTGTGGCAAATTTCCAAAATGATAAGCAACCCCCTTGCGTAAACAATCTATCAAATAATACTCTTTATGGATGCTTGTAGAGACTATTTTTATCAGTTTTTCTAATTTCCCATTATTTAAATTTGGCAAACTCTGAGCAAAATTCACTGAAAATTTTAAAGTATAGTTCACAGTGTTGCAATATACTATATTTTGATGGTCCCCTCCCAGTTTTGTAAGGATTTCTCTTATATTCGCCTCTGCAGTTTTAAAATAATTTAATCCTTCTAAGGCATACTCTGTTTGATCTTCTAAAAGCATAATAGATTTTTTATTAAATGAATCAACGAAAAATTTATTCTGTGTCACTGATTTTTCACCAATTGCCATACTTTCTTCCTGACTGCTACCAAAAAGTTTTAAAAAATCTTCTACATTTGGAATATTAGGAGAAGCAAAATAAATGTTGACACTTTTTCTTTTAGCTTGAGCAATAGAATGATATAGTAGTGGTGCACGTGTATCATCATTTAGCAACTTTTGTGCTTCGTCAACAAATAAATATCCTATGGAAGGATTAGAAACTTCAGCAAAGTATGAGATTAATCTTTCTGGGGTAAAAACAAAGATATAACGCTTATCTTTTTTCTTGTACAGTAATGGTATTTGCGGATAAGAAATAATTTCATAGCTATCATTTCCTAGTTCGTTTTTTAGTTTCAATGTCACTTGATGTATTAATGCTTTGGTAGGAACTATGATAGCTATATTTTCACTAGAGTTTTTAGTATCTATAATGTATTTAATAAACGACTCAATTACAAAAGATTTTCCAAAAGATGTCGAACCAGAAAAACTGTAATGATTACTATCTTTCAAGTTCTCAAACAACTTATATTGAGCATCTGTAAAGATATGTCCTTTTTTAGGTGACTCTTGAAAAACTTCCTTTATTACTTTATCAACAATAATTTCATTATTCATTTCACCTTCTGGATTAACTATATTTAGAGATGGAAAATTCCCAATTTTTATCAAAGCACTTGAAGCAAATGTTTTAAAATCAGGATTTTCTTTTATATTAGGCAGTTCATTACAAAGCGCTATAATCTTCAAAACCAAATTTTTTGCCTTCGAATTATTACTTCTAGATAGAATATCAGTGAATCGCATTAAATCATAAAATTCTTTATTATCTATACGTAAGTAGTCATTAGTAAATAGAAAATTCCCGTAACTCTTTTCAATTTTAGTAATTAAAGAAATTAAATATTCATCACAAAGTGCCTCTTCTGTTAACTCTTCTATAAAGTTCATTAACTTAATAACTCCTTTAAAATCATTTTCCTATCATCTTCAACATTAGCAAAAGGCAAAACATAAATGTAAAAAGTATGACCAAATAATTTATGTTTTTCCACATATTTGTCAATATTTTTAATTTGTTTTTTTGTCACGTCTATAATTTCTTCTTTAATAACTTCTCGAAATTTATTATTAGATAATTTTTTCAAATGAGAATAATTAAACTCAAATCCAACAAAAATTCCAAAAGCATCATCTACATCAAAACCTGACTTAGTTGATGGATAAATAATACTTTTTAAAAATAGTTTCTCATTTTCATCTTCAATTTCTCTATCAAGATTTGAATTTAACAACCCTCTCTCAAACATTATTCCACTTTTATCATTATCTTTTTTATTTTTACCTTTTTTGAAATCAACTATGGACTCAAAAGCATGTCTTAAGCCATCGGTTAATTTCTTCTCAACCTTTGATTCTCCAAAAATTAAATGATAATTTCCATCAACTAATTTTAAATAATGTAAACCGTCAGCTCCATTCACATACATATTTTTAGCTGTTTTAAGTTCTAGCTTTGATAAAATTTTAGGCGCTCCAAGATGCCCTTCCAAAAAGCAATATAAAAAAAATTCTCCAAGCTCTCCTTTGTTTTCTGTATAATCCCTAAATTTTTCTCTAGCCTTTTTAGATAGAGCTAATGGCTTATCTTTATATTCTTTTTTTATCTTTCTGGATAAAGCAAACTCTCCGACTGATTCTAATAATTGTTCTGTTGCATTTTTATAGTCAAAATCATTTGCATTTATAATAAAAGAAAAAACTTCTAGTTTATTATTTGATGAAATATCAAATGTTCCAAGATGACTTGTAACATCTTTAATCCTTATTGAATTACTATTAATTTTCATATTATTATTTCCATATTATATTCTACCTCCCCACTCTCAGTGGTTCAATCACCTCTTCAATCAGTTGGGTATAGGCTTCTTTGATTTGTTTTTTGTAGCTGAGTGGGTTGAGGGCATCTGCTACTTCTGCTTTGTAGTCTTTGTAGCGCTGGCTCTTGGTCAGCTGGCTTTCGCCGGCTTGTTTTTTGGCACCTTTGCGGTAGTGTTGGATATAGTAGCGCAGTTCGTCGGCTCCGATATACCAATTTTTAGCGAAGCTTACGATATGGCTATCGATGATAGATTCGATCATCTGGTCCAAGACTCCGGTGATGGATTGTCCTCGGTAGCGTTCGGGCTCTTCTTGGACTTGGGTCCAGAGGTTTTGGATGATCTCAGCTAGGCTTGGATTGGTCCGGTTCAGGCTCTCGATATAGCTATCCACGGTTGCGATATCCTTGTCACTGAGGGTTTGTTCGTCATTTTCCTCCTGCTGGATCATACTCTGGATCAGCATGAGGATATAGGCATAGTTGATCTCATCGACTTGGACAGACTCTAGCTCATAGTGGATATCCAGCTCATCTTGGCTGTCCACTTCTGGATCCCTGCTCTTGATCTCCGCCAGGATATTTTGATAGAGGCCCAGATAAGCTTCGAGCTGGCTATCGCTGAGACCTGTTTCCCGGTAGATTTCTTCCTTATCATACTCTGAGTAGACGCGGATCGAGGCTTGGTACTTGTCAAAGACCTGATAGGCTTTGGCGACCTTGCGGAGCTGGGCCGTTGGAGCCTGCTCGAGGGCGACTCCCTCTTCTTCGAAGTCTGTGACTTGGCCTTTAAACTCTGCCCAGGCTTTTAAGAAGTTGCGCTTCTCTTCTTCCCAGCTTGGTGCTAGGACCTCATTTTCTCCCCCATTGGAGTAGAGCTTGAGGGCATTGTCGACGGCTTCCTTAAAGGCTTGAGGGCGCTGGAAGGTGATGATATGGCCGAAGTGCTTCTTGTCATCAAAGATCCGATTGGTCCGGCTGAAGGCCTGGATCAAGTCCTGTGGGCGCATGGGCTTGCGATCGATAAAGAGGGTAGAAAGACAAGGGGCATCAAAGCCCGTCAAGAGACGGTCGACTACGATGACCAGATCCAACTGCTCATTGCGATAGAGGTACTTGTCCTGCTTTCTGGCCAGGCGATTATTGACATCGCTATTAAAGCCCCGCAGATCCGCTAGGCTAAAATGCGTCCCAAACTCTTGGTTGTAGTCCTCCATGACCTGTTTCATGTGGTCTTGGTAGCCGATGGATTCTTCCTCATTTTCAGACACTGAGTAGGTGATGGTAAACTTTGGAAAATCTGGTAGGTATTGTTTGACCCGCTCGGAAACTTTGACCCGTTCCTTGCCAGCGAGAATGCTCTTGAGCAGATTGTAATAGGCTTGTGCTCGTGGGATAGACTTGACTGTCAAGATAGCTTCATAAGTCTTTCCAACCCCTTTTGGGATATTGAGCTGTTGCTGGCTCTTATTGAGGATGGCATCGAGGACTTCTAGCATGTGCTCCTTGTCCTCATAGGCCTGGTCTGGGATATCTTCTTCTAGGAGATCTGAGATGATGGTATTGCGGTAGTCTACCTTAAAGCCTAGAACTGCTCCATCATGGATGGCTTCCTTGACGGTATATTCATGCAGGCGATCGCCATACTGTTGGTAGGTAGTTTGAGCCAGGTCTCCCACTTGCTTGCGTTTGTTTTCCTTGAAGATTGGAGTCCCTGTAAAGCCATACCAGAGAGAGTTCTTGAAGTAGGCTTTGATCTCTTTTTGCGTCTGTGGGGTGACCGCCCGGTGGCACTCATCCACGACAAAGGCCACGCGCAAGTCCTTGATCTTCCCGGCATCTCGCTGGTACTTTCCTTCTTCGAACTTACGCATCATGGTCGTGATTTTCTGAATGGTCGTGACTACCACGCGCTTGTCATTGCCTCCTAGGCGCTTGACCAGCTCATGGGTATTATCCGTCTCGTCGATGTCGATGACATCATTGGCCGCATAAGAAAGGAAGGACGAAGTCGTCTGCTGGTCCAGGTCTCTGCGGTCGACGACAAAGATGG
>OLPK01000753.1_pt1 | contig 28779 bp, 23 predicted proteins | sample 1672261 | NCBI WGS metagenome assembly OLPK01 (sample SAMEA3136665, study PRJEB25190) | human gut metagenome
TGAATAAGAAAAAAGTCGCATTTATCTGTGTTCATAATTCATGCCGTAGTCAGATAGCAGAGGCATTGGGAAAACATCTGGCATCAGATATATTTGAAAGCTATTCGGCCGGAACAGAGACAAAGCCTCAGATTAATCAGGATACAGTTCGTATCATGAAAGAGACTTATGGAATAGACATGGAAGCAAATAGTCAGCATAGTAAGCTGATTACTGATATCCCAGATGTTGATATTGCAATATCCATGGGATGCAATGTGGGATGTCCTTTTATTGGAAGGGCATTTGATGATAACTGGGGACTTGATAATCCAACGGGGAAATCAGATGATGATTTCAAGGCTGTGATACAGCGGATTGAGAAGAATATCATGGAGCTAAAGAAAAGGTTGAGTGAAAGTGGAGTTTTGCGTGAGTAAACATTAGAAAATACAGATGGTTAAGGTGGTGATCAATGTGGTCATCACTTTTTCTATTTCTGAAAAAAGGTGATTTACAAGATGAAGCTACTGGTGAAAAAGAATACACCATGCTATGGAAACGAAAATAGAAATCGGAATTTGCACAATTCTTGAACTCAACACAAACTGCCATCAGTGTTGTTCCGTTGCTCGTTCTTTGCTGGTATCATAGAACCATCAAATGAAGGAGGCAACAAGCCATGAATACAGATAAAATCTATGCAGAACAACTCGCAAACAAATATGCACCCAAGGACACCACCAAGGTGGTCGCTCTTCGCAAGCTGGATACAAAAGCCAAGCTTCCCGCAACCGTTTTTACCTACACATTCGGTATTGTCACTGCGATGGTGGCTGGTGTTGGGATGCGCCTTTCCATGAAGGTTATCGGCAGCGGTAGTGCTGCTATGTTTGTTCTCGGCGTGATTGTCGGCATTATCGGGCTGCTGGGTATGGGCGTTAATTACCCCATCTACAAAAAATTGCTGGCTCAGGGCAAGCAGAAATACGCTTTTGAAATCATGGAATTGGCAAAAGAAATCAGCGAGAAGTAAACAACAACACGAAAGAAGGTGAGAACGATTGAATAAATCAGAAAGCAGATATTTTGCTACTGCAGCCAGAATGGACGAAGCCTTGCTGACACTTCTGGCAAAAAAGGATTTTGAGTATATTACAGTCAAAGAAATCTGTGAAGTAGCAGGGGCAATCATTCCACCTTCTACCTGCACTATGAAACGATGTCAGACCTGCTCTTGGAGAGTGTCAGTCGTATGAACGAACAATTTCTTGCTTGCATGGAGAAAGATTCAGATGCCTTTTCTGTAAAGTTGCGGAATTGCCCGAGGAATGAAATATATATAATTACGCCGGATTATTTAACACCTTACCTCAGCTACATTGGGAAAATGCCTTCGGTAATATTCAGCTTTGTTCTCATGATAACTCCTCCTTGTGATCATATTGACAGGACTGTTCATCCTGCTTATAATTATATCCATGCATATTATAAATTCTGGTACTATGAGATAAATCGGGAAGTTGGAAGAATAAAAAGGATAAAGAAATGACGGTTCAACAATTAAAATATATTTTGAAAGTAGCAGAAGTTGGCTCTATTACCGAAGCGGCAAAACTGCTTTTTATATCACAGCCTAGTCTGTCCAATTCCATCAAAGAAACGGAAAAAGAGGCTGGTATCACTATTTTTCTCCGCAGTAGAACCGGAATTACTCTGACAAAAGATGGTGCGGAATTTCTCGGTTATGCTCGTCAGGTGATACAGCAGATGGAACTGCTGGAGGATCGGTATGTTACAAATCTTCCGGGAAAAGTGACATTTGGAGTATCTTCTCAGCACTATACTTTTACGGAAAACGCTTTTGTGGAGTTAGTTAAGCGTTTTGGACAAGAACGATACGCTTTTTATTATAATGAAACCGGAACACATCAGATATTGGATGATGTGAAAAATCGTGTCTGTGATTTAGGCATCCTTTATTTATCGCATGAAAACGAAGTTGTCATGCGGAAAGTGATAGAGGAAAACCATCTGGTGTTTACCGAGCTATTTTCAGCAAAGCCTCATGTTTTTTTGCAAAAGGATCACCCATTGGCATCGAAAAAAGTAGTTTCTGTCCATGACCTTGCACCTTATCCGCGGCTAAACTTTGTACAGGGAGAGTATGAATCTGTCTATTTTTCAGAGGAACTATTCAGCTCCATCCCGGTGGATAAGGAAATTCGGGTCAATGACAGAGGGGCTATTGTCAACTTCATGCTCGGACTGAATGCCTATACTATTTCAAGTGGCATTTTTCCGAAATATTTGAACGGAGAAAATATCATCTCCGTTCCGCTTGCAGAAAATGAAACAATGCATATTGGATATGTGTTGAATGAAAATCAGGAATTAAGTGAACTTGGAAAAAGTTATCTGGAAGAATTACGGAAATATGCCCCAGCCAATCCATAGTCATAGGCTATGGATAATCATATAAAATAGGTGTTATGTATGTACCGCTGTTTGCTGATATAATAACAGCAGAAAGGTGGTTGATGATTATGCCTATGGCGGTACTGAGCAATTTTCTGATTTATTGCGTTATAAATGCCTTTACTCCGGGACCGGGAAATATTCTGGCATTAAATACCGTAACAAACTATGGATATAAAAAAGGAAAGCCGCTGTTCTTTGGAATTTTTGCAGGCTACTATGTAGTACAAATCTTATGCGCAATTTTCGTATATGGGGTTAATTCTTTGCTTCCAAATGTAATGGAAGTGATGAAGTACATCGGAGCAGCCTATATCCTGTGGCTTGCGATTCATATTGCTTTCAGTAAGCCGTCAACGGAAAACGCAGAGCAATCGGCATCGTTTCTGAAAGGCTTCATGCTGCAATTTGTCAATGTGAAAATCTATATGTTCGGAGTTACCGCACTAACGGGTTATGTTGTAGGATATATGTCCTCTTTTCCGGCTTTGCTGTTTTTTGAGCTGGTTATTGCAACAATCGGAACAATCGCAACCTGTACTTGGACTGGCTTGGGCGTACTGATTCAGAAGTTTTATCTGCGGCATTTCCGTGTTATCAACATTATCCTTGCCCTAACATTACTGGAGTGCATTTGGGGAATGTTAAGATAATTGTTGCTTTGAGTGCAATTCTAATTAACAAATTTGTAGGGCTGCATCGGCAATGCTGACGGTGAATGCTCCCCGTGCCTTGATGTTCTGTACGGTCTTGTGTGTCTCGGTGAGGTTCACAACAACGGTGTCCCGCTCCTGCATGGTGCCCCATGCGGCGTTCATGACATTGTCGCTGATCTCCGGCAAGCACAAGATGGTCATTCTTTACTACCTGATATGTCCCATGATATCAGAACTCCTATGAATGCAATCATTGGTTATGCAGAACTGGCGTCCGGACATTTGCCCCCTATCCGATATAGCCTCTGGCAGGGACAAAGCCTGCTGTTATAGGTTTTTGCTATTGTTAGAGCCGTTTTTCTGATATAATAAATATCAGAAAGGCGGTATTTTTTTATGATGACAAGAAATACAGATAAAAAACATATATAGAGGGGGGTGAGTGCTTGAATTATCTGGTTATTGATTTAGAAATGTGCAAAGTCCCAAAGAATTATCGGGGAAAAAATTATAAGTATGCGAGTGAGATTATTCAGGTTGGAGCAGTTCTTTTAGATGAAGAATATAAGGAGATAGGAACTTTATGCCAGTATGTACATCCTGAGTTTGGTATCCTTGATTACTTTATAACGAATCTTACAGGAATTGAGAAAGGGCAGATAAAGAATGCACCGAAGCTGAAAGATGCACTTATTCATATGGCAGACTGGCTTGGAGAGCGGGAATATAAAGTTTTTGCATGGAGTAAAAGTGATTACTGGCAGCTTGACCATGAGATTAAAAGTAAGAAGTTAAATGATGAGAAACTAGATGAATTGATGAAGCCAGAGCGTTGGGTAGATTATCAGGAAATATTCGGGAAAAAGTATAACTTTGAGCAGGCAGTAGGTTTGCAGGAGGCTTTGATGCTATGTGATATTGAGCCAGATGGAAGAATGCATGATGGGCTGGATGATGCATGGAATACAGCACGTCTTATTGAAAAATTGGAAAAGAATCCAAATTATAAGCTCATTTATAGGGAACGGCAGGAGCAAGAAGATTCACAGCCATTAAAGGTTCGATTAGGAGAACTATTTGAAGGGTTGAATTTGCAGCTTGGATGATGAAGATGAGAGATAGCATGGATGGAAAATAAAGGGTAGATTATGGAAAATATAGATTTCATCACATATTGATATCCAGAATCATTAGCATTGAATTGCTCTATTTATAAAATATAAAAATTAAATTATGGATTATTAAAGAAAATATAGCAATGCAGAATAACAGGAAAAGAGATTATTATGAAGAAAAAAATAGCAGTACTGTTTCCAGGAATTGGTTATACTTGTGATAAGCCATTACTCTACTATACAGGTAAACTTGCGGTAGCAAGGGGATACAAACTTGTGAAAGTAGAATATGGTAATTTTCCATCAGGAATAAAGGAAAATAAAGAAAAGATGGAAGAGGCTTTTCGTTGTGGATTAGAGCAGGCAGAAAAAATTTTGCAGGATATTTGCTGGGAAGAATATGAAGATATATTATTTGTATCAAAGAGTATAGGAACAGTCATATCTTCTGCATTTGCCAGAAGGCATCAACTCTCAGCAAAGAATATTTTATTTACACCACTTCAGCAGACATTTTTATTTGCAGATGGGAATGGGATTGTATTTCATGGAACGGCAGACCCGTGGGCTGATACAAAAGATATTACAGAAGGATGTAAAAAGTTAAATCTTCCTCTTATTTTGACAGATGAAGGAAATCATTCTCTGGAAACAGGGGATACATTAAAAGACTTAGAAAATCTTCAACAGATAATAGGGTTACTATTTAATTCATTAGACAAATAGTGGTTGCGGGGATTTGGGGGAGAGGGCAGAAGACATCAGCTTCTGTCCCCAAATCCCCTCCCCCTGTTTAATTCACCTTCTCCAGCCACAGCACAGAAGCCAGTGAACTTCATAAGCCATATTTGTGGTCTCGGAGCAAGTGTTGGATGCGAGCGTGTGGAGCGAATATTCAACACGCCACGACTAAAAGCACAAATATGGCTTATGAAGTTCACTGGATTCGTCTGTAGTTTATCTAATGAATTAAACAGTAATAAGAAAGGCGTGATTTTATGGGAAATTATATTACTACATATACGAGAAAACATTTTGATCCGATAAATCCTGATGCAGAATTAATTTGCATTGAGGATATTGCTCACGCACTTCCGATGATCTGTCGGGGAAATGGACATGTCAGCTCATTCTGGTCTGTGGGAGAGCATTGTATTTTATGTGCGAAGGAAGCAGCGGCAAAGGGATATTCTAATCGACTTGTATTGGCAGCTTTGCTACATGATGCGAGTGAGTGTTATATGTCAGATGTACCAAGACCTTTAAAACAGAATATGAAGAAGTATAAGGAATATGAGAATCATTTATTAGATGTTATTTATACGAAGTTTTTAGGTTTCACGTTAAACATAGATGAGGAGAAGTTGATAAAAGAGATTGATAATGCATTATTGTGGTATGATTTAAAGTATTTATTGGATGAAGAATCAGAAGAAAAGCAGCCAAAGCTGCATGTGAAGGTTGATTATACGGTGAGATCATTTTCTGAGGTGGAAAAAGAGTATTTGGGATTGTTCGAGAAATATAGAGAGGTATAGAATATAAGAAAAATACTATTAAGAAATATATTCAAAAATAAATATAAATGTAATCAGATATATTTGAAGACAGTGAAAAAACTATAATAATATTGTGAAGGAATAGAGAGGAAATTGAGATGAACGTACAGATTTTTGGGACGAAAAAGAGTTTTGACAGTAAAAAGGCAGAGCGCTATTTTAAAGAAAGAGGAATAAAATATCAGTTTGTAGATATGAAAGAAAAAGGACTTAGTAAGGGGGAGTTTAATTCTGTATGTCAAGCTGTAGGTGGTTATGAAAAGCTGATTGACCCTAAGTGTAAGGATAAAAACTTACTGGCATTGGTTCAATATCTTTCTGAGGAAGATAAAAAAGAAAAAATTCTGGAAAATCAAAAGATTATAAGAACACCGATTGTCAGAAATGGAAAGCAGGCGACAGTCGGCTATGAGCCGGATGTTTGGAAAGATTGGAAATAGAAAAGATAGTAATAAGAAAATGAAAAAAGGATTGTCGTAAGATAGTTCTAAGAAAGGGTGTGAGCTATTCATGTGAGTTGTTTCGCACCCTTTAAATATTTTATCCTTTTCTAGAGCGTGTTTGAAAAACCATTCCTACAACCTGCACGCCCCAATTTGCGGTATATTTTGCCTTCATTCAGTTGACGTAGCCCGCTACGCCGCCCTCATTCAGGCGAAATCTCCCACAAATTGTAACGCACATCTTGCAGAAAGCATTTTTCAAACACGCTCTAGCAAGAAGACTCCGACCTCTAAGGTGGGAGATGAATTGCGTCTGCTACTGTGAAGAAAAATCTGTAAATAGAATTTTTCTATAATAATGATAAGCAGAAAGTTTTAAAAAGACATATATTCCAAGTATAAATCATTAAATGCTTTATGATTTGCAAGGCTGATTTCTTCTGAAATTTCTGGAATATGTGTAAAGCGATGGGATAATTCAGAGTTCATCGCTAACATGCCTGCGCCTGCGAGAGAGCTGTTTCCGACGGATATGATTCGGTCGTTCAGTTCTTTGGGCAACATACCGATTCCGACAGCTTTGGTATAATTGATTTTTTGCCCAAAACCTCCGGCGAGGTATAGATGTGCAATCTGAGAGTAATCAATACCATAGGAGGTTACGAGGATTTCTATACCGGCCCGAATAGCCGACTTTGCTAATTGAACCTCACGAATATCCTTGTTAGTAAATGAAATATTCTCTGTCAATGGATATCCATTATCGAAATATTTATCAGCAATCAATCCTGTGTTATCAACAATTTTTTCTTTTACAAGTTCATAGACTGTTTCAATGACTCCTGTTCCACAGATGCCAATTGGTTTTTTATTTGAAATAGTAGAAATGGCTGGATGATTATCGAAAATAGTTACGGTATCAATTGCGCCTGGAACACCGGCAATACCGTAGCGGATATTGCCGCCTTCAAAAGCCGGACCTGCTGCGGTTGAAGTTACGAGGAGTCGATCTTTATTACCGATAACCATTTCCCCGTTTGTACCAAGGTCTACGAGAAGTGAAACTTCTTCTTTTTGATCAATTCCGCAGGCTACAATACCACTGACAATATCGGCACCTACATAAGTACTGATCCCCGGAAGAATCGTCATGTTTTTGTAGGAATGCATGGAAATATCAACAGGGGTGAAAGGAAAGGATCCAAGACTTTCACAGGATAATTTCTGAAGTAAATGCTGCATAGTAGAGTTGCCAGAAATGATGACAGGAATAGAAAGTTTTGTGATATCTTTTCCTAGCTGAAATTGTTCGCAGATAGAATCTAAATCGTTTAATATAGTTCTCTGAAGCTCCAAAAGTCTTCCCTGATTGGCTATATCAATTCGTGAAAGGACATCGGTACCAAATATTCGCTGATGATTGATACTGGTTATGGTCTGTAATACTTTTTTTTGATTTGTATCAATGAGATTGGAGGCAATGGTTGTAGTTCCGATATCGACAGCGAGAGCAAGAGAATCATAACTGGAAATTTCGTTATGAGTGGATGAAGATAGAGCAGTAGCAATTTTCGAATCAGATTTTTCTGAAGATGGCTGCATTGAGATGTGTTGAACTGAGGCGGATTTAGATAAAGAGTCAGAGACAGTATCCGCCGCAGTAAACTTATTTGAAACAGATTTATCTGCCGACAGATTAAATGCAGAGGCAGCCTGAATCTGGTCTTCTTCATAATCTTCTATCTGAATAGTAAACTGCCCTTTTACATAAGCCTGACATGCCAGCCGCCAGCCTTCAGAGAGTTCTTTTGCTGAAAAAAAGGCAGCGTCATGTGTAGTATGGGCTGGTATATTATTTAAAAATTGTACCTTACATTTTCCACAGGTTCCTCTACCGGCACAATAGGCAGGTAAAAATTCTCCATTTTCCTGAAGGTGTGTAAGTAAAGATTTATTTTTATCGGAAATTGATAATTCAATTGTTTTCAATGGTGTTCCTCCTCAATTATTAATAACCATATTATAATATAATAATAGTTCCAGTGTAAATCCTTCAACTCGTAAACGCCATAAGCATCTGAAGCCACTCACAAATCTCTCTCAAAATAAATTCTGAGTTTGCATAGACAGCCCAAGACAATTCATTGTATAATTTTACTATATCTATCCAACACATAAAATTTAAAGAAATGAGGAGAAAAAAGATGTGGAAAAAACGATTTGCTGCCATAGTACTTTGGACATTATGTCTGACTGGTATGTTAGTGCCGGCTGTATCGGCAAATGCCCAGGCAACAACTGCGGAGACATCGGGGAAAAGTGCAGATTCACTTACGCGAGGGGAATGGATTCATCGGCTTGTGACAAAGTTTGATTTATCAGTAAGTAAAAGTGATTATCCGGATAATTATTATCCAGATTTGTCGGAAGATAATACATATTATCCGGATATTATGACTGCCGTTGTTTATGGTTTGATTGATGTAAAAGCAGGAGAGAATTTAGAACCAGATGCAGCGGTAACGAGAGAGTTTGCAGCGCATACGATGAATCTTCAGTCAGGTTTTAAAGTTGATGAAGGTGATACAAGTATTACTTTTAATGATGCTGATGATTGTAAGTATTTAGAAGATGATAAAGTTGCGGTGAGCCGCAAGTGGTTATCATTAAGCAATGGCTCATTTTTACCAGAAGGAAAACTGACAGAGTCAGAAGCACAGACGATGCTTCAGGAAGGGCAGAAAGTTACTCAGTCAGAGACGGTAGAAACAAATTATGAGAATGCGTATGAAATTGATCTTGATGGAACTGCGGTTGAATTACCGGAGAATACGAAGTACGAATGGATAGATAAAGAAACATTAAAAATTACGGATTGTCCTAAGGAATTAAAGCAGGGGAAAGACTTTGTTATTCATATGGATGAGATTGTGGGAACCTATAATGCGAAAGCAGTTTCTGTAAATGGAAATGTAACAACCGTAACTATTGCAGATGCAAAAAATGAAGATTTAGTTCCTGATATTGATGCACAGGGAGAACTGGATTTAAGTAATGTTTTTGTGGAACCTGCAGAAGGCATGGATATTTATTATGTGGAAAAATCAACGGGAAAGACATATAGTTCTTTAAATCGTGCGATTAAAGCAGCACCGAGAATTTCCGGTGAAGCAGATTTAAGTGGAATAGCAATCAAGGGAAGTGGAACCTATACATTAGGTGCTGGTTCACTGACTGTCGGATTTTCTTTGAAGAATACAAAGATTGTCTACAATATTAATGTTGCAAAAAGAAAGGCATTAGTAAAATTAGTTGGAAAATTAGATATAAATTATACCATTTCAATGATGGAGACAGATTTGCTTCCATCAATATCTGATTTGAAATTATTCTACATGGGTGTACCGGGAATCGGTGGCTTTTATGTAAATATGAATGCCGAGGCAAAAGCGAGTCTTAGCTGTAAAACAAGTGGAGATGTCGAAGTAGGTGTATGTGCGGACGATGGTGTTATTCGAGGAATAAGTTCCTATAAGAATAAACAGTATGGTGTTAATACTGAGGCAACTGCGGCATTAGGTTTAAAGGCAAACTTTGGTATTAATGATGTTCCAGGTAATGTAATTGTAGCGAATACCTATATAGAAGCAGGCGGAAAGGCAAGTATCAAGGGAGAAACCTATAAAGATGATAAAAAGCCAAAACAATGTATGCATTTTGCAGCCTATGTGTATGCGGAATATGGAATGGATGCGAAGGTTAAGTTTGGTGTATTTTCAAAAGGTTCCAGCATATTAAGAACCATTTTAGATGAAAACAACAGTCCTGCAAAAATTGTCAAACATTATGAGGACGGAAGACAGGTTGCAAGATGTACGAGAGGAATCAAATGGAGTGATAAGTACTTTACGACAGCAGATTCCCCATTTAGCGGAAGTGGATGGAGTAAGGGAGATAATTCTTATCTGCTAAATTCTGCAGGTGAACCTTACTGTATCTATAAGTATCAATTAGATTCCAACAATAATGCAACAATTACCATCTATCAGGGAAATATGAAGACGCTCACATTACCGGAAACAATAGACGGATATCCAGTTGTTGCGATTGGTAAAGGAGTGTTTAAAGGCAACACAGCTCTAACGAGTGTAACAATGGGAGATAATATCACTTCGTTAGGAGAAGAAGCATTTGCAAATTGCACCAATCTTTCATGGGTAACATTTTCACAAAAATTAGAGACTATTCCGAGATTGTGTTTTGCTGGATGTAGTTCATTAAGCAGAATTGAACTTCCAGACAGCGTTACAAAGATTGAGGAAGGTGCATTTGCGAAATGTACAGATCTGGCGAGTGTTAAGTTATCTAAAAATTTAAAAGAAATGAGTGCACATGCATTCTTCAACGATGACAAGATTCAGTCTATCTGGATTCCAAAAAGTCTGGAAAAATGCCAGACTTCCTATATTCCAGAGTATGTATGGGGCTATGTAAATGGACCGTTCTATGGCTGTGATGGTTTAAAAACAGTTACATTTGAAGATGGAAGGACAAAGATTCCTGCCGGTTTATTTGCAAACTGTACAGGACTTGAAGAAGTAACGATTCCAGAAAAAGTAACAGAACTTGAAGAAGACGCTTTTGCTGACTGTAAGAGTCTTAGAACAGTTAACTTTAATGAGAATCTTACAGTGATTGGACATAGAGCTTTTGTAAATTCAGGAGTTGAGAAGGCAGAACTTCCAAAGAGTCTTACAACAATCTGGTGTTGTGCCTTTGGAAATTGTACTGCGTTAAAAGAAGTATTTATACCAAGAAAACTGGCAAATTATAAAACAAGTACATCATTTATTACGCATACAGATGCATTTGGGAACTGTGCAAACTTAAAGACGGTGACATTTGAGAAAGGAACAACAGCTATTGTTTCTCAGCTTTTTGCACAATGTAATGGATTAGAGTCGATTGCTATTCCTGATACAGTAACAACAATTGGCCATAATGCCTTTGGAAGTTGTGTGAACTTAAAGAATGTAACATTTTCAAAGAATCTTAAAACAATTGAGCATGAAGCCTTTGTAAATTCAGGAATTGAGAAGGCAGAACTTCCGAAAACTCTTACAAATATTTACTGCTGTGCGTTTAAAGATTGTAAGAATTTAAAAGAGGTATTTATACCTAAAAAACTGGCAAATGGTATATCAAAGAGCCAAAGTTTTTCAGCACATACAGGAGTCTTCGGAAATTGCGATAATTTAAAAACGATAAACTTTGAAGAGGGAATCACAGAAATTGGTGAAAGTTTATTTGCAAATTGTACAGGTTTAGAGGAAATAACAATACCTGATGGCGTTACAAAGATGAATAAGGAAGTGTTCGGTTATTGTCCAAACCTGAAAAAAGTTATTTTACCAGAAAGTATTACAACATTAGCAAATGGTATGTTTAAAGGCTGTACAGCATTAGAAAGTGTGAAATTACCAAGTATAACAGCACTTCCTGATGAGACATTTAATAAATGCAGCGCCTTAAAGCAGGTAACATTACCAGAAACAATGGAAAGCATTGGACAGAAAGCATTTGCAGAATCAGGAATTACTTCGATTACTTTATCAGATAATGTGAAGAAAATTAATGCAAGTGCATTTAATGCAAGTAAGCAGCTTGAAAAAGTAGTATGCGGAAAGAATCTTGAAACAATTGGAGGAAATGCATTTGAGGGCTGTTCTGGTTTGAAGAATATTACTTTACCAGGTGGATTAAAAACAATTGGATCTAAGACATTCTATGGCTGCGATAAACTAACGGAGCTTGCAATTCCTAACAGTGTAACAACACTTGGAAACAATGTATTTGAAAATTGTGAGCATTTGACAAAGATTACGTTAGGAAATGGACTGACAGCTATTCCGAATTATGCATTTAACAAATGTTATGACCTCGAAGAAATCGTTGTACCATATAAGGTAGAATCTATAGGAAAAGGTGCATTTAACGAATGTGCGTCCTTAACAAAGATAACGATACCATCCGCTACGAAGTCTATAGCGAGCGATGCATTTAGCTATCCGGGAAGTATAACAATTTACGGAAAGGCTGGAAGTTATGCAGAAACCTATGCAAAAGAAAATGATATTACATTTGTTGCACAGGACGAAGCAGAGGTACATCCAGTTACAGCAATAACAATTAGTCCAGCTTCTCTTAATATGAAAGTTGCAGAGACACGGCAGTTAACAGCAACGGTATTACCTGCCAATGCATCAGATCCAGCTGTGAAGTGGGTGTCAACCAATAAAAATGTTGTCACAGTAGATGAAAACGGAATGGTAAAAGCGGTTAGTGCAGGAACAGCGAATATTAAAGTTTCATCATTAGACGGAAGTAATGTCAGCCAGACATGTAAGGTTACCGTAACAGAAGTACCGATAGAGAAAAAAGACCAGATTATAACAGGTACTGCAAACATCGAGAAGAAATATGGTGATAATCCATTTACATTAGATGTGAGGACAAATGGAAATGGTAAGTTATCATATAAATCCAATAATAGTAATGTAGCAGAAGTAAATGGAAAAGGTCTTGTTACGATAAAAGGAGCAGGAACAGCGAAAATTACTGTAGAAGCGTCAGAAACAGAAAGCTATAAAGCAGCTACATATACAGTGACGATTACAGTACAGAAAGAAGTGACTCCTGAACCATCGGCATGTGAGCACACAAAGACAGAAATTCGTAATCAGAAAAAAGCTACCTGCAAAGCAGCTGGATATACAGGCGATAAATATTGTTCTGACTGTGGAGAGTTGATTGAAGAAGGAAAAGAAATAGCAAAACTTCCACATAAGTTTAAAAGACATCAACAGAAAGCAAGAGTAGGTCAGTTGGGAGCAATATACGATGAATGTACAGTTTGTGGAGAATGGGATTATGAGCATATGATTTTTATCAATGAAATACAAAAAATCGCATTATCACGTACTGTATATACATACAACGGAAAGGTACAGAGTCCATCAGTAATTGTAAAAGATTCTGAAGGAAAATCTTTAAGAAACGGAACAGATTATACGGTAACTGTGCCTAAGGGAAGAAAAGAGATTGGATCATATACTTATACAATTAAGTTCAAGGGTAATTATGCAGGAGTCGTAACTCGTAGCATGGTAATTAATCCAAAAGCAACGACTCTTTCCAAGGTAAAAGGATATAAAAAGTACTTTATAGCAAAATGGAAAAAGTATAACGTAAAGAATACAGGCTACGAACTGCAATATTCCACTAATGCCAGATTTAGATCCGGCACGAAAACAAAGGCGGTTAAGTCATATAAAACAGTAAGCTTAAAGGTAAAAACAGCAAAGAAAAAATACTATGTACGAATCCGCACCTACAAACGTGTTGGTAGAAAGAATTATTATTCTGCATGGAGTAAGGCAAAGACTGTGAAGGTAAAATAGCAGTAAGAGAAAAGTAATTTCAAAAAGCAGATGTAAAACAGACGAAAATAGAAATGCCATATTATTATATCTGTGACTTTAGTCGCAGTGTGTGGAATACTCGCTTAAGGGCCCGCATTCCACACTTGCTTCGAGGCCACAGATATAATAATATGGCATTTCTATTTTCTGTGTTTAGCTGGGTTAAAAATTACTTTTCAATAGCAAACGGTTTGCTATACCATATTTTGTGATATTTGGCGGTATCCTTATTTAGAATATCATTAAGCAATTTGCAGATATAAGATATCTGGTCATTTGTGCCATTATCTACAGTTCCATAAATTTCTCCAGCTTGTATTTTCTGATTCATCTCTGGACTGTTATTAATTCCGAGAATAAGGGGGAGTTTGAGATTATGCTGTTTATAGTAATCGTAAACTCCAAGTGCCATGTCATCATTATTGCAGATAATGGCTTCTGCAGATTGGATAATGCTAGTATCCAGTTTTGAAAATTTCACGGAGGAAAGGTTTCTCTGCCAATCTGCGGAGAGATTAGTAAGCTGATTTAGAGGGAGGTTCTGGCTGCTTTCTAAAAAGCCATTTGTCCTTCTTACAGCATCAAAATGTGTCTGTTCTCCTTCGATTAGAATATAGTCCAGTTTATTATTTTTGTTTCGGTCCAGGTTTACTTTGTCTATATTCCATACATTCTGGAGCATGTCTGCCTGAATGGCTCCCGCTTTTTTTGCCGCTGTTCCGACGTACCATGTCTGTTTGGAGATGGATAAGTCCTTTTTATCCGCTTCTCTGTTAAATAAAATAACAGGGATATCGTGGTTTGCTGTCTCGTTTAGGACGCTGGCGGCGGAAGATGGAGTTACAAGGTTAATAAGCAGGGCATCGAAGTTTTGGGTGTACATATATTGAAGCTGATGTTCTTGCCGATTAGCATTTCCTTCTGCATCAAAGATTTCGTAAAGAACCTTTTTGCCAGAAAAAGAAGAACGGTCAATTTTGTTTTGGAGTTTGGTTACATAGTCGTTTATGAAAGTGTCGTCCATATCATAAACGGCGATGCCTATGTGGGTGTATCCATTCTGCGTTTGAGGTAATTTCCATATGGTTATGGTGCTTATCAGGATGATGATTAAGGTAAACAGGATGGAATTATAGCTAAAAAGATTTGTTTTCATAACGGAAATCCTTTCGTGTTCTGTATAATTTATTATCTGTAGTTGATAAATATTGACTAAATTTTTGGAAAACTATTATGTTTAGAGAGTGTTTGAAAAATCATTCCTGCAACCTGCACGCTCTAATTTACGGTATATTTTGTATTCATTCAGGCGAAATATACCGTAAATTGGGGTGTGTAGATTGAATTAAAACTACTCTTCTAATTTGTCAGTAGTGCATCTAATTCCCCGCTCTCAATAGCTGCCTTATCTACTTTATGACATGGAATAGATATATCTTTCATATATTTATTTCGTGAGTAAGTATCCAGCATTTGAATGCTTTCATAGCCAAGTTCGTATGTGTTTTTTATGTAAATGCAGTCTGTTTTGCCGTCTTGGATTTTCTTTATTACCTGTGCAGAAACAGGAAGAAGATAGCTTGAAGAAGGGCTGTTTTCAAAGGCTGCATAGTGAGAAAAGGCAGTTTGCATCGTGGCGGTAATTGCCAGTACATTATTGTAATCGTAGTGTTTTTCTTGTTGGGTTAAATAGTTTTCTGGATAAATTAACAGGATGCCAATTGCATGATTTTGTTCTTCATTAGCGATGATGGAAGATAGCTCATTTGAAGAAAGGCTTTTTTCATGCCACACGTCAAGTATAATAGAATTATTGTGAGCGTAATCTCGGATGGCATCTAATATACGGGAATTCTCTTTATTATAAGTGTAGGGAAGGATTACTGCTACCGTTTTTTTACTTTCGGTGTTTGTGCGTGTCATCATACATTGCGAGGAAAAAAAGGCAATGAAGAGTATTAAGATGATTACTAAAGCATATTTTTTCTTATTATTTTTCATCAGTTTCCTCCTGATTTTAATAACTTCTTTTAATTTAGTGTTATTGGCTACTGTCTATTTGGGCAGTTTTTTGTAATATATATTATAGATTTAGTTCAGTGTAGTATTGTTAGATTATTACAAGTTGCTGATTTTCTATAATTTTGTTTTATTGGATTCATCTGAATTTATCTCTGCAGTCTCCTCCAGTTTCGGAATAATTATCGTTGCGGTTGTTCCTTCATCTAATTCACTTTCAATAGTGACACCATACTGTTCACCGTAAATAAGTTTGATTCGCTCATCGACATTACGCACACCGATTCCAGAGCCTCGTTTGCTGGAAACAACCCGGTTGTGCATGATGTATTCCACAACTTTTTCTGGCATACCAAGTCCGTTATCGCTTACGTCAATGTGAATAAGGTTATCTTTTTCATAAACAGAAATAGTGATTTCGCCATCATCGTACACACCTTCCATACCGTGATAAATAGCATTTTCAAGTAGAGGCTGGATAGAAAGTTTGGGGCAGAGATAATGAAGAAGTTTTTTGTCTGCCTGTACGGAAAATTCAAACTTGTCCTTAAAACGGATATTTTGAATAGCGAGGTAACTTGTTGCGTGTTCCAACTCTTTTTCCAGTGGGATAATGTCTTTTCCCTGGCTTAAAGAAATGCGGAAAAACTTCGCGAGGGAGGATACCATTTGCTCGGCACCTTTATATTCGCCACTCTGTATCATCCAGATGATAGAGTCCAGCGTATTATAGAGAAAATGCGGGTTAATCTGAGACTGCAAAAGTTTTTTCTCCATTTTTCGTTTTTCCCGTTCATTTCTACGGATTTCGCCCATTTGGTTTTGTAATTTTTCTGCCATAATATTAAAATGTGCACTTAATGTTTTCAGTTCACCAATTCCATTTTCTGCGGCTTTTACTTCATAATTGCCCTTTCCGAATTCCTGCATGGTATCGAGTAATTGGTAGACAGGATTTGTGAAGTCATGGAACAGCAAAATGTCAGTGAAAACAAGAATAATTCCAACGATAAGCAGAAGCAGCCAGATTACATAATAAATACCCATATTTTCTGTGTGAATATTAAACAGGGAACTGACAAGGACGATATTCCAGCCGGTATAACCAATCTGCTGACGTTCGATCAGCCACTTTGTACCATGTAGCTTTTTGATGCTGTAATTGGTGCTGTTTAGAGCAATTTTAGTAGTGTTTTCTTTATATAAACCAGAAGAAATTTCTTTTATAAACGGATGATAAAGAAAGTTCGATGTATTATCAAGCAGGTAGCAGTAAGAGTTTTGCGTATTCTTATAATGCTCTAAAATTGCATCGATGGAATCGGTATAGTACTGCATTAAAAGAACACCGGATTTCATTTTGCCGTGATTAATGTACTCTACATAGCGGCTTATCTGAAATACCTGTTTTACGTTGTCGGGATAAACAAGTTTTTTTGAGCCGTAACAAATAGTTTCGATATTATCTTTTGCCTGAGTAAACCAGCTTTCATTTTGCATGGAAGTACTGGTTAAATTGTTAGAGTGCCATAAGTTTTTGCCATCTGTATCATATAAAGCGAGTCCATAGATTGTTTCTGAATTGCTGGTGATTTCATTTGCCAAAATAGTTTTAAAGTTCTTGTCCTGAATATCATATTTTTTGATTGTGTTGTAGTAAATGTTATTCATAATAGAATTGATTGAATCTATTTCATTTTCAATATTTTGTGCAAGTACATTTTTCTGCCTGCTGGTTTCTTCTATCGTTTTACGGACAAGATAGGTAGAAATATAATGAGAAAACAGTATCATGCAGCTTAAAATACAGAAGACAATCGAGATGGACATTATTAAAGGAAAAAGAACACGAATGCTTAATTTTTTATTGTTCATAAATAAATCCTTTCGTTTGTCAGGGAAGGAAATTTCCCGTAAATTGTGACGTACATCTTGCAAAAAGCATTTTTTAAACATACTCTGGATGCCGGGAGAAGGTCCTTTTAGTTATTTTCCCCTCCAAGTTTTCGGTATTTTACCGGAGAGATACCACAGTGCTTTTTAAATACATAGCTAAAGTAATTTGGTTCGGGGTATCCGACCATTGTTCCGATGACATGGCTTTTGTAGTCGGTCATTTTCAGTAACATTTTCGCTTCTTCCATGCGGCGGCTGATGAGGTAATTTAAAAAAGTAGTTTCCGTTTCCTGCTTAAAAATTTTTGAAAAGTAGGAAGAACTCACATGAAGTTCCTTGCAAATGGACTCTACGGAAAGGTCAGGTTCACGGAAATGTTCCTCCACTAATTTCTTTGCATTTTCTGCTAAAATAACGTTATTATCTACCTGCTTTTTCTGAATCAATGTACGCATGAGCTGAAAATAATTAATAAGCCAGTTGTCGAGCTCTTCGCCAGTGTTTAAAGAAAGAATTTTTACCGCCATTTTTTTGGAACCGGCAAATTCTTTATCAGAGGTAATCTGATATTTTTTATAAAGACGGGCGAGGGAGAAGGAAATCTCTAATATGACGATCTGGTATTCATTTAAGTTGTAATGGGCTTCATGTAGATGTTCAAGCATATTTAAAACAGCAGTTTTCAGTTCTTCTTCAGAACAGTGAGTTATGATCTTCTCAATGGAATCTACTTCGGAATTCCAGTCATCGTCTTTTTGAAGCGGTGCATCCTTTTGGAGCGGAAGGATGTCATTATAGTAAGTATAGCTCTCATCTTGAATGACTACATTATAATCAAGTGCTTCTAGAGCCTGCTGATAGAGGACAGGAAGTGCCCTTAAACTGGTACCGCTGGAACTGATGCCGCAGGATATTTTCGTGTGAAAAATACGTTCGATAATGACGGAGGCCTCCTGTATAGTACGGGTAATCCGTTCAATATCGTGCTTTTTATTGCCACATAGCAAAAATACTTCTCTGTCAATCATACCGAAATGGTAGAGGTCCGTTATTTTTTCGAGAGATTCTTTAATCGTTTCCTTGATGGAAAGTTCGGAAAGAACATCATTTAAATCATTTTCACGAATCTTTACAGTAATGATGTGAAAAACTTCATAATCAAGATTCAGTTTTAAATTTTTCATTTGAAGAGTACAATAATCTTCGGTAAGAGTTTCTGTTAAAAGCTGTGTAAAAAACTGCTGCCGAAGAAGAGGAATACTTTCTGTGTAAATGTTCTCCAAGCGGGTGCGGTTCATTTTCTCGGCATATTCTTTTTCGAGTTCCTCATGCATTGTAGTGAGAAGTTTCTGCATTTCGTTGTAGTCGATTGGTTTCATGATGTATTGTGAAACTCCATAGCTGATAGCGGTTCTGGCATATTCAAAATCATCCCAACCGGAAAAAAGAATAATTTTCGTGTTTATGTAGTTCTCATGAATGGTTTTAGAAAGCTATAAACCGTCCATAAATGGCATTTTAATATCACTGATTAAAAGGTCTGGGTGATATTCTTCAATGAGTTCTAAGGCCTCTTTCCCGTTTTGTGCCGTACCAACAACGGAGAAACCAAGGCTCTCCCAGTCGATGCCGTTTTTCATTCCATATAATATTTGCTGTTCATCATCGGCTAAAATAATAGTAAAGTTTATCAAGATTTTTTCCTCATTTTTCCTGTAGTTTATTTGTGGTTATTTATATGGTATTTGCTTTTAAGTTTGTTTTTTTATAGTTACGTTGTTGTTTATTTTGAAATTTATTTTTTATAGTTGTTTTTCTATTTATTGTGTTATTTATTTTTGACATAGTTCCTTTGGTATGGATTTTGCTACTTATTTTATTATTTTGTAGCCGTTTAGATTGTACCATAAATAAGAGCAAGTCGATTACATTTTATATCAATCAACTTGCCCTTACTTATTTGCCCTATAATGTTTTATAACTGTTCCGAAACATAGAATTTATTTGAAATGTAAGTTTGTAAATTTAATGAATCGGAATAGTTAGTGTTATATACTTTGCACAGTATCCTGTTGTTATATTGCAGATAGCTCTGTATTTTTAGATTAATCTTATACCTTGTGTAATATTCTGCGATTATTCTTCAGCTTTACCACTGATCTTAGCAACTACTTTTTTCATAAACTCATCATTAAGCTTATATTTAGTCTTAAATACAACGTAAGCAAGAATGATGCCGAGAGCTGGTACAATGCACATCAGCACACGGATGGAGTTCTGTGTTGCTAAAGACTGTACTGCATTTGGAACGTATCCAGTTAACTCTAATACGAATCCGATTGCTAAAGCTGTAAAAGCTGCGGTCAGTTTTACGATTAATGTCTGAAGGGAGAATACGACACCTTCATTTCTGACACCTAATACATATTCGCCATAATCAACAACGTCTGCAAGGAAAACGGTAGCACATCCAAGTTCAAGACCTGTACCAGTTTTAACGATAATTCCCGCAATTGCAGTTAAAGGAATATTAGAAGGACATACAAATCCTACAATGAGCAGTAAGATAAGGCCGATTGGTGGAAGCGTACAAGCCATTAAGAATGCCTTTTTTCTGGATAATAATTTTGTGACTTTAGGGAAGATTAATAATCCAACTACCTCTGCAACAGATGCACTGATCATGAAAGCAGATAACATTCCGGCATTATTGCAAACATAGCTGAAATAATATGTAGCAACACCCATGATAGCCTGAATTCCAATATTGTATAATAAAATTAAGAGGACAGCCCATCTTAACTGGTCATTCTTTTTGATTACAGTGAAAATATCTCTGAATTTCATTTTCTCTGCAGTTCCGGTAGCCTGCTGTTTCTTTGGCAGGTTGATAACGCAGACAGCCATTGTAAAAATAAAGGTTGCTGCGATAATTAATGCAAATCTGTGGTAACCAGTATAGTTGCCGCCAAGTCCTTTGATAATCTGAACACCGAAGCCGGCGATGATAAGAGACTGACCGATGCTGGCAAAAATTCTTGGTAAAACAGATACTTTTTCACGTTCTTCCGGGTCGGAAGTTAAGTTAGGAATAATAGACCAATACGGAATATCCATAATCGTATAAGTCATTCCCCATAAAACATAAACGACAGATGCAAATACACAAAGACTTACACCTGATAAATGAAAGTCTGTAAATACGGTAATGAATACAAAAGCGTTAATCAATGTACCGATAACAAGCCACGGAACGAATTTACCCCACCGGCTTCTCGTATTATCAACAATCATACCCATAAATAAATCGTTAAAAGCATCCCACAACTTTGCAACGAAGAACATACTTCCGATAAATGCGGGAGCAACTTTAATAATATCTGTAAAATAAATCATAGAAAAAGTTGCAATCATTCCATAGATTAAGTCTTTTCCTAATGCACCAAAGGCAAAGCAGTACTTCACACGATTTGGTATTTTTCCCTGGTATATAACACCACTGTTACTGTTGTTTTCCATTTTTCCTCTCCTCTTTTTTTATTTGCGTGTTTCTTAACTTGATTGGAGTTTAGCATTTTAGAAAAAAGAATGACATTTGATATTCTATTTAAAAAATATGAATTTCTATTTTGGAAGATTGGATTAGAAGTGGGATTATGGTAGACTAATTGAGAATCACAGGAAATATTCTGAGAAAGAAAATGAAAGAAAATAGGAGAATATAAGAGAAAAATAAAAAAAGGGGCAAATAAAAAATGAAAGAAGATATATATGAAAATAAATGGGATAAACTACTGAAAATCCATACAATGGGACGCGATGATTCCAATGCAGGACAATATTATTATCCCTATGAACCAACGCCATATTCTGTATTAGAAAGGCTGGCAAACACAGGAATCATAAGAAAAGGCAATACACTTCTTGATTACGGGTGTGGAAAAGGCCGTGTAGACTTTTTCCTTGCCTATCAGACCAGATGCAGGTCCATCGGCGTGGAATATGATGAGAGAATCTACAATAAAGCAATAGAAAACAAAGAAAAAGCCATTTCAGCAGGAAGAGTAGCATTTAAAGCGGAAAATGCCGAATACTTTTCTGTACCAAGAGAAGTAGATAGAATTTACTTCTTTAACCCATTTTCACTTGAAATTTTGCAAAAAGTGATACACAGGATACTAGAATCCTATTACGAAAAACCAAGAGAGATAAAACTACTGTTTTATTATCCGTCAGATGAATATATTTCTTATTTAATGACCGTAGATGAATTTATGTTTGAAGACGAAATAGATTGCAGAGATTTATTTCCGGGAAATGATATGAGAGAGCGGATTGTGATATTTGGATTATAAATACTTCAATGAGAAAATGATATTACTTATCTATTATATTCGGTAATGAAATTGCGGCGTTTTTAATATCATTTTCATATAATATTATTGCAATGAGTAAAATAATTGCTGGAATATATCTTTTATACGATTTTATAACATTAATCTTATATACATTGATTTTATTTTTGTAATCTTCTCTGCTATCTCTCTGGATATTACAAAATTCAAAATTACCACAAATTTTAATAATACGAGGCAGGATAAAAATGGAAAATAAACATATTCAAAATAATAGAAATGAAAATAATAAGAAAAATGACACAACAAAAAAGATAGGGAAAATACATATTCAAGAAAATGAATATATAAAAAATCGAAATAATTTTTACAATCAGGAAGATATTCAAGGAAATGTACACTATGACAGTACACATAAAGAAGGACATTCTCATAAGCATGAGGAATTGTCAGAACATCAACATATTGGTAAATCAGAAAAGTCATCAGTGAATCAGCACACTCATAAATCAGGAGAGTTGTCAGTGAATCAGCATACTCATAAATCAGGAGAGGCATCAGTGTGCCAGCATACCCATACCCATGTAGATGCAAACGGAAATGTTTACACTCATACACACACCCATTCGCCCCAAATCGTGAAAAACGAACTAAACCGAATTGCCCGGATTATAGGTCATATGAAGTCTATAAAAATTATGATTGAATCTGGAAGAGACTGCAGCGAAGTGTTAATCCAGCTCGCCGCTGTAGATGCCGCAGTCAAGAGCCTTAGCCGGGTTATATTGAAAGAACATATGTCAACTTGTATTGTTGATGCGATAAAAACGGGGGATGATGAGGCGATTGAAGCATTGAATGAGGCGATAGACAAGTTTATGAAGTAAATTCTGGAGTTCGTCTGCCTCGCCAGCTCGGTAATTCAAAATTCACCATTGACATTTGGAAAGAAAAGGATTATTATATGCAAACAAGTTCGTTAGTGAACTAATTGCCGAAAGGCAACCTAAGGAATATGAAAAAGATACATAACAGGAGGATAAAACTATGCGGGATTCGTTAATTAATACCTGTGGAATGAAGATGCGTAAGCTTCTTGATAAAAAGTCAGAGGTGTTTGCACAGAAATACGGAGTGAGAAATGTAGAACTGGAGATTCTTTTATTTTTATATCATTCACCATGTGGTGATACAGCAAAAGATATTGTGGAGGAGAAGAATTTATCCAAAGCACACATTTCAAAGTCTGTAGATAATTTACGGGCGAAAGGTTTTGTCGTTTTGACAGAGGATGAGAATGACCGCAGAAAGAGACACATTGAGTTGACTGAGAAGGCTGTGGAAGCAGCGAAAAATATGCTGGAGGTTCATAATGAATGTAAAGAGGTTGTCATGCGTTATGTGACGGATGAGGAGAAAGAACTTATGAACCAGATAATGCAGAAGATGCTTCGCAGTCTGGATGAGGAACTTCAAAAGTAACAGAATTACTTTACGGAAATATTTACAGATAGCATTTACAGGAAGTATTTTTAATGGCATCGACTGATAATGCCACTGGAAAATGACCGGGAGAAATTTTAGATAATTTTTGGAGTATTGATGAAGATGATGACCAAAGAGTTAGTCAGATTAGAAGAAAGGAATGCAGTATATGAAGTCAGTGGCAATAGAAAGGGAATTTGGCAGCGGAGGACGGGATATCGGAATTCGCATCGCGAAAGAGGCACAGATTCCTTACTATGATGGACAGTTGCTGATTGAGGCCGCGAAAGGATATGGCATAGAGATTGCAACTCTTAAGGAGTTTGACGAGAATAAAGTAGGAAGTTTTCTCTATAATATTGCGATGATGGCAGGCTATAATCAGTATGAAAATATGGCGAAAATTAATGAGATTTTTTATGGAATGAAAGAGACAATCAAGAATCTTCATGCAGAAGGTCCGGCGGTTTTTATCGGAAGATGTTCTACAGAAATTTTGAAATCCTGCGAAGATGTTGTGACAGTTTTTGTTCGCTGTAGTGATAAGGAGAAGAGGGTACAGCGCATTTTTGATAAGGAAAATGTAGACACGATGCAGAAGGCACGTCGTTTAATGGACAGAAAGGATTGGGGCAGGGAAAAGTATTTTAAGTTCTGGACGAAAAAGGACTGGAAGGACGAGAAGAACTATGATCTGGTTCTTGATACAGCGAAGTTTTCTTTGGAGGAGTGCTCAGAGATTTTATTGAAGAGGATGAACGAGTAGGCATTGGAAAGTATAATAATAAACGATGCTGATTTTTGATGAACATAGTAGTCAGAGTAAAATTGTTTTGACAAAAAGTAGTTGGAGGACATAAAGAATGACAAAAATATTTAAAAATATGGCCCCATACTGGTATATGATCGTTGCGATTGTGCTGTTGCTTATTGTGCAGGCGTTTGGCGATTTGTCGCTGCCGCAGTATACGTCAGATATCATTGATGTGGGAATTCAGAATAAAGGTGTGGAGCATATTCTTCCTGTGAAAATGACGGAGGATGAGTATGAGATTTCGCAGTTGTATATGACTTCGAAAGAGAAGAAAATATGGAAAGATACTTATGAGAAAAAAGGTGAGTATTACATTTGCAAGGCGGAGGATGAGGAGAAGCTGGATCAGTTAGATGATACATTTCTTACAGCGATTTTCTTAAATCATAACATGTCAAATGTAAAAGAATCGCAGTTTAAGAAGATGATTAAGAATTCGATTGCTTCGAATCCTGCGATGGCTCCGATGAAGGATAAAATAGATGATATGAGTGTCGATGAGATTGGAAAGATGCTCAACATGAAGTTTAAAAGCTTTCAGGAGGAAGATGATAACGGGAAAAAGGTTATTTACGTTGATGTGCGCCCAATGCTGTATCAGATGAAGCAGACAGGAATGATGAGTGCCAAAGATATCCAGAAGTCCAGAGAAGAAATCGAAAAGAAAATGAATGATATTGGAGAGAGTACTTTATTTTCTACAGGTGTTGCCTATGCGACAAAATGTGATAAAGCTGCAGGAGTAGATATCGATAAGATACAGACAGATTATCTCTGGAAAGAAGGCGGCCGTATGCTTGGAATTGCATTTATGATTCTGGTAGCGGCGATTGGAGTCGGTTTTCTTGCTTCTAAGGTAGGTGCGAGTATTGGCAGGGATTTGCGAGGAAAAATCTATAAAAAGGTTATGGGATTTTCAAATGCGGAAATGAACCGTTTTTCTACAGCATCTCTTATTACAAGAAGTACAAACGATATTCAGCAGATTCAGATGGTTACAGCAGTTATGCTGAGACTTCTTTTGTATGCACCGATTATCGGAATTGGTGGAATTATTAAAGTGTATCAGACCGGAGCAGGAATGGAATGGATTATTGCTCTTGCGGTTGTTGTGATTCTCGGATTTGTTATGCTGCTTGTTTCGATAGCGATGCCGAAGTTCAAAATTATGCAGACATTAGTAGATGGTCTTAACCTTGTTTCCAGAGAGATTTTAACAGGACTTTCTGTTATTCGTGCATTTGGCAGAGAGAAAACAGAGGAAGAGCGTTTTGATGAAGCGAATAAAAAGTTGACAGGTACGCAGCTTTTTACAAACCGTATTATGACGTTTATGATGCCGGGAATGATGTTTATCATGTACAGTGTTACCATTCTAATCACATGGGTTTCCGCACAAAAAATTGATGCGGGTACGTTACAGGTTGGTGCGATGACAGCGTTTATTACTTATGCAATGCAGATTGTTATGGCATTTCTTATGATGACAGCGATGTCTATTATGGTACCAAGAGCGGGTGTTGCAGCAGATCGTATTGATGAAGTTCTTAAGACAGAAGCTTCTGTTCAGAATGTGAAGAAGCCAGAAACGCTTAAGGAGCATAAAGGTGTTCTGGAATTCTCACATGTAGATTTCAAGTATACGGGAGCAGAACATAACGTGCTTTCTGATATTGATTTTAAAGTGGAGCCAGGCAAGATAACGGCAATTATCGGAAGTACCGGCTGTGGAAAGTCTACGCTGGTTAATCTGATTCCAAGATTTTATGATGTGACAGGTGGACAGATTACATTAGATGGCAAAGATATTCGTCGGATTTCTATGGAAGAACTCCGAGAGGAAATCGGATTTGTGCCACAGAAAGGTGTTCTTTTCTCAGGAACAATCGCTTCTAACCTGCGATTTGGAAAAGCAGATGCGACAGATGAGGATATAAAAGAAGCAGCACAAATTGCCCAGGCGACAGAATTTATTGAGACGAAAAAAGAAAAATACGACAGTCCGATTGCCCAGGGCGGAAGTAATGTATCTGGTGGACAGAAACAGCGTCTTGCGATTGCAAGAGCGATTGCGAAAAAGGCAAAAGTACTTGTATTTGACGATAGTTTTTCCGCACTTGATATGAAGACAGATGCAGCACTTCGTAAGGAATTAAATGAAAAGGTGCAGGATGCATCTATCGTAATTGTAGCGCAGAGAGTCAGCACGATTTTACATGCAGATCAGATTCTTGTTTTGGATGATGGAAAGATTGTTGGAAAAGGAACACATGAAGAACTGCTGAAAAACTGTGAGGTATATCTTCAGATTGCTAAGTCACAGCTTTCTGAAAAGGAGCTTGGACTTGAGAAATTAGGTTTGGCAGAAGAAAAAGCAGAGAAGGAAACAAATAAGAAAGAAATCCTTTCTACAAAAATTGATGAGAAAGAAAATAACAAATTAAAGAAAAAGTCTGATGACAAGAAGTTAAAACATAAGAAAGGAGGTAAGTAAAATGGCTGAAAATAAAGCAGGAACATCAAACAGAGGCCCAATGGGTGGTCGTGGCCCGATGGGTGGCGGAAGAAGAATGATGCAAGGTGGAGAGAAGGCAAAGAACTTCAGTGGTTCTTTTAAGAAACTCATTCGCTATATTGGAAATTATAAATTTGCGATTCTTGCGGTAATGATTTTTGCGGCAATATCTACAGTATTTTCAGTAGCTGGACCAAAGGTTATGGGAAAGGCAACTACTGCGCTGGCCGAAGGTCTGATGAAAAAGATTGCCGGAACAGGCGGGATTGATTTTACCCGTATCGGAAAGATCCTTTTGCTTACTTTAGGATTGTATCTGACAAGTACAGTGTTTAACTTTTTACAGGGATGGATTATGACAGGAGTAACACAGAAAATCTGTTACCGCCTTCGAAAAGAAATCTCGGAGAAAATTAACCGTATGCCGATGAAGTACTTTGAAAGTCGTACTTATGGTGAAGTTCTTTCAAGAATCACCAACGATGTAGATACATTAGGTCAGGGATTAAACCAGAGTGTAACGCAGGTTATTACTTCAACAGCAACGCTTATTGGTGTCGTTGTAATGATGCTCACCATTTCACCGTTAATGACATTAATTGCATTTATCATTTTACCGGTATCAGCAATCTTAATGTCTACAGTCGTAAAGTTTTCTCAGAAATATTTCCGCACACAGCAGGAATATCTTGGACATATTAATGGACAGGTAGAAGAAAGTTACGGTGGCCATCTGGTTATTAAAGCATTTAATAAAGAAAAAGACATGGTAAAAACATTTGATGAAACCAATGGAGTCTTATATGAATCTGCATGGAAATCTCAGTTTTTGTCAGGTTTAATGCAGCCAATCATGGCATTTGTCGGAAACCTTGGGTATGCCGGAGTTGCTATTTCCGGTGGACTGTTAGCAATTAGAGGAACGATTGGTGTCGGTGATATTCAGGCATTTATTCAGTATGTAAAGAACTTTACACAGCCAATCCAGCAGATTGCTCAGGTTATCAATCAGGTACAGTCCATGACAGCAGCCTCCGAGAGAGTATTTGAATTCTTAGAAGAGAAGGAAGAAGATCAGGAACACGAGGGAGCGGTATCTGTAGAAAACGTAACAGGAGAAGTAAAATTCTCTCATGTGAATTTTGGCTACAATCCAAATCAGACGATTATCAACGATTTTTCTGTAGACGTAAAGCCGGCTCAGAAAATCGCAATTGTCGGGCCTACCGGTGCAGGAAAAACAACAATGGTGAAACTGCTTATGCGTTTCTATGATGTAAATAGTGGTCAGATTCTTTTAGATAATCATGATGTTCGTGATTATAACAGACGTGATCTTCGTAAAGCATTTGGAATGGTGTTACAGGATACATGGCTCTATAAAGGAACTATTATGGAAAATATCCGTTATGGACGTTTGGATGCAACAGATGAAGAAGTTATCGAGGCAGCAAAAGCAGCTCATGCAGACAGCTTTATCCGAACACTTCCGGGCGGTTACAACATGGAACTAAACGAAGATGCAAGTAATGTGTCTCAGGGACAGAAACAGCTCCTTACTATCGCAAGAGCTATTTTGGCAGATAGCAAGGTAATGATTCTTGATGAGGCAACATCTTCTGTAGATACCCGTACAGAGGCTCTTATCCAAAAGGCTATGGATAATCTTATGGAAGGCAGAACGAGTTTTGTAATCGCGCATAGATTGTCTACGATTAAAAATGCAGATGTGATTCTTGTGATGAAAGATGGAGATATTATCGAACAGGGAAATCATGAGGAGTTACTTGCGAAAGGTGGATTCTATGCTCAATTGTATAATTCACAGTTTGAAGAAGCAGCATAATAGAGTTTGAATTCTGGTTTGCCGCAGGCAAGGAGACGCTCTCAGTAAATAAAATGGTATGCTCCCTTTTAGGTAGACAGTTGAAAAAAATAAAACTGTTTATCTGAAAGGGGGCATTTTTTATGGATAAGATTTCTC
>OLPK01000754.1_pt1 | contig 28757 bp, 19 predicted proteins | sample 1672261 | NCBI WGS metagenome assembly OLPK01 (sample SAMEA3136665, study PRJEB25190) | human gut metagenome
CCCGGTCATATACCGCACGAGCAGCCGCTTTCTCACCCTCCTTATCCGACATATAGCTATCGATCAACTGAGCCCGGTATCCATCTAGCTCACTTTTGAATGAGGATGTCTGGTCGATCCCTAAAGATTCCGCCTCCGCTACTTTTAGCTTAAAATTTTTAAATAGCTCGACATAGCTTTTGACGGACTTTGTACTCGATAAATCTACCTCTCCATTCTTCTCCGCGATAAAAATAAATTCAGATAAAGGCACTTGTTTTCCAGCGACCGTCATAACGACCGAATCGGATGCGATTTGAGCGTTAACTGTCACACAAGCGAATACCCCTAATGAAATAAGTAACTTTTTCATCAAAAATTCTTTTACCATAGCACGAATATACATTACAAAAATAACACTAATCTAACGGAGAGCCGACAAGAAAAGTATGCTATCCCATTAAATTAGTGTTTTTTATAAAACGTAAAACTTGTATTACTATTCACCGCGGCTATAATTCGGAGCCTCTTGCGTAATCGCTACGTCATGCGGATGGCTCTCTTGCACACCAGCGTTGGTGATTCGAGTAAAACGAGCTTTATGCAACTCCTCGATATTATGAGCCCCGCAATAACCCATTCCCGCACGTAAACCACCTACCATTTGGTAAATGACCTCATACAAAGAACCCTTAAACGGAACACGGGCAGCGATTCCCTCCGGAACCAGCTTCTTCACGTCATCCTCCACATCTTGGAAATACCGATCCTTGGACCCCTTTTGCATAGCTTCCAACGACCCCATTCCACGGTAAGACTTAAACTTTCGACCATTGAAGATAATCGTATCGCCCGGCGACTCCTCTACACCCGCCAACAGAGATCCCATCATCACGGAAGATCCACCAGCGGCGATCGCCTTCACGATATCACCGGAGTAACGCAAGCCACCGTCGGCGATCAAAGGCACACCAGTTCCTTCCAACGCCTTCGCCACATCGTAAATAGCCGACAACTGGGGAACACCCACACCAGCGATCACACGAGTTGTACAAATCGAACCCGGACCGATACCTACCTTCACGGCGTCCGCCCCGGCTTCCACTAAATATTTAGCAGCCTCGCCCGTAGCGATATTACCGACCACACAATCAATATGCGGATATTGCGCCTTAATCTGTTTCAAGACATCCACCACACCTTTTGAGTGACCATGTGCCGTGTCGATCACCAAAGCATCCACCCCGGCATCCACCAAAGCGGCTACACGCTCGAAGGTATTGAACGTAACGCCTACACCGGCAGCTACACGCAAACGACCTTTCGAATCCTTGCAAGCCTTCGGTTTATCTTTCGCTTTCGTTATATCTTTATAGGTAATCAAGCCGATCAACTTATTATGGCTATCGACCACCGGTAACTTCTCTATCTTATGTTCCTGAAGGATCTGAGCGGCGGCCTCCATATCCGTAGATTGTCCGGTTACGACCAAATTCTCTTTCGTCATCACCTCATCGATAGAGCGGTTCATATCCTTTTCGAAACGCAAGTCACGGTTCGTCACGATACCAACCAAATACCCGCCTTCATCCACCACGGGAATACCGCCAATCTTATATTCAGCCATCATTGCCAAGGCATCCGCCACACGTTTGCCCTTCGTGATAGTCACCGGATCATAGATCATTCCATTCTCCGCACGTTTAACGGTCTGGACCTGCTTTGCCTGCTCGGCGATCGTCATGTTTTTATGAATCACACCAATACCTCCCTCACGGGCGATAGCGATAGCCAACTTGGCCTCGGTAACCGTATCCATAGCGGCCGACACCATCGGTATATTCAATGTGATATTACGTGAAAACTTTGTCGTGAGATCGACATTACGAGGAAGAACTTCCGAATAAGCTGGGATTAACAATACATCGTCAAACGTTAACCCATCCATAACTACCCTGTCTGCAATAAATGACATAGAACTTATGCTTTAAAAATTATTGCGCGCAAATATACGACTTTTCACGCAATAAATCGATACGGGAGAAATTAAAAATTCGATTCGGAAGGAAATAAACTTTCATCCGAACGAAAACAAAATTCCTTCCGAAGGAAAAATAAATCTCTTTCGGAAGGAACAATAAGCTTCTTTATTTGTTTTTTCTTTAGAGTGGAACCGGGCCACCCTTCCATTAGTTTGCCATTTCAGACAAGAACTTGATACGGACCAAGCGAATCTCCTCTTCCGTATAGTCACCGCCTAATTCCTCGATGGCGTCTTCCAGACCGTCGGTCTCCGAATCCTTGAAATACTCGTAAATATCCTCGATATGATCCTCATCCATCACATCATTCAAGAAATAATCGATATTGATACGTGTACCGGAATATACGATCGCCTCGATCTCATCCAAAAGCTCGGTGAACTCAAGTCCGTTAGTCAACGCGATCTCGTCCAGCGCCACCTTACGGTCGATCCGCTGAATGATTGAGACCTTCAACTTGGACTTATTAGCGACCGTACGTACGCGCAAATCCTCCGGACGCTCAATCTCGTTCTCCTCTACATGTTTCTTGATCAACTCAATGAACTCCTTGCCATAACGTTTCGCCTTGCCAGCGCCCACTCCCGGGATATTCTGCAACTCGTCCAACGTGATCGGATAAGTAGTAGCCATAGCCTCCAAAGAGGGATCTTGGAAAATCACGAAAGGCGGAACTTCCAACCGCTTGGATAATTTCTTACGCAAATCCTTCATCATGGAATAAAGAACCGGATCTACCGCACAAGAGGCGCCCCCACGAACCGGAACTTCCTCTTCCTCTTCCTCGAATTCATTGTCCTCGGTAATCTTGAACGATACCGGCTTCTTCATGAACTCCTTACCTTTTTCCGTGATTTTCAGCAAACCATAATTCTCAATATCCTTCGCTAAATAGCCAGCGATTAAAGCCTGACGAATAACGGCGTTCCAAGTTTTATCATCCTCGTCCTGTCCGGAACCGAAGACCTCTAATTCATTGTGCTTGTAATTTTGGATTTCGGAGGTTTCGTTACCTACCAAAATATTTACGATATAATCTGCCTTAAACTTTTCTTTCAACGTACTGATAACCTCCAGTACCGCACTTAACAATTCCTTCGCTTCCACCTGCTTCTTTGGGTTCAAACAATTATCACAATTACCACAATTATCTTCCAGGTATTCCTCACCGAAATAATGCAATAGCACTTTTCTCCGGCAGACGGAAGTCTCGGCATAGGCCGCAGTCTCTAAAAGCAACTGTTTGCCGATTTCCTGTTCGGCCACGGGCTTTCCTTGCATGAATTTCTCCAATTTTTGCAAGTCCTTATAAGCATAGAAAGCGATACATTGGCCTTCTCCGCCATCCCTACCGGCACGACCGGTTTCCTGGTAATAACCTTCTAGGCTCTTCGGGATATCGTAATGAATCACATAACGGACATCCGGCTTGTCGATACCCATACCGAAAGCGATCGTAGCCACGATCACATCCGCCTGTTCCATCAGGAAGGCATCCTGATTGGCGGAACGTACTTGCGAATCCATTCCCGCATGGTAAGGCAACGCCTTTATCCCGTTGGCTTTCAAGATGTCGGCAAATTCCTCCACCTTTTTACGGCTCAAACAATATACGATACCCGATTTACCCTCGTTGGCTTTAATATACTTAATGATCTCGCGGTCTATATTCGTTCCTTTCGGACGAACCTCATAATACAAATTAGAGCGGTTGAAGGATGATTTAAAGACTGTAGCGTCTATCATACCCAGATTCTTCTGGATATCGTGCTGCACCTTAGGTGTGGCGGTAGCGGTCAGAGCGATTAACGGACGTTTACCGATCTCATTGATAATCGGACGGATTCTTCGATATTCCGGACGGAAATCATGTCCCCATTCCGAGATACAATGCGCCTCGTCCACCGCATAGAAAGAGATCTTTACCTGACGCAGAAAATCCACGTTCTCTTCCTTGGTCAAGGACTCCGGTGCTACATACAGCAACTTGGTACGTCCTGATAATATATCCGATTTCACCTGGTCGATAGCCGACTTATTCAAAGAGGAATTGATAAAATGGGCGACCCCATCTTCCTCACTGAAATTCCGCATCGCGTCCACCTGATTCTTCATCAAAGCGATCAACGGAGATATCACGATCGCGGTTCCTTCCATTAGTATGGATGGTAATTGATAACAAAGAGATTTACCTCCCCCCGTCGGCATTAATACAAAAGTATCCTTCCCGGCCAGCACGTTCTCAATAATAGCCTTCTGGTTCCCCTTAAAGGTACCGAAGCCAAAGTGCCGATTTAGCTCTTCTGTTAAATGATCCTTCTTTGCCATACTTCGTATTATTTATAGTAAACCGCCTACGTTTACGCGACCTGTAAACGGTTCACGTCCGATTTTTCAAATTTCTCTTTCGCATACTCCAACGTTACATGGAGTTCCTTTACTTTTTGAGATGGCATACTGTACATAGCGTCCATCATCACGGCTTCTACGATTGAACGTAACCCACGGGCACCCAGCTTAAACTCAAGCGCCTTATCCACGATAAACTCATAGACTTTCTCATCGAACGTCAGCTTAATGCCATCCATCTCGAACAATTTGACATATTGCTTGATAATGGAGTTCTTCGGCTCGGTCAAGATGTTACGAAGCGTATCACGATCCAGCGGATTCAGATACGTGAGGATAGGTAAACGACCGATAATCTCCGGGATCAAGCCAAACGACTTCAAATCAGTCGGGGTGATGTATTTCAGTAAATTATTCCGGTCTACGGTAGCCGTACCCAAACTAGCCGAATAACCGACCACACGGGTATTTAAGCGTTGAGCGATCTTCTTTTCGATTCCATCGAAAGCACCACCGCAAACGAACAGGATATTCTTCGTATCCACCGCGATCATCTTTTGCTCCGGATGCTTACGTCCCCCCTGAGGAGGCACATTCACGATCGATCCTTCTAGAAGTTTCAGCAAACCTTGCTGTACACCCTCACCGCTGACATCCCGAGTGATAGACGGATTATCGCTCTTACGCGCGATCTTATCGATCTCATCGATGAAGACGATACCCCGTTGGGCCGCCTCCACATCATAATCCGCCGCTTGCAATAGCCGGGTCAAGATACTCTCGATATCCTCCCCCACGTAACCTGCCTCGGTAAGTACCGTAGCATCCACGATAGCGAACGGGACATGCAATAACTTAGCGATCGTACGGGCTAACAAAGTCTTGCCCGTACCGGTAGCGCCCACCATGATAATATTAGATTTCTCTATTTCCACATCGTCGGCGGTAACCTTTTGAAGTAAACGCTTGTAATGGTTGTACACCGATACCGACAGATAACGCTTCGCGTCATCCTGCCCGATCACGTACTGATCCAAGAAAGTCTTGATATCTTCCGGTTTAGGCAGATCTTTCTGCTTCAAACCAAAAGAAGTTTTCTTACCTCCTGTCTGCTCCTTTACGATCTCATACGCCTGCCGGGCACAATCATCGCAAATACAACCAGAGATCCCATTGATAAGCAAATTAACATCACGGCTACTCCTGCCGCAAAACGTACATGTATCGCCTGTTGTTTTGGCCATAGTTTCTTATTGTTGTTTTTGTTATTTACGTGTTAAAACATCGTCGATCATGCCATACTTTTTCGCTTCCTCCGCGGTCATCCAGAAATCACGGTCGCCATCGCGCTCGATCTCCTCATAGGGTCTACCTGAATGATCCGAGATTATGGTGTACAGTTCTTTCTTAACCTTCAAGATCTCGCGAGCGGTAATCTCGATGTCTGAAGCCTGTCCTTGTACGCCGCCAAGCGGTTGATGGATCATTACACGGGAGTGCTTCAAGCCGAAACGTTTTCCCTTGGTTCCCGCCACCAATAAGACAGACGCCATAGAGGCGGCCATACCCGTACAAATCGTAGATACGTCGCTGGAGATAAACTGCATCGTGTCGTAAATGCCGTAGCCCGCATATACAGAGCCACCCGGCGAATTGATATAAATAGAGATATCCTTTCCGGGATCACTGGAATCCAGATACAACAACTGCGCTTGAATCACGTTAGCGGTATAATCATCCACTTGCGTGCCCAAGAAAATAATACGGTCCATCATCAACCGAGAGAAGACATCCATTTGAGCGACATTCAGCTGTCGTTCCTCTATAATTGTCGGGGAGATATAGCTACTGGAGATGTTCATATAACTATCCAGAGCCGTACCACTCATACCTAAATGCTTTGTAGCATACTTTCTAAAATCTTCCATATTTTCTCCTATCTTTTATTTACCGAGAAGACGTAAAAAGGGATTTCCCTCTGTGACTTAACGGAAAAACAAAGTTATAAATAAATTTCTGAAAGAAACAATTTATTTCGCTATCCGCTAAGATATTTTTAGAGAGAAATCCCTTTTTTGATATAAAACAACCTCCTAAGAGGCCGAGTAAAGATCTTTTTATTCAAAAAGTTTGTTGAACTCGTCAGCGGTTACCTCCTTAACATCAAGTTCCACTTGCTCTTTCAACCAAGCAGCCAATTTCTCCTCAACCGCACGGTCGATGATGTTCTGAAGTGTTTGCTTATTTTTCAACATGTCTTTAGCGTAGTTGTCAAGTACATCCTCAGGTACAGACAACATGCCGTATTGAGCGAACTGAGCCTTAGCCACACGTTTAGCGAAGTTCTCGATGTCAGCGTCCTCAACCTTCAAGCCGTTCTTCTTAACCAAGTTCTCCTTGATCAACTGATATTTCAAATCCTGAAGGATCTGAGGGAAGTCCTCGTCGATCTTCTCTTTCGTATTCTTCTCGTTAGCGGCAAGCAACCAGCGTTTCAATAAATCGTCAGCGAAATTCAACTCGCCAGCTCTCTCAACCAACATATCACGAGTGTCCGTCAAGAACTTAAAGTCACTCTGAGGAGCGAATTGCTCAGCCAAAGCTTCCTTGATCTTGTTCTTGAACTCTTCCTCGCTAGTAACCACGTTCTCGCCAAATACCTTGTCGAACAACTCTTGGTTCATCTCAGCGTCTTTATGACGGGTGATCTCCTTGATCTCGAAGCTGAAGTCGCCTGTAGTCTCAGCCACTTTCTCCTTATCGATCTTCAAGAAAGAAGCGATCTCTGCCTCAGCACCCTCGTAAGCCTTATTCGGGTTGAATACCACTACGGCATTTACTTTAGCACCGATAAACTTAGCTTTTTCTTCCTCATCCTTGATATACATAGGCATCAAGACAGCGTCCTCCACAACGATACCACCTTCTTTCGGGGCACCATTCTCAAGCTCGGCTACCGTACCTTTTACCATATCTTTTTCTTCAACCTCGTCTACCTTGTCGTAAGAACCGAAGTTTGAGCGATAAGCGTTTACTTGGTTATTTAGCATTTCTTCATCGATAGCGACTTGATAGAACGGAAGTTTATCGTTCTTGCTCAACTCGATATTGATCTCCGGAGCCAAAGCCACGTCAAAACAGAATTCGAAATCCTCTTCCTTATCGAAATCCAACGGCTTTTGCTCTGTCTCGTTAGGCATCGGCTCGCCTAAGATATGCAAATCGTTCTCACGGATATACTTGAACAGATTCTCAGAAACTAATTTGTTTATCTCCTCTACCAGCACGTGCTTTCCGTACATTTTTTTAACCATGCCCATAGGAACCATGCCCTTACGGAAACCCGGTACATTGGCTTTCTGACGAAGGCTACGCAGGCTCTTGTCTACCTGATCAGCATAGTCAGCTTTCACTATTTCTAATTTCACGATACCGCTTACGGCATCATTGTTTTTAAGCGAAACGTTCATTCTGAATGATTTATTTAATTAATAGTCGTATCGAATTTTAGGTCGCAAAATTAGACTTATTCTTTTAATCGTGCAAATTTTGATCTGTTTTTATTCTTTTGTTTATATTTGGCGGCAATTATTTACCCTTTGAATGAATCATTATGAGAATAAAAGGAATATATGCTACCCGTCCGGCGGTAATCCAACTTTTGATCCTCCTGCTATTCTTATTGGCTGGAGCCGTTTTATCATCTATTATATCCACGGGCTTATTACTCGCGACCCACGGTTTACAGGCTGATATAACCCAAGACGCTAATTTAATGAGGCTCATTCAGTTCATCTCGGCGATCTGTACCTTTTTGCTACCATCTATCGCCATGGCTTGGACATGTAGTGACAATCCCCGCCATTATCTATCAGTCAAGAAAATCACAGACGGCAGGATCTGGATTCTCACCTTAGTTTGCATGTTCTTATTTTCTCCGGTTATCAATTTGCTAGGATTGCTCAACAAGCAGATGGAGTTACCCGCGTTTATGGCTCCTATCGAGGAATGGATGCGGGCGCAAGAAACCTTCGCCGAACAACTGACGACGATCCTGTTATCCAGCGATAGCGTTTGGGTAATCCTGGCCAACCTTATCGTTATCGCCGTTACGGCCGGGATAACCGAGGAGTTCCTGTTCAGAGGGGCCTTGCAACGAGTGATCGGGAAATGGACCTCCAACCCTCATACGATCATATGGGTCGCCGCCATACTATTTAGCGCCTTCCATTTACAATTTTACGGATTCTTGCCCCGGATGATACTCGGAGCCTATTTCGGCTATCTACTCTATTGGAGCAAAAGCATCTGGATACCGGTGTTCGCCCACTTTGTCAATAATGCTTTCGCCGTAATAGGGATGTCGGACAGTCGTCTCAAGGATAACGAGTTTATCACAGGCGATATTCCCGCCGAGCATCTTTTGGACTTTTGTCTTATCGCCGCCTTATCTTTCCTGCTGTTCATACTGGTAAACAGGCGATTGAAACGGCTGCTATAAGTCTTCCTTACGCAGCACGAAGTCTTTTCCCAAATATTTCTCGCGCACGATCTCGTTCTCGGCTAGTTGTTCGGCGGTTCCTTGGAAAAGGACTTTTCCCTCAAACAGAAGATAGGCCCGGTCACAAATACTCAATGTCTCGTACACATTGTGGTCGGTAATCAAGATTCCGATATTCTTATGTTTCAAGCGAGCCACGATTGTCTGGATATCTTGTACGGCGATCGGGTCTACACCGGCGAAAGGCTCATCCAACATAATGAACTTCGGATCGATCGCCAGACAGCGGGCAATCTCCGCACGACGCCGCTCTCCACCCGAAAGCTGGTCTCCCAAGTTTTTACGAACCTTATTCAAACCGAACTCTGAAATCAAGCTTTCCAGTTTCTCTTTTTGGTACTCAACGCTACGTCCCGTCATCTCCAAGACCGAGCGGATATTATCTTCCACCGTCATTTTCCGGAAAATCGAAGCCTCTTGCGCCAGATAGCCAATGCCGTTGCGAGCCCGCTTATAGACCGGGAATTTCGTAATCTCCATGTCATTCAAGAAGATCTTACCCTCGTTAGGAGTGACCAAACCTACTGTCATATAAAAGGTGGTCGTCTTTCCCGCTCCGTTCGGACCAAGCAAACCAACGATCTCCCCTTGTTTCACGTTAATCGATACATGATTCACGACCGTACGAGTCCTATATTTCTTTACCAAGTCCTCCGTACGGAGCACCATTCGTTGTTCGTCTGACATAAGCTACTTAAAAATTTAACGCGAATGTACGTGATAATCCGCAGATCTACATCACATACATTCGCAAAAAAGCGATAAGAGAATTTAATAACTCCACTCAGATTGCCACTCGATCACGGGTTGCTCCCCCTCGAATCGGATAGGAAGCCAGATATAACGTCCGTCTATAGCGTTCTCCGGAGTCCAACGATCTCCCATATAAATAAAGCGATCCGCATGGCCGGGTACAGGCAATACGTACGTGCTCTGAGAATAAAACGACACCTCCGAGTTCTCTCCCCTAAACGGATTTTCCAATTCCTTCCAAGGTCCCCAAATCGAGGAAGCGACCGCCGATCGTCCCGCATTCGGAGCCCAGCCCGTACAGCCGGACATAATCAAATAATATTTCCCCTTCTGTTTGAACAAGGCTGGAGCTTCCATGAAACGCCCCGGGAAGAAACGGGCGTACTTACCGGAATAACTCGTATAATCATCGGTCAGCTGCGATATATGCAAGGTACTATTCTCTTCCGAGGAATAAATATGATAAGCGATGCCATCGTCATCCACGAAAAGATTCATATCCCTAGCCATTTGTCCGGAGATCTGGTCACGCCCCAATAAATTCAAGCTATCCGGATGGGCTGGTAACTCTCCACCGCTAAAACGTAGATCTGCGGAAAGCGTACAAGGTTGCTTATGTAGTTCCTGTACATTAACCGGCCAAAAACCGGCATTCGGACGGAAAGCGTTTACGAACGAGTAAGGCCCCGCCACGTTTTTACTGACAGCCACTCCACTCAATGCTCCCGAATAGCCAGCACCTCTCGGCTCTAAATGAAACCACATTACATATTGATCATTCTTTTTATTATAAATCACTTTCGGACGCTCCAACACGCATCCCTTAGCAATATGGCTCGTCGTATCATCCGGCACGACCGATAAGGCGATTCCCTCGTCTTTCCAATTATATAAATCTTTCGACGAATAGCAATGAACGCCTACTTGAGCCAGATTTCCAGCCGAGCCCTCCGTTTTATGCTCACCAAACCAATAATAAGTATCCCCGACCCATAGAATACCGCCACCATGAGCGTTTATATGTACCCCTTTATCATCCGGCCAAACTTCCCCCGGCTTAAAAGAAAGATCCTTCCGCTGGCAAGCCACACATAAACACAGCAAGCCGATCACTCCTAAAAGAATTCGCTTCATAAAAGTATTTTTTAGTATTTAAGAAAGCAAACATAGTTAAAAAAGAGGGATGTGGCAAACTTTAATACCATAGGATTTACAAATAAAACCAATCTTGTTTCTAAGATGTTATATGGTTATTAGTGGATTTTACGCTATCTTTGCAAATTGAAATCAGAAATTTATCAAGATAAAAATGAATAAAGCATTACACAGAATGGGTGAGTATACCCTACTGATGATGAAGAGTATAACACTTCCAGACCGGTGGAGTATGTTCTTTAAGCAATTGATCAAAGAGATATACAAGCTAGGCGTGGATTCTCTTTGGATTGTCATAATCATCTCGGTCTTTATCGGTACGGTTATCGCCATCCAGATCTCCTTGAATATCAGTTCCCCCTTGATTCCTAAGTTTACGATCGGCTATACCACCCGTGAGATTATCTTGCTGGAATTCTCTTCCTCTATCATGGCACTCATCCTAGCGGGTAAAGTAGGCAGTAATATCGCCTCCGAGATCGGAACCATGCGAGTCACCGAGCAGATAGACGCCATGGAAATCATGGGTGTTAATTCCGCCAATTTCCTGATCCTTCCGAAAATGCTCGGTTTGATGATCTTTATTCCGGTATTGGTTATCTTCAGTATGTTCACCGGTATCATGGGCGGCATATTCGCCAGTTACTCAACGAGTACGGGAATGACTCCTTCCTCGTTCGAGTACGGTTTGCAATTCTACTTCAACGAGTTTTACATTTGGTATTCTATTATCAAATCCGTAGTATATGCGTTTATCATCTCATCCATCGCCGCCTATTTTGGCTATAACGTAAAGGGAGGCGCCCTAGAGGTAGGTAAGGCAAGTACGAATGCCGTGGTCATGAGCAGTATCATGATTTTACTTGCCGACGTAATATTAACCCATTTAATGCTTACTTAAAAATGATCGAAGTTAAGAATATAACGAAGTCTTTCGATGGACGTGTCGTCTTGAAAGATATAAGTACGACGTTCGAGGATGGTAAGACGAATCTGATCATCGGACGAAGCGGTTCGGGTAAAACGGTAATGATCAAGAATATCATCGGGTTAATGAAACCTGATACCGGACAGATATTATACGACGGCAGAGACTTGATCACGATGAACAAGCATGAGTTAAATATGCTGCGTCGGGAAATGGGTATGTTGTTCCAAGGTTCCGCTTTATTCGACAGCATGACGGTAATGGAAAACGTAATGTTTCCTTTAGATATGTTCTCTAAAGACTCAACGAAAGAGCGCAGGAAACGTGCGGAATTCTGTTTGGAACGTGTAAACCTGTCCGAGGCCGGACATCTATATCCTTCCGAGATCAGTGGAGGTATGATGAAACGTGCCGCCATCGCAAGAGCGATCTCCCTAAATCCTAAATACCTGTTCTGCGATGAGCCGAACTCCGGACTAGACCCCAAGACTTCTCTATTGATCGATGATTTGATTCACGACATTACGGTGGAGTACAATATGACGACCGTTATCAATACCCACGACATGAACTCCGTGATGAATATTGGTGATAATATCATCTTTATTAAGGAAGGCGTGAAGGAATGGCAAGGAACAAAAGAGCAGGTAATCACCTCTAATAACCAAGCGTTGAACGATTTCATCTTCGCGTCCGACCTGTTCAGGAAAGTAAAAGAAGTAGAAATGCTCCAAGAGGAAGGGTAAGTTAACATACTTGGCAAAGTATCTTAACTTCATCGGCTAAGTATCTTAACTTAAATGGCAAAGTATCTTAACATACTTCGCCATTTAAGCCAGCTTACCTTTTCCACTTATTTTTTATAGACCAAACACGTCCTTGATCTTATCTGCATAATCCAATTTCTCCCATGTGAATAACTCCACATCACAAGTAACCGGCTTCTGCAAATAACGGGAAGAGAATGTCTTCGTCACCGTCTGGGGTTTGCGTCCCATATGACCATAAGAAGCGGTCTCGAAATAAATCGGGTTACGCAATTTCAAACGCTCCTCGATCGCTTTCGGACGCATATCGAAGATATCCCAGATCTTAGCGGCGATCTCTCCGTCTGTCATATTCACCTTCGCACGGCCAAAAGTATTCACGAAAATATTCATCGGTTTAGCCACACCGATCGCATAAGACACCTGTACCAGCATCTCATCCGCCACACCGGCAGCAACCATATTCTTAGCGATATGACGAGCGGCATAAGCAGCCGAACGGTCTACCTTAGAAGGGTCCTTTCCAGAGAAAGCACCGCCGCCATGAGCACCTTTACCACCGTATGTATCCACGATAATCTTACGGCCGGTCAAACCGGTATCACCGTGAGGACCACCGATCACGAACTTACCGGTCGGGTTCACATGATAAATGATATTATCATTAAACAAAGCCTGTACATGAGCCGGATATTGAGCCTTCACACGAGGTATCAATATCTTCTTCACGTCTAAGGCGATCCTCTTTTGCATAGCCTCATCCGCTTCCTTCTGTGAAATACCTTTCGGACCGATAAACTCATCATGCTGCGTGGATACCACAATCGTATCGATACGCAATGGCTTACCGTTATCATCGTATTCAATCGTAACCTGACTCTTAGCGTCCGGACGTAAATAAGGCATCAAATCCGGTTCTTCCTTACGGATCTTCGCCAATTCCCATAATAAACTATGAGATAAGTCCAACGCCAAAGGCATGTAATTCTCAGTCTCATTAGTAGCATAACCGAACATCATACCTTGGTCGCCGGCACCCTGCTCATAGGGATCCGCACGCTCTACGCCACGGTTGATGTCACCACTCTGCTCATGGATAGAAGAGAACACACCACATGATTTCGCTTCAAACTGGTACTCGCTTTTCGTGTAACCAATCTTCTCGATCACGCCACGTGCCACTTCCTGCACATCCACATACGCACTTGATTTAACTTCTCCAGCCAAGACAACCTGTCCGGTTGTAACAAGGGTTTCGCAAGCAACTTTAGAGTTCTTGTCATAAGCCAGGAACTCATCCAGCAAAGCATCCGATATCTGATCGGCTACTTTATCGGGGTGCCCTTCAGACACCGATTCGGAGGTGAATAAATAACTCATCGTTTTAAATTGAAAATTGAGAATTGAAAATTGAGAATTAGGGGATAAACCACAGGTCGCAATTGACAATGCTCGTTAGTTATTAATCTATGACTGAATTGAACTTGGAAGGATTTTTCTGCCGGACGGCAACGAAAAGGATATGTTTTTAGCATTTTTTCCCGTGGTTGCAAGCAATACAAATCTATCCACGTCAATTCATTCGCAAAGATACGCAATAATTGAGAATTGAAAGTTGAAAATTGAAAATTATTTCTTCTTTTTGGAATTACGTAAGGCTTTTTTATATTTAAAACCGGCCTTCCATTTCGCTGAATCAGAGCCATGTGTCCCTTTCAAGAAATCAGAGAACTTGATTTTCTTACCATTCGGATCTTCCGCTTCGCCTTTCGCTTTCTTGAAAACAATCCCTTGCGTCATCGCTTTATTAATTTCTTTATTCATAACTCAAATCTCGTAGTTCATAATTAAAACTTATAATTCGGATAAAAGTTCACGCATCGTCTTGCCAAACACAGGATGTTTCACCAACGGAGCTACTTCTGCCAACGGTTCCATAACAAACGACCGTTTGTGCATCAGAGGGTGCGGTAGCGTCAGCCGCTCCGTATGCAGGATTTGCTCATCCACCATTAACAGATCGATATCGATGATACGGTCATGATACACACCGTCACTTTTTTCGATACGTCCCATCTCGATCTCGATCAAACGGGTAGCGTCTAATAATTCCATAGGGGAAAGTTCCGTCGTCATAACGATCACGGCGTTCAAGAAAGTGTTGTCCGATTCAAATCCCCAAGGCTCCGTCTCATACATATCAGAAAGGGCAAGAACATCTCCCACCCTTTCAGCCAACAGCGCCGCCGCTGTCACCAAATTTCCTCGTTTATTACCTACGTTCGTACCTAATCCAAGGTAAGCTGTCGCCATAGAAACCGGATTAAAGGATTAGCATAGCGTCGCCGTAAGCACCGAAACGATATTTCTCTTTCAAAGCGATATCGTAAGCGTCCATGATCAACTCATAACCACCGAAAGAAGCTGTCATCATCAATAATGTAGACAACGGCATGTGGAAATTTGTCACCATGCTGGTAGCCACGCTGAAATCATACGGAGGGAAGATAAACTTATTCGTCCAGCCCTCGAACTCTTTCAGATGACCATCCGTACTTACAGCCGTCTCGATCGCACGCATCACGGAAGTTCCGACAGCACAAACCTTGTGCCCCTCATCCTTTCCCTTGTTCACGATATCCACTACATCGGCATTTACGACCATTTGCTCAGAATCCATCTTATGCTTTGTCAAATCTTCCACGTCGATCTCACGGAAATTACCCAAGCCCGAATGCAATGTCAAGAAAGCGAACTGGCAATCCTTGATCTCCAAACGTTTCATCAACTCACGGCTAAAATGCAATCCCGCAGCAGGAGCCACAACCGCACCTTCTTCCGCAGCGAAAATATTCTGATAACGATCCTCGTCTTCCGGTTCCACCTCACGTTCGATATACTTAGGCAGCGGAGTCTCGCCCAAGGCATACAAAGCCTTCTTAAACTCGTCGTGGTTCCCGTCATATAAGAAACGGAGCGTACGACCACGCGAAGTCGTATTATCAATTACCTCCGCGACCATAGAATCATCCTCGCCAAAGTATAACTTATTACCGATACGGATCTTACGAGCCGGATCCACCAATACGTCCCACAAACGTAAGTCCTCGTTCAGCTCGCGCAACAAGAACACCTCGATACGCGCCCCTGTTTTCTCTTTGTTACCGTACAAGCGAGCGGGGAAAACTTTCGTGTTATTAAAGATAAACACGTCACCTTTTCCATAATAGTCTAGAATATCCTTGAATTCGCGATGCTCGATCTCACCCGTATCACGATGAACGACCATCAACCTCGACTCATCTCTGTTCTTCGCCGGATGTAAAGCGATTAATTCCGACGGTAAGTTAAATTTGAATTTCGAAAGCTTCATAATGCACTCTATTTATTTTTCTTCTTCTATTTTTACCACATTCTTCTCTAAGAAATCATCGATCTCCTCCGGAGACATACACATATCCAAGGTTACCTCTCCGATGCGAGTCCGTTCCAAGCCAATCAAATGAGCGCCGGAATCCAAGGCCTTCCCGATATCACGAGCCAACGCACGAATATAGGTACCTTTGCTACATACCACCCGTATCTTTATAACAGGCAAATCGCACTCCAGCAACTCCAGTTCGTCTATAACCAATGTCTTGGATTTTAGTTCAACCTCCTCTCCTTTCCGGGCTAGCTCATAAGCACGTTTACCTTCGATTTTGCAAGCGGAGAACACCGGGGGAATCTGTTGGATCGTACCCACGAATGTCTTTAAAACCTCCTCCACGAGCTCACGGGTTATGTGTTCCGTGGGATACACGGCGTCTATCTCTTTCTCCAAATCGAAAGACGGGGTAGTCTCTCCCAACTTCAACGTAGCGATATATTCCTTCGTCTGATATTGAAACTCATCGATCCGCTTCGTAGCCCTTCCGGTACAAACGATCATCACACCTGTAGCCAAGGGATCCAGTGTCCCCGCATGTCCAACTTTAATCTTCTTTACCTTCAGTTTCCGACTTAGCTTATAGCGAAATTTATTAACTAGGTCAAAAGAAGTCCACGTTAGCGGTTTATTAAAATATAAAATCTCTCCAGCTATAAAATCCATTCTTTATTTCAGTAATGTACAAGCAATTGTCACCAATCCCGCGATCGCGCAATAGATAGCGAAATAAATCAGTTTCCCCTTTTTCACGATGTTGATCATCCATTTACAGGCCACACAACCGGAAACAAAAGCGGCCACGAAACCTACCGCTAATGATAACGCAGGAATGCTCCCGGCCACATCTTCACCTTTCACCATCTTCATCACATCCAACAAAGCCTCTCCCAAGATCGGAGGTATTACCATCAAGAAAGAGAACTGGGCTAGTTTCGCCTTATTATTTCCCAATAACAAACCGGTAGCGATCGTTGATCCGGAACGTGACAAACCCGGCATCACGGCGCAAGCCTGAGCCAGACCGATAATAAAAGCATCTTTCATCGAGATCGACTCTTTCTGGCGTGGTTTGGCATAATACGAAAATGCCAGCAAAGCCGCCGTCAATAGCAGCATACAACCAACGACCAATAAACCTGATCCAAAGATTTGTTCTACCGTATCTTTAAAGAATACCCCAACGATCCCGATCGGAATCATGGAAATCAAGATATTAATCACATACTTCGTCTCCTCGTTCATCTGAAATTTAAACAAACCACGGAATATCCAATCGATTTCCTTCCATAAAACCACTAACGTACTGAATACGGTCGCCACATGTACGACGATCGTAAACGCAAGATTCTCCTCTCCCTCTATACCAAACAAAGCTGAGCCAATCGCTAAATGACCGCTACTGCTCACCGGCAGATATTCGGTCAATCCCTGTACGATACCCAGTATCAAGGCCTCAAACCAACTCATTCTGTTACTTCTTTATCTTTGCTATTCTTCAAGATTCCAAAAATCATCATCACGAAACCAATAACCGTAACCACCGGAGCTACCACGATACGGCGGGCGCTGAATATATCGGGATTGAACGTATTATCCCCGGAACCTCCACCACTCATCAATATGAAACCAAGCACGATGCAGGCAACCGCTACCGCAATCAGTATAAAATTCTCTTTTCCGAAAGCAAAATCTCTTTTAGCCATCTTTCTCAACTCTTTATTATTCGTACATTAAATATAATACAACTTATCGACCCCCATCCGCAAATATTTATTCACGGCAAAAATGGTCGCGATCACGGACAAGACAATACCTAAAGCAAACACTGCCACATAAACCAATAATAATGTTTGCATATCCAATATCTGGATAAAACCTTTCAATTCATTTTGCAAATAATATAACGCTCCGGTTAGCATCAATATTGCCAAGATAGAGGCGAAAATGCCACTTACTATGTTATATTTCACAAAAGGCCTACGTATAAAGCCGGAAGTAGCCCCCACTAGCTTCATCGTATGAATTAAGAATCGTTTGGAATAAATCAACAGGCGAATCGTATTACTGATCAACACGAACGAGATAATCATCAGTACCACAGCCAAGGTTAGCAGGATCAAGCCCAACCGCTTCATATTATTATGGACCATCTCCATCATATCCTTTCGGTAAAGCAGCTCCGAGACCGACGTATAGTTTCTAATCTTCTTCTCTATCACTTGGAGGCTATCGGGGTTGGCGTACTCCGAATGCAGTTTCACCTCAATCGAGGCCTGTAAAGGGTTAAAGCCTAAGAAGGTTTCCGGATTCTCGCCCAGTTCTTCTTCCAACTCTTTCGCGGCTTGCTCTTTCGATATATACTCGGTTGATTTTATAAAAGGAAGAGCATCCAAGCTCTTCTGCATTTTCTTTATCTCAGTTTCTTTTTGGTTATCTTTCAGCACGATGGAGAAAGATAAGTTCTCTTTCACATAAACGGAGAGTTTATTACCCAACATCCCTATCAATAGAATGAGTCCTAGCAAGAATAGTACCAAGGAGATACTAATAACAGACGTAAGCCGGGAGTTAAAGAAAGAAACAGAACTAACTTTTTTATTTTCAGCCATCAAACTCTCACTTATTAACGTTAAATAAATTAAGGAGATGCGTACAGAGAACACACCTCCCAATTTTCTTGCAAAAGAACGAATAAAATAAGTAAGCCGAAAGGGTTTTAGAATATTTAACCTCTACAACTCTAACAAAGGCTATTCGTACATATACAATGATAAAAAAGAAGACCGCCGGAACTGAGTATTCCTAGCGGCCTTCCCCAACATTAAAGACTCAAGGGTTAGTTTCTTAAAATAAGGTTGTTAGCGAACGTTTACTTTCACTGTTACACGCTTGCCATTCTCGTTGATCTCTATCAGATAGATTCCTGTCGATACCGGGATGCGGGTAGTTCCGATAATTGAGTCGCCATACAGGCTAACTCCAGTCACCGCTATGATACGGATCGAGATTGGACGGGCCGGATGAACGGTTATAGCACCTCGCTCGCAATAGATTTGATGATCGTTGATGATTTGCTCGATACCTACCGTACCGGAGACAGTTACCACACAAGACGCCGTCTTGTTTCCATCATCGGTAGCCACGGTAATCTTGCAGGTACCGATTTTCAGAGCGGTAACGACACCATCTGCGTCAACAGTAGCCACCGTTTCGTCGCTGCTGCTCCAAGAGACAGTTTTCATCGTGGCGTTATTAGGGGTAACTTTCGCTTGCAAGGCAAAAGATTCACCTACGGCCAATGCCTTGGACGTGATATTCAAAGAAACTCCCGTAACAGCCACATCTGTTCCCGGAGGTGTAGAAACCGGCTTGAACTCTGCCATAATAGCCAAGGACTTATCGACTTCAATCTCTACAGGCGAAGTCGTATACTTCTCTTCGCCTATTTGAATAACGGCCAATTCATAATCCGGATTGGCTTCCGCCTCAATGGTTAGCTTAGTCGCTTTCGCCACAGCGGTTCCACTCGTTATCTCGGTCTTCTCGCCCTCACCCTTCAACATATAGACTTTCAAAGAACCATTTTCCGGTTGAGCGAACGTGACAACTAACGCATCCGAACTTTTCACCGTAACCTCCGCTTCCGTAGTCGCATCCTCATAATTCGGATCATACGACGTGAAGATCACTTCCTTTTTCTGGCTATTGCCGGGTTTCAATATAGCTGACGCGTCAGCCCATTCAAATTTACCGGATATGGTAGTCCCATCGGCACCTTTCGCAACACCACCGGATAATAGGGATTCCGACAAGGACTGACCTTCCGTGATCGTAGATGCGGTAGGAGCCACTACCTTTACGACCTTCGCTTTCTTTATCACTAATTTCTTGGTTGCCTCGAAAGATCGCCAGTTCTCATCCCCGGTACGTGTTACAGTCACAAGATAAGTACCCGCGTTCAATGGAGTAGCAACCGATCCATCCGTATTTGAATATTTAATATTTACATCTGTCGGATAACTACCGCTCAAAATGTCTTTCAATTCCACAAGCCTTACGGAACCATTATAAACAAACTCCAAATCTGAAGGATTCGCCGTTATTTTAGGTTTATCCACAAAATTTGGGGTGTATGTCGCATCAGCCGCCAAAGTAACCGTTATCTCTGGGTTCTTTCTATCGGCGCTTGAGACATTATCACTCCAAGAATCAAAACGCTGATTCTCGCTAGGAGCTACCGCTCGCAACTTTAAAACCGTATTCTCCGGAACTTCCGAATAATCGCTAATAACCAAGCCTCCATTCGTAACCTCCGTATTTGAGGTACTTAAAGAAAACGTTTTTACTTCACCAACCGGCATTGAATAATCTACCGATTCATAATTACTCTTGTCAAGTGGGGTAAAGCGCAGAATATTTACCTGATCCTTTGTCGGGATTCCGGTCACATTCGCACGAAGCGCCGATTTTTGTGTAGAAGGATTCCATTCCACATCCTCGAAGTCTTGAGTAAGTTTAGCATCAACCTTTTCATAATTATCCCCTCCTATAGTCGGTACTTCCAGCAATGCCATACCAGCCTTCTTGATAATCAGCTCGGCAGTTATATCCACGGCTTTAAATAAATCATCCTCGCCACGGGTAATCCGAACTTTATAAGTTCCGGCCGATTTAGGATTCTCTGTCATTTCTACCCCACTCCGGGAATATGCGACCTTAAAGTCCAAACCGGAATAGCCCGTAATCTTAACCTCGAAATTCCGGTATTGCTTATTATAGACTACCGTTTGCGTCGTCTTATCAATCAGCGAGGCCAAATCTTTCTTCTCCACATAATTAGCGGTAACAACCATAGGGCCGGAAACGGTGAATACATCTCCATCCTTGATCTCGGAAGAGTTCACCATCATATTCATAAAACGATATCCCGTTTCCGTCTCAACAGAAGCGGTCAATTGAGTCATATAAGGAACCTTAGAACCGGAAGCCACCTCTTTACCGGCCTTATCTTTCAATACGACTTTACCCGCATTAGGGATATTCAATGCCGAGGTTATTTGATATTTCACCAATTGGAAACTTGCGCTCACCGTAACATCTCCGGTCCCAACCGTAAATGAGCCATCAGCCTCATTATAATTCGCACCTTCCACTTTCACGGATGCCAGCTCATAGCCATAATCCGCATTTCCTATCACCTTCACTTTCACACCTTCAGAGATAGCCTCACCGGGAGTAACAGGCGCCTTCGTATCCACCTCGATCAGATTAACGCTACCATTCTTCAACTCCCCAACCTTGACCAAATGTTTATCCGGTTCTTTTTGCAGGAAATCGGCCGATATATCAGCGGCTTGTGTCAAAGTATAAGAACCGTTATTCACCAAAGCCCCGTTCACCTTCACGGACTGAACCATATAGCCCGCATCCGGAGTCGCCGTGATAGTCAATAAGGTTCCCTGCAAAAACTCAGCACCATTCTTTACCTCCACGCCATTCGCGAAGACCTTCAAGGAACCATTCATCGGATCCGTAAACGTCACGCCATAAAGGACTGGATCAAAACGGGCTACGATATCCAAGTTCGCATTCGCTTGCAACTCCCGTGTAGCCGATGTATTCCCATCACTCCAGCCGGCAAACCGGTAATTCTTATCTGCGACGGCTGTCGCTTTCAAAACCGAGCCTCTCGCATATTTATCATTTGCGGTACGCCCCTCCAAGATGACAGTACCGAAATTACCGGCGGTAACATTCATAGAATAAACAGGAATTACGTTCAAGGTTATAAACGTATCTTTAGCCGCATAGTGAACAGGATCATTCGGTTCGAATATCAAGTCGTACTTTTTCTTATCCGGAGAAGCGATCTCGTTCGGAGCTTTCCAGATAAATGATCCGGAAGAAGTACCATCGATCAAGGTACACGCCGATAAAGCCTGTCCTTCCTCAATACGACCCGGAGTAGGTAACACCAAACTCTCCACCTCTTTCTTACTCTCCACCACTAACGTAACCGTATCAGAGAGGCTACGGTATGTCAAGTCCTCCGCACGGCTCAAACGGGCCTTATAAGAACCCACGGCCAACGTGGAAGGCAATGCCGTAACCCAAGCCGTACCGCTCAATTGATATTCGATCTTGATGTCCCCGACAGCGCTTGTTACCGTGACCGGCTTGATGGAGCCGACCGTCTGGACAAGGTTGTTAGCCACGAACCTCACCGTATCTTTGGAGACGAACGCAAAGATATAGCTATCGCCACTCGTCAGACTAGGAGTCGTGTACGTGTAAGAGGTATTTCCATTGGCATACGTTCCCTTGATCTTCGAGATATCCACGTCCGAAGAGCCTTGCTTAATAGCCCCTAGCCTATAGTTGGCATTCGATACAATCGAGAAAATGACGGGCTTACCGTAAGCGATCTCACCACCGCTCATGATGTCCTTGTTGTCCATCTTGGCGGTAACCGTACCCTGTCCACCATCGACAGCGTAAGCCAAGGTATTGGCATTACGGATCGTAAACGTTTTAGAGGAATCTTCTAATGCGGCATACTCCATGGTCTCCGGACTAAATAAGACGATCTTATAAGCTCCGACTATCTGCGGTAACGTGGAAGTCTCCGAACCATCGGCCGCACGATATCGAACCACTTGTCCCGCTATTTCCGGCGTAAACTTAATAACCGGCAAATTCTTCCCGGCCACGATCTCGTCTTTTGTCGCCGAAGAACCTGTTACACTCACGGAAATCGTTTTCTTCGCGGCGAAACCTACCGACAAGGTCGTAGAGGCGGTTAACGAGGCGGTCGTATAGGTATAAGAGATCGTGTTATCCTTGTTAAGCGCACCTTTTGGCAAGGCTGATACCGCGGTTCCATTCACAACAATCTTATTCAATAGAAATCCGGGGTTAGCGATAATTGTAAATACGGCAGGTTGCCCGTTAATGATCTCGCTACCGCTTGCCATGTCCGTAGAGCCCATCTTGGCGGTAACCGTACCTTGTCCGGCCGTTTCCACGTTATAATTTAATACATTCGCTTTAGATACCGTAAACTTCATGTTCTCATCCTTCAAGGCGGCATATTCCGCGGTCTCGGGACTGGTCGCGACGATCGTGTAAACACCATCCGCCGCAGGAAGTTTATCGGATAAAGCTCCGGAAGCGTTCTTATATTGAACCTTCTGCCCCGCTATCGTATTGGGGGTAAATGTGATAACCGGAAGATTCTTACCAGCCAAAACCTCATCCTTCGTGGCAGATAATGGATTGGCTGTTACAGATACGGTTTTCTTCGCGGCAAATCGCACGTCAATAACCGTAGAAGCGGTCAATGCCGATGTCGTATAATCCGCATAGGAAGTCTCATTCGTAGAAGAATTAAAAGTTCCTTTCGGCAAAGTCACCTCATTATTATCTACGGTAAGTCTGCTCAACACATAACCGGGCTTGGAAGTAATCTTCAATACTGCTGGCTTATTGTAAGCGATCTCACCACCATTAGCGATAGTGGAGCCATCCATAGAAGCGGTTACAGATCCTTGCGCCTCCTCAAACGAGTAGGAAAGCGTATGGGGCGGTTGTACCTTGAATAGAATCTCCTTGTTTATGGCGACTTGCGTATCAGTCTCCGACTTGGTTACGACAACATAATAAAGTCCAGCCTTTTCGGGTAGCTCATCCGTCAAAGCAGCAGAGCCATCCTCCCTGTATTGTACTTTATACCCCGTAATAACCGGGTCAAAAGTAACCTTGGGCAAATTCACCTTCGCTCTTATCTCATCCAAGGTGGCATACTCAGGAGAGATCGTGACCGTCACCTGCTCTTTCGCCTTGAACACCGCCTTGATTTCCGTACTACCGGTTAAAGCGGTGGAAGTATAGGAATAAGTGGTCGTATTATCATTTTGAAAAGTACCGCTCGGCAACGTGCCAATAGTAGCCGTATTCATCGTTATATCCGACAGGACATATCCGGGCTTCGCCGTGATCGTGAAAACGGGTTTACTATTATATGCCACCTTGGAACCTGTGGCTACCGTACTGGTTATGGTTCCTTGATCCGTATTCGCCGAGCTATAATTCAATGTCACCTTGAACGTCGGAAGATCCGGGGCGGAACGTAAATCTGAATCTTGCGCATGTACCTGTGCCATCGCGATGACAGCAAGGAATATCGCTAATATACTCTTTTTCATGTTTATCTTTGTTTTAATCGTTATTTAACCCTTACTAATTGACCGTTCACGGCATAGATGCCCGAAGAAACCATGATCCGCCGTCCGTCCGTAACCTCGCCACGATAAGCGACCTTGCCATTCATTCCGATGATCACCACGTCCATAGGCTCCGGCGTGTGAATCACGATAGCGCCACGATCGGTAGTCACGTAATAACCATCTACCGGCTCGATCGTCTGGTTACCCGTAACCACGCCATCGCCGATACGTAAAGAGCGAAGCGTACTCAATGTCTTGGCGTCTGTCAAGACAAAGCTTTGGAAAGGCTTGATCTCCGGGTTTGCCTCTTGCTCGAAAGAGGTTCCATCCGCTGTCAATATATAAGCGGATTGTTTCAAGGTAATCGTAAATGTATTCGGATTCGAGCACATCAAGAAAGTACCTGTTTCAGTTGGAGCGGCAGGGTCTTCCAAGGTCTTGAATTCAAAAGCTCCTTCGGAAGAGATCGTATAGGTATCGCCATTAGCCGCCCAAAGACCAGCCATGCCAAAAGCACTCTCATCCACCACGAACTCCGGAGTCTTGTTATCCTTCAGCCTAGCGAACCAGATACCATTATCAACATTTTGAGTACTTGGAGCCGAGATCTCCTCCTCCGTAGAGTTCTTGATCACGGCAGAGGTAAATGGCATTCCAAACGCCTTCCATCCCGTAGCAGACAAAAGTGGAGCGAAACGAAGAGACCGAGCCGTCAACTTCCCTTCCGTAGCGGTAAATACCACTTGTGCATCCTCTTCCATCATCACTGTATCTAAAGCCATAGGCACCGAGACAGTCAGTGTCGCTCCATTTAGAATATTCACCTGTCGATCTTGAAAAGATGTGGCCCACGTAGTATCACTTTTTATGTCAATGGCTACTACACATTCTTTTATAGAAAATGACTGCGCACCTTGATTCAACCAATAAACCCTTTTAAATGGATTAGCAATAGCATATGCTTTAGCTGTATTTTCCTCTATTACTAAACGACCATCCTTGCAATTAAAAATAACACCATCCGGGATAGTATAAGGCTCCCATGTGTCCACATCCGGAAAGAAATTAGGCTTTGCCGCATTTAAAGAATTAAGCGTTTCTGCCATAGTCGTATCAGGAATCAGTATTATATCTCCCGCATAGGCAATGCCTTCATGGTAATATGTACTCCCATACAATTCTCCAAAATCGATTGCTGTTACTATAGAGACCGCCGCATTCCTAAATGAACCATCCGGTTTATTAATAATCACACAAGGCTTCCCGTTTTGGTCTTGAAATTGCACATCAGTGCCTTCCACCATGATTACATTATTATATTCATCAGGATTCATACCATAACCCACTATAGTTGGGTTCTTTATGTTATCAGTAGTTGAGACAATTGTTTTTCCTTTCAATATAATCTTATTATCACAAGGAGTAGGAGTAAAACTACCATTTATTTTAATCGGAGTCATTGCCATTGTCTCTTGTTCATCAAACTTATTCCCGATATAAGAATCTTCAATCACAATCTCGTTATTGGAAGCTCCCACTGTAGAATTATTTGTTGATATCGCTATAGCCGCAAAACTATCGGAAACACCCTTATTTTTTGTCTTACCAGTTAAGGTACTCCCTCCCGAAACATGAACGTTCATATCTGAGGTCTCATACAAATAGAGAGCACCATACCCTACGATGTTCGATTTATTCTTTATTGTCAATTTTTGATCGCCGGCGTTATTAGCATAAATACAATAATGGTTATTTAGCAAGATTGTCGTACTATCTACCGTCACTGGCGTTTTTTTATGGTGAATATATACACCAAATTGATTCGAACCGTTCACCTGTCCCTCAATCTTTGTATTAACAAGAGAGACATCCGTCAGTTCTCCATCAATAAGAACTCCAGATTGTGCGTTAGCCGCCAAATTTATTGTAGTATTTTCAACACGTACAGTCCCCTTTGCCGTTGCTCCCAGAAGAATCGCATTTTGTAATGCTTCCGCAGGATTTGGGTTCTTACGATCACCATAGCCTTGTGTATTATTATTCATAATACAATTATCTATCAACAAATCCGCATTACCGGTTACCTCTATAATTGGAGTACATTTTCCAGAGGTAACTTTCGTTGGCGTATAATCGATACTCAATCCTTTTATTTTAACATCGGTAGCAGTATTATTGGCAGAGCCATTAACCAAGATCGCACCTTCTATAATTGTTTTATCTTTACCCGCACCTATAAGTCCTTGAGATCTATCCAATGTCAATGTCTGAGGTAAAGTATAAGTACCTATTGGTAGAATAATATTATCATTCTCAAAAGCCGAGGTCAAGCAACTCTTAAATGCCGTCGTATCCAATGCCATACGAACCGTATCACCTTGCGCCGAACGAATTACAATGGCTTCACAGATTTCATTACCCGATGCATCTACCGTCCTAAACTTTACTGATTGATCAGCCAATACTCTATTTAAGTAATTAGAATCATCAGAAATGAAAGCCGGATTATTATCTTGGCGCATCAAGCTAACTATAGTATTACCTCTCAATTCTACATAGCAATTATTTGCATGAGAATCTTCAATATATGTATTCTCCGCAAAACTTATGGGAGTCATCGGAGATATAGTTTGATCTTTAACGGAAGTCTGTATTTCCGAATCCGTAATCACATATCGCACATTCATCGTCGCTTGTATAGGCAATGTAGAGAAACCATTACTAGCACCTGTCATCTCACTATAACCTACTAACTTCGAAGAAGAGACATTAACCACAGAGTTATCACATACCGCATTAGCATAAATAGCACACCAACCTTTAATAAGTGATTCATCTTTTATATTTATAGTCTAATTCGGGCCTAAGATATATATTGGATAATAAAATTTACCTAATTCTATCGTCGATTTACTTATATCTACGTTCATACCGTCACAATGCACATCAATACCAAATATGCCTGATCGTGGATATTCATTAACTGTAATCGAGGAATGATCAATCGTCAATTGGCTTACCGCACCATTGCAGGAAATACCACTTTGATTATCCGCTGCCATCATAATCGAAGAATTAATCAAATGAATCTCTCCACCCAGAGCCGTGGAATCAGATTGGATAGAGATACCCATCTTTTTATATACACCTTCACCATAACCAACGTACCATCCTTTTGCGTTATTAATCAAAGCACATCCTCTTAACGATAAAACCGCACTTTGATCCTTCATTAAAATCAGAGGTACAGGTTTCGTGGGGCTACTATAAACTTTTGCCTCATTCGTCAACTGAACATTTTGGAAAGAAACGTTCTTTTGCGTACCCGCTGAAATAACGAGATACCCTTTGAGAACTGATTTATCTTTTCCTTCTCCAACAATAGTTAACGCTTTAGGGATTGTTGATGAAACTGGAAAAGTTCCCTCTGCCAAATGAATGGTAGCCCCATCCGTGGCTTTTTCAATCGCTTTCGCAATTGTAGCCAGAGGAGTGTCCGAACCACCTACAGCATCATCAGAACCACTAGAGCTGACATACAAATCCGTCTGCCCCCACCCTACACTTGTCGCCACCATAAACAAGGCGAACAAGAAAAGTAATCTTCTTTTCATACGATTAATTTTTTAAGTTAGTAATATTCAATTATTTAAAAACATTTACCCTATATTACAAATTCTGTAGTAATCGACCCTTCAGTTTTCTCACAATCATCATTTACAGGTGGTTAAGCAGAATCATCGGTTACAAAACGACTAGTCTAAACGATCATTTTATTCTGGCGTTTTATTGAATTCAACGCATAAGCGTCCATATTTACGTTTATGCGTTGATAATCAATTTTTAAAAGTTTCTCTGGATTTTGTTTTATTCAAAAATATAGCCTATCTTTAACGCCTAGAATAAACGATCGTTTAGACTAGGCGTTTTTATCTATTACAGAATACTTATAGATCAAATATTTTTACGTAAACAAAATTTTCTACCATAAAAACTTTATATCATCACAAGCTATAAGATTCTCTTCTTAAAGCATGTGGAATAGCATAACTAACCAAATATCAGACTGCAACTATACATAATTGAGATAAAAGGAATTCTACAATATTGATTTTATGAAAACATCTACAATATCTACCACTACGCCATGTATGCTTTATAAATCAAAGCATTACATATAGGTTGTAGATAGCCTGACATCTACAATTATCATTCAACATCTACCACTTATACTTGACATTGATACTTTTTCTTTGCATTGGATGAGAATACGTGTTATTTTTGAAAGACATGGGCAAAGCGATAGGGTTAATAAGAGTTTCCCTTAGGGGAACAAATAGTTTCTTCTAGGGAAAACTAAAGTTTCGTAAGTACAAAACAAAAGTTTTCCGCTATGAAAACTTTTGTTTTATGCCTAAAAAACTATAAATATATATCATTCAATGTCTTTTCCTGATTTATCTAGACACTTTTTTTGTTTATAAACGTAATCAGTAGACAGTAGTTATAAAGTAATACTGATATAGTAGTCACTTCTTTTAACTTCATACTGATAACATAGACACATT
>OLPK01000798.1_pt1 | contig 27234 bp, 30 predicted proteins | sample 1672261 | NCBI WGS metagenome assembly OLPK01 (sample SAMEA3136665, study PRJEB25190) | human gut metagenome
CACTCATACGGAATTTGTCCTGATCTTCCAAATAGGAACCATCACACCACTTCATGACCAGAACCGCTATGCTGTTCTCTCCGTCCCGAAGGAGGTCGGTGATATCAAACTCACTGGTCATATGAGAAACCTGGCTATACCCTACATAAGAGCCATTGATCCATACATAAAAGCAACTGTCTATTCCTTCAAAATTCAAGAAAGCTTTTGGTGCATTTTCATCTTTGTGATAGACAAAGGTATGTGCATATGTTCCACATGGAATATCCTGTGGTACATACGGTGGATCAAATGGGAACGGATACCTGATGTTTGTATACTGATGTGTGTCATATCCTGCCATCTGCCATACACTCGGAACCTGAATCTCATCAAAATTTTCTGTATCATAATCTTTCTCAAAGAAGGGTTCCTGAACATCATAGATACTGTTAAAATACTGGAACTTCCAAGTTCCGTTCAATAACTGCATTCGGTCTGACTCTTCCCTGTGCTCCACCAGGTTATCCATTCTTTTGGATGCCGGAATAAAATAGGCTCTGGCTGGCATTGTATTTTCATGCAGTACGCTTAAATCCTCATAATAACGTGGTACAATCATAAATAACTCTCCTTTAATACATATACATTTTTTTGCACTTTGTTTTTCCACAGCAAACCTTGTCTTTTACTTTTATGTTTACGCTTCTCTGTTTTGCTATATATATCTTATCCTAATCTGCAAAACATGTCTATGAATTGGATTAGACAAAATATGCACTAAATGATACAATAACAAAAAAAAAGGAAAAGAGGTGCTACCATATGTATATGAATACCGGTTATTTAAACCACTCCCATATGGATTTCAAAGACAAAAGTCGCCCACTGGTTGTAGGAAGTTGCGGTACTTACCGCCTTTCCAGCCATCCAAAGTTACCAACCTACCGTCCAAAGGGACGCCTGGATTATCAGATTATCTATATCACTGCTGGTTGTGGGCATTTTCATTTTGACAATGTGGATAACGAAACGATTGTCCCCGCCGGTAATATTGTACTGTACAGACCGAAGGAACTTCAGAAATATGAATATTATGGAAAAGATAAGACAGAAGTATACTGGATTCATTTTACAGGCAACAATGTAAAAAATATCCTACGGCAATATGGATTCCCGGATAAAGAGCGTGTATTTCAGGTCGGAACCTCTATGGAATACGAACAGATTTTCAAGCGTATTATCATCGAGCTTCAGCGTTGCCAAGATAATTATGAGGAAATGCTTGTCCTTTTGCTCCGTCATCTTCTTATCATCTTTCATCGGGAACTGACCAGGGAACATATCTCGAAAAATGAATACCTGGATCACGAGATGGATAACGCAGTTACCTTTTTCAGTGAAAATTATAACCAGAATATTAGCATAGATGATTATGCTGCCTCACGTGGAATGAGTGTCAGCTGGTTTATCCGAAACTTCAAAAAATACACAGGTTCTACACCAATGCAGTTTATTGTGGGAATCCGAATTAACAATGCCCAGATGTTACTTGAAACAACAACCTATTCCATCAATGAAATTTCTAAAATCGTCGGGTATGATAATCAGCTTTATTTCAGCCGGCTTTTCCACAAGCTGAAAGGATATTCCCCAAGAGAGTACCGAAAGATAAGAAACAAATTCTAAAATCCACAATATCGCATTGGCTTGTATCGTTATTTTTCTATTTTGCAAAGTCATTAGTTTCGCTTCTACTTGTGACGTATCAAGATCTGCCGTCACTTTTATTTTAAAATATGACATGTAAAACCTCCTTGTATATTATTATATTATGATATTATTTTAAAAAATTGCATAAGAAAAGAGACTACCTATTACGATAGTCTCTTACATCCTTAATAAAAGCATAATTATTTTTGGATGGGCGGTGTATCCATCATCTCAGGTACTCTTTTCAGAGTGCGTCAGGAACCTTTTCTGACCTCAAAAATAATTATGCTTGTTATTATCATATTCACTTTCTATAAAAAGAAATACTATTTAATTTCTTCTTTGTCAGGATTATTCTTTCTGTTTTCAATGCTGTTTTTTTCACACGTTACTGTTCACTCCGTTCACAGTAACGTAGCCAAAATTCATTCCAGATTGCCTGCGGCAATGGAATTTTGGCTTGTATGTCTCGGGATTTTGGCATATTCATGCCAAAACACCTCGCGGGACAGTGGTGTGTGAACAGTAACTTTCACACTCAGTAATAACTTCCTTAATCCTTCCACTATGCAAACGTCTTACTATTTTTGATTCTTGTACTTCATGCATAGTTGCAACATATAAATAGTCCCCATCTTTATCTAATTTTATCCCAATTAAAATATTATCTTTATAACACTTAATTAATTCAAAAGAACTATTTTCCTTTTCGTTTGGATTAACTCCCGAGGGCTTTCATACTGCTCATATTAAATTGTGATCATTCTACGTTCTCAAACATCTCCGCTAATGTCATGGAGATTTTCGGAAAGTCTTTCAATGTCACCACTGTATCTGCATTATAATGTTCTTCTTCTGAATCATCCTGAAGAATGTAACTGTATTTCAAATCATATTTACCATTTTCCAGATAGTAGATTTCTACAGCCCGCTCTCTTGGTGAAATGATCCAGTATTCCTCAACTCCTGCATTCTGGTAAAGCTCCTTTTTGACAGTCTTATCTCTCAATGCAGTCGCAGGACTAAGAGTTTCCACAATAAATCTGGGTGTACCAGTATAGGAACCACCTTTCAAATGCTTACGGTCACATATAATCATCACATCTGGTATCACATAATCATTATTCTCCTGTGCATGATATTTATAATCCAGATTCTCCATGAAAACCAAGCACAATGTTCCTTTTAATCCACTTTTTATAATGGAATAAATATTACCATCTACAATCCCATGCTGATAATTTGGTGACGGTGACATATCATAAATCACACCATTGATCTTCTCTTCTTTTCTATATTCCTCTTCAAGTAATGGCATATTCACTCACCTCCTACAATTCCATACTATATCTTAGTAGTCAATCTCATCAAACAGATCTTCAAAGGTTATCTTAATATTGGGAAAATGAACCAATCTTAATTCATCCTTGTTTTCTTCGCTAATAGTTTTCCAGAGATAATATTTGGGAATATCATTCTCATCATAGTCCAGTTCATAAATCTCTATTGTTTTTGTACGCCAATCAACAATCCAATATTCCTCTATCTCCTGTTGCGCATATAATTCCATCTTTTCTGTACGATCATATTTTTCGGTTGATGGAGATAAAACTTCCATAACAAAGCGTGGGGCATCTGTAAATGTATTCCCTCTCCTGGATTTAGTACGACAGTTTATAGAGGCATCAGGAATGACTATCTTATTATTTCCCTCAGCATCTTTAAAACGGTACTGTACATTATCGGAATAAACATAACAAGTGCTGTTTTTTAACTGATATCTGACCGCAGCCACAAAATTGACAATAACTGATGAATGTTCTGGTGTAGCACCTGCCATATCTGTAATCTTTAAATTCCAATCCATTCTATATGCTCCCTTCGATGAAAATAAAGCTTTTTATATTGTCAAATCTATCATCATTTTGTCTATATCTGTATACGATTTTCCTAGAGAAGGATTCTGTTTCATCTGTTGTACTTCATTAATTGCAGATATAGTCTCACTGTTTGGTATTTCTCTGGTAACTTCTCTTGAATAAATCTCCCTATGTTCTTTATTCAAAATTATCATTTAGCAAGCTCCTTATATGCTTCCATATTCTGTTTAATTAATCGTTCCGAAATTGCTGTCACATCTTCTACGTCTGCTATTTTCTGTGCTTCTGCCAGATTTTTATAATCCTCGTATACGAAATCTGCATTCATATATTCTTTTGCACGTTTTGTCATATTATCACTCATAATTCCATACTTCCGAAATCAATCACAAAATCTTCATAGATTCCCACTTTAACAAAATCCTGTAAGGTATAATCATTAACACTTTCATCACCGGTAAAATTATATACTATAACACGATTCTTCTCAGGATCAACAATCCAATATTCCTTAACACCTGCGAAACGATATTTCAGAAGCTTCAACAGGTAGTCCATTTTCTTACTTGCAGGTGACACAATCTCAATAATCCAATCAGGTGCGCCCTTACATCCTCTATCATCAAGCTTATCTGGATCACAAATTACAGAAATATCTGGCTCTACATAGGTATTACTTCTTTCATCCAAGTAAACAGCAAATGGTGCAGCATAGACCTCGCATTTTCCTTTATGTTCTTCAATATAACGATCAATAATACTGACAAGTCTTGTTGAGATACGCTGATGCTTTCGGCTTGGTGGTGCCATCATATACATACGACCATCAATCAGTTCTGCTCTTTCTCCATCTGGTAAAGCATATATATCATCTATAGTATAAGCTTCTTCTTTCAATAATGGCATGTTATCACCTCCAAGTGAGCTTAGCTATAAATATATTATAATATAGATTATGCCTATTCAGCAACCTGTTTTTTGATTCTGACAAAACAGATATAGATATCAGCATCGGCAGCAGTCATCTTAGACTCCAGATCATGGGTTGCAATGATCTTTGTTGTCGGAAGCTTCTGCAGGATCCGTATCAGCCGTCTCCGGTTCTTTGGGTCTAATGCTGTTGATGGTTCATCCATCAGCATTACCTTTGGGTTCATTGCAAGGATGGTGGCTATGGCAGCCATTCTCTTTTCGCCACCTGACATCTTATAATTCTGGCGGTCTTTCAAATGTATAAGGTCCAGTTCTTCCAAGGCCTCCCTGGCAAGCTGATCTGCTTCTTTTCTGCTCTTACCATAATTTAATGGTCCAAATATCATATCTTCATAAACCGTCGGCATAAACATCTGATTATCAGAATCCTGAAACACATACCTCAGGCATTGCCAGATTCTACTTGAATTTTCCTGATTTACTTCTATTTCATCAACAGTGATCTTTCCCTTTGCAGGGATCAGTCCCAGCATTGCCTTCATTAGCGTAGACTTCCCTGCACCATTGGCTCCGATCAGACCCACCTGTTCTCCTTCACTGATATGGAAAGACACATAATTCAAGGCATTTTTCTCTTCTCCATATCCAAATACTACATTTTCAAATTTTATCATTTTCGTCTACACTTTCTATACAAACATTCTTCCCAGCAGCACTGTGACTGAGCATGTTCTCATCAAAATAAATACTGATACCCAGAAAATCACATATCCCCAGGATACAAGTTTGTTATATACTTTCTCTGCATAATAAAACTCCCCATGGAATCCCCGCAATTCCATACTTTCGTATAATGCAACTGCCCGATCCATGCTTCTTAAGAGTAGCTGCCCTAAAAAAATGGGAGGTTTCACTTACCTCCCATTTTCCCAAAAATCCTTTTATTTCAGTTTTTATAATGTTTCAAGAAAACGCATAAATGCTTCTCTTCCCTCGGTCGTACATTTGTATACTCCTGCGTCTTCCAGAACATGGGTAAATACGATTCCAATCTCTTTCTGAAGAATGCCATGGATGTTTTCTTTTGTGATTTCCGAATATTTCGGAAGAAACTTCTTAACCCACTCTGCATGTTTCTCAATCTGTTCATTTGAAGAAATATCTTTGCCTTCGAGAATATACTCTTCCAAAAGTTCCATCTCACCTTTTAATCTGGCCGGAAGAACTGCAAGTCCCATAACTTCGATCAGACCGATATTTTCTTTCTTAATATGATGATATTCTGCATGCGGATGGTACACTCCCAGCGGATGTTCTTCTGTTGTGATGTTGTTCCTTAATGTCAGATCCAGTTCGTAGGTATCACCTACTTTACGTGCAATTGGTGTAATTGTATTATGTGGTTCTCCATTGGTCTCAGCATAAATAAATGCTTTTTCATCGGTATAGCCTCTCCATACTTCCAGCACATGTGTTGCCAGATCTACCAAACGGTTGAAATCTTTATGTCGAATACGAAGCACAGATAATGGCCATTTTACAATTCCAGCCTCTACATCTTCAAATCCCGGAAGTACCACGTGCTGCTCAATTGGTGCTTTTGCCATTGCAAATGTATAATGTCCACCCTGGAAATGATCATGGCTTAGGATCGAACCACCTACGATCGGCAGGTCTGCATTAGATCCAAGGAAATAATGCGGAAACAGTTTTACAAAATCAAACAGTTTAATGAATGCATTTCTCTCGATTTTCATTGGAGTATGCTGGCAGTTAAACACAATGCAATGCTCATTGTAATACACATACGGAGAATACTGGAATCCCCAAGGAGTATCATTGATTGTGATCGGAATAATTCTGTGGTTCTGCCTTGCCGGATGATTAACACGTCCCGCATATCCTTCATTTTCCGGGCAAAGAAGACATTTCGGATAACTTCCGGATTTTACATTCCTTGCCGCGGCAATTGCTTTTGGATCTTTTTCCGGTTTGGACAAATTGATGGTAATATCAATCTCACCGTATGGACTGTCTACCTTCCACTTTTGATCCTTCTCTACACGATACCTGCGGATATAATTGCTGTCCTGACTCAGCTTATAAAAATAATCAGTAGCTTTCTTCGGGCTTTCTGCATATTTGTCCCAGAATTCTTTTTGTACCTGACCCGGACGTGGCATCAGACAGTTCATCAATCTGGTATCAAATAAATCCCGGTATACAATACTGTCCTCAATCAGACCTCTTTTTACGGCTTCATCCAGCAATTCGTCCAATGTTTCTTCAAGATTAACAGGTTCCTCAATGTTGTCCGGTTTTTCATAATCATCTTCATGAAAAACATCCAGCAGAAGATTTGTTGTGTAGTTTCTTTCACATTCCGGTGTCAGACCTGTTGTAATCCCATACTGTACCAGTTTTGCAATGCTTTCACTTAACATTTTTCTTCCTCCTGTGCTTCACTTTTAAATTTATATTTTTGGTAACATATATACCGATTTCCCTGATAAGTCAGCATACCTCGATCGCCTTTTTCCAATTCACGAAAATCTCCCTGTTGCATTTGAAATTCCATCAAACTTCCATCTGTCATCTCAAATACAACGCGAAACCAAGGTACATGTGCTTCAGACTGCATATGGGTATAGATTCCTTGCTTCTTTTCAACTACAGTCGCATCAACAGATTCAACTGCCGCACTGCTGTTATTGCTGAAACTTAACAACATTTTGGTAAATACAAACATCATGATTATGAGTGCTGCTATACAGATTATAAATGCCATCCTATTTCTCCATTCCAGATATTTCATCCTGGGTCTGACTTATATATTGTTCACGATAAAGATTCCGATATTCCCTTGGCGTTACTTTATATCTATCACGAGATACCCGGTTAAATGTCCTTTGGCTCTCAAATCCTGCATCCAGACAAATGTCTGTGATGCTCTTATCAGTACATTCCAATTAATCTCCTGCAAATTTTGTCTACTTTTTCTTCCCATTTGGCAAGTAATATACGTCTTCTGATATTATAATGTGCTTGTAAGATAAAGAAAGGAGGAAAACGAAATGAAAAGATTTAAAGCATACGTCAACTACCTCATGAACTTCTATGCCAACTACTTCAGAATTTACCGCTATATGTAAAGGACACTCCTGCCATCACAGGAATGTCCAATACAGAAACCCAGTTTCAATGGTTTCCCTTATTATACTCTAATTTAGTTGCATTTGTACATGAACAGGATTCTCGAAAACATAGACAAAATTGAACAGAATTATGAAAATACTCTTACCACGTTTTTTGATTTTTAAACCACTTATTAGCAGACGGATCCGCCAATGCTGAAAACGGATAGGCAGTTTTCCTTTCAGCTTTCAATTTGTCCAATTAATAATCTCTGAATTTCCATACATCTGATGGATTTGCATTTTTCATCCTCAGCATTCTTTGAAGCTGCTCTTCTGTAAACCACAAATCGTGCAGTATTTTTCCGAAATATAGAGGCTAGATATCAGACCGCTTCATTGCAATTATAAACTGTTGATTTACCAAGATTATTTACATATACGGTAATCAAGTCGCCTTTCTTAAGATCCGGCTTTTCCCATACCAAACGGCTTTTATGATAATACACTTTATCATGATATGTAAAACTATATAGTATCCTGTATGGAATCTGTCTTCTATATCTTGTGTATTTTTGCAAATATACTTTTTCTACCAAGCCCTTCACTTTTGTACCATTTTCGATTAATTGTAAATGTAATTTATCAAGCTTTGCAGTATAAATTCCAAGAGCAGCACTTATTATACACAAAAGCACCCCGGTTATAGAAAACACAGTTCCCAACATATCTGGATTCTGAATACCTGAGTTTACTGCTGGTTTTAATATCCCAAGAAAACTTAAGATACCGGAAACAAGAAAGAATGTTCCTATCCAAAAGAAGATAACTCTCAATAAATCTTCTGTATAATTAAGTTTTTTCATATTTATTTTCTCCACAAGCATTCCATCAAAATTTTTTATCCTGTTTCAATCATATCTAATTTTACTTCAATTTAGTTAAATCCTCTAAATACATTTCTGTATGTCCACACTCTGGACAGACTGCAACTTTAACATCATCTATAGTTGTCGTTTTTTGTTTTTCATCTACATCTACAACGATCGCATAGCCACCGCCATTAACTTTAAGTCTTAAATCCGCTCTCATGACTGTTCCACACTTTTCGCATTTTCTCATTGCTGTCCTCCAAATACATATTTCGCTTTCCTATTTTTCTTACTACATAATAGCAGACAAAATATTAACCACTGAATGATCTACCGTTCATACGATGCAATGATTTCCTTGCTATCCGCTATTTTATAATCAAGTGTTTCCAAATTACCAATCAAATCAAATGTCATATCCGCATTAACTTGCAATTCATCTTCAATCTTAACTGCAGACGGCTCAACTTTTAGAAATACTGTTAATCCATAAGGCTTCGTTTCAGACTGTATCTGTATGCTATCATAAGAATATCCTTCCGGATACTCTTGCCCACTTACAATATTTATAACATTCGAAGAATCTCCTACATAATCTGTCTTGTACTGTGACAGGTCAGGAATCTCGTACAGTTCTTCTTTTCTGCCACATGCAGAAAGCAATATTGCTGATACCGTAAATAAAATAATTGGAATTACTTTTTTCATCATGAACCAGCTCCTCTTCACACTTTGATATAAAACAGCCTGCCCAATGAACCAGAAACTGCCATATATCTGCTTCTTTATTTATAGATCAGCCTTTAAACAAACGAAGCATAAATCATAAAAATTTCTGCGATCAATATAATTCCTAAAACACAATCAATCATCAGGTTATATTGACCAACTGTTAGCCAAGTCTTCGAATGCATCAGAACATACTTTATACTTTTTATACCACTCAAGATTGTAACAGCCAGAAGGAGTATCGGCATTAAAAAAATTTCTATCTTATTGCCAAAGTCATCTGCGACTCCATTCCCAGCAAAGTGAACGGGAATAATCTCCGGTAAGAAAAAGAAGCTTATTATCGCAATCGCAATTCCAACGATGCAAATTCCCCATGTTAATTTCCTGCTGCTTATACCATCCATAACAGTGCCTTCCTCTCATATGTCAGATACTGGTACTTACTCAAAGCCCTCTAATAAGCTTACTTTTTGAGCAATTCTATAACAACCCAGCATGTAGCTATTGTTTGCATCAGAAAAACGAAATCACACACATATTTCATTCCAAATTTCATAGAAGAGCTCCCAATCAATCCAAAACCTATGCAAGTCGCACCTATGCTGAATATCAAAGCCAGAATACAAATAAGTACCTTATATTCTTTTTTCATATCCCTTTCCTCCCACATCTACATTAATTTGTTGATAAAGATTTAAGGTTCCATATTTCTATTTTACATGAAGAATATGCTGCCTTGCCTCATCCGGAACGATATCTAATAAATATGTTTCCTTAGAAGAAATTTTTTCAAGAAACTCATCCAGTAAATTTTCTTCCTTACCTTCTGCTATTGGCAGAAGTTCCTTATACAAAACCGTAGGAATTCCAATAGAATACTTTTCTTCCTCATATACGAGAGAACCAAATGTCCAGTCTTCCTGTTCCTCTGGGCCTAATTCCACAATCAACTCAACAATCGGCAAATAATGATATATTTGCAGGAAACTTAAATTGACTTCAATCTGTTCCATTCCACCCTCTGGGTCTTTTTCCGTTATCTCTATTCTCTTTCCTGTTACGGTCATTACAACTAAAGAATTTTTTGGAGGTTTTCCATTTATCTTATCTATTGATTTTGCTTGAATATAACCACGTTCCATAGCATTTGAATCATAAGCGCTATAACCTTTTGATTCGAAAACACCATAATAACGGTTCGAATTGTTTATTGCTATTAGATCCGGTGATTTGTATGTAGTTTTGCCATTAACTGAAAAAAATCGATGTTTTTTTATGCGTGGATGTGAACTAAAGTTTGATATCATCGATAAGTGAACCATATACTCATAACCATATTTTTTCTTTCCCAGTACAGTGATAAGTATCATTCCAATCCAATAATTAATTGCACCAATTTCTGTACTATCCAAATAGACTTTTCTTGCAGGATCGAATAAAAGTTCTCCGTTTGGCAATAAAGCAACATATGTTTCAAACAATTTAATTTTGAAATATATCTCCTCTTTACGATTTCTTTTGTTCGCCTTGTTCAAATATATATCTGGCATCCCAGCTGACACAATAGCATCCATTAGTTCCACTCCGGTAAATGACAATGTTCCATTGCTTCTTTTATTGTGGTCAGAAATTTTTCCAGGTTCCAGATACAACTCTATATAGTAAATATCTCCACGTTTTATCTTCATCGCCTGATTCCTCGCAATTAATCGTATTCGAATTCAATTGGTTCCCATCTCTACTTAAAGCATATTTTTCAAAGAATTGAAAATCTCAATATTCGTAAGGGACAATAATCTTTCTGCAAAAATCACAATTATAGGCAGCTATGCGGTCTCCAGATATCCTTGCTGCCAACTCTGGATCCGTATTTAACCGCAAACTCTCAGAGCCTTCTTTCCACTCCAGTCCTGCCCCTGCACCAACCGCATGCAACTGACCCTTTCGCATTTTTCCTTCACAATATGGACATCTCATATTCACGTCATCTCCTTTAAGTAATTAAAGTTCCTCTTGTTCCCGAGAATTATCCTGTTCCTGGATAGCTTGTATATCTTCTTTCGCATATAATTTTTGCCTAAATGTTCTTTTCTATTTTTTCTCGTTTCATACGTTCTTTCATCAATAAAACAAATTGAACGGTCCATATTACACACGCTGCCAGACACCCGATTCCACTGTATAATAAATCTATGGCTGCCCCGGCTACAAATGGCAGTGCCATCCACATCATCCGATTTCCATATACTCTGCACATTTCTTTTTCATCATACTGTTTTCGTTCTTCCTTAGATTTCATATTATAGCCAGACAAAAATGCAGCGGCCTTTCCATTTGATTTTACAAAGCAGATTCCGAATAAAAACATAATCACTGCCATTCCCAAATCAAAGATAACACAAATTAGCATTGCAGACACCTCACTTCCCGCTCTGGCTATCAAATAAAAAAAGCCAAACACAACAGTAAAACTTATTATGTTTGGCTAGGTCAACTTGTTATTTTTTTATCACTTCTTATGGTTGTATTATACTATATATTTCTCTATAGTAAAACAATTTTTTATTTTAATATTATATTTCTACTATCATCAATTTTTCAGATATTTTCAACGCATAAACAATGCTATTAGCTACAATATTTCCGTAAAATTCATCATAGGTTTGTGTAAACGCAAAGTGTAAATGCCGCCAGAATCTTGGTAATTGCTAATTGTTTACGCCCGTATTCGGTGGTTCGCAGGATGCTGTCACCGCCCGTTTGATATTCTCCGGCGAAAGTAGATGCTGCGATTGCCACACACAAAATAGCAAGGAACAAAATATAAAACTCAATATAATCAAATGCATCTTTTGAAATTCCAGAATGAAGATAAAATGGCGTATCAAGTTCTGAATATTTTTCAAGAGCTTTCTGCTGTGCGGTTTCGTTTTCTCTTTGCTCGTTCCGCATGACATCCTGTAAATGTTTTGCGCACTTTTCATAATAGGCTCCGTTAATGTCATTCGGGTCAATATCCATTAAATCAGCACCAATGTCTGTTAATGGATCAGCAAACGCTTCGGACAGACCGTTCAGTAAGGGACGGATCGGGACGATTTTTCCAATATATACAGCCAGATGAAAGCCATCTTCCTCGACCGGCCCATATTCTCGACCGCAGCTTTGATAAGTTTCCAAAGCCGATTTGATCCTATCCGGGGTCGCATATTATCTGTCCTCCTTTTCCAAATCTGTCTGCGGAAACAACCACAGATACAGATCTTCCAATCGTGGTTCCGTTGTAACAGATCCATCAATTTCCGAGTGTTCGGACAGATAACGAATAGAAACCTGATTGTGATCTTCGCCTCGCTGATTGATAATGCGCAGCCGCATTTCACATTCCGGCAGCTTTGAGGTCGGAATTATGCAGTTCCAAACCTTGCCCTCAATCCGCTTGACAGATTGGAGATTTTTTTCTTTTTCACATCGGAGAGCGAAAGAATGTCCAACAAATGATTAATCTTTTTGGTAGTTATCTCATTCATTATGGAATACTATTGAAAGTAGACATTTTTTTGTGCAAAACCACGAACTTGTCCATTTATAAGAAAAAGAATAAATTATTAGGGATATTTTTGATTTCTGCACGTCTAATAGATGTAAAGAAAATGCTGGCTGGCAAAAAAAGAGGTGGTGTTTAAATGACAAAGGAACAACTTGGATCTCTGATCCTAGATTCAGAAAGACAATTATACTCAACTGCAAAAACAATTTTATTTAGTGACTATGACTGTGCAGATGCTATTCAGGAAACAATTGTGAAGGCTTTTTCCAACGTCGGTACATTAAAAAACGATAACTATGCCCGGACCTGGTTAATCCGTATCTTAATCAACGAATGTTACAGCCTTGTGCGTAAATCCAGTAAATTTATCCCATTGGAAAATCTAGCTGACAGACAGGAACCGGAATTAGAAAAAACAAAGAATTACAGTGAATTATATACAGCCGTAAATTCCTTAAAAGAGGAACTGCGTTTACCCGTTATTCTATACTATATAGAAGATTTCAGTGTAAAAGAAATCGCCCAGATCCTTGAAATATCGGAAGGTGCCGTTCAAAAGAGACTTGCAAGGGCAAGAGGAAAATTAAGGCAGGAATTACAGGAGGTGTCAATATGAGATTAGAAGATATGAAAAACGATATTCCCGAAACACCGGATTTTATCCATAATATGATTCAAAATGAGGTGGCAAAGCAGCTGGCGGATAATAAAGTGGCGAATCTGCGAAGAAGAAAACGATGGACAGCTCCGAAAGTTGCCGCAGTGGCAGCTGCGTGTGTGCTGGCAGTTTCCACGGCAGTATATGCAGGAGTAAATCTGTATCACTGGTTTTTGGAAAAACAGGGTTCTTATGGTGTTTCAGTCAAAATTGATGCTGGTGATGCAGCAAAGAAGACCGTACTTCCAGATGAGGTCCCAGAGGTAGATCTGTCTACTAAATATGTTCCGGAGGGCATGAGCTGGATTGACGAGTACCATCTCCAATATCCTGAGCATGACATGACTGGCGGGTTCAGTTTTTCATTTGTCCTGTTGGATAAAAATGATCTGGGACAGGTAGTACAGGATCAGAATGTTATTGATAGTGAAGAGCGTACATTTGGAAAATACCAGGGGATATATCTCAAATATAATAGCATTACCGAAAACGGGGCTCTTAACCAGAGAATTTATCTTATCTGCCCGGATTTATATCGTGTGCTTATGATCTACATCGGAGATGATGTGTCAAAGGATGAAGCCATAAAAGTTGCAGAAAATCTGGTGATTGAGGGAAACACGACTATGGTAAAGACCGCCGGATTACCTACATGGAGCGGAGAGATGATATCTGAAAAGACAGAAGATGATAATGATGAAATAAGTACTTCTGTAAATGAGAAAAAACTACCCATTTACCAAATTGGTGACACCTTTGATCTGGATGTGATTGGTGAAAACACAAATGGTGAATATCTGGAAAAAACGATTTCTGTAAAGGTAGATTCTGTTCAAATTTCTGATGATCTTCAGCTTCTCGATCCGGACAAAATACCACAAGAATGGGCGAAAGCCATTGATGCTGATGGAAAGCTAGCTACAAACACATTGAATTATGTGAAATCTGGCGACGGAATCGATTCCCTGGATGAAATTGTGAAGTCAGAGGAAGTGAATCAGAAACTGGTCTATGTTACAGTTACCTATACCAATCATTCAAATGAGGAAATCGACCATATGCTTTATCTTGGTGCTTTACTGACCCTGACTAAGGAAAATGGAAAAGTACAGCTTTACATTTCAACAGAACAGGCCGGCGATGGTTATGACTACATTAGTTGGACCGGCGTGGCAAAGACTGGAGAAATGGTATATTATAGTGTCTCTGAAAATTATGGCAACGGTGGAAACTATATTTCCTCTATAAAACCAGGCGAAAGTGTACAACTGAACATGGCCTGGATCGTAAATGAAAGTGACCTCAAAAATCTGTATCTGAATGTGACTGGAGACGGAGCTTCATATGAGTTCTCGGAATATATACTGAAAAAGGGACTGGTAGATATTCGCAAATAATATGCTATCGTTTATGATTCCATTTTTTTATATGTCATATATGAAAAAGCGTTTTTCGATTCCTTTTGGTTTCGAAAAACGCTTTATTTGCTTCTTCAATCTCTGCACATGAAGTGTAATCTGTGGTATCCAATACGATTTCCTCATTCTTTCCATTGCCGGTTAATAATTATAACGACAGTGTACTATATGAAGCAACCGACAACAACAAAAATCGATAGATGAGTTTCGACAGAAAAAGAGATTCCACACTGTAAGTGGAACCTCTTATCTATTAACGCAATGGACAATCAGATACTTTTATATTTTGAGCCAGTTTATGCAATCCAAGATGTCTGCAGTAGTTTTCCAAATCTTTTGGATTCTGGGATGAACGTGGTCCGATAATAATTGAATTGATAATATCTTCCCTGTGCATATTTTCTGTTTCTAAGACTTTTTGTAAATCTAAAATGTAGAACTCTTTTATTATATTGAATGTTTTGTATTCGATATGAGAATCGTTGTCCGTTACAAAATATGGTGCGATTCGGATTTCCTTTTCAGCAGTAAATGTAGGATGTTTGTGAATAAGGGCACATAATGCTAAATTATCAATGAATCCATCTAAGTTGGAAAATCCTTCCAGAATTCCAGTGGAAATATATGAAGACAATAATTTGTATAATTCATGATCCCTGGTCTCCTGAGTATAATACTGTTCGCCAATGATCATCCCATGATAATATAACAGGTTGTGCAATGCTTCGGTATTGAATTCTATTGCAACACCACGTCCATGATCGGCATAGCGGTCCCATTGAGCTGCATCGTCTAATGCCTGTGACAAACAGAACATAAAAAGGTGTTTTTGCGATGTTCTGTCATATATTTCTTTAAATATTTTATCAACATCACATTTGGGTTTTATATTGTTTTGGGTAAGACCGTTCTCAATGTTCTGCTTCAGGTTATCAATAAACCCAATCACTTCTTTTGCATCATTCACATTCGTTGCGCTGCCAAACCAAATCTTTTTTTTCCTTAAAATTCCATCCAAGGCTGGAAAAGAAGTGTAATGCCATAAAGTTTTACCAACTTTCTGAACAAATTTGTCAGTAGATTCCTGTCTTTTCTGAATTTCTACTAAATTGTAGGTCATATACAATACCTCTTCTGAAATAATATCATTTGAATATGCATCGATCGGACAAATCCTTTATTCTGTATAGATGTTCCCATTCTCATCCGTCCAGGTGCCGTCACCATTGTCTGTGTATCCGACCCCATCTGCGTCACAATAATAATAATCTCCGTTTGTTGTTTCTATTACATTAACAGTACCGTTACTGCCCTGGAGTTCATGCTGTTCCAGTTGGTTTCCGAAATGATAACCTTCGTCATTCCAGGTACGATATGAATTTCCATTGGCATCTGCCCAGTTTCCATCTCCCTGATAACTGTATCGGCTCCCATAATAATCAGAATAGGTCCCATCTCCGTTATCGTAAAGAACTCTGGATTCTTCATCTCCTCCACCCGGTGCTACAATTGATGCTACACCGGAAGTAGTACTGAATCCACTGGTATATGGTACGCCTGCTGGCAGATTTTCATAAGATGAAACAGACCCGTTGTTGTCAGAGGTAATTCCATCATCGGTCGTTTCACTTACCTGTCCGCTGTTTTCCATGGCAGGTTCATCGTTTGTTTCCGCATCTGCTTTTTCCTCTTCGTCTACAGAATCCTCTGTATCTGTATTCTCTGTCACTCCTCCTTCGTCCTGGGTTTCAGCAGCTTTCTGCATAGTTACCATTTCAGAAAATGGTGCATAATCCGGTACATTATTTTTCTCTGGATCTGCATTTTTTTCAATACCAGACTTCTCCGTCTCTACTGAAACTGTATCTGTCCCGGCAGAGACATTAAATACCAGATTACCGCCTGCAAGCAGCAGCGTCACAAGAATTCCCGGAAGAATTCCTTTGCGGAGTTTCCGAATGTTCACCATATACAGAATCCGATCTTTAAACACCATTTCGCTGTCATTAAGACTTGCTGTCACATATGGAATCTGATTTTCCATGGCTACTGTCCTAAGAAGCAGCTGTCGATATAATTTATGTTCCTTTTTATTAACTCTGCGAACAACTGCTGTATCACACAGATTCTCAATATCCTTATCCGCTTCTTTCAGCATGATAAGAAGAAAGGGATTGAACCAGTATATCGATGCACAGATTCGAAGGAGCATCTTATACCAGAGATCCCGATGGCAATAATGTGTAAGTTCATGGTAAAAGATAAGTTTTCTTTCTTCTGCTGAATACCCGGTTGCTGGTAGATACAATTTTGTATGTAAAAGTCCTGCAAGAAGCGGTGTGGTAAGACCTGCGTTTTGCCTGAGTTCCGGTATTCTGCGTACGTGCTTCTTTTGACACGCTGCACGGTACATCTGAATACTCACCGTATCACTTACCTGCAGACTCATCCGTTCCAGATTCCTTATAGAAAAATAATATGCCAGCAATTCTCCCGTCAGTTTAAGTACCGCTACGCTCAGCCAGACAGCAGCAAAAATCAAAGCCACAATTCCCAGCCATTTATCTGATTCGTACCTGACAGTTCTCTTTTGTTCCGGGATTTCTGTCAGATTTTTCATGTCTTTGCTCGCAGATGATACGTTTTCTGTTATCTTCTGACTTTCCTCTGGTCTGACTGCGTAATCCGTTATCTTCGGGCTTTGCGTATTCTGTTGACTGCTTCTAAGTACTTTGAAATCCACCAGTGCCAGATTCGCCGGAAGGCGCACCGGAACACAAAGGCTTATCGTAATCAACAGCCAGATAAGGTACTTCCATCTCGCTGATACACGTCCTTTAAACAGAGTCGCAAGCACTTTTACCAGTAAAATTACTACTGCTGCAATAACATTCAGTTTCAGAATGTGCAGAATAAGAACTTCCATAATTCGCTATTCCTCCCTGTCCTCCAGGTTCTTAAGAAATTCACTGAGATCCTGGACTTCTTCCGAGCTGATCTTCTTTCCATGATAAAGTGAAGTTACAAACTTTTTTAGTGAATTCCCATAAAGTTTCTCAAGAACACTCTGGCTTTCATGTGCCTGATAATCTGACTGCGAAACCAGGGGTGTATACAGATTCATTTTTCCCTGTTTCGTCACTTCCACGAAATTTTTGTTCTCCAATCTGGTCAGCAATGACAAAATTGTTGTTGATGCAAGCTTTTTCTTCATATTGATCACTTTCTCAATCTCCGGTCTGGTCATCGGCGGAGTATTATTCCAAAGAACAAGCATAATATCCAGCTCTGATTCCGGAAGTCTCTGGTAAGTTTTTTTCACTTTTTCATCCCTCCTGTTACATATTTTCTACAAATGTAGGAATAATTCTATTTTATCACGGTTCACGGAAATGGCAAGGGCTTTTGCACAATTTGCAAATGCCCTTGCCATTCCTGCAACTACTGACCACTATCAGTCTATTTCTGTATAACTGCTGCCATTTTCATCACTCCATGTCCCGTCTCCGTTGTCCGTAAATCCTGTACCATTTTCGTCCTGGAAATAATAATCACCATTTGTAGTTTCTGTAACCGTCACAGTATTACCGTTTGCATCCTGAAGGTCATGCTGTTCCAACGTATGTCCCAGATGATGAGTATCATCATTCAGAGCTGAGTAGGTATTTCCATTTTCGTCGGTATAAGTTTCATCCCCATTATCGGTATAGTTCATTCCATCATCTCCACGATATTCACAAGAATAATCTTTGTGAAGAATGTAATTAATCTCAATGGTATTTCCATCACTGTCAACTAATGTCATTGGTGAGGTAGAAAGGATATCGGAATCATCATTGCTGTCCGAGGATTTTGCAGAAGCATTTTCTTCTGTATCGGAGGAATCTGAATCTCCTCCTGACTTCTGACTGGCAGTATCTGTAGTTGTCTTATCAGAATCATCAGAAGAATCATCGGTCTGGTTTTCATTCTCCTGTCTGGTAAGTGAAGGATTTCCAGGATAAGAAATATATTCTACAAATTTTCTGACGTCACTGATGTCATCTGCATCTTTTGCATATCCCACTGCCATATACAGGCTGTTTCCCTCTGAATAAATTGTCTGATAGCAGGCATCGTATGTGTCATTGCATTTGGCAATCCCTGTTTTGACATCCTCCAGTGAATATTTATAGATATTTACATAATCATTTCCGTTCGTATAGCTTGCATAGGTACCTTCCGTATCTGCTTTTTCCCATTCAGATCCAGCCGGCGGCTGTGTATAGAAATCGTTATTTCCTGCTGCCATAACCGTTGCAGCTGAAAAAATCCCAAGTGTTGCTACCGTCATAAGTGTCATAAATTTTGTCTTCATCGTGGATTCTCCTAGAATTTTATTTTCTACATCTGTAGAAGTTAATTGTATTCTACAACTGTAGAATTCAATTGTCAATTCTTTTTTCTATATTTTTTTATCATCTGATTTTAATTTCTATTTTTCCTTCCACCGGGCTATGTAAATCCAGAGGATCTTCATCACTTTCATAAACACGTCCTTCGCCTTCTCCAAATGATTTGCGGCATACTGGACATGATAGTCAGAACTAACATTTCTTTTTTCATTTTTCTGCAATCGTATTTCCATCAAAAGTGCCATTTTACGCCATTCCTGCAATAAAAAAGGCCCTCCCGGATAGACCATGATTGTTCCTGTCCATCCAGAAAGACCTGAAAATTAAAATGTTATATTTTGTAGAAATTATCCATTAAATTTCTGCAAACATTTAAATAAAATCATGGGGTTCGTTTTCCACAAACTCCCCATCTAAGAAAGCAAGATCATCCGTGGCTTTCTGTACTTCTGTTTTCTCGTCAGAATATTTCATCTGCACTTCTTTATTATCTTCCTGCCTTTCACACCATACCACCAGGCGTTTGGAGGCATCTGTTCCACAGGTAGAAAGCAGAAGCGTCGGAACTTCTTCCTGCGTTCCAAGTAAAAAAGCATCTCCATCTGCCGGTGTATACTCGCATTTTACGATCACAAAGATCCATACCCCTTCATCCGGAAGATACAGATAGAGGATATGGTGTTCTTTTAAGAATTCATCGTCAAGGAAATTTCGAAGTCCGCGGAACATACTGCCATCTTTCATATTGTGGCCATAAATGATGTTCTTGTCATCAGAAAAATCGGCATTGTTATCGGAATCCAGGAAAATGGCCCCTGCCACATATTCTGTCTTCTTAAAAGTATGTGTCAGGTAATAGGAGTCATCGTTTCCCTGGACTACCGGGTAATCAATGCTGGTATCCGGGATCCGGATCCATGCAACGATATCCGGATTCATCTTTTTTAATGCCTTAAAATCAACCACGGTCTGTTTCCCATCGCTTCCGTCTGTTCCTTCTGTGTGGTCATCCTCATCTGTTTCCTTGACGTATGTACGCAGGTCTTCATATTCCTGCACACCTTCCCGGTACATAAAGTAAATGCCAAAACCGGTACATATGCAAAAGCTGAGTACCATCAGGCAGACTGCCACGATCATGATTTCTTTTATGTGTCTCATACAAACCTCCGATTATTCTTCCTGGAAAAAGGGCTGCCGGTAAATCGAGCAGCCCTGAACCGTATTCCTTAATTTCCTTTTTTCTTCTTATACCAGATCACGCCGCCAATGCCGCAGGCAGAAAGGACTGCCAGAAGGATCGGAAGCCAGATGTTGGTGCTGTCCCCTGTTTTCGGGCTGTTTCCTGTCGGTGTGCTGCCGGAAGGGGATTTGGTGTTTTTGATCTCTTTTACGATCTCGATCACCTTGGTTTTTCCGTCTTTGTATTCAAAGCGGATCTCTTCTTTTTTGCTGCTTAATTCATAACCATTTGGTGCTTTGGTCTCTACCAGGATATATTCCACGGTTTTCTCTACTTTTCCATTTTTATAAGTAGCAATCGGAATCTTGCCGCTTGTCGCTGTTCCGGTCTTATCCGTTACCAGTTTTTCTACGACTTTTCCGCTCTCCTTTTCACGCAGTTCAAATTCTGCTCCTGAAAGGGCTGCCTTACTGGTGGAATCGGTCTTTTTGATGACCAGTTTTCCATACGGATGTGCGTCCTTCATTTTGACTTTCTGGACTTTTCCGGTATCTTTTACCGTAAATTTCACATCTTCCGCAATGAGGTATCCATCCGGGGCCTGCTCTTCACGAAGGGTATATTCGCCTACCGGAAGTTTTTCGACCATATGCGGTTTATCCTTGGACGTCCAGCTTTCAACTTTCTTTCCATCTTTATCCAGGATGATCAGTTTTGCTCCCGGTACCTCACTGGAATCCGTAATGTCTTTCTTGCTGATTTCCACTTTGGTCACATCATCAAGCATCTGGTGTTTCTGTACTTCTTTTGTGTTTTCAACGGTAAATTCAATACTTTCCGCAGTCACATAACCATCTGCCGGCTTTGTTTCTGTCATCTTGTATTTCTTTCCTACGATAAGACCCTTGATGATATGTGCTTCCTCTTTGGATACCCATTCATCCACCGTATTTCCATCCTCATCTGTTACCTTTAAGGATGCTCCCGGAAGTTCTTTTTTGTCCGTCAGGTCTGCTTTGGAAAGTTCTACCGTAGTCTGTTCATCTTCAAAGGTGAACGCATACTCTGCAACACTGGTTCCACTGCCCTGGTACTCAAAAGTGAATTCCTGCGGTTCCTGGTCTGTCACATAGCCATCCGGGGCGGCAAGTTCCTTAATGTAGTACCTGCTGTCAACCGGGAGATCTGCAACAAACTGGATTTTTCCATCCTCATCTGTGGTCTTCAGTTCGATCAGGGTGTCTTTCGCAAGGAGTACTTTTCCTTTTGAAGATACGATGTCGTCTGCTGCATAGAGGCCAAAGATTGCCCCGTAAAGTACTTTGTCACTGTCCTTTTCTTTTTTCAGGACTTCCACCTGTACCCTCTGGCGCGCATTCTGCCAGTCGGCACTATAAGTAACCAGAGGTGTATCCTGGTCACGGTATGTAAGATCCACATATCTTGGTTCATTATCCAGAACGTAGCCATGTGAGGTCTCTTTTTCCACGATGTAATAACGTCCAAGCGGAAGGTTATCCATCTGGGCGATGCCATTTCCATCTGTTGTAATGGAGCCGACCAGTTCATCTGCCGCATAATAATCTGCACTTACCCCGTCTGCTGCACGAATGGCTTCTGCCGCGTAAACATTGAAGGTTACATCAGTCAGGTTTCCGGTCACATAGTTGAACAGGTGCTCGATCATGCCTTTTGCATTGTCAAGAAGGGATACGCTGTCTAAGAATTCCCCTTTCTTGTTTACCAGAAGTCTTGCTACCGGGACTTCATCTTCCATTTTGACTTTCTGTACTTCTGCAGTATCAGAGATCGTAAACTCTACGTCTGTTGCACGTAAGTAGCCATATGGTGCAAGCTCTTCACGCAGAATGTAAGTTTTTCCAACCTGAAGTCGCTTGATCACATGTGGGGAATCTTTTACGGATGTCCAGGAATCGATCACGTTGCCATCCTTATCCAGTACACTCATGGAAGCCCCGTCAAGTTCTGTTCCGGTCGTGATATCTGCTTTTGTTACTTCTACCGTTGTCGGCTGGTTTTTCTTCACGGATTTTAATTTGATCGTTTTTACGTCCTGGCCCTGGTATGTGGCATCAAATTCCAGGATCTCATCGGAAGATACATAACCCGCCGGCGCCTGCAGTTCTTTCACATAGTATCTGCCAAGCGGAAGATCCAGCGTAAACGCTGCCTTACCTTTTTCGTTGCTTGTGATCTCCTGAAGCAGTGTATCTGCTTTTACGACCACCTTGTCGCCGGAAGAAATTGCTTCTTTATTGTATAATCCAAAGGTTGCACCTTTTAAAGCCTTTCCGGTCTCGGCATCCTGTTTTTCCACACTCAGCTCTACTTTCTGGCGTTCATTGGAAAATTCCAGTTTTTCTTCGATCTCCGGTGTGTTCTGATCCTTATAGATAAAGGATACTTCCTGATTGTCTGGATTTAAGACAAATCCGGCCGGTGCTTTTGTTTCTTTCACACGGTATTTTCCAAGCGGAAGGTCTTTGATAACAGCTTCCCCATTTTTATTAGTGGTCACTGTTTTTACCAGGGTATCCTTTGCATAGATCACGTGACGGTTTCCCTGCTCGTCCACCTGATGATCCGGTGTGAAAATATCTTCTGCTGCGTAGATTTCAAATTCTGCCCCTTCCAGGGAAGTTTCTTCGTATACAAAATCCTTTTTAAAGGATTTTAAGGTTTCACCGGATTTATGGATCACCAGTTTGCCCTTGACCGGATGGTTTTCATAGGTCACGGTAATGATGGCATCCCCGCTGACGGAATCCATCTGATAAGCTGTATTCTTATCAACTTTGATCTCCACATACTGGGTATTCTGGGTGTAGCCATCCGGCGCGCTCACTTCCTCGATCCTGTAATTTCCGCATTTTAAGGATTCCGGAAGAATCAGGTAACCATTTTCGTCCGTAAAATAGGATTTATGGACAACCGTATTTGGATAGGTCGTTACCTGTTCCACATACTTTTTCGCATCCAGATCATACACTTTGAATTCTGTATTGGCAAGGAGGACCGGCTGTTTGGTCTCATCATCCTGTTTCACGATCTTAAGCTTTGCTTTGAACTCATCGTCCAAAAGGACTCTCCATACCTGCGGTGTACTGCTGTTCTCAGTTACGGTTACGATAAAATCATCTATCGGCATGAAATTATGCGGTGTTGTAGTCTCACGGACAATGTAGCGTCCATAAGGAATCGGGATGCTGCACGCATAGCCGCGTTCATCGGTAAACATTTCTGTTTTTCCGTCTTCCGTAAGAACGATCGGGGTCGCATTTGTAAAGTCATAGCTTCCATCGTCTTTTACAGTCAAGCTGCTGATCAGATAAGCAGAAAATCCGGCACCTTTTAAAAGATCCGCATCGGTCTTATCATTATCCGCTGCTTTGATCAACTGGAATGGCTGTTTGATCACGTCTTCTTTGGAAACGGTATTTCGTTTTACCGTCTCTACCTGGTCTCCTTCGTAGTCACAGTTTACATCATGCTCCTCTTCGTCCAGAAGATAACCTACTGGAGGCGTGATCTCCTTCAAATAATACTTTCCAAGATACAGGTTGCTTACGCTTGCTTTTCCCTCTTTATCGGTCATCAGGGTAGCTACCTGCTCGTCCTTTTTATAAAGGACTCCGCTCCTGCCATCCGGATGGTTAATGTCTTCCCTTGCATAGAGCCCGTAAATGGCTCCTTCAAATACGGCATCTCCCTGTGCGCTGTTTCCTGTCTCGCTGTCTTCTTTTACCAGGTCAATTGTTGCATTTACACGCTTATTTGTAAAGGTATGGCTAAAGTTTACCTTTTCTTCCTTATCATTGGTAAACTTAAAAGTGAAGATGTAAGTATCCTCACTGTTTCTAAGGTAAAGTTCCGGTGCCTGGATCTCCCGGATGCTGTAGCTGTAATTAATCGGAAGTTCCGCTTTATAAGAAGCTTTTCCATCGGCTCCGGTCGTTGCTTTTTCAATCAGGGTTCCTTTGGGAACAACGGTCTTACCGTCAACTTTGATATCTTCTGCTGCATACAGCCCGTAGATGCCTCCGGAGAGCGGATTTTTTGTCTCTTCGTCCTGCTTTTCCACACGGACTGTAGCCTTCTGGCGTTCATTTAAAAATGTTGCACTGACAGTCTGCACTTCTACGGTCTGGCCTGCATACACAAGCTCAACAGTCTTAGACTCTCCTTTGCATACATAATTATCCGGAGCTTTCGTCTCGGTTACTGTGTAGGTGCCAAGATAGAGATCCTTTAACGTAACGCTTCCGTCATCTCCGGTAACCAGATTATCCTTGACAAGTGCACCTTTTTTATAGATGAGGGTGCCATCTGCCGCCTTGATATCTGCACCTGCATAAACACTGTAAACGGCTCCTTTCAATTTCCGTTTTTCGTAGGCAAAGGTCACACCATCTTCCGTGACGGTCGCTCCGGTAAGCACTTCTCCTTCTTTATAAATGGTGAGTGCACCTTTTTGCTCTTTATCCGTTAAGTTCTTGGAAGCGGTCTGCCCCACGACCAGTTTTACCCCATAGGCTTTCGTATCCAGCACATATCCGGATGGGCCTGAGATTTCACGAAGGTAAACGGTATCCTGTGTTTTGGTGATCTTTACTTCGGATTCCCCTTTTGCATTTGTTGCCGGCATTTTTTTGATAAGTTTCGTGCAGGCTTCATCTGCATAGATGCCGTAAACGGCACCTGCAAGGAGCGCGTTGCTTCCCTTATCTTTTTTGATGATCTTGACCGTTGCTTCATCCGGCCAGTCTACCTCCAGATTCAGCTCCAGTGTATCTGTATAATATCCAAAGCCGATATCCTGGCTGTTCGCCAGCTTTAAGAGCATGGCATGGAAATTAAGCGGATAGTTGGATGTGATCGCATATTTTCCTTTCAGGCTTCCAATATTCTGGGTGGTTGCTTCCAGATGGAATTTTTCACCGCCCTTTACGCTCACATTTCCGGTCCCGGTTTTTCCTGTCGTCTCATTTACAAGGGAGACCCCGTTTTCAAGATGGATTGTGATCACAAAAGCTGCGTTTGCCTTCCATGTGAAGGTCGGGCTCTGGTTTCCATTTGCAGAAGCACTGAGCCCAGGTGTCAGCTCCATGGTCGTTGGATCCGGCATCTTTGCAAGGGCTGCCTTGATCTCTTTTAACATATTTTTGGCAGTTGTCGAAAGGGATCCTCCAAATCCGGATTCCCCGTCATATAAATAATCGACCAGATAATGCTGCATTGCACGGGTCTCGGAGGAACAGCCGTATTTTTCCATGATGGATTTGATATTATAGCCGTTGAATGTGCCGCCCCATCCGGGACCGCCATATCCGTAAAACATGGCCTTCCTTAAATAACGGTCATCGCCGCCTTCATCCAGTTCGACCATATTTTTATAAGTCGTTCCACTTGGCGGGGACTGTTTACTGTGCTGCATGCAGTATGCATAGACGGTATAAGTCTTTCTGCCTGCTTTGTAACGGATATACTTATAGGAATCATTTCCGCCCTGTCCCATTACAGAATCAAAAGGATGCAGTTTTCCATCTGAATAATAGTAATAGGTATTAGCTTCAATGTCTGTTGAATCATCCCACAAGTCTCCATCGGAAGCTGCCATGGTACTAATACCGCCCTCAGCCTGGTCATATAGCACACTTAATGCAACATCATCTTCCGGCATCTCAAAGCTGAAGGAATTTGTTCCCTCATCGTAGCTTACTTCTGCATACAGAAGATCTTCGGTATTCTCTGTCTGGTTTGCTTCGACAAGACTTGTTCCCACTGCGATCAGGCTTCCCTGCGGGATATCACCGGAAAAGTTGACCGTCTCCCCCGTCTGGTAACGTCCGTCCTCGTGGTCCAGTTCAATATTGAATTCATTTCCCTGTACAATGTCAACCTGATGGCTTCCATCCTCTGTTTCCTCATCGGAAAATTCTTCTGCTTCCTCTTCTTCTGGCTCCTCCGTTTCTTCCGGCTCTTCCAGAGTTTCCGGGGCATCTTCCGGGCTTATGGTCGGGAGGACGGGGTCTGCCTCCGGTTCGTCATCGCCGGTTTCCTGTTCCTGGCCGCCATTGGATCCGTCTGTTTCTGCTTCCCTTGGTGTCACCGTAATGTTTCTGGCAACCAGATAGGCTTCCCCCGATGCGGGCGTAACAAGATATACGCATTTATAGGTCCCCGCATGGTTATAATCAAATACAGTCCCGTCTTCCATTGCTGCTTTTTTCAGTTCCACATGGTCTCCGTCAGAGAGTTTCAGTCCTGTAAAATCATTCTGGATATCAAAGGCTTCCCCTTCGGTAACCATAAGCGCAAGTTCCGGATCAGCAACGGTTTCCTCGATCAGTTCCTCCTCGCTTTTCTCCGTCTGCGTTTCTGTCTGCGTTTCTGTCTGTACCTCGATCTGTGTCTCGCTCTGTGCGGAAACGCCTCCCACCTCAGCGGCGGATACTGCAGAAGCTCCCGTCTGCAAGAGCGTAGTGCAGCACAGAGCAAAAGCCATCGCACCCGCCATCCATCTTTTCTTCCAGTTTTTTTCCAAGTGCACGTTCTCCTTTCATGATCGCTTTTTTCCCTGCAGTTTTCTTTTGGTCCGTCTCTTATCTGCATCGCTTTCTCCTTTCTTCCGGCTTTTTCAGCCAGATAAAAAGGAAACTGAAAAAAATTCCAGTTGTGCGCCCAGCTAAGGGTGTGTAGTCAAGCCGGTGGGATTCCGGTTTATCCAAGGTTTAGCCAACCAGATAATAGCGAGTCTTGGGATGATG
>OLPK01000801.1_pt1 | contig 27089 bp, 30 predicted proteins | sample 1672261 | NCBI WGS metagenome assembly OLPK01 (sample SAMEA3136665, study PRJEB25190) | human gut metagenome
AAAAATCTAGTGGCGACCATAGAAAAGTGCAATTTCTCACAAAAAAGAGCCTGACGGCTCTGGTTTGAAAATGACCAACGTTTATTCTTACATTGAAATAAATTTATTCTGCCGGTTGCTCCTTCTCTTCTGCTCTTTCATCATCTAAAGGATGATTTCTTTTATCAACCATCCCACTTAAATGCCACCACTCTCTGAGGATAAAAATCCAATAGAAGGCCTGACAGAAGTAAAAGCCCCAATACAAGTGAAGAAAGTCATTTTGGACAGTCAGTGAAAACAGGGTAAAGGTTAGAATAACACTGCAAGCTATAAAGATTAGCCATGATTGAAGGTGAGCCAGGAAGGGATACCCCATTCTCTTGAAGAGATATTTGATGAGAATAGCAAATAGGGGCAGTACTATAAGAAGAATGAGGGAAATCGTGAAATAGGAATGGATGAGACCCTCGAATTCTTTTGCATGGTAGAGAGATTTCTTCCCAAAAAAGATTGTGAACTGAGATGGTTCTTCATACCTTGCTTTTGATTTCATTAAAAAGGGTAAGGTCGATCCGATCAAAACATAGATAAAAAATAAACCAAGCTGCCGTATAAAACTCTGACCATAGCTTCTTTTTTCTTTTGCCATTCTTACCTCCAATCCTCTACTTTACCTTTTTTAATTTCAACAATCTTGCCTACTCGCTCACCATCGATTGCTAGGGAATAATAACCATCTGGTAGACTTGTCTGTTGTAAAACACTCTTCAATTCTTCTGGTAAATCTATGTCTAAGCTATCGAATTGGTCGATATGTTCAGGGAGTTCAATTTGTACGTAGATTGCGTCATTTGCCAGTGCATCCTTTAAAGGAAAACCATACCAGCCACCCAATTTCGTACGTTTTTCTTCTATTGATTGTGCTTCATACCTAGTGTACCAAGACTCAGATTTACCGAATAAAAGATTATCCGAAATGGACTCTTTCAAATGAATGCTTGTTCCTTTTAGATCACTAGCTTGATGGATCTTATTCAACAATTTGTTTTCCATCTGTTTTCGCTCAGGATGTAATTCTAAGGCTTTTTCAATAATGGGCAGAAAGGGTCTAGAATCCAGATCAATATAAGATGCTAAACCACTGATTAAACCTTTATCTTTTGGATTATCTAGTTGAGCAAAATAAGGCATGACCATCTGCTTAAATTGAACAGATTTCTTCAAAGGAATTGAAATATTTTTGCCATTTATTTTTTCAGTATACACATAATTCACATCTGGAGCATCATTTTCTCGTTCCCAAGAAAAGCCTTTAATCTGTACACTCCCATGATAATTTCGACTAGCGTAAAATCCTTTAAGATTCGATTCCAGATTTTTATAAAAACAAAAACCTAGAAGTGCGAAAAAGATTAAAAAAACTAAACAACTCTTTTTCTTATCACTCTTCATCTTTTTTAACCTTCCCCTCATCTATTACCTCTTGTAGCTCCTCCTCTGTATGAACATATTCTGTCTCGCCACTCTTGGTAATGTCAGAATCGACTACCCAGACTAAGTCACTTGCATCCGAATAGAGATTTCTTATTAATGATTCACGATCAGAGGAGGTCAAGTTTTCTTTCAAGACGACTAGGAAGCCATACTTCTTTAATAGCGTAAGGAGTTTACTATCCCTTGCCTTCTTTTTGCTTGAACTAGAAGTATCCATGCTGCTATAGCTAGAGGTTTTCTCTTTATTATAGTGGATCCATGGTAAACTGATATCTATTTTTTCTTTCTCTTTGTAGAAATCGGCTGTATAGTATGCTAAAGAAGCAAACCGATGGATTCCACTATAACCAAATTGGATGGTCTCTTTCGGACGTTTTTGACTGACCTCTTGTGTTCGTAGGTTGATAAAGAGATAATTTTCATCAGCTAGGTTCACTCCTACATAGTCATCTTTTCCATCGGAGTACATGATAGGGTCCATCGACCCATTGATGGTAGGATAGCCCTTCTCTTGAGCAAGTTTTAAGACATCAATAAGATGTCCCTCCCCTTCCTCTTTTCCGAGTTGGTAATAACGGATCTTAAAATATTCTTCTGGATCTTTTTTATTTTGATCTGTTTGACTGAGCTTAGAATCTTGTAGGGCTAAATAGTGGCGACCGATAGCGTAGCCATAACTGCTCCAATTTTCATCCACTTTCTCGAAGGATAGCGCTATGATCGGAAGCCCTGTATCCTCTTCATCCAGCATTAGATAATTCGTTAACCGTTGCCCTTTGCCTCTATATGTATAATTTCTATCCTTCACAACATAGCTCGCTTCTTTCAAGAAAAAGAAAGACCAGATGCCACCAATCATAAAAATGGTTACAGCTGCCAAGGTATACAGGTGCCACATCTTCCACGAAAAGTTTTCCAGCTTTTTCATCTCGTTCTCCTATTGTTTGATTACGAAAGTATATTATATCATGATTTCTCCTATTTTTCTTTTGCTATCCTAGTGTCGTTATGACATACAAAAAAGAGCCATATGGCTCTGGTTTGAAAATGAGGAAGGTTTATTCTTTCTCTGAGATAGCTTTATTTTTCTAAATGCTTCTCTTCAGTAGAGGGATTGCGTGTTTCAATCAATTGTTTTAAATGGCGCCAATCTATATAAATATGGACTAAAAAAAGAAACAAACAAGCATAAAACCCTGAATCCATTCCAAAATATTCTTTATCTACTGTTAAAGAAGCCATAGCATAAATCAAAATAAGGGCGCAAGATATATACATAAGGAAGGATTGTAAGCTAGCTAAAAACAAATAACCTTTTTTTACAAGAAAATAATGAATGAAATAGGAAACCACAGGTAACACTACTAATAAAATGAATGAATTTATAAAATAAGCATTCACAAGATCTTGAAACGATTTACTCACAAATATTGAATCCTGATTCAAAAATAGATAAACAGATGATTTATAAGAAGTCCCATATTTCAAGAATGGTAGCCCAACAAGAACTAGGATTAGAATAATATACCATCCAAGTTCCCAGATAAACCTAAGACTACTGCCTTGCTTCGTTTCTGACATATTTAACCCCTTTCCTTAACCTTTCCATCTTTAATAGAAGCACTACGGATGTTAAACTCATCTTCAGTCTCTATGACGTAGACAGCATTTGGTAAACTTGTCTTTTGTAGTAACGACTCTAACTCTTCTTTTAAACGAAAACTATCCTTATCTACTCCACTAGGTAACGTAATCTGAACATAGATGACATCATAGTTTAAAGCCTCCTTAACTGGAAAATCATACCAGCCTCCAAGAGTTGTCCGCCCTTTTTCTATAGATTCTTGTTCATAGTCAGTGAGCCATGACATTGATCTGTACGTTTTTAATAGATTCCAAATACTGAATTCTAATTTGATTGTAGAACCTTGCAACTTTGAATTTTCATTCATTTTTCTCTGTATGTCTTGTTCTATTTTTTTCCTTTCAGGATTTAACTCTAGTGCTTTTTTTAGAATTGGGACATAAGGGTTGTATTCCTCATTAAACATATTAGAAACTTTAGAAAAAAATTCAGATTGACCATATTTATCCAAGTGTGGATAATAAGGAATAATAAGTTGGTCAAACTTCAATTTTTTCTTTAAAGGAATAGAAATATCCTTCCCATCGACCTTTTCAGAATAACTATAGTTGACATCAATTCCTAATGTATCTTGACTTGTTAATGAGAATCCTGTAATCCTGATATCACCTGGGTAATGATCGCTCTCATACAGTCCTTTTATTCTAGATTCTAAATTTCTATAAAAACAAATACTGAGAAGAAGCAAAAATCCTGCAATCACGAGATATCCTTTTAGTTTGTCACTCTTCATCTTCATGTTCTTTCTCAACTTTCTCTTGCTGAATTACTTGATACAATTCTTCACTATTTTCGATATAGGCACTCTTCCCATCCTTAGTATAGTCCTCATCTACTGACCAGCCAAAATTTGTTGCGTCTGGGAAAAGTTCCTGTACTAATGATTGACTATTGGATAACGTTCTATCTTCTTCTAAAATAAGTAGAAATCCATAATTTTTCAATAGTGAAAGTAGCATACTATCCTCTTCTTTCTCTTCACTATTGTTAGTGATACTTTGCTCTTCATCTGTCTTATTGTACTGGACCCACGGCCAACTAACTTTTGTCCGATTCTCATCCTCCCAGAAGTTCCCAGTGTAAAATTCTGGATTTGATAATCCCTTATAGATTCCCTTGTAACCATATCGGATAGCTTCTTTCGGACGTTTCTTAGTTACTTTTTGTGTTCGAAGATTGATAAAGAGAGATTCTTTTCCTTGTAGAATGACTTCCACATAGTCGTCTTTTCCATCCGAGTACATGGTAGATTGCATTTCACCTTTAATAGTCTTATAGCCCATTTCCTCGGCAATTTTTAAGACATCAATGGTATGGCCCTCTCCCTTTTCTTCTCCAAGCAGATAATAACGGATTTTGAAGTATTCTTCCGGATCTTTTTCATTCAGTTTGGTTTTACCTAGTTTAGAATCTTGAAAGGCTAAATAGCGATGTCCAACTGCATACTGATAGCTTCTCCAAGTATAACCATCTTCCTTAAACGAAATAGCTAAAATAGGGAATCCGACATCCACTCCCTCTACCTTTTTAAAATTAGTTAATCGCTGCCCTTTTCCAACATAGGTATAATTTCTCTCATTTACAACATAGCCTGCTTCCTTTAAATAAAAGAAAGAGCAAATACCACCAATCATAAAAACGGTCACAGATACTAAGGCATATAGGTGCCATATCTTCCAAGAAAAATTCTCCAACTTTTTCATTTCAAACTTCCTTTTTTCGCTTATCAAGCTTCATTATATCATGATTTTTCCTATTTTTCTTTTGCTATCCGAGTGTAGTTTTGACATACAAAAAAGAGCCTGACGGCTCTGGTTTCATTTCTTCTACTGCTTCTTCTGGCATTCCGGACAAAGGCCATAAACTGTAGTTTGGCACTTGGTAATGACGTAGCCACTTTTTTCTCTTGCTTCTACTCTCACGTCTGGAACTTCGATGTCAATATCATCAATCTTCCCACAAGACTCGCAAATCAGATTCAAATGATCGTGTCCCATAAAGTCAAAGTAGGTCGTGGTATCATTGCGTACTTTTATTTCAGAGACAAAGCCTTCTTCAATGAGGACCTTAAGATTGTTATAAACGGTTGCTAGACTCATATTGGGAAAGGCAGGCTTCAAATCTTGATAGATGGCATCGGCACTCGGATGTTCCTGACTTTTGACAAGATAGGAAAGGACCGCCCGACGCGTCTCTGTAATCCGTACAGATTTTTCGCGCAAGTGTTGCAATACATCTTCCACTTTTTCTTGTTGAACGGAATCGAGCCTTAAACAAGCTAGCATGGTCTTTCCCCTTTCTGTCTCTTCTTAAAAACTATTATATCACGAATGCCCAAATTTGCCTAATTAGAATGTTTGTAAATAAGCAAAGAGGCTGGGACAAAAGTCCTAGCCTCTCAATTGTCTTTGGATTATCGAGCAAGACGCAGTGGTTGAGTGGGCTCTACTAAGCTGATTTCATCAGCTTTTACAGCCCTACTCAACTGTGCTGAGGTGGGACGACGAAATCGAATTCTAACGAATTACCGATTTCTGTCCCACTTTCATTTGTTTTCTATTCTTAACTTCCCCAATTAAGGATCCATCTCATAGTTCCTAATAAGAATTTGACAAAGAGGAACATAAAGAAGAGTTCCGCAATAAACCAGAGACCTTTCAATAGATAAATAATCGGCTTAATCATGAGCAGAACAAAGATTCCAACAATCCATCTCATGGTCCACCCTCCATTTCTCACTTTTTTCTATTATACTCCTATTTATAGGCTCTGTCTAGAAAGGACTCCAAAACAAAAAATCCCTTCTAGCAAGCTAGAAGGAACCTTTGTAATCACAATTATTTCACTGCGTCTTTAAGAGCTTTACCAGCTTTAAATGCTGGAACTTTAGAAGCAGCGATTTTGATTTCTTTACCAGTTTGTGGGTTGCGACCTTTACGAGCTGCACGTTCACGAACTTCGAAGTTACCGAAACCGATCAATTGAACTTTTTCACCTTTTGAAAGGTATTCTGAAACAGCTGCAAATACAGCGTCAACTGCTGCTGCTGAGTCTTTTTTAGTCAATTCTGTAGCTTCTGCCACTTTTGCGATCAAATCTTGTTTGTTAGCCATTTAACAAATCCTCCAAATTTTTTTAGGTTTTACCCTTAACATCTCTATCATATCTAAAAAATGCTTTTAGGTCAAGTACTAAACCTATTTTTATAAACTTTTATGTAGGAATAAATTCCTTTACTGACGGGCTTCTATGCAAATCGGACAAGAACTGCCCAAGCATCTTCACCAGTGTGGGTTTGAATGATCGAACCTGTTTCTAAAACAGAGATTGGAGTTGCAACAAAAGGCTGTAATTGCGCCTTCATTTCGTTAGCAAAGTCAGGTCCACCAGCATAGGAAATTCCTATCTCAGCGATTTCTTTACCGGATAATTCTTGCATCAACTCGTCCAACCATTTTTTAAAGGTTTTCTGTCCGCGTCCTTTGACAATCGGTTGCAGTTCATCGTTCTTCATTTCCATGACAACCCGAATATTCAAAAGGGAACTCAATAAACCAGTTACCCGTCCAATCCGGCCTCCTTTAACCAGGTTTTCCAGTGTAGAAACTCCAATGTAGAGTCTAGATTTTTGCTTGACCTCTTCAATGCGAGCTACAATTTCCTCTACGCTAGCACCTTCTTGAGCCAGTTTTGCTGCTTCTACCACTTGGAACTTCATGGCCTGGTCCGTAAAGCTACTATCGATCACCGTGACATCTGCATTGGCTAAGGTAGCTCCTTGACGTGCAGCTTCCACTGTACCAGATAAGGCATGGGACATATGGATTGCAATAATTTGCGCACCTTCTTTAGCTAATCCTTCGAATATTTCCGCAAACACACCTACTGGAGGTTGACTAGTCTTTGGAAGGTTTTTACTGGATTTCATCAACTGAAGGAATTCTCCTTCGGTTAATTCCGCATCTGAGTAGAGAACACCATCCACCATAACAGAGAGGGGAACGATGGTAATTCCGTATTTTTCAACAACTTCAGGCTCAATCGTTACGGATGAGTCTGTAACAATTTTTACTTGTGACATAACATTCCTACAATCTTTTCTTAGATATATCCACTCTATTATATCAAATTTTCTAGGCTTTTGTGGGACAAAGTCCTATTTACTTAATCATCGATAGCTGCAAATCCCTCATTGAGCAAAGCAACATCGGCCTTCATTCCACTTTCATCAAAGAGAATACCATGGAGGACGCCACCATAAACAGCTCCACCATCCATACCAATCTTCCCATCTTCGGTCACCCAGAGTTTTTTGGTTCCAATCTTTTGATCCAAGAGATAGTGGACGGGAGTATGACCGAAAACAATGGTCTTTCCTGTCTGATTGGTCGCTTCATGGAAGGGTTGGCGGATCCAGACTTTCTGATAATCCGTCGTTTCGTGCCAATCAGGCAAGGTTAAGTCAAGGCCAGCATGCACAAAAATATAGTGTTCTGTTTCATAGACAAAAGGAAGCGAACGGATGAAAGCAACTAGGTCCCCACAAGTCTCTTGGACGCGCCGAGCATCCTCCACTCCATCTACTGGTGCTGTGAGGGGGCGACCAAGCAAAGAGTTAATCGTGGTATCACCACCATTTCGTCGGTAATGGTCGTAGCGTTCGGTCGGGTTATCAATCCAGGCTAAAAACATGTATTCGTGGTTCCCAGAAAGACAGATTGCCCCTTGCTGTTCGACAAAATCTTTGACCAGTTCGATCACTCTACGACTATCTTCTCCACGGTCTATCAGATCTCCGAGAAAAACCAACTGGGACTGACCATCCCAATGAGTCATCAGTTCCTCCAGCATACCTGCTTTTCCATGAATGTCTCCCACTACGAAATAGCTTCCCATATCCCTTCCTTTCTTTTTAGGACGGCCGTTTTAGCAATTGTTCTGCCTGCATGCGGGCTGCTTCTGTCACATCTTCACCAGCTAGCATCTTGGCTACTTCTTCGACCCGCTCTTCATGACTGAGCAAACGAACGGTCGAAACCGTTGAAAATTCATCACTTACTTTTTCGATAAAGAACTGGTAATCGGCTACTGCAATCACCTGAGGCAAATGAGAGATGGCTAGCACCTGTCCATAACGCCCAATCTTATAAATCTTCGAAGCAATGGCTTGAGCGACCCGACCAGATACCCCTGTATCCACCTCGTCAAAGACGATACTGGTCTTGCCTTCTTTGCGGGAAAAGGCTGACTTGATGGCCAACATGAGACGGGACAATTCCCCACCTGATGCTACTTTTACCAAAGGCTTAAAGTCCTCCCCAGGGTTGGTCGAAATATAAAACTCAACCGTTTCGTTCCCTTCACGGTTAAATTTAGATGGAGTAAAACGCACTTGGAAACGGGCTTTTTCCATATAGAGATCCGCTAGTTCCTGCTGGATCTCTGCTTCCAGCTGCTGGGCCAAGTCATGGCGTCCTTGACTCAATTCTTTAGCCAAGCCAACCAGCTGACCTTCCATGGATTTGAGTTCTTTCTCTAAGTCTTCAGAGGAGGTTCCCCCTCCTGTTAATAGGCTATATTCCTTGCTGATTTGCTCCAGATAATCAAGAACATCCTTTACTTGACCGCCGTACTTACGCGTGATCGAGTGGATTAGGTCTAATCGAGCTTCTACCTGCATCAAGCGATTGCCATCAAAGTCCAAGCCATCTACCAGATCCTCCAAGCGTTTGGTCAGATCTTCCAGAGTATAGTAGGTCTCAGCCAGTTGGTCAGACAAGGTCTTGTATTCTGGATCATACTCTTCGATACCTTGCAGATCATTCATGGCCGATCGAACATTGCTAAGACTGGAGAAGTCTTCTGCATCCAGCATAGCGTAGGCATTGCTTAGGGTATCCGCAATCATCTTATGATTGAGTAGGCGTTGCCGTTCTTGCTCTAACTGGACATCTTCATCCAGGGACAAGGCGGCCGCCTCGATTTCCGAAATTTGGTATTCCAGCATTTCGATGCGAGCTTGGTTTTCCTGGTTATTTTTTTGGATTTGCAAGACCTGCTTGCGCAAGGACTTGTAATTCTCAAAGGTCTCTCTATAGGCCTTCTTCGTCGCAAAAAAAGCATCATCCCCAAAGCTATCCAGCATAGCGATATGTAATGGAGCACGCATCAGTTCTTCCTGATCGTGCTGGCCATGAATATCTACCAAATGCTGGCCAACCGCCTTGAGAACGGAGAGGTTAACCATCTGCCCATTGATACGACTGACACTCCGACCATTCTGAAAAATTTCTCTGCGAATAATCAACTCCTCTGCCCATTCTAAGCCCTGCTCCTCAAAGAGCTGCTGAAGGGCACGGTTTTCATCAATCGCAAAGAGGCCTTCAATCTCAGCCTTAGGAGCACCGTGGCGGATGACATCAGTCGTCGCCCGGCTCCCCAGCATCATATTCATAGCATCGATAATAATGGATTTTCCTGCTCCAGTTTCACCGGTTAAAACCGTCATCCCCGTCTCAAAATTCAGAGCGATTTCTTCAATGATGGCAAAGTTTTTTATTGAAATTTCTAATAGCATCTCTCTCCTACCATTCCATCAATCGTTGTTCGATAAACTGTGCCTTTTCTTCCGAGCGGGCCACAATGAAAATACTATTATCGTCTGAAATCATACTAAAGATGATGGCATCAAAATCTTCCTGCAGATGCCGCTTGACTAAATAGGCTGTCCCTGGGACAAGTTTGAGGGTCAAAAAACTCCCCATGCGTTCAAACGATTGAAGATTATTTTCTGCTAATTTTCCACTATGTTGGACGCGTGGCAATTCATAGACATAGGCTGAACCTTTTAATGGTGTTTTAATAATCCCTAGCTCTTTAATATCACGGGAAACAGTCGCTTGTGTCGCAGAAATCCCTGCTTCTTTCAAATGCTCAACAATGGCATCCTGAGTACCGACCTTATTTTCACGAATAAAGCGGCGTATTTTTTCTAATCGGTTTTGTTTACTATTCATGTTTAAAATCAGTATGGGCTTTGTCGACGACAGCTGCAAACTCCTGCTGATCGAGACAATTTTGCCCGGTATTTTTTTCTAAATAAAGTAAAAATTCAATGTTTCCATGGCCCCCTTGAATCGGTGAATAATCCACTCCTAAGACAGAGAAGCCATGTTCTAACGCAAAGCCTTGAACCTGTTCCAAGACGGACAGATGGACCTTAGAATCCTTGATAATCCCATTTTTCCCAATCTGCTCCCGACCAGCTTCAAACTGGGGCTTGACAAGAGCGACCACCTGGCCTCCTTCTTGTAAAATCCCATGAAGGGCAGGCAAGATGAGATTGAGGGAAATAAAACTAACATCAATGCTAGCAAAACTTGGTCTATGCTCAAAATCCTCAGACGTCGCATAGCGGAAGTTGAACTGCTCCATCGAGATGACACGAGGATCCTGCCGGAGTTTCCAAGCCAACTGATTGGTCCCTACATCCACTGCATAGACCAAGGCGGCTCCATTTTGGAGCATGACATCCGTAAAGCCCCCTGTTGAGGCACCAATATCTAGCGTGACCTTGTCCTGCAAGTTAATCTCAAAAAGGTCCAAGGCCTTTTCTAACTTGAGACCACCGCGACTGACATATTTGAGTTTTTCACCCTTGAGTTTTAGTTCAGTCGCTTCATCAATTTTTTCACCTGGTTTATCGAAGCGCTCGCCATTATGGACCGCAATGACCAAACCGGCCATCACACCGCGTTTGGCCTGCTCCCGGGTTTCAAATAGTCCCTGCTTGTAGGCCAGTACGTCAACTCTTTCCTTGACCATGAATTCTCAATCTTTCTATTATGTTCTTGATTCCAGTCCCTTCGAAGGAAACTTGATTAGAAATGCGATCGAGCAAGTCCTCACAGGCATCCAACTCCCGATCCAAATAAGCCTGCGCTCCATCTAGACCAAGTAGTGCTGGATAGGTTGATTTTTCAGCCTGTAGGTCCTTCTGAGGGGTTTTTCCTAAAGAGGCAAAATCAGCTGTCACATCCAAAATATCATCCCGAATCTGGAAGGCCAAGCCTAAATGGAGGCCAATTTCCTCTAAGAGAGTCGCAACAGCTGGCTCAAGCTCTAAGAGGATCCCCGCAGCTTGGAAAGGATATGCTAGCAGTCGTCCCGTCTTATTGGCATGGATGACTTGCAACTGGTCCAAGGTCAGGCTCGCTCCTTCCCCTTCCATATCCAAGACTTGGCCTGCTACCATCCCAGCTGTCCCTGAAGCATCCGATAATAAGGCAATCAGTTGCACCCGGATAGAAGCTGGAAGATCCGCTTCTACCACACAGCCAAAGGCATCCAAGAAGAGCGAGTCTCCTGCTAAGATGGCTAAGTCTTCACCAAATTTTTTGTGATTGGTCAATTGACCACGACGATAATCATCATTATCCATCGCTGGTAGATCATCATGGATCAAGCTTCCTGTATGGATCATTTCAAGAGCGGCTGCCACCTGAAAATGAGCCTCAAGGATTGGAGCATGAAAGGCCTCCAGCAACTCCAATAAGAGCAAAGGCCGAATCCGTTTGCCCCCTGCATGGACTGAATAAAGGATGGATTCTACCAAGCGGGGAGCGATTTGTTTGGTCTCGTAGAAACCTTCAATCGCTTTTTCAACCCCTTGCAGTTTTTCTTCTAAAATCATACCAGTTCCGTTTCTGATCCATCTGCTTGCATAACCTTGACCAAGGTCTTTTCAGCCTGATCAAGCGTCTCTTGCAAGTCTTTTGATAGCTTCATTCCTTTCTGAAACTCTGAGATGGCCTCTTCGAGGGGCACTTGCCCACTTTCCAATCTTTGGACAATAGCTTCCAAATCAGCTAAATTTTCTTCAAATTTCTTTTCTTTCGACATGCTTTACCTCTACTTCTACTTGCCCATCCCGCATGACTAGCGTCAAGGCATCCTTTTCTTTGATTGTATCTACACTATCCAGAACATGATCTCCAGCCTGCACCAAGGCGTAGCCTCTAGCCACGATACGACTGGTATCCAACATCAAGAGTGCTTCTGATAGGCGCTTGACATCTGCTGCTTTTGTCTGGTAGAGCTCCTTGATTCTCAAGGTCATCAATCGTTCCATTTGGAGAATCTGGTCTCGATAGCGCTCAAGTTGATGCTGGGGTGCTTGAGAAGCCAATCGATGGCGGAGTTCTTGTAACTGGCGGCTATTTCTGGTAACTGACTCTGACACAGCCTGTTTCAGTCGGAACTGAATCTGATCTATTTTTTGCAGATAAGAATCATACAGCCGCTCTGGTTGACGGAAGATGACCGATTGGCTTAGTTTTTGCAGTCGCTCCCGATTATATACTAGGCGATTGCGCATAGCGGTTGCCATCCGCCCTTCCTGCTTCTGCAAATGATTGAGTAGGTCCAACTTGGTCACAGGCGTCGCTAGCTCAGCCGCAGCTGTAGGAGTGGCTGCCCGCCGATCTGCTACAAAGTCTGCCAGAGTGGTGTCTGTCTCATGTCCCACACTAGAAATAATGGGAATTCTAGACTCAAAAATAGCCCGCACAACTGGCTCTTCATTAAAGGCCCATAGGTCCTCGATGGACCCACCACCACGACCGATGATCAAGACATCTAGGTCCATCCGAGCATTGGCTTTCTGGATATTGGCGACAATTTCTTGAGCCGCCCCCTCTCCTTGTACCTTGGTTGGAAAAAGGAGAATCTCCACGCCAGGAAAACGCCGAGTGACAGTCGTAATAATATCGCGAATAACAGCTCCACTCTGACTGGTAATGACCCCAATTCTATTGGAGAACTGGGGAATGGCCTGTTTGAACTTTTCTTGAAAGAGACCTTCTTCCTGGAGTTTCTTTTTCAACTGCTCGAACTGAATGGCTAAAGCGCCCACACCATCTGGCTCCGCCTTTTCGATGACAATGGAATAACTGCCACTTGGCTCATAAAGTTGGATCCGACCAATAACATTGATCTTCATGCCTTCTTCTAGCTCAAACCCAAAACTCTTATAGATTCCAGCCCAGACAGTCGCCTGAATCACAGCCTTTTCATCCTTTAGAGAGAAGTACTGGTGATTGGGACGCTTCCGAAAATTCGAAACCTGACCCGTCAAATAGACCCGCTCCAGATAGGGGTCCTTATCAAATTTCAACTTGAGGTATTTGGTCAGACTGGATACCGATAAATACTCTGACATGGTTCCCCTTTCACACGGAAAATTCTAGTATAAATTATACCAAAAATAAGCGGAAAAATCTGATTCTACCTACGGAAAAAAGCCCCAGATTTCATCATCTGAGACATCCTTTTTTATTGGATTTTTGAAAGGCAGATTTCCCTCATCCATTTGGGAATTTCTTTACTAATCGCTGTCGGCAAAACCACGTAGGCTTTCTTGCTCAAGTCATCTGCAATGGCCGAATGAAGGTAGGTCGCGACTACCACGCGCTCATACAGCCCAACCTGTGGAAATTGACCTGCAAAACCTGCGATCATCCCTGCCAAGGTATCGCCCATTCCTCCAGTTGCCTGGTAAGGACCACCAACTGTTAGTTGGTAATAATCTGCTTGCCCTTGTTGCCAAATCCTAGTCTGGGGTCCCTTTTGGACCAGAATACTTGCTGGAGGAAGTTGGGATAGAGCCAGCCTTGTTGCTTCTTCCCCTTGGTCTCCAATCGCTATACCTGACATCGCCTCCCATTCTTTTTGATGAGGAGTAAAGACCAGATGCGCTTGAGGAAGAGGCAAAGCTAAGCGCGTGTAGAGGCTAATAGCTCCGCCATCTAGAATGAGCACTTGGTGAGGCTGAACCCTGTCAAAAACTAGCTGTACAAGATGTGTCCCTAGATCATTGTCCTTAAGACCCGGCCCTAACAAAACAACGCCTGCTTTTGCGATTTGCTCAGTCAATAACTCTTGGTCAGTCACAGCAAATGCCATAGCTTCAGGTAGCTGACTATGGAGAGCAGGGATATTCTCCTGGTCTGTTGCTACCGTGACGAGACCCGCTCCACTATGAACCGCTGCGAGGGCTGCCATCATAATAGCTCCCCCGTAAGGGTAGGTTCCTCCAATCAAGAGCAGACGCCCATAGTCTCCCTTATAGGAGTCTGACGGACGGCTAACAATAACTTGTTGCAGCAATGTTTGGTCAACTCTTAGCATAAGCTTTCCTTCTTTCTCTCTTTATTTTATCACGTTTAGACTAAAAAAAGGCAGGAAAGCAAGTTCCAACCTTCAAAATTTTTCTAATCATTCTACAGCTACAAACACTGTCCCGACTTCATCCAAGCTGGTTTATTTTTTCAAGGCCCGAACAGCTGCCTCATAGGTCTGAGACATGAGCATGGTAATTGTCATAGGACCAACACCACCTGGCACTGGAGTGATGTGACTAGCTAGAGGAGCTACTTGTTCATAGTCCACGTCTCCACAGAGCTTCCCATTTTCATCACGGTTCATCCCGACATCGATAACAACTGCTCCCTCTTTAACAAAGTCAGCTGTAACAAATTTGGCACGACCGATTGCCACCACTAAGATATCGGCTTTTCTAGCAATTTTTGCCAAATGATGAGTCCGCGAATGGGTCAAGGTCACCGTTGCATTTTTTGCTAAGAGAAGCTGGGCCATCGGTTTCCCCACGATGTTTGAACGGCCAATGACGACTGCATTTTTCCCTTCGACATCAATATCGTATTCCCGGAACATTTCCATAATCCCTGCTGGTGTAGAGGGAACCATGACTGGATTTCCTGCCCAAAGATGCCCCATATTGAGAGGGTGGAAGCCATCGACATCTTTGTTGGGATCAATGGCTAGCAAGACTGCCTCATCGTCGATATGGGCTGGTAGAGGCAACTGGACTAAAATTCCATGCCAGAGTGGATCCTGATTGTAGCGGTCAATGAGGGCCAACAAGTCCTCTTGGGAAATGCTTTCTGGCACTCGAATGACTTCACTTCGAAATCCTGCTTCCAAAGCTGACCGTTCTTTATTGCGGACATAGACCTGGCTAGCTGGGTTTTCTCCCACCAAAATCACTACTAAACCTGGGACCTGACCAGTCTCAGCCTTTAAGCGAGCGGTTTTTTCTGCTAATTCCCCTTGCAATTTTACTGCCAAGGCCTTCCCATCAATTACATGTGTCATCTCAATCTCTTTTCTATTCAATATCTTCTCTATTATATCAGATTTGTGAACCTGCTCCTAACACTTCTTGATTAGACAAGGTTATAAGAAGAAACTATAGCTATTTTCTTCCAACAAAAAAGAGACTAGATGGTCTAGACTCTTGATTGATACTTCTTAGTACAACAATTCGTAGATTTCCATTGCGATTAAGTCAATGCTATCGAATGTATAGGTCTCACGCGCTTCTACATCACGAAGAGTAAATACTGATCCATTTTCTTCATCATAGTTGTAAGCTACTTCAGCAACTACAACTCCTTCACGTTCAAAATTACGTTTTAAGTTTCCACCGTCTTTCGTCATCGCTTCCAAACGGCTGATAATTCGTACCAAATGTGATTCCATTTTGATTCTCCTATTTACTTTCTACTCTCCTATTTTATCATAAAAGAAGGAGGAAATTCCAATAAAAATCAACTTTTCCACTTTTTTCCTCTTTATTCCATGCCTAAAACCGAACTCCATACTAAATTCTTGCAAACTTTTAGAATACTGTTATAATGAAACTATAAAAGTTTGACTATTTCTGACCAATAGTTTCTACACTTTTTACCCTAGAGAAAGAGGTAAGAGAATGCTTTGTCAAAACTGTAAAATCAACGATTCAACCATTCATCTTTATACAAATGTGAATGGTCACCAACAACAAGTAGACCTTTGCCAGAACTGCTATCAAATTATGAAAACCGATCCTAACAATAGTCTCCTGGCAGGATTAAACCAACAAAATCGCGGAGGGCGGGATCCTTTTGAAGATTTCTTCAATCAACTGGGCAACTTCCAAGCCCCCCAAGAACCTCAAACGCCACCAACTCAATCTGGAGGGGGCTATGGTGGCGGAAATGGCTACGGTCCAAATGGGAACGGTCGTTCCTCAAGACCGAATAGAGCCCAAGCCAAACAACAACCAAAAGGCCTCTTAGAAGAGTTCGGAATCAATGTCACAGAAATTGCTCGTCGCGGCGATATCGATCCGGTCATTGGTCGTGATGAAGAGATTCTCCGTGTCATCGAAATTCTCAACCGTCGTACCAAAAACAACCCTGTCTTGATCGGTGAACCGGGTGTCGGGAAAACTGCTGTCGTAGAAGGGCTAGCTCAAAAGATTGTCGATGGGGATGTCCCTCATAAATTGCAAGGCAAGCAAGTTATTCGCTTAGACGTTGTTAGTCTTGTTCAAGGAACTGGGATCCGAGGCCAATTTGAAGAGCGCATGCAACAATTAATGGAGGAAATCCGTCGCCGTGAAGATGTGATTTTATTCATCGACGAAATTCATGAAATCGTCGGTGCTGGATCTGCTGGAGACGGCAACATGGATGCTGGAAATATCCTCAAACCAGCCCTCGCTCGTGGCGAATTGCAATTAGTCGGTGCGACAACACTTAATGAATACCGGATTATCGAGAAAGATGCGGCACTTGAACGCCGGATGCAACCCGTTAAGGTCGATGAGCCAACAGTTGAAGAAACTATCACCATCCTCAAAGGGATTCAAAAGAAATATGAGGACTACCACCACGTCCACTACACAGATGGTGCCATCGAAGCTGCAGCACTCCTCTCCAATCGCTATATCCAAGACCGCTTCTTGCCCGACAAGGCCATTGACCTCTTGGATGAAGCTGGCTCTAAGATGAATTTAACCCTCAATTTCGTCGATCCAAAGGTCATTGACCAACGCTTAATTGAAGCTGAAAATCTCAAAGCACAGGCGACGCGTGATGAAGATTTCGAAAAAGCTGCCTACTTCCGTGACCAAATCGCTAAGTACAAAGAAATGCAAGGGCAACAGGTCACTGACCAAGATACGCCAGTCATTAGCGAAAAGACCATCGAACACATCGTCGAACAAAAGACCAATATTCCAGTTGGAGATTTGAAAGAAAAAGAACAATCCCAATTGATCAACTTGGCAGCTGATTTGAAGGCTCATGTCATCGGCCAAGATGAGGCTGTTGAAAAAATTGCTAAGGCTATCCGTCGTAATCGGGTAGGACTTGGAACGCCCAACCGTCCAATCGGTAGCTTCCTCTTTGTTGGACCGACTGGCGTCGGAAAAACCGAGTTGTCCAAACAATTGGCTATCGAACTCTTCGGTTCTGCTGACAGTATGATTCGCTTTGATATGAGCGAATACATGGAGAAACATGCCGTTGCTAAACTGGTCGGCGCCCCTCCAGGATATGTTGGTTACGAAGAAGCTGGCCAGCTGACTGAAAAGGTGCGTCGCAACCCTTACTCTCTCATTCTCTTGGATGAGGTAGAAAAGGCCCATCCTGATGTCATGCATATGTTCCTCCAAGTCTTGGATGATGGGCGCTTGACAGATGGTCAAGGACGAACAGTAAGCTTCAAAGATACCATCATCATCATGACTTCCAATGCGGGAACTGGAAAAGCGGAGGCTAACGTTGGTTTTGGGGCGACTCGTGAAGGACGTACCAATTCTATCCTAGGTGAACTTGGAAACTTCTTTAGTCCAGAATTCATGAACCGGTTTGATGGTATTATTGAATTTAAATCCTTGTCTAAAGAAAACCTCCTTCAAATCGTTACTCTTATGCTCGATGATGTCAATCAACGCCTAGCCCACAATGACATCCACCTCGATGTTACCGATAAAGTCAAGGAAAAATTGGTTGATTTGGGCTACGATCCAAAAATGGGAGCTCGTCCACTTCGTCGCACCATTCAGGACTATATCGAGGATGCCATTACAGATTACTACTTAGAAAATCCTAGTGAAAAAGATCTGAAGGCTGTCATGACCAGCAATGGAAAGATTTGCATTAAAGGAAAGAACAAACCTACTAACGAGGCAGAAAAAGGAACTGAATAATCGCATTTAAAGTGGCTGGGACAAAAGTCCTAGCCACTCAATTGTCTCTGGATTGTCGAGCAAGACGCAGTGGTTGAGTGGGCTCTACTAGGCTGCTTTCATCAGCTTTTACAGCCCTACTCAACTGTGCGGAGGTGGGACGACGAAATCGAATTCTATCGAATGACCGATTTCTGTCCCACTCTCTTATTTTTATCTCCTACTGCTTTTTATGTCCATCTATGTTATAATGATAAAAAAATAAGAAGCGAGCTTTAATATGACTGTTGCAACTTTTGGAACAAAAGAAGAAAATGTTGACTATGTCAATCGTTATGGAGTCTATGCGGTGATTCCAAATCCAGCCAAGGATAAAATCATCCTAGTCCAAGCACCTAATGGAGCTTGGTTCCTACCAGGTGGTGAAATCGAGGCAGGAGAAGATCATTTCTTGGCACTTGAGCGAGAACTGATTGAAGAATTGGGCTTCACTGCGACGATCGGCGAGTATTATGGCCAAGCAGATGAGTACTTTTACTCCAGTCACCGCGGCACCCACTACTATAACCCTGCTTATATCTATGAAGTAACTGACTTTGTAGAAGCTCAAAAACCTCTAGAGGATTTCAATAACATTGCTTGGTTCCCAATCGATGAAGCCATTGACAGGTTAAAAAGAGGAAGTCATAAGTGGGGAATCAAAATGTGGAAATCTGCCCAAAAATTGTAAGCGACTTCTTTCACAAAATAAAAAAAAGTGCTATAATAAATGGAGAAAGAGCTTAGGAGGATCTCACATGAAGCTTATGAATACAACAAATAGTCATGCTACTCTGGTCAAAAGTCAATTAGAAAGTACCGATGCTACCCTTGTTGAGGTCTATTCAGCTGGTAACACCGACGTTATCTTTACCAAAGCTCCTACTCATTACGAATTGCTGATTAGTAACAAACACCGTGCCATTCGTGAAACAGAAGTTGAAAAAATTCGTGAGTTCTTTTTAAAACGCAAGATTGATCTTCAAATCATTGACCAATCTGCTATTAAGACCCTCTACTCTGATAAACTAATTGAAATTTCTTTCCCAATTGCTAAGTAAGGTGCTTCTACCTTACTTTTTTCTTTGCTGTTTTTTTCAAAAATAATCCGTTCATCTCATTATCGAGATGAACGGATTATTTATTTCTGATAGATCATTTTTACGTGAGGGGTAGAAGCCAAGATAAAGGGCTCGCTCACCGTATGAAAACCTAGCTTTTCATACAAGCCAACCACCTGTTCTTGGGCCTCAATTTCAATGGTCTGCCCAGGAAATCTCTGTTCACACAGGTCCAAAATCTGCCCTACCATGTCTTTTCCCAGTCCTTGGCCACGACTGTCTTTGGCTACAGCGACTCGACCAAAATGAATCGTAGCCCCTGTCTCAAAGATACGTGCATAGGCATCTACGCGTCCTTCCTCATCTTGATGAAAAAGGTGAATAGCTCTAAGATCAATAGCGTCAAGATCATTGTAGATTCTTGTCTGTTCCACGACAAAGGTCTCCAAACGCAATTGAACGATCTCGTAAAACTCTTTCAGTTCTAGTTCTTTAAATTCTTTTTGGTACCACATCAGTTCCTCTTTATTGAAAAGTCGCAAGGAGACTTTCTCCCTGCGATTTTTCACATCTTATTATTTAGATTCAAATCCTTCTGCGACTGCGTCCGCAAAGTTCTCTTCGACGATGCTTGCACAGTGATCACAGATAGTTGCATGGTAGCTACGTTCTGCTGTACTTGGATCGATACGGCGGCAACGGTCACAAACCTCACCAGCTGCACGTTCAACAGTGAAGGCAACATCTTCGAAGGCCACTGCACCTTCTGGAGCTGGACCTTCTGCAATGGTCAATTCTGATACAATCAAGAGTTGAGCAACATTACTATCTACTGCCCCAAGAAGAGTCTTCACTACTTCGTTAGGATAAACTGTCAAATGAGCTTCAAGAGATTTACCGATCACTTTTTCATTACGTGCTTCTTCCAAAGCCTTTTGAGCTTGTCCACGGAAGTCCATAAAGGCTGACCAGGCATCCAAGATTTCCTCTTGATTCGCAAATGTTTGTGCTTCTGGCAATTCTGACAATTGAACAAAGTCTTCTGCTTCAAACTCAAGGTAGGACCAGATTTCTTCAGCAGTGTGAGGAAGAATTGGTGTCAAGAGTTTGGTGATTTTCACAAGGATGTCATAGAAGACAGTTTGCATTTGACGACGTTCGAGAGATTTGGCACCTTCGATGTAGACAACATCTTTGGCGAAATCAAGGTAGAAGGCTGACAGATCAACATTGATAAAGTTAACCAAAGCCTTATAAATCATCAAGAATTCGAAGTTTGCATAAGCATCACGAATGGTCTTAACAAGTTGGTTAAAGCGGATGGTCATGTACTTATCAACAGAACGAAGTTCTTCGTAAGCGACTGCATCCTCAGCTGGGTTAAAGTCAGATGTGTTGGCAATCAAGAAACGAAGGGTGTTACGGATCTTACGGTAAGTTTCAGAAACTTGACTCAAGATATCCATAGAGATACGTACGTCGTTGCTTGAGTCTACACTGGTTACCCAGAGACGTAAGATTTCTGCACCAAATTGTTTTTCGACATCACTTGGAGCAATGGTGTTTCCAAGTGATTTAGACATCTTCTCACCTTTACCGTCCAAAGCAAAACCTTGCGACAAGATTTGTTTGTATGGTGCAACACCATGATTAGCCACAGATGTGATGAGAGATGAGTTGAACCAACCACGGTATTGGTCTGAACCTTCTAGGTAGAGGTCTGCTGGATATTTAAGTTCGGGGCGATTAACCACGACACCATTCCATGATGAACCAGAGTCGAACCATACATCCATGATGTCTGTTTCTTTCTTGAACTCACCATTTGGTGAACCTGGATGGGTAAATCCTTCTGGCAAGAGGTCTTTGGCATCACGTTCCCACCAGATGATGGAACCATGTTCTTCAAAGAGTTGAGCTACATGCTCGATGGTTTCAGCTGTCATGATTGGTGTTCCGTCTTCTGCATAGAAGATTGGAAGTGGCACACCCCAAGCACGTTGACGAGAGATAACCCAGTCGCCACGGTCACGAATCATATTGTACAGACGGACTTTACCCCATTCTGAATGAAACTTGACTTTTTCAATTTCGTCCAAGATTTCTTGGCGGAATTTTGAGACAGAGGCAAACCATTGTGGCACGGCACGCCAGATGATTGGTTTTTTCGTACGCCAGTCAAATGGGTAAGAGTGAGAGATTTCTTCTTGAGCAAGAAGTAAATCACCAAGTTTTTCAATAACCGTTGGCACAACCTTGTCGTAGAATTGACCTTCAAACTCAGCACCAGCATTGGCCATCATGATCCCGCGTTCGTTAACAGTCACAGCAACTTCAAGACCATTGGCAACACCGACATTGTAGTCATCCTCACCAAAACCAGGGGCTGTATGGACGATACCAGTACCGGAATCTGTTGTAACGTGGTCACCAAGGATAACGAGTTCATCTACTGCTGTATCCCATGGATGCTCTGTCACAATTTGGTTCAATTCTGAACCACGGTAAGTAGCTAAAACTTGAACGTCAGACCAACCGAATTTCTCAGACAAACTGTTCAATAATTCTGAAGCAACCACAAACTTACGAGATTCGCCAGCTGGTTGCACCAAGACGTAATCAATATCCGCACCAACAGTCAAACCACGAGAAGCCGTGATGGTGAATGGAGTTGTTGTCCAAACGACGATGTAAGTATCTGTATCAAGGACACCTTTTCCGTCCTTAACCTTATTGGCATAGTAAAGGGATGTAGAAACCAAGTCATGGTATTCAATTTCCGCTTCAGCAAGCGCTGATTCAGATGACCAAGACCAGTAAACAGGCTTCGCTCCACGGTAGATATAGCCTTTATTAGCCATTTCACCAAAGACACGGATTTGCGCCGCTTCATAGTCAGGCGTCAAGGTTACATATGGATTTTCCCAGTCACCTGAAACACCCAAGCGCTTAAAATCTTCGCGTTGTTTATCTACTTGAGAAAGGGCATAGTCACGGCAAAGTTTCAAGTACTCAACCAAGTCCATTTCTTTGCGTTTAACACCTTGTTTTGCCAAGACTTGCTCGATTGGCAAACCATGAGTATCCCAACCTGGGATATAAGGTGCATAAAAGCCTGACATAGACTTAGAACGAACAATGATATCTTTTGAGATCTTGTTCATAGCATGTCCTACGTGGATGTTCCCATTAGCATACGGAGGGCCATCATGCAAGGTGAAATGTGGTTTTCCTTGGTTCAATTCTTGACGACGTTGGTAAAGTTTTGCTTCTTCCCATTCTTTTTGCCAAACTGGCTCTTTTGTAGGTAGACCAGCCCGCATCGGGAACTCTGTCTTACCTAAATTCAGTGTTTCTTTGAGTTTCATGGTGTCTCCTCTAAAAAAATAATCATACAAAATAAAAGACCACGACCTCGCCAAAAAGGACGACAAATCGTGGTACCACCTTCATTCAAGAAAGAGAGTACTCTCTTTCTCCTCTTTTGTCGCTAACGCTGACCAGCGTTAGTGGTTACTTATTTCACCACTAAGATTTGTAAAAGGATCAATCTTATCAAAGGAAGTACAGGTCTTCCACCATCACCTGCTCGCTAAAACTATTTGATAAGATCACTGTTTTTACAGATTATAAAATTGAAACAGATTCCCGTTGTTCTTCCCCTTCAGGAGCATCAATACCAGCAACTTCTGGCGCATCGATATCCGCAACTTGAGGAGTATCTAAAACAATTTCATCAATAGAATCTTGATCTACCTGATTTTTTTCTACTTCTTCCAAAGCTTCTTGAACTTTTTCATTCAATCCTTCAAAAGCTTGAGTCGCAGACAATTCACGATTTACAGCTTCAATATGTTTTTGCAATTCTTCAATTTCAGCGCGTGAGAATTGACGAGTCAAATCAATTGATTCATCATCGTAGTTATGATGAACCGTTTCTTCCAAAGCTTTTTCGACTACTTCACGGAAAGCTTCATCACTGGTTTGAATATACATAGCAGTTGGGCGAAGAATTTCATCCCATTCTGGTGTATCAATGATGCTCAATTGGCTTTCGATAGTTGATTTCAAACGTTGGTGGAAGACACGCGTCTTATTCTTCAATTCTTCCGTTTCTACAGCAACTTTCTTAGCATTGTCTGTAGCATGACGGAGAATTTCATTTGCTTTCGCTTTTGCTTCTTCAACTAAATGATGAGCATCTTGCTCCGCTTGACGAACGATTGTTTCTGAGCGTTCATTTGCTGCATGCTTCACACGTTCTGCTGTATCTTGAGCGATTAATACTGATTGACTCAAAGAGTCTTTCATTTCGTCAAAGTAGTTCAAGCGTTCTTCCAACGCACTAATTTTTGTTTCTAATTCATGATTTTCACGAACTAATTTTTCATAGTCTCGGTAGACCATGTCTTGAAACTCTTCAACTTCTTTAGCATCGTAGCCTCTAAATTTTACATAAAAGCGTTTATCTTTGATTTCTAAAGCTGTAAGTGCCATAGTTCCTCCTTATTTTCTACTGGAAAATACTTCAACCGTTAATTTGTATTTTCCACTTTTTGATAGGCCATTTTCTGATAGTATTTTAAATCGGCCATACTTTCGAACACTAATTAAATCTGCTACTTGGATCATCCGACTAGGATTGTCAATTGTGGCATAGTTTACCTTTACCTGCCCAGACTGAACTAATTGAACAGCTACAGACCGAGGAAGCTTAAAGGTAGAAGCTACTAGTTTATCAAGTCGTACACTAGTAACCAATAGGTCTTTGAACTTGGATGGTTCTTCTACAGAGATTCGTTCTCGACAATCAATCTCACGAATCTTCACAGATGCTTTTGCGATCTTCTTAAGATTCTCTTTGAAATAGGAGGAGAAACGTTCATCCACATAAATATGAATTTTCCCTTGTCCAACTAGAATATCTCCAAAAGACTTTCTTTCTATGCCTAATTGATGGAGAAGCGAACCCAAAACTTGAGAGTGACTTAACCGATAAAACTTATCCGGATAGAGAACTTCTAACAGGCTCATTTCAAAATCAGATGCCTCTAACTGATAGTAGCTAGGAGCCAGAATCACCCGTGCATATTCTGTAGGATAGATTTCTGCACTTGAGAATACCTGCAAACCGTGGTGAGCACCAATTTGACGTAAAATATCAACCTGATGTGGATTTAAAAAGGATGTCAGTTCAAAACTATACTGTTGCTCCACCCGAGCCACTAATTCTAGAACTCGATCGATAAAGACGTGGTCTTCTTGACTATAGTGTTGATAAAATCCCTTGGTCATATAAATTGCACCAAAAATTGAAGGACAAATCGTTCCACTACTGACAGAGCGAGTAAGGCAAACATAACTGTAAAGTCTAGCCCACCAAATTGCAAAGGAATCTTTCTAAATAGGCTCAAAAATGGTTCGACGATCCGTTGAACCATTTTAGCTAAAGCTGATTCTGATGCATTTGGAAACCAACTAAGCAAAGCATAGATGATTAATACTAGCTCAAAAACCTGAAAGAAATTTCTAACTAATTGTAGGACAAACATATCAACGATTTCGTTTCATATCAAAGTCGTATTCAGCAACTTCGACATCATTTGGAAGGCGAATATCTTCGATATTCACAACCACATTGATTGGTGTTAGTAAGTACATAGTACTTGCAACACGACGTAGATTCCCAGCTAATACATAGCGAGCACCATCCAAATAATCCAAACATCTTCTCGCTTGAACTTCAGTCATATATTGGAAGTCAATGAGAATACTTTCGTTTGCCAACAACAAGTCAACAATTTCAGTCGCTTCTTCGTATTTACGAGGGTAGCGGACATCAATCGTAATCTTCTCATCTGCAACAGAACGATTTCTTGCCAACTCTTGTTGACGTTGATGAAGTCGAGTAATATTTTCAGAAGATGATTTTTGAGATGAAGCTGATTCAACCACTGCTGTAGAAGCTACTTGTGGACGACTTGCTGCAACAGGAGTAGGTTTCTGCTCCTTGGCAGCTACCACAGCTTTTTGACGTGGTTTTGATGATGGTTGTACTGGTTTAGGGGATGATACAGGTTGGCTAGCACCGACTGCTTGAGCAGGCGCTTCTTGCACATCGTACTCATCTCCATCTTCAGTAAAATAATCAATCAATCGATCAAATCTATCTTTAAATGACATAATTCTTTCCTATTTGAAAAATGAGGTCCCAATTCGCACAAAAGTCGCACCGTTAGCAATTGCTACATCATAATCACGACTCATTCCCATGCTTAACTCTGTAAAGGGCATATTTTTCAACTGTTTCTTTTGTAATTCTTTTTGAAGTTGGTGAGTTGCTGCAAATATGTCTTGCAACTCGTCCTGACTTGCCTCAAAAGGAGCCATCGTCATTAAGCCAACAATTTGTAGGTTATCCAAGGCTTCTATTTCTGGAAGAAGAGCATCGAGCTCTTCAGGAGCAAAGCCATGCTTGCTTTCTTCTCCAGAGATATTAACTTGTATAAAACATTTAATTGGGTGACTCGCCCTTTTTTGAATTTCTTGGGCAAGCTTCATAGAATCTAAAGCATGGAAGTAATCTACAAAATTGATAACTTCTTTTACTTTACGACGTTGGAGACTACCGATCAAATGCCAGGTGAGTCCCTCATCTTTTAGAGCTTGGTATTTTTCTAGAAATTTATCAACACGGTTTTCACCGATATGACGGACTCCTGTATCAACCAGAGCCTTAGCTTGGTCGATACCAACATACTTAGTAACAGCAATTACATTCACCTGATCAGTGCGGTTTGCTGTTTCCATTGCTTGTGCAACCTGCGAGAATATACGCTCTTTATTTTCAATCAGATTCATTATTAACGATTACGGAAAAATGGTGGTGTTTCCAACTCATCATCTTCTGAAGAAGAATCCACATAGCGTTCTACTTGACGACCAGTACTAGCATCAGACTGGCGTACAATGTTTTCACGACGAATGTCCCAATCTCCAAACGCAGATCCACGAGGTGTTTCTTGTTTAGCACGTGATTGAGGAGTAGGCATGTCGATTTCTTCCTTCAAATCGAATTCGCGATCGAATTGTGGAGTTTGTGGACGTTGTTCACGTGGTCCAGTTTGATAATAACGTGCTGAACTTGGTGTATGAGATGCAATTCCACTAACTTTTTCAACCTTGTCCTGACGAACACCCGTTGCGACAACCGTAACGCGGATTTCATCTTTCATTGATTCATCAATAGATGTACCGAGCCAAATGTTTACGCCATGACCAGCTGCTTGGTTAACAATTTCAGAAGCTTCTTCTGCTTCAATCAAGGTCATATCCAAACCACCAGTAACGTTGACGATCACGTCTTCAGCACCGTCAATGGTTGTTTCAAGGAGTGGTGAGTAGATAGCTTTACGAGCTGCTTCAATGACACGCTCTTCACCATTACCAACACCAATACCCATCAAGGCATTTCCTTTGTTTTCCATAACAGTCTTCACGTCAGCGAAGTCAAGGTTAATCAATCCTGGGCTTGTAATCAAGTCAGTGATTCCTTGAACCCCTTGGCGAAGAACATTATCTGCTTCACTCAATGCTTCGAGAAGTGGTGTTTTCTTATCCACAATTTCTAACAAGTTGTTGTTAGAAATAATCAACAAAGTATCCACATGTTCGCGAAGTTCATTGATTCCTTCGATTGCAAAGTTTCCGCGTTTTGTTCCTTCAAATCCGAAAGGACGCGTCACAACGGCTACTGTTAAAGCACCAACAGCTTTAGCAATACGAGCGATGACTGGTGCAGCACCTGTACCAGATCCTCCACCCATCCCTG
>OLPK01000803.1_pt1 | contig 27061 bp, 34 predicted proteins | sample 1672261 | NCBI WGS metagenome assembly OLPK01 (sample SAMEA3136665, study PRJEB25190) | human gut metagenome
GCAGTCGAAAATCGAACGCATGACGCCCGGCGAGTTCGACGAACTCACCCAAAACGCGGCTGCGAGTCAAATGGAGGAAAGTCACCCGGAAGCAGTTCAAAACACTGGAACAATGCCGGTTCAAGCCGGTTCAACACCCGTCGCATCGGTTCAAAACGGTTCAATGGAAAGTCACGAGGCAAGTAAAAACGCCTCCTCCAGTTGGCGGTTCGAGGACCTCACCCAGTTGGCGTCCGGCGTTGAACTGCCGCCAACGCCAACCGTGTTCCAACGCGAGGACGGCCAAGGCCTCTTCTATAGGGGCGCGGTCAACGACCTGCACGGCGAACCCGGCTGCGGCAAAAGCATGATCGCCCAGATCGCCACCGCACAGGAACTCAAACAGGGACATGACGTGATCTATATCGACTATGAGGATTCCGCCAGAAACGTCGTCAAGCGTCTCCTGCTGCTCGGCGTGACCGGCGAACAGATCGTGCAGCATTTACACTACGTGCGGCCCAGCGCCAAGCCGAGCAGCCCCACCAGCCTCGACGGCTGGAAGGAAACCCTCGACTACGCGGACACGGCCACGCTGGCCATCATCGACGGCGTCACCAGCTGCCTCGCCTACGCCGGCCTCGACAGCAACAGCGGTGACGACATCGCCGCCTGGTACAACACCATGCCACGACTCATCAGCGCCTGTGGGCCAGCAGTCGTACTCATCGACCACGTCGTCAAAAGCAAGGACAACCGGGGCCGCTACGCCGGCGGCAGCATGCAGAAACTCGCACTCATCGACGGCATCAGCTACTCGGTGGACATGACCAAACCAGTCGGCAAGGGCGTGCGCGGCACCATCGTCATCAAATCAGGCAAGGACCGCATCAGCGAGATCGAGGAGCATTGCGCCGTCAGCTGGAGCAGCAACGGCAGCCACCTGCGCGAAGCCGCACGCATCGAAATCAACAGCACTGACCCGAAACTCATGCGCGTCACCATCGCACGCCCCAACATGATGCCCAGCGATGAAACCACACGACAGCGCGGCCTCGAACGACCCACCGGACTCATGGAGAAGATCAGCCGGATCATCGAGAACGCGCCCGAGGAGCCGAACCAGACCGAGATCATCGAACTGCTGAAGGACGACGGGTCAAGCGCCCGGAAGACCACCGTGCTCACCGCCATCAACCGGCTGCTCGAGGGCGAGTGGATCAGCAACCGCTCCGGACGCAACAACCGGAACATCTACGCCAGCGTCAGACCATACCGGCAGATGGACGACCCGAAATCGGACGCTTTCGTGGACCGGATGAGCAGGGAGGAGGCGAGCGAATTGGATAAGGAAAACCATCTCGAAATCTAGTTGTTCCCGTTGTTCCCAGTTGTTCCGAGTTGTTCCCGGAACAACTGGAGTAGCGATGTCCAGCTGTTCCCAGCACTCCCCACCCACACTACGTGTGTGGGTGGGTGCGGGAACAACTGCGACTCGGCCCTCCGGAACAGCAAAAAAAGCACGTCAACGACACTAGTTGTTCCCAATCAAGAAAACGTCAGAAAGGAGACCGGAAGATGGCACTCACATTCAGGGAGCAGATCGAAGCGACCGCATGGGAGCTTGGCAATGGAGAGGGAACCACGCCCGAGCTTCGAAAGCGCTTCGATGCGGATTCTGAGACCCCGAACTTCGATCCGACCAAGGCGTTGGAGATGCTGCACATACTCCAGCTCATCAACTACAAGCAAGCCGGCAAGGGACGCGGACGCGCCCGCTGCCACTATCTGAAGAAACCCGAATACGGACTACTCAACCTCAATGAGCCGAAACCAGCTCCCAAGGACGAGCGGGAGCGGGAGACCCGCATCCAATGGGCCAAGGACTTCCGCGTCATCGCCGACTGGCTCGACGCGAACTGTTACACGACTGAAAGCGAGGAAGCATGAAAGAATCCGTCACCATTCAATACCGCTGTGAGGATGCTGACACCAATCTGGTCGAAACCATCCCAATCGCCTCCATCGGCATCGACCAGTGGAGTCAAGGCCATCCCGTCCTGTTCAACCTTGACCGGAGAGGACATCACGGCCGCCGTATGCTCAGCGTACTCATCACCGCCTGCGAAGCGGTGCTGAATGAAATCCAGGACATCAAATGGGAGGACTGACCCATGGCCGGACCGATTGACGTGATTCAACGGGCGCTCAGCGCACTGGCCTCAGCGGGATTGGGCAGCGAGTCGCCGGCAGAGGCGTATGTGCTCGGCTACCAGGCCGGCTGGCGGGAAGCGCTCGACCTGTGCATACGAATCGAAACGGCAATCAACAACGAAACGGAGGAAACGAATGAGCATCATCAGCAGTGAAATCGAGGCACAGAAGCAGCGTGACCCGTCGTACATCGACAGTGACCTGCAGTGGGCGTGGGGACGAGGATACAAGGCCGGAGCGTCACGCGGAATCACCGAAGAGGAGATTGCCGCCGCCATGGCCGAAACCCGAAAGTTCATCACGCTCCCCGGCGCGTGGATGGAGAACATCATCAGAATCGCGTTCGACGCGGCAAGAAGAAAGGCAATGGAGGAGTGAGCAGGCCACGCGCCCGTGAACGCAAACCAGCATGGCTTCGCGCGTTCATCCCGAAAACGAGTCCCCTCGTTGTCACCGTCTGCGAGGGGTGCGGCCTGTACGTCATCGAGGATCGGGAAACCGTGTGGGAGTCGTGGGATTACGGGTGTGTGGCGGGTGACGACCTGACCGTGGCGATAATCCTCGGCCGGCCGTTGACCCGCGTCACGTGGCTTCCCTCCGTCGGCCACCCGCTGCTCCGTAGCACCTGCGGAGATGCAGGCATCAGACCGGACGGCCAGTATCTGGCCATGCACATGTGCCATCTCGCCCGGATAAGCGTCAAACCGTTCAAACCACCAAGCCGCGAGCGGCCGCCGGGCAAACCGTGGGGCGGGCCGAAACTGTCGGAACAGGAGATAGCCGAATTCAAACGCATATGGGATATGCCGTACAGCCAGCTCAAGCATGAGAAAACCCCAGCCAACAAGGTCGGCCAGGGCAAGAAGCAAACACTATTCTAGCCGACCAGCCGGAAGGGGCCAACGTGAACTGCCAGAACTGCAAAACGATAACCGAAGAGGGATACTCACTGTGCGAGGCATGCGAACTGCGTTTCGCCGGCACGCTCCTGCGACTGGCGCGCGACGTCACGCCGTTGCACGACTCGTTGGACGCGACTCTGCATCCGGGCGGGCATTCGCCCACGCGAATCCAGACCGCCACTCCCCCGACTCCAATCAGGCTCGACGTGCTCGACCTGATCGACATGCTCGACGCCACGGCCCGCGAACTATGGCATCGTCTTGACGGAATCGACGCCTTGGACTGGCGCAAAGACAAACGCAACGAGGATCTGAAGGCCACGCTCATCGCATGCGCAGGCCACCCCAGGCTCGCCACGTTCGCGGACGCGGGCTTCTACATGCACGTCGTTGACGGCATCGCACGCAAAGTCGATGCTGTGCTGGACCCGCCGGAGCAACGCCGCGAAATCGGCACCTGCGAACTATGCGAGACCATGCTGACCGCCGGAACCAACGACCAATGGGTCACGTGCCCCGTCTGCAACACCGAGCAGCGGGTGCAGACCGTCAAACTCCGGCGACTGAAAAAACTCTGCTGGGACGACTCGAAACGAGGTAGCGCGGCGGATATAGCCAAGGCGTTCACCGACGCGGGGATTACCGTGCGCAGAAACACCCTCAACGTGTGGGTCAGTCGAGGCAAACTGCGGAACAGTCCGCAGGGACTAGCCTACTGCGACGTGTATCGGCTCGTGATAGGCGGCGAACTTGACAAAGAGCTGACTGTAACCGCATAATGTCAGTGGATTAGTGTCGAAGAGCTCAACCCCGGACGGTTGGGCTCTTCGCATATCCGCCTATGCGCGTAGCTCAACGGGTAGAGCGGCGGTCTCCAAAACCGCAGGTCGTTGGATCGAAGCCAACCGCGCATGCCACGGCTTGCGTACGGTAGAGGCCTAACCGGTCGCGCTGGGATAGCGTGACCGGGAGTAAACACCGACACTCTCTCGCGAATTCGAATCTCACCCAAGCCACCAACACAGTTTGGCAAGGAGCATCGCATGACACATCCCATTAACGTCGATATAGACGAGCAATGGATTCGCGACCGGTTCGCGAACATGCTCATCGACATGGCCGAGGAACTCAGCCCCGGGATACGCTTAGGACGTGCCGGCCGCCGCGCGGGACATGTGGATGGTGGGTGTCGCCTAGTCTCGGTATGTCGGGATTCGATCACCCGGCCGGCCAATTCGGAAACAGGGTCTCAAAGGTCTTGTCCGGATTGATATATCGCCGCACTATATCGGATACCATATGCTTCACTTCGGTTTCGTCGGCAATGCCATAAAAACAATGGCACATTTCCTTGATCACCGAAAGAATCGGCGCACTGTCAGAACCGGGATATAGTTGTCGCCACAACCCCACACGGAAGACAAGAACCGACTTCGTGACGCCCAAGGCGTTCTCGTCGTACGTCAGAGAAAGCCCTGAACCCGGGATAAACACCAAAAGAGCCGAATTCCGTATCAGAGGCGGCCGTCTGTCGAACTCCTTTGCCATTGCATCAAGTGCGACGTTGATGGCGTCGCATTCATGCGGCAGAAGTTCGATCGTGGATCGCATGTCGATCCTCTCGGCAAGACGCCCGGGTATTCTTATCCCGTACATATCGACAGCTCCGCGGACAAGCATGTTACTCCTCGCTTTCGTCCTCGTGATGTTTGCGTGGCCTGCCTCCCCCGACGCCGCGGCCGGGCCGGTTGGCGTTCCATTCATCGATGGTTTCGGGAAGCCAGCCGCGCGTGCGGCCAATCATTGCGTCGGGCTCCGGGAGTTTGAGGTTGAGCAGGCCGCCGCTGGTGATGCCGAGGCGTTCGGCGACCTGCTTGACGCCGAGATATTCAGTCGTCATTGCCGCCCCTTCTGTCCATGAGGAGTGTGGCGATGCTCCAGATGCCCGCGGCGAGTCCGAACAGTCCGGCCTGCCATGGTTTTCCGGCGAAGCCGAGCGTAGCCGACGTCAGGCCGCATATGATGCCGCATGCCGCGAATATGGTGCTTGTCTTCATAGTGGTCATGAAATAGGATGGAACCGGAGGGTTCCGGGCAATAGGAGTGCTCGGAACCCTCTTGTCATCTGCCGTGCCTAGGTGGCCTTCTGAGCGAGATGACCAGCGCCGCCAGTGCGATGATGTTGCTCACCACCGAGCTGATGGCGCTTACGATGTCCGTCCATTTCATGTTCACCTCCTTTCATTGGCCGATATAACTATAGTAACATAATATCTATAGTTTTGCAAGTCGAATGAACGCAACATGCCGAAAGGTAGACGATTCATGGTCGGACGGACACGCAAGACCACACGCCAATTCGAAAAAGACAAAGCCACATTCTTCAACCAATGCAAAGCACAGCATGCAGTCTGCTGGTTGTGTGGCATGCCGATAGACTATGCAGCCACGAAGAACACCACCGATGACAGCTTCAACCTAGATCACCTCTATCCCGTCTCGAAGCACCCCGAACTCCAATTCGACCCAGCAGGCTTCAAACCAAGCCACACCAGCTGCAACAGACTCAGAAGCAACCAAGACCCACCAACACCAATCGGCACACTCTCAAGACAATGGATAACAACAGCATGAGCAAGGAGGCAATGATGCCACAGCAGCCAGTCGCACTAGAGCTCACCGCCACAATCAACGACAAGACATTCCCAATCGGCTCATTCACCGTCAACATCCCAATCAACGTCACCCACAACGAAGTCAACACCGACAAAGTCGGAGACACATACACCACACTCATCACACCCAAGCCACCAAACACAGACGAACTCATCACACGATTCACAAACGCAATCAAAGCATTCAAAACAGCATTCGAAACCAACCCCGACGAGGTAGGGGCGGTGAAATCCTAAAAACTACCCCGAACCGACCCACTGCCCGCGTGGTTGCTCTTCCTCTCCCCGACGGACGAAATTGACCGGGGGTCGCGCGCGCGATTGCAGATTCGAGGTGAAGCATGTCGGTGAAATTCCCGAGTCATAATGTGGCGGATGCTTTGGAGCGCTCATTGAAGAACGCCGATGGGCTGAAGGCCGTGAATTCCGCAGTGGTCGCGGCCGCCCGCGTACTGGCTGTTCGGATTGACTTCCTGAGTGTCACCGGATTCGTTGACGAGAACGGGAAGATCGACAATGTGACTCTGCCGACTTTCCTGAAATACTGCCAGTCTCTCGGATTGACCTTGGACGCTCCAGCGAAGGTCGGGCGTCCGGCCAGGCAGAAGCCCGAAGTCAGGGCTGAGGAAGCGAAGAGCGACAAGGTTATCGCGATGGATGATTTCATGAAGCGTTTCGGCTGATTGGAGGGTCTGATGGCGTCGGAAGATTTGAGTGTTTTCGGTGCCATTGATGATGAGAGGCATGGCGTGACCTTGCCGCGTATCTTCACGCCGCCACTCAGGCCGTTGACCAAGGAGACCTCGAATGGTTTCGCGGTGATCGCGTTCGCGGAGATCATGCTGCACGTGCATTTGTATCCGTGGCAGCAGTGGCTGCTTGTCCATGCGCTCGAACTGCTGGAGGATGGTTCGTATCGTTTCCGCAAGGTCATCGTGCTTGTGGCCCGCCAGAACGGCAAGACCACGCTGATGGGCGTTCTGGCCGCATGGTGGCTGTTCGTGGACTCCAACAAGCATCCCGACCGAGTGCCGCCGGTGAAGTTCCTCGTGGTCGGTGCCGCGCAGACGTTGGACAACGCGAAAGGCCCTTACAATCAGGTCAAGGAATGGTGCAATCCTGCTCCGGCGACCGATGAGGAAGAGGATCTGGTGATTCCAGACCTCGCCGCGATGACGCAGAAATTCGTCAACACCAACGGCGAGGAAGCGATCATCACCCGCTCGAAAGCCCGCTATATCGTCCGCGCGGACAAGAACATTCGAGCGAAGAGCGCTGCCCGTGTGGTGTTCGATGAGCTTCGTGAACAGCATAATGATGATGGCTGGAATGCCGTCAGCCAGACCACGAAGGCCGTATGGTCGAGCCAGTTGTGGGGCATTTCGAACGCTGGCGACTATCGTAGCGTCGCGCTTCGCAAGCAGGTGGACAAGGGGCGAAAGCTTGTTGACGAGTGGACGCGCCTGAGCGCCGACGGTGGCAATCCGGCCGACGTGTTCCTGTCCGGCGAGCAGGACGGCTCTTTCGGATATTTCGAATGGAGTGCTCCGGACAAGTGTCCGGTGGATGATGCCGACGCCATCCGGCAGGCTAACCCGTCGCTCGGCTATGGGCCGATGACCGTCATGAGCGTCAGATCCGATATTGACGGCATGACCGAGGCCGCGTTCCGCACCGAGGTCCTGTGCCAATGGGTGACGGCTGACATCATTCCTTTTATCAATCCGAAAATGTGGGCCAGTGGCATCGACTCGCGTTCCACGATTCCTGACGATAATCGTGTCGTACTGTCCGTGGACACGTCTGCCGACCGTAAGACCACGTATGTGGCCGCCGCCGGAATTCGTGCGGACGGTTTGCCGCACGTGGAGCTGATAGCCCGCCGTGACGGCATGCTGTGGGTGCCGCATTATCTCGACCTTTTGCAGGAGCGTTGGCCGCATATCACGGAGATCGCCGTGCAGGGCAAGGGTTGTCCGGCAGTGGACTTCATCGACCCGCTGACCGAAAAAGGGTGGACGGTGCATCTCATCGAAGGCTTCCGGCTGGGCGCGTGCTGCGGGCGTTTCCACGACCGTGTGCGTGAGGGCAAGTTGCGGCATCTGCCGCAGCCCGCCATCGAACAGCAAGTGAGCGTGGCCGTATCCCGAAGGCTTGGCGAGGTCGAGGTGTGGGACAGAACAAAATCAGCATTGCAAATCAGCGGCCTAGTGGCCGAATCGCAGGCATTGTACGCGTTGGAGACCATGCAGGTCGAAGCGGAGACACCGAAATATGCGCCGAGCGTGACCCATTTCGCAGTCGTATGACCCAGTGAGGAGGTTTCATGGGGTTCTTTTCCAGATGGCTCAAGAAAAGCCCGGTATCCGTGGCCCAGAAGTTCTCCGAATCGCCAGTCAACATTTCGCAGGTCGCGCAGCTGCCGATCGATTGGTTCGGTGCCGGAGTCTACGAGCGGGAGGCGGCGGTGCGCACCGTCATCGACCATATCGCGCGGAATATCGCCAGCATGCCGTTCAAGGTCTACACTCGCCAGCCTGACGGTGACCGTGTGGAGGACACGACAAGCCCTTTGGCGCAGTTGATGGCCAAGCCGAGTGTACTTCCCGGCATGACACGCTACCGGTTCTTCTACTCGCTGCTCTGCGATGGCCTGCTCAATGATCGTTGGCTTTGCCTGCTCGATGCCGACAAGAAGACCGGCAGACTGTGGCTGCGGCGTATTCCGGTGCAGAATTTCACGCTTTCCGGCAACACTCTTGATGAGATCACCGGCGTGCAGATCAGCACCGGACAGCCGGAAGGAAGCCAGTATTTCAAGCTGCCAGACCCGCAGATTCTGCTGGATGTGGGCTATAGCACGTCCGGCATCGGCGGTTCTCCGGTGTCCGGCACTCTCGCCCCGCTTCTGGCGGAGGCGCGTGAGATGGCCGAATATCGGCGTGCGATAGCGCATAACGGCGGTCAGATTCCGGCGTACATCTCGCGTCCGAAGGAGATGCCGTGGCCGTCGCAGGAGGCGCAGGACGAATTCGTGCAGGGCATGCGTAATTACAAGGCTGGCGGCAATCTCGCCGGTGGCTGGCCGCTGCTCAACGACGGCATGGAAATCAAGACCGTGGACGCGTTCAAGCCGATTGACATGCAGGACATCGACGCGAGGGACAGGATTCGCATAGACGTGGCCAACGCCTTCCATATCGCGCCGGAGAATCTGGGCTTCCGCAGCGGCACGAATTCCAACATCGGAGCCTTCAAGGAGCAGATGTGGAACGTGGAGTTGATGCCGTACATCGTGGCTTTCGAACAGTCGCTCAATTTGCTGCTGCCGGACGCGCTCGGACAGCCGGACGCCTACATCGAAGCGAATGTGGATGCGAAGCTGCGCGGCACGTTCTCCGAGCAGTATCAGGCGCTCAGCACGGCCACGGGGCGCAGTTTCATGACCACGAACGAGGCACGGCGCATCCTCAACTATCCGAAGCTTGATGGCGGCGACGAATTGGTGACGCCACTGAACGTGGCAACCGGCGGACAGCCCAGCCCGCAGGATGGCGGCAGGACGCAGAACGCGCAACAGAACAATCCAGTGAACGGAGAAGGACAGTGAATCTCAAACAGCTCAGATTCAACGTGAAATCCTTGGATGATTCGGCTGGCGAAGGCGTTTTCAGCGGTTACGCCAGCACTTTCGGCAACAAGGATCTGCAGGGCGACGTGATCGCCAAGGGCGCTTTCGCGGAGACCTTGGAGAAGGACTACGACGGCGGAGCCGGCATCCCGATCCATTGGAACCATCAGGACGGCAATCCGACCGACATCATCGGACGCACCTTGAGCGCCGTGGAGGACGAGAAGGGCCTGCTCATCTCGGCCCAGCTCGATATCGAGGATAATCCGACCGCCCAGCAGGCTTACGACCTGCTCAAGGATGGCAGGGTCCATCAGATGAGCATCGGCTTCGTGCCGACGAAGACCGCGTGGATCACGGAAAAGGGCGACGGCCCGTGGGGCGGCCATTCCGAATTCCAACAGATCAAGCTTTTCGAGATCAGCGTGGTGCCGGTGGCCGCGAACCAGCAGGCCGAGATTCTGGCCGTCAAGTCAGGTCGCGCCATCAGCTCCGCCAACGAGGAGAAGCTTCGTGCCGCATTGGCGTCGCTGAACGAGGTGCTGGAAGGCATCGATTCCGACAATTCCAGCACTTCCGACGAAGATAAGCCGGATGATTCCAAGCCCGGCGAGAAACAGGACGATAAGAAGCTTGCCCCTGATAAGGGCAGGGACGCGGAGGCCGAGAAGGCCGAGCGTCTGAACGTAATCAAATCCGCCCGTGAACTGGTCACTGGCGGCAAGGACAACAAGGAGACCAAATGAGTTTCAATGATCGTCTCGCCAAGACCAAGGCCGCCATCGAAGCGGTGCTTGCCAAGGGCGAGGATAATCTCACCGCTTCCGACATCGAGAAGCTGAAGGGTCTGAACGCCGAAGCGCACGAATTGCAGGATTCCATCGAAACGGTGGATGCTGTGCATAAGCGTTTCGCGGGATTGACCGACAATCTGGCGGACACCCAGAAGAGCGGAGCCGCATCAGGCGAGTCTCTTGGCGATTTCGTCGTGAAGAACATCGGCGAACAGCTGGCAAAGATAAAGGGAGTTTCGGGAGCGTCAATCGCAGCACCGGAATGGGCTCCGCGCCGCAAGGCCAACACCGACACGCAGGTCACCGGCGGACCGTCCGGCGTGTACGGCTCCCTGCTGACCTACGTGGACCCGAACTTCGTCCAGGCTTACCGCCGTCCGACCATCACCAACCTATTCGGTGTCGGCGCGATCAGCGGACAGGCCATCACCTACTACGTAGAAGGCGAAAAGGAAGGCGATTTCAAAACCGTCGGCGAAGGCGAAAAATTCAGCCAGATCCATTACGCCGACGCGACAGAGCACACCGACGCATTATCCACCATCGCTGGATTCATCAAGGAATCCAACGACATGATCACCGACCTCGCATTCCTGAAGTCCGACATCGATGGACGCCTGCTCTACGACTTGAGCATCGTCGAGGAGAAGCAGCTGCTCAACGGCGACGGTACCGGCAAGAACATCAAGGGCCTGCTGAATCGTGAAGGAATCCAGTCATACACCGCTACAGACGCTGGCAATGACGTTGCCGTCCTGCATGCGCAGTCGATGATCTCCACCACGACCGGCATGATGCCGGATGCCCTTGTCATCAATCCGACAGACTATGAGGCCATTCGACTGAAGAAGGACAATGATGGCAACTTCATCGGCGGTGGACCGTTCTACGGCGTGAATGGTGGAGCGCTGACCATCACTCCGAGCCTCTGGGGTCTGGACACCGTGGTGACTCCAGCTGTCGATGCCGGCACAGCCATCGTCGGCTCCTTTAAGGGTGCTGCCACCTTCTATCGCAAGGGCGGAGTGACGGTCGAGGCCACCAATTCCAATGACACTGACTTCATTTCCGATTTGGTGACCATTCGCGCCAAGGAGCGTGTGGCTTTGGCCGTGCGCAAGCCGAAGGCTTTCGTCAAGCTGACACTTAAGTAAGGAGACGTGATATGGCTCGACAGTTTCGAGTGATTCCAGCCTCGGCGGCGAAACTTGACCCGAATGCCAACGTGGCCGATGTGGTCTTCGTCGGGTCCAACGGCAAGCCGACCGACATCGGCAGCGCTGCAGTGGAGCCTGCAGCGCATGTGGCTTTGGCCGCCGGTGCCACACCAACCAAGAGCGAATTCGACGCCCTGATCAATTCTCTGATTGCGGCTGGCCTGATGGCTGCAGAGTAAGCGTGGAGGTCGGCATGATTGATGTGAATGTGATTCCTGACATGATTGCCGACCCTTCGGCTTTCGAGGATGACGCGCAGTTCAGGATCAAAGCAGCGCAGGCGGCCATCCGCCGTGAATGTGGCTGGCATGTCATGCCGAACGTGGCATTGTCCGGCGTCATCAACTCGCGTGGCGGCACGGTGATTCGACTGCCTGCCCGTCATGTGACGAGCATCGAATCATTGACCGACCGCGACGGCAACAAGCTGGCTTACGCCTACGACCCGGAGACGGGTCTTGTGGAGTCGCTTTCGGGTGGCTTCCCCGTTGGCATCGCGGCCATCCGCTACGCGATTCATGCCGGATTCGATGACGCGCCGGACGTGCAGCAGGTGCTCATCAGTGCCGCGAAGCGAGCGGGCATGAGTCCGATCGGACTCGTCACCTCGCAGTCCACCAACGGCAGCAGCGCGTCATACGATGCGGTGTCGCTCATGCAGGAGGAGAAGGACAAGCTCAAACCCTACCGGCTTGGAGGATTGCCATGAGCCTGCTTGACGATCTGGATGCCGGTGGCGGCGTTTTCGCCATGTCTGGTGCCACGCGCTTCATACGACTGCGTGCCAAACACAAGGCCAACCCGTACAATCCGGCGCAGAACGAGCCGGACTGGAGCGTGCCTCCGGACGAGCTCGCCATCATGGGCGCGCTCTCATCCAGTTCCAGCACGCGCACGCCAGACACGCTCGACACGCAGACCGCATCCACGGCGTACCTCACCATCCCGGATCCGACAGCCGACATCAGAATCGGCGACCGGATTCGCGCAGACCCCGACGACGGGCGCTTGTGGGAAGTCGACGGATTCCCCTCGAAGGATGTGAACGCGTTCACGGGGTGGCGTCCGACCTTGGAATGCCGTCTGACGGAAAGAAAGGGCTGAACAAATGGAGAAAAGCAGGATATCGGTCAACTTCAACCCGAAATTCTTCGACGAGATTCTCAACAGCGCGGGAGTCAAGGCGCTCACCACGCTGGCCGCGAACAGGGCACTCGCCTACGCGAAGGCGTCCGCTCCAGTCGATACCGGCGCATACCGCGACGGACTTGGCATAGAGGAGGTCAAAAGGGAGCACCGAACGACCGTCATGGTCGTCGGCCACGACCCGAAGACCCTGCTCGTGGAGGCGCAGACCGGCAATCTGGCCAAGGCGCTGAAGAAGGCGAGGGTCTGATGGCAAGCGTCATCCCACCCGACCTTGAGCTGTTCCTCGCCGGATGGCTGCGCTCCAACATCACGGACATCCCCGGCCTGCAGGTCGGAAACCGCATCCCTGACGATTACGACGGCTCCTATCCGCTCGTGGTCGTGCGTGATGACGGCGGCACGCAATCAGCCGACCGTGTGACTTTTGATCGGTCGATAGGCGTCAACGTGCTCGGATGGACGCGCAACGACACGAAACCATGCCGCGATCTGGCGGCCCGCGTGTACGGCGTGCTGACCGGTGAGCCCGGCATCCTCATCGGATTCGCCGAAGGCAGCCGCATCTGCGCCGTCGTGTCTGACGGATGCAACGGCCCGTACCCGGTCGGCGAGGACGCGGCATGGTGCCGCTACTACATGACCGTCGAATATTCGACGGCCGGAATCAGACAACCATAAGGAAGGAATCACCATGGCCAAAGACAGTCAGGGCATGGATCTGGGACAGGTGGAGGCGCTCGTCACCGCAGCCATCATGATCGTCCCGTACTCCACCGAAAACAGAATCACGCCGGAAATGATCGCATCCAGCAAGGCGACGACGGAACTTCCGACCGCATACAATCGGTCGACCGCATGCATCGGACTCGTCAAGTCCGACGGCGGCAATCAGGATTCGCGCGACGGCGACGATCCGCTCGAGTTTTTGCAGGACGGGTACAAGAAGCTGCCGTTGGCGACCAGCCTCACGCAGACTTTCAGCCCGGCGGAGAACAATGCGCTGACCCGCAAGATCACCATCGGCGAGCCAGACTCCAATGGCGTCTACCACGTGGCCGACATCATCCAGGATGCGAAGTGGATGGTGTACGAGGAGGAGACGTTCGACACCGGGCGTGTCCATCGTCGTGCCGGCGTCATGCAGGTCACCGGCAACGAGCCGGACCAGCAGGAGCGTGGCTCGGTCACAGGCCGCGAGCTCACCGTCGAATGGATGAAGGACCCGCTGTATGTGGATCCTGATCATCCGAACACGCGCTGGATTGAAAGCTGGTACGACCCAAAAGCGTGACGGCGGTGGCCGTGACCTCGGCTGACGGCAATACGAGGCCGTCGGTCGTCCAAGGCGCGAAGCTCGCGCTCAAGGCCGTCGCCACCCATGTGGACGAGACCACCGTGGACGTGACCGGACAGGCCACATTCGCATCCAAGGATGCAGGCGTGGCGACCGTCGATGGCTGCACGCTCACCGCCGTCAAGGCCGGAAGCGCGAGGATCAACGCCACCTATGACGGCGTGACCTCACCCGATCTGACGGTCACCGTCACCGCACGCGCCGCCTGACCGGCGGACGAAAAACTTCCCGGACCGCCCATCTCGCCTGTCTGCGCGGTCCGGGAATCTTCTTTTTCCACGGCAGGCAGGCGAAAAGCAGATAGGACAAGACAATGACCCCCACTTCCACCGACTTCAAGCCGACCGTCGAGGATTTCGACCAGTGGACGGAAAAAAACGACGAGGAGGCGTTCGCCTCCATCGCGCAAAACTACAAGGTGCGCCACATCATCAAAGGCGATGTGTATTGGGCGCTCGTGCCCGGCGGACGCACGTACAAGCTCCCATTGTCGATGAGCATCGACGATTTCACCAAACTGTCGAACACGTCCGATGACACGGAAAGCGTCGAACAGCTCAAACGCATTCTAAGCGCCTTCGCAGGCGACAAACAGGCGAAAGCGCTGAACGGCGAACCGGTGCAGGTCGTGTTCAACCTCCTGTCCGACTATGGCGACGCGGTGGTGCGCGCGCAGGGCACCTCACTGGGAAAATCCAATGGTTCGCCCGCCAGCTCGCCGAACACGGGAGCGTGATCCGAGCCGATTTCACGACGCATGGGTGGAGTCTGCAGGCCGATCTTGGCGGCAGGCTCCGCTACGGCGACGCGATAGCGCTCCTCGAACAGATTATCGGCGATCCGTCTACCTACACGGGCGCGGAGCTCAACGGCTTGGATTATCCGGCCCGGTGGAGTGAGATACCGGTCGTCTACGCGCTTGGCAGCGACGAGTATCCGAAACCTTTCGATTCTCTCGCGAAACGATTGCGGGCGGACAGGGAGAAGGCCGAACGTGAGCGGCTGCGCGAACAGACCAAGGGCATGAGCCCGGTATTCCAGACGCTCTACGAGGACTGATTTTGGACAAAACTGAATAGTGGAGGTGCCGCATGGCGTTCGGCAGCGAACTTGGTTCCGCGCACATCAGCGTGTTCCCCTCGATGAGGGGTTTCCGCCGTGCGGTCAACAAGGAGGTCGGCGCGAGCGGCAAGGCCGCGTCGAAGACCTTCGATTCAAGCATGAACGGCGGCAAAAGCGGTGGACTGTTCGGACGCACGTTCAAAAACGGTTTCAAGCAGTCGGCGAACGATTTCAGCGCGGACGTGCTGAAATCCTACGAGCGTGACGTGGCGAAATCCACGTCCGCATACCGTCAGGCCATGCTCCAGCAGGAGGCGGCGGCGAATCAGGTGCGTGCCGCCGAGGAGAGCGTCGCCAATGCCATTGCCAAGCATGGTGAGGGCAGCACGCAGGCCGAGGCCGCGACCATCAGGCTCGAACAGGCGCGGCTGAAGCTGTCCACCATGACCGACCGTGCGACGCAGGCCGAGAACCGGTTGAAGGACGCGCAGAAGGCGCTCAAGGCCGCTCAGGACAATCTCGCCGCCAGCAGCGAGAAGACAGCCGGTTCGCTCGGAGCGGCGTTCAGAAACCTCGGCAGGGCGATGGCCGCCCCGGCGTTGGGTGCGATCGAGAAAGTGCGCGCCGGCTGGGCGAACGCCGACATGGCCATGCTCGACGGGGCGGGCATGTTCGGCAAGATCGGCGGCATCGCCCGCAGCGCGTTTGATCAGGTCGCCTCGAAGGCGTCCGCGTTGGGAAGCAAGGTCGCCAGCCCCTTCAAACAGGGCGCGGCCATCGCCCGACAGTTCGGCGACGACCTGTCCTACGGGCTCGGCCAACGCATCAACGGCATCGCCGCGAAGATTCCTGCACCATTTAAGAATGCCGTGGGCAGCATAGGCGGTTATTTCCGCAGCGTCGGATCGGCGGCGAGCGGAGTGTTCTCAGGCCTGTCCGGCGTCGCCAACTCCGTGGCCTCACGGATGGCCGGAGCGTTGAAGAGCGGAGCCGACACCGCATGGAATGCGATCAGCTCCATGTCAGGCAAGGCCGTCGGCGCGTTGAAGGGCGTCGCCACGGTCGGACTGGCTGGCGTAGGCACCGCCGTCGCTGCTTTGGCCGGCGTCGGCAAGAGCGCTCTCGACGCATACGCGACCTACGAGCAGGCCGTCGGCGGCGTGGACACGCTGTTCAAGGACGCTTCGGGCACTGTGCAGAAATACGCGGCGGAAGCGTACCGGACAGCCGGAGTGAGCGCCAACGAGTACATGACGCAGGTCACGAGCTTTTCCGCCTCGCTGATCAGCTCGCTCGGCGGCGACACCGCGAAGGCCGCGGAACTCGGCAACACCGCCATGATCGACATGTCGGACAACGCCAACAAGATGGGCACAGACATCGAGACCATCCAACAGACCTACCAAAGTCTGGCGCGCGGCAACTACGCCATGCTCGACAATCTGAAGCTCGGCTACGGCGGTACCAAATCCGAGATGGAGCGTCTGATCCAGGACGCGAACAAAGTCAAGCAGGCCAACGGTGAGATGGGCGACCTGTCCATCGACAAGTTCTCCGACGTGGTGCAGGCCATCCACATCATGCAGCAGCAGATGGGCATCACCGGCACCACCGCCAAGGAGGCCGCGACAACCATCGAGGGTTCCGTCGGCATGATGAAGGCCGCATGGCAGAACTGGCTGGCGGAACTCGGCAAGGACAATGCCGACATCAACGGATTGACCAAGCAGCTGGTCGATTCCGTGAGCACGGTCATCCAGAACGTTGGTCCGCGCATCGCGCAGATCATCACCGGCATCACCGCCGCACTTCCCCAACTGTTCTCCTCATTGGGCAGCACCCTGCCGGCACTGGTCATGCAGATCCTGCCGCCCGTGCTCGGCGCGTTGGGACAACTCGGCACGATGCTGCTGACCAGCGCGACGACATGGATCTCGACGAGCCTGCCGCAACTGCTCGCCCAGTTCCAATCGTGGGTCACGTCGAGACTGCCGTCGTTCCTGCAAACCGGATTGACGATGGTCACGAACCTGTTGCAGGGCATCGTGCAGGCATTGCCTCAGATCGCGTCCACGGCTGTCATCGTGCTGACGACGCTGCTGGACGGATTGTCGGCCCAATTGCCGCAGCTCATCCCCATCGGCATCAACGCCGTCCTCAACCTCGTGCAAGGCATCCTCAACAACCTGCCGCAGATCATCGACAGCGGCTTGAAGCTCATCCTCGGACTGGCTCAGGGCCTCATCAACGCCATGCCGGACTTGGTAGGCAAGGCTCCGATCCTTATCGGACAACTGGTCGGTGGCATCATCAATCGTCTCCCGCAGATCCTGCAGGCTGGCGTGCAGCTGCTCGGCGCACTGGCCAACGGATTCATCTCGTCGGTTCCGAGGCTTATCGGCTCAATTCCAGGCATGGTCGGCCAGATCATGCGCGGTTTCACATCTGTTAACTGGGGTAGCGTCGGCCTGAATATCATCACCGGAATCGCGACCGGCATCGCAGGCGCGGCAGGCAGACTCGTGACTGCCGCTGTCAACGCGGCCACGAACGCGTTGAACTGGGTGAAACGCAAGCTTGGCATCCATTCTCCGTCGCGAGTGTTTCGCGATCAGGTCGGCGAGATGATCGGCGAGGGCATGGCGGTCGGCATCGACGAGAGCGCTTCGAAGGTGAAGAAGGCGGCTGGACGATTGACCGGCATCCTTCCGTCGCAGGACGCCTCGTATTCCGTCGGCGTCGCCAACGCCTCGCGTGGAGTTAACGCTGCAGCCTACGGCAATGGTGGGAGCGTGACGAACATCACGCAGACATTCAACTATCCGGCCATCGCGCCGACGTCGATAAGCACGCAGCAGAAGCTGCAGACAGCGGCCATGCCGCAATGGTAATCGGGAGGAATCCGAATGAAGGTCAGCTATTCGCTCAACGGCCAGCCGCTCGACTCCGAGCGGATGCGCGTCATCGTCGGCACTACGCATTACACGTCGCTGTCGCCGATCGTTGACACGGTGCAGGTGAGCGGACGCAGCGGCGTCATCGTAGGCTCCTCGATTCCGGTGCTGGACGCGCCTGAGCTGACCATCAAGGTCGCGGCGTGGGGCGCTGATTCCGATGCGCTGATCTCGCGTTTCCGTGCCCGTTGCCTGCATGCGGCGAAGCTCACGCTCGGCAAAACGGAGACAACGGAGAACGGCTATTCGCGCAGCATGGTCACTCGCGTCGTGTGCACGAGCTGCGAGCCGGACGATGATGAGAGGCCGTTCAGTGACCTGCGCGTCATGACCGCCGTTTTCCAATTGCCGGACGTGTTCTGGCATGGTGTGCAGTGGCAGGAGGCGATGTTGGCCGCGTCGGGTGGCAGGCTGCTGCCGGGCGGGGTTGCCAAGCCGAGCGGCAAGGGCTATTGGACGCGCTGGCAGGGATTGCCTAACGCCAGTCCGTCCGAGCTTTTCGACATCATGCCGGAGGGGTGGCTTTCCAACGCGCCGATCACCACGCTGGTGCTCCGTTTCGGCGCGGTCACTGGTGTGACCATTTCGGAGCCGGTGAGTGGCACGAACCTCATGTGGGGCGGCAAACGCGACGACTCACGACCTTACCTCTTCGTTGATGTGGCCAATCGCAAGGCGTGGACGGCGGCCAATGCCGACGCATGGTCCGGTGGTACGGACGCATCGAATGGCATCGACTGGACCACCGAACCATTGCAGGTGTGGCCCGATATTTCGTCCGGCGACTATCGCATCACCATCAAACAGACCGGCGGCACCGACAATGTGACATGCCGGTTTTTGCAATCTTGGGAGTGATTCATGGCAAAGTCCCTTCATGCGCGCCTCGTGGCCTACAGGCCGTTCGGCGCACGTATCGGCGTCCTTGCGGAGCCGGTGAGCTTCAGCGCTTCAATGCTCCACAATGATGACGGCGCAATCAGCATCGAATATTCGCTGCTGTCCGGTGACGCGCAGGCGTTCGACAGAGAGCTGACGGACGGCCTCGAAGTGGCAGTGGAGGTGTCGGACGGCAGCGGCTATCGTGAGCCGGACAATGCTCGCTATGTCATCACTGGGCGCAGCGGCAAGACGGACGACCGTACCAAGACCGTCACCTATTCCGGCCAGTCGATAAGCTGGCTGCTGAGCAAGGCGGAGAACAATGATGCCAGCCATCTGCTCGCGGACGGCGACAACAAGGGCAAGCGGCCCTTCTATTCGGCGAATCCGGGCGTGATTTTGAAGACCATGCTTGACGAGAACCGTCAGCGTGGCGGCGTGGCCACCGGCCTGACGCTCGGCTTCGATACCGCGAGGGACGCGGGCGGCGCGGCATGGGCGAGGAAGTACACGCTTTACTATTCCTTGGGCACCGACCTGCAGACCATTCTCGGCTCGCTGGTCAATGGTGGCGGCTGCGACTGGCGCACCAGCGGGCGCACGTTGAAAATGTGGAACGCCGACAGCACGGCATTGAGCCGTGACCTGAGCAAGAGCGTCGTGCTCCAGCTTGCTCGCGATATCAGCGAGGCACCCTACGAGGAAAGCATCAGCGACCTCGCGTCCACCATCCTCGTCGAGGGCGACAATAATCTGCTTTTCCGCATGGACAATCCGGCCGCTCCGACCCCGTGGGGCAAGTGGGAATCCTACAGCTCGCAGGGTGGCGTGTCCGACAAGGACACCGCGCAGGCATTCATGCAGTCCACGCTTGCTGATGCGGCTAGGGTACGCGGCCAGTACACGCGCGATCTGGTGACTTCCGGCGTGGACAGTCTGCCGCTCGTTGACTATCATGCCGGCGACTGGATTACCGCGCCAACCGTCACTCACGGTGAGAAGGTGCGCGTGCAGGAAATCGACCTGAGCATGCGCCAGAACGAGGGCTTATCCTGCTCAATCGCTCTGAATGACATCAAGTATGACGCTTCGGTGCGTCAGGCGAAGAAGATCAAGGGCATCACCGGTGGTGCCGCGTTGGCCGGTAGCGAGGGCGGCACGACCGCCTCTTCCGACCGTGACCATCGCGTGCCGAAAGCACCACTCGGCCTTGTGGTGCAGACCGACGCCTATATCGGCAGCGACGGTTTCGCGCATGGTCTGGCCACAGCCTCGTGGAGTGCGGTCACGCAGGCCACGAACAATACCGCCATTGAGATCAGCAATTATGCCGTCGAGTGGCGCAAGCACGTGGATGGCGCGCCGTGGCATTCCGCCGGCACGACCGATAAGACGCAGCTCGGTTTCGGCGGCTTGGATTGCGGCACGCAAATCGAGGTGCGCGTCAGGGCCGTGCCGACGTATTCGGACAAGCTCGGCGAATGGTCGTCCGTCGTGGTGGCAACTGTGGAGTCGGATACGACGCCATGCTCCGTACCGTCGAAGCCGGTATTGTCGTCCGAGCTTGGCGTGGTGACCGTCCACTGGGACGGCAGGACCTCCACCGGCGCGTCGATGGAATCGGACTTCGATCATGTCGAGGTCGGAGAGGGCGTCAATGCGGCCGGCATGACCGTCATCAGCGCCACGCAGTCCGGTCGGGGCGATTATCTTGTGACCGGTCTGGCAGCAGGTTCCCGCCACTCCTATGCCCTTCGTTCGGTCGATCATGCTGGTAATCGTTCCGGCTGGTCGGCAGTCGCCACTGTCACCGTCGCGTCGGCGGTGTCGCCTGAAGAGGTCAAACAAATCCAGAAGGATTTGGCTGACAACAAGACGGCGGTGAAGGACAATACGGCCAAACTCGATCAGGCGCGGAAGGACATCCAAGCCAACAAGTCGAATCTCGACACGGCGAATCAGACGCTCACGCAGGCCAAGGCCGACCTGTCGCAGGCCCGGAGGGACATCGCGCAGACCAAAAGCGACCTGACCACCGCGAACGGCGAGATCAGCAAGGCGAAGGAGTCGGCGGCGCAGGCGTATGCCGAAGCCCATTCGAAGAACCATACTTTCCGTGGTCCCGACGAGCCGAAGGACAATCTCATCGTCGGCGACCTGTGGCTCAAGACCCAGAAGTATTGGACGCGCTGGCAAGGCGAGAAGAACGCAAGCCCCTCACTGCTCGCGGACTTCTACACGTACTGGCAAGGCGCTCCGAACAATTCGCCTTCCGTGCTCATGCCGTTGGCCGACCGCGTGATCGACACGCTCGTGTGGGACGGCTCCAAGTGGAACCGCATGGGCTATGCCGACGTGGAGGACAACAAAAGGCAGATCGAACAAGCCAAGTCCGACATCGCGGACAACGCCGCGAAGACCACCGACGCCAAGAAGGCCGCTGAGAATGCGGCTGCCGCAGCGAAAAACGCGCAGGGCACGGCTGACACGGCCAATGGCGCGGCCAAGACCGCTCAGGATACCGCCAATGCGGCCAACGCCGCTGCGAAGAGTGCCACCGCCACCGCAGGCCAGGCCAAGGATGCCGCCAATGCCGCGCAGACCGCCGCCGAAAGCGCCAAGAAGACCGCTGGCAACGCGGAGACGCTGGCGAACACCGCCAATGCTTCGGCCAATGCGGCCAAGTCGGACGCTTCGGCTGCGAAGGCCACTGCCTCGAACGCTTCGAGCGTGGCGACGCAGGCCAAGGCCACCGCCGACAGCGCGGCCCAGTCCGCCACGGATGCGGCGAATGCCGCGCAGAAGGCGAACACGGCCGCCGCCGCAGCAGCTGGCGTGGCGAACGGCAAGGCCGACGTGCTCATCCAAAGCACGGCTCCGGCCACGTCGATGCGCAAGCCGACTACCTTGTGGATTGACACGACGAATGGCTCTAACACGCCGAAACGGTGGAACGGCAGCGGTTGGATGGCTGTGACGGACAAGGCGGCCACCGATGCCGCCAACGCAGCCGTCAAGGCACATGCTGCCGCGCAGACGGCGCAATCAACGGCTGACAAGGCTCAGACCACGGCCGCGAACGCTGCCGCTCAGGCGAATCAGGCGCAGGCCGCCGCGAAAAAGGCGCAGACCACGGCGGACGGAAAGAACCTCATCTACCGTGGCCCGGACGAGCCGTCTCATGATGGCTTGAAGCCGGGCGACATGTGGTGGCGCACGCAGAAGTATTGGACGAGGTGGAAGGGCGAGAAGAATAATTCGCCCAGCCTCATGGCCGACTTTTACACGTATTGGACGGGCGCGCCGAACAACAGTCCGAGCGTCTTGGTGCCGTTGTCCGACCGCGTGGTCGAGGTGCTGACGTGGGATGGCACCCGCTTCACGCCGTTCGATCTCGTGGCCAATAACATTCTGGCTGCCGGCACGGTGGCTGCGAAGCATCTCGCCGTGGATTCCGTGACTGCCGAGAAGGTCAAGGCCAATGCGATCACGGCGGGCAAGATCGCCGCCAACTCGGTCACTACCGAAAAGCTTGTGTCCGATGCGGTGACCGCCGCGAAGCTCGCCGCGAACAGCGTGCAGGCGCGCAACATCGTCTCGCTCGCCATCACCACCGACAAGCTGGCCGCGAACAGCGTGACGACCGCGAAGCTCCGCGTGACGGAGGACATGACCGTGGCGCTCCTGAATGTCCATAGGATTCAGGCTGGCGACATCGTGGCCGGTGCGGTCACGGCGGACAAGATTGCCGCGAACGCGGTTAACGCCGACAAGATTGCTGCCAACAGCGTTAACGCGGACAAGATAGTGTCCGGCGCGATAACCGTCGACAAGCTCGCGGCCAACAGCGTGACCGCCGTGAAGATCGCGGCGGGCAGCATCACGACGGACAAGGTAGCCGCGGGCCAGTTCAGAGGCTACGTGTTCACGGGCGCGATATTCCAGTCCAGCGAGGCTGCGAATACTGGCGTGAAGCTCAATTCGACCGCATTGCAAATGTGGGATTCCAACCATAACCAGACTGTCTATCTTGACGGCGAGGGCAAGTCGAATGTGCTGACCGGCACGTTCCAGACCCGCACGAGCGGGCATCGCGTGCGCATCAGCCCGGATTATCGGACTAGCATCGTCGGCGGCACGGAGACGTTCGTGGGCGACGGTATTGAATTCCCTGCGTACAAGGGGGCGACCGCCTACTGGAAGAATCCGGCCATCGCGTCAGCCATCCAGTCGAATCAGGTCGGTGAGATGGGCGAATTGGACTTGTGGAGCGGACGCGTCACCGAGCACGATCCGGCTGCTTTCCTGCAGCTCCAGTCCAAGCCGATCAGGAAGGGCGGCACCGGCAGTGATGGCGTCGTATCGCGGGTGTACATCATGGCGAACACGGATTACGACGAGCCGGACGAGAGCAAGAAACAGAGAGCGTCACTCACTCTGTGCGGCGACAGTCCGAATGGTTCAAATGTCTGGCTCGAAGCTGCCGACGCGAACGGCACGGTCGGTGTCGGAGCGAACATCGCGACCGGATTCCTGTATCTCGGCGGCTTTCTTGGCGGCATCACGAACCGTTGTACGTTCCACGGCGCTGCCGCATGGAGGGCGTGGTGGCCGAATCCCGGCCAGAGCATCGCGACCGGCGCATCAGCGCAGGTCAATTGCACGTTCAGTCCGACGAAATACGGCCACTATTACGTGGTCGCGAACGCGGATTCGCAATGGGCAGGCATCATCGCGCACCCGGTAAACACGGGCGGGCAGAGCGGTTTCCAGTTGAAGCTTTACAACGCCGACCAGCCTTGCCCGGTCGACGTGTACGCCGAATACCTCGCCTATCTGGTCAAATGATTGGAGGAAATGTTGTCAGCGACTTTCGAAATGGATGATAACGGATTGTGTATCATCCGCTGCGATCCGCCGGTGAACGGGTCGGATAGTTTCGTTTTCCAGCCTGATGTGCTCGTCTCGTGGAAGGCGCTGCTCGGATTGGCGTCGACACGTGAGGCGATCGCGGCGATCATGCAGGGCAGGGAGGACGTGAGCCGGTATGACCCGAAGACCGGCAGGGGCGTGTGGACTGGAGCGTTCGAAGCGTTGGAGGCGGCGTTAACGGATTCCGCCACCAGTGTGAGCATGCTCGCCGCCGATGGGGAAGTGTTGGATGATCCGCTGACCGCCGCACGCAATGAGACGCGCGCCGGGATGCGATTGCCCGTCATGTCGAATGAGACCGACGCGCGAATGCGCGCCGCATTGACCTCGGATGCTTCCGGCGTGGAAGCGTCCAGCGGCATCGATACGGCATGCACGCGGAATATCGACGGATTGGACGAATTCCTTGACGACAAATCCAGCAAAACCATGCTTGACGAATGCGAGGAACGATTCTTCGCATCGCTCATGCCAAGGCAAAACCAACAGAATTAAGGAGACTGATTATGGCCGATGAGACCACTACCGATACCGTGCCTGCCGTGACGCCCTCTGAGCCGTCTGGCGTGCTTGATTTGCGTCCGCCGAAGGAGTCGGTGCGAGCGGAATTGTGCCGTTTGGGATTGGAGTTTTCCAGCGCTGACGGCACCGCCGAATCGTGGCGCGACTATCAGCGTGGCGTGCTTGCGACGTTCGACGATTCCGGCACGTCCGTCACGTTGACGGATGTTAAGACGAATCTCGGACGCACTTTGACGCTCGAAGAGCTTAAGGCCGTTACGCGCATCGACACGATGACCGCCGCCGACTAACCCCTGCTTTTCACCCGTTTTTTCAGCCCCTGCAATCCATGCGGATTGTGGGGGTCCCGCATTAAAAAGGAGACTTATTTTGACTCAGATTCCAGCCGACGCGAACACCGTCATCGACACGCTCTCCGCGCAAATCGGCACTCTCAACAAACAAAACGCAATCCTGTCAAGCCAGCTCGCGGCGGCCATGAAACTGATCCCGAAGGATGTGCTCGACAGTCTTGACAAGGAGGATACGAATGCAGAGGATTAACCGGTTCCCGGACCCGAATATGGCTAACACCATTTTCAGATGCGTGCCAGTGCGATGCACTGTGGATTTTCCGACCGTCAGCGGCTTCCGGTGGCTGCGTGCCACGACCAGCGGAAGTGGTGACATATACGCGCAATACGAGCTTATGGGAGTCAATCTTCCACAGGCCGGCGTGTATCACATTCACGCAGTCTGCTATGCGCAAGGCTCCGGCGCACTCTTTCGCATCTATGCGCGCCTCGGCGGCAGATTCACCATCCTGCACGAGACCGGCATCGCAGACGATCAGACGAAGATAATTGACGCGGACATCACGATTCCGGACGGCACGACGCAATTGCTCATACGTGTCGTGCCACCGTCCACGGTAGGCAAATTCATACTGATTCGCTACATTCTCCTCGAATCCAAGTCCACTTACGCCACTGCCGTGGGGGGGGCTTCCGGGCTTCTTCACCGGCGACACCATGCCACGCGACTGACGCCGCGCACCGGGCTGGTGATGTCCGATGATGGTAACGAACCTATGCACGAAACCATCCTCGACCATCACCTTGCGAGCAGACGAGTGGGTGGATATCGCGACCATTCAGAAAAAGCCAGGGACGAAATATTTGGTCAGCGCCTATGTGAACGTCACCGGCGGCACTATCTCGTTGAGAGGGTATGGCGACGTCAGTGCGAGCCAACGTGTCAGCTACCCGTTGCTCGCCAGCACTGCCGATCCGATGTCAATGATGTATTCCGTCAGGTCAGGCAATCCGACCGTCACCGTGACCAATATACTCATCTGCACGTGGGACGAGTATCAGGCGAACAAGACCCTGCTCGACGGCATCGGATATTTCACCGGGGACACGATGCCGCTCGCCTAGCCCTCACGGTGGTGATGGCATGAGCCGGATAACGAATCTGATTCCGAATCCACTCCTCATGTTCCCGAACAGTGCCATCTCGGCATCCGGGGCGACCGTGCAGCATGTTGACCCTGATGGCATACTCATTACGCCAAACAGCGGTGCTGTCAATCCTCTTGCCAAGATTCGACTGCGCGAACCGGTTTCCGGTGATTTCCATTTGAACTTCTGGGTTTTCCAAGTGCCAGAAGGTAGCAGATGGTATGAGAATGGTATCTGCTTCGTATCCAACGCAACAGAGAATGGTGGAGTCCTGTTGCCTCATGGCAATACGGCCGGAACGGCATTCCTTGGTCTTGATTTTCATATGGATGACATGCAATACGTCCAGTTGAAGTGTCCGTTGAATCATCCGCTGCAATTCTCGGCAATCAATCTGATGACACAGGCGGATTGGAAGGAATACAAGAAGCTCTTCCCAGGCATGAGCGCACTGTACGGCGGCCTCATGCCACTGCAAAACTGATTTTTTAAGGAGATGCAATGTGTTTCAGACGTTTCTAGCTGGTTTCGGTGGTGTGGGCGGCGCGTGCGCGCTCATCACCCTGCTGCTCCGGATATGGCCGGGCGCTTTGGACGCGCTGGCCACCGGCCTGTACTCGCACGTGCGGCCGGAACGCCTGCCATACGACAGTCCGCTTTCCCAGCATTTCGCGAAAACACGACAACTTGGCGAACGCACCGAGAAATTCGATGATCGTATGGACGAGTTGTGTCGTGACACGATCAAAAACACGATCATCAGTCTGATTTACGGCGACAAGGACACCGACCACAGCGAGGCCGTCAGCTACGAGTTGTCGAAGCTTGAGAAATTGGACGCGCAATGCTGGATAGTCGCTGCCGCCGAAAAATATTTGGAGGACCGGCAATGACGCATCTCATGATCGCAGGCGGCATATGGCTGCTGTTGCTCGCGCTCGTCATCATATTCAATCATGGTGCGCACAGGCATTGATTTCATACCGGTTTTCAAAGCCATCCCATTCCGGGATGGCTTTTCTATTGCCCCTTGACTCGGGGCGGGAAGGAGAGGAATTTGGGAATCCTCGACAAAAGTAAATCTAAACACGGACGCCTGCACCGGCGCGTGGTCGTGATGCTGACCGCGCTCGTCGCCGCGGTCTCCATGGCGTTCGCCCCGGCGCCCGCGCACGCGGACATGCAGGGCGTGGACATGAGCAACTGGCAGTGCGGCGCGGACGTGTACAACATGCAGGCCGATTTTATCGTGGTCGGCACCACATGGGGCACCGGGCAAGTCAACAACAACTGCTTGGTGTCCGGCGTCAACACGGACGCCAACCGCATGATCGCCCAAGCGCAGGCATCCG
>OLPK01000804.1_pt1 | contig 27059 bp, 23 predicted proteins | sample 1672261 | NCBI WGS metagenome assembly OLPK01 (sample SAMEA3136665, study PRJEB25190) | human gut metagenome
GTATTGCATCTGGCCGGCAGGTTCGCCGTGAAGCCACGCGACCTGCTGGGAAGGTGCGGCCTGTCGCGCAGCACATTCTACGACAACGGGAAGCGTCTGGGCCGGCCCGAGCGGGACGAGTGGCTGCTCGATCCCGTCCGGCGGGCGTTCGAGCAAAGCCGGGAACGATACGGATACCGGCGTATATGGCGCATGCTGCGCGACCGGGGCATACGCGTGTGCGGCCGGCGCGTCATGAAGCTCATGACCCGGCACGGCATCGCCCCCAAGCTACGGAGTCGCAGGCGCTACAACTCCTATTCGGGCGAGCACGGCCCGGCGCCCGCCAACCTTGCCAATCGCCGTTTCCACGCCAAAGCACCCAACCGGCTGTGGGCCGCGGACATCACCGAGTTCCGCATCGGCGAAGGAAAGACATGCCTCAGCCCGGTCATCGACTGCTACGACGGCATGCCCGTGGCATGGGGCACCGGCACCAGCCCGACGGCCGAACTGGCCGACACCATGCTCGAGCAGGCATGCGCCACCCTGTCCGACGGCGAGCGTCCGGTCATCCACTCGGACCGGGGTTGTCATTACCGCTGGCCCGAGTGGATCCGCATCTGCGAACGCCACGGGCTGACGCGTTCCATGAGCGCCAAGGGCTGCTCGCCGGACGACGCCGCCGAGGGCTTCTTCGGCCGATTGAAGCAGGAGTTCTACTACAACCAGAACCATCAGGACGACAGCATCGACGAATTCATCGACGCCCTGGAAGCCTATCTGGGCTGGTATCGCGACGAACGCATCAAGACCGAATACGGCATGAGCATCCGCCGACACCGACAAGCACTAGGGCTCATGGCATAATCAAGAACAGCGACAACGCAGTCCAAGATTTATGCACCACCCCCACCCCCTGCTGCTAGATTCAGCATGTTTGAGACTGATGTTTCTAATCGTGCACCTGCTCTATGGATTAGTGTTTTGCGGAACGATGGTTATTGGATACGCATTGTCGCGCCGTCCGGCATCGTGGCTATGACGCTCAGTGTCGCGCCCAAGCTCTTCAGGTAACGGCGGAGGGTGTCGAGTTCCACGTGGGCGATGTCTCCAGATTCGAGCACGCTGACCCGTTTCTGGCTTACGCCCATGCGGGCGGCGATGTCCCGCTGGGTCAGATTGGCGGCCTTGCGGGCCTCTTTGAGCTCATACGCCTGAACGTATTCGTCGATGCGGTTGCGGGCGGCCTCCATCTTCTCGGGGCTGATGTTGCGTTCGCGGATCAGGTCGTCGAGTGTGTAGCTGGTCATATCAGTCTCCTTCGTTCTCGTCCATCCATTGTTGGTAGGTTCGCTCCGCCTGCGGGATGGCCGTCTTGTACCATTTGTTCCACTTGCCGCTTTTGTCGCCGCCCACCAGCATGATGGCGCGGCGATGCGGGTCGAACACGAAGAGGATGCGTACCTCGCTGTGTCCGATGGAACCGGGGCGCAGCTCCTTGAGGGCCTTGATGCTGGAGCCTGTTATCTTGCCGACCAGTGGCCGACGTAGATTGGGCCCCTCTTGCGCCAGTAGTTCGGCGGCGTGGATTATCTGGGCGATGGTGTCATCGTCGAGGGTGCGCAGCCAGTCCCTGATGGGGCTCATTTCTATTTCCCACATATCCTAATGATACCTTTCAAGGTATATTTGTCAAGTACGGCTGTCGTCTGAATCCAATTGGGTATGACGATGGATCTGATGTATCGGTAGGTCGGTAAATACCGATACGATGGACGACGGTCGCTTACCTAGCTTCTACGTTCGCCATCATCGCGCACATGAGTAGCATGCCCGCGTACCATCCTTGAAGCAGAGTATCCAGGGTTCGAATCCCTGAGGGGGCGCCCGCAAGAAGCCTCGGTCGTGTATCGGCCGGGGCTTCTCTCGTATTTTCGCCCGCGGTGCCCTATGCCTCCATGCCCTTTTCTTTCGAGTGGACGACCCGCCGTTGCCCATGGTGAGCGCTACACTCATACCGGTTCCCACGCATTCCCCTACGGGGTGAACCATGCAATCCATCCATCAGAGAAGATTATTCAAACCATCTTGCATACGCATAGAAAAGGCTGAAGAGCAGTGGAATACTCGTTGTTTACGCGGTTGGCGGCGGAGTTCGTCGGCACCGCGGTACTGATGATCTTCGGCAATGGCGCAGTGGCCAATGTCGAATTGAAAAACACGAAAGGGCATAACGCTGGCTGGATCAACATCGCCATGGGCTACGGCTTTGGTGTCATGTTCCCCGTGCTGATGTTCGGCGGTGTCTCCGGCGCGCACATCAACCCGGCGATGACGCTTGCGCAGGCCGTCAACGGCATGTTCCCGTGGAGTGAGGTCCTGCCGTACATCTGCGCGCAGATCCTCGGCGCGGCGGTCGGCCAGCTCATCGTCTACATCTGCTACTACCCGCACTACAAGGAGACGGAGAGCGCGGAGGCGATCCTCGGCACATTCTGCACGACCGACGCCTACGCGACGAAGCGCAACTACTTCATCAACGAGTTCATCGGCACGATGCTCCTCGTCCTTGGCGCGCTGTGCTGCCTCGAACTGCAGTGGGGCAGGACGAACTACGCGGCCGCATCGATCGTGGTCGGCTTCATCGTCTGGGGCCTTGTCTGCTCGCTCGGCGGGCCCACGGGCCCTGGCCTCAACCCGGCGCGCGATCTGATGCCGCGCCTGCTCCATCAGATCCTGCCGATCCCGCACAAGGGGTCGTCGCGTTGGAACGAGGCGTGGATCCCGGTCGTCGCCCCGATCTTCGGCGGCATGCTCGGCTGCTGGCTGTTCAACGTGCTGTTCGCCATCTGATTGCGCGCGTGCACGTGCACGCCGTATCGTCCCGACAATCCCCGGCATGCGTGCCGGGGATTGTTGTTTGCGTGGGGAGCGGATATACTCGCCGTACTACCCCAAGAAGTCCATGGAGTGAGAGGTCACGGTGAGCACTACCCGCAGTCCGCGCCGCCACGTGCGCGCGCGCCGCCGACGGATCTACCGCATCCGCCGTGCCGTGGTGGCCTGCGCGTGCCTGCTGCTCGTGCTTGGTGTCACGCTCAGCGCGCGCGGTGCGTTGCGCGCGCTGAACGCGCTCCACGAGCAGGCCGCGGCGCACACCGGTTCGGGCATATGGTCGTCGGCGATGAGCCCATATCGCGCGCCTGAGCGCAATGCGAGCCCCTCGCCGGCCGAGCAGACACTGACCGAAGACGAGCACACAAGGAAACAGAGGGAGGAGATCGCCGCACTCGGGGCGGCGCTGACCGACGCCCAACGCAACGAGATCTACGCCAAGGCGAAACAGACCGCGCAATCGAGCGGCGCGCTGCCCACGCGCATGACGTATTGCATCGCGTCGCGCGGCAACGTCGGCTCGGTCGACCATTTCGCCAACACCGTGTACCGCGCGCTCAACGACGTGCGCGGCTGGCCGCGCGCTGGCGTCGTGTTCGCGCAAGGGCAGGACGGCCAGAGCGATGTGACGATCACACTCGCCGAAGCGAAGGAGCTGCCGTCGTTTTCGGCGGGCTGTTCCGAGGAATACAGCTGCCGGGTGGGCAGTGACGTCATCATCAACAAGAAGCGCTGGGATGGCGCCGTGCAGCACTGGTTCGACGCGGGCGCCACCCTCGCGCAGTACCGCACGATGGTCATCAACCACGAAGTGGGCCATGCGCTCGGGCACATCGACAACGAGACGCCGTGCGGTGGCAACAAGCAGTCTGCGCCGCTCATGCAGGAACAGTCGATGTTCCTCAAGGAATGCTCGCCGAACCCTTGGCCGCTCGACGGCGAACTGTGGAGCACGTTCGTGGGGTCGGAGCCGTAAATGACCGGTCGTTTCGCACCCACGCCCTCAGGCCGCATGCACATGGGCAACGCGTACGCCATGCTCGCCGCGTGGCTTTCCGCGCGCGCCCGGCATGAGCTGATCCTTCTGCGCATCGAAGACATCGACGCGCCGCGCGCGGTCCCGGACGCCGACCGGTGGATCATGGACGATCTGACATGGCTCGGTTTGGACTGGGACGGCGAACCGGTCTACCAGTCGCAACGGCTCGGCCTGTACGAGGAGGTGTTCCGCCTGCTGCGCGACGCCGACCCCTCACCGCTCTACCCATGTTTTTGCTCGCGCGCCGAGATCCGCGCGGCGAGCGCCCCGCAGGAAGGCGACCGGTTCATCATCTACCCGGGCACATGCCGCCGCCTGCTGGCGCACGACCCGCACGAGGTGAGGCGCAGGCTTGACGCCGGTGTGCGCCATTCGTGGCGGTTCGCCGTGCCGCCCGCGGGCGCCCCACAATCGCAAATACTGTTTGAGGACCGCGTCTTTGGCGCCCAGAACTTCGATTTGGGGGCGGAGCTGGGTGACGTGGTGCTGCGACGGTCGGACGGTCTGTTCTCATACCAGCTCGTCGTCACCGTGGACGACCTGCTGATGGGCGTGACCGACATTGTGCGCGGGTGCGACCTGCTGCGCTCGACCGCGCTGCAGATCGCAGTGCGCGAACAGTTGCTGGCGCTCGGCGTGGGCGGCGCGGACTCACCTGCGGCGGTGCCGGAGTATGCGCATCTGCCGCTGCTCGACAACGCGGCGGGCGTGCGGTTGGCGAAGCGCACGCGCTCGCTCGACCTGGGCATACTGCGCGCGCAGGGCGTGAAGCCGCAGCAGGTGGTGGGGTATTGCGCGTGGGCGCTCGGGCTTGTGCCGCAGCCGTGTGCGATGAGCGCAGGTGAGGCGCTCTCGGCGTTTTCGTGGCAGCGCGTGCGCGCTCATGCGGCGGATGTGCGCGTGCCCGACGACCTGCTCGCGCGCCTGCTGCGCCTGTAGCGCGGGCTTGCGGCGGGCGTTGCGCGCGCGTTGCGGTATGGTTGCGGTAGAGGACTGCCGTTGGTGAGGAAAGGCGGCGCGGTATGACTGCGTACATGGACCATAAGGATCTGGCGAACGAGACGATCGACCCGGCGCGCATCCAGGAGATCACGGATGGCGCGCACCGTGTGCTCGACCTGATTGCGCAGACGGAGTTCACGAGTGGGCGCGAAGAGGGATCGGTCACGCTGCTGGCGGCCACGAAGACGCGCGACGTCGGTGAGGTCATGGCCGCGATCGACGCCGGCGTGCACATGATCGGCGAAAACCGGCCGCAGGAAGTCATTGCGAAGATCGATGGGCTGCGGTATGCGTGCCTGCAGCGCGGGATCGTGCTCGGCGCGAGCGACATGCAGACCGTGGCGAGACTTGATGAGACCGACGACCCCGAGGCGCTCGACCGTCTGCCGCTGCACCTGATCGGGCAGTTGCAGAGCAACAAGATCGGCAAGATGCTGCCCGACGTCAATACCATCGAATCGGTGGACTCGTTCGAGCTCGCCGAGAAGATCGCGCGCCGTGCGGCCGCGCGTGAGCAGACGGTGGGTGTGCTGCTCGAAGTCAACGAGTCGGGCGAGCCGACGAAGTCCGGCTGTGCGCCCGACGAGGCGTTTGAACTCGCGCTGCGCATCGCGCAACTCGAGGGGCTTGAGTTGCAGGGATTGATGACGGTGGGCGCGCATGTGGACGACGAGCGTGAGATCCGCCGTGGATTCGCGCATCTGCGCGATGTGCGCGACCGTGTGCGAGATTCCGACGCCGAGGGAACCGCCACGTGCGTGGAGTTGTCGATGGGCATGAGCGGCGACATGACGTATGCAATCGACGAAGGCGCGACGATCGTGCGCATCGGGCAGGCGATCTTCGGTGAGCGCGACTTCAAGTAACGCTGCGTAGTGAGGGGTGGCGCGTAGACTGGGCCGCATGAGACTCGCACGTTTTTCCAAGGATGACACGCCCCGGTACGCATTTGTGCAGACCGACGAGGCGGACGGCAACGATTATCTGGTGGTGCTCGATGGCTACCCGCTCGCCGGGCAGGTCAGCCCGACAGGCGAACGCATTCCGCTCGACGCGGATGGCGTGCGCCTGCTCTCCCCGGTGATCCCTTCGAAGGTGTATGGTCTGGCCAAGAACTACGAGGCCCACGCGCAATACATGTATGAACAGGGGCAGTCCACGGTGGAGCATGCCCCTGAAGACATGGTGATCTTCATGAAGCCGTCGACGTCGGTGATCGGCCCCGACGACCCGATTGTGTACCCGCCGTGCTCGCATGACATGAATTTCGAGCCGGAAGTGGCCGTCGTGATCGGCCGCATCGCCAAGAACGTGCCGGTGGAGCGCGCGATGGACTACGTGCTCGGCTTCACCTGCGTGAACGATGTGACACTGCGCGACCTGCAGCAGGGCGATCCGATGTGGACGCGCGCGAAGGGCTTTGACACCTCGTGCCCGCTCGGCCCGTGGCTCGTGACGAAAGACGAGTTCGACTGGCGTGATGCGGCGATCTCGTTCACGCTTAACGGCGAGGTGGTCGAGAAGGCGAGCGGCACCACCGCGAACCTGATCCACGACATCCCTTCGCAGATCGCGTTCATCTCGAGTTTCTCCACGCTACTGCCCGGCGACGTGATCCTGACCGGCACGCCGGATGCCTCCGGAAGCCTTGTACCGGGCGACGAGGCCGTGGTGCATGTGGAAGGCATCGGCGATTTGCGCAACGTGGTCGTTCGCGGCTGAGCGCTTCCACTATCCATATACATCCCGCCGGCGCAACCGCGCCGGCGCTGCTATATCTGCATCCATCATCGCAGTCGTATCCGCTGCAAACAAGGCGTTCAGTGGCTGTATTCGCTGTTTTGGTCGGGGTTTTCGCCGTTTTGGTCATGAAACGGCCTAATTTGTGCCCAAAACAGCGAACGCATGGACCAAAACGGCGAAAACAGCGGTTAGTGGGGGCGGCTGGATGAGGTGGTGGTCGAGTAAGAGGGGAAGCGGCCAGCAGGGCGGAATGGCTGGCATGCGCAGAGGCCACCAGGCCAGAGGAGCAGGCGTCCGGCAGGGGGGCGCTAGGCGAGAGGGGCAGGCGTCCGGCAAGGGAGGAGCCTCTAGGGCGGAGGAGCGTCCACCCGGCAGGCGGGCTACATCCCTACGCCTCATTGGAGAGTGTTGCGGCGCTCTGGCTGAGCGCTGAAAACCAGCATCCTCCCATCATTGCGCGACACAATGGGCTGTGGATGGTCGATTGCGAAGCACATCATCATCGTTTTCGAAACTTGAGTGAGATTCACTCAAGTTTTGGGAATACATGATCTGGGTCGTTGGTTGACTATATCAGACAAACGAAGCCGCCGGCTCCGCGTGCGCAGCAGCAGCGCGGGGCCAGGCGTGCACTGATGGAGGATGATATGGAACAAAAATTCACAACATTGGCGCAGGAGGCCTTGGGTGACGCGATCCAGAGCGCTTCGGCGGCCGGTAATCCGCAGGTGGACCCGCTCCACCTGCTTGATGCACTGCTGCGTCAGGAAAACGGTGTGATCCGCGGCCTCATTGAACAGTGTGGCGCGAATGCACAGCAGATCGGCGCCGCCGTACGCAACGCCCTCGTCGCACTGCCGAGCGCCTCGGGGTCGTCGACCGCGCAGCCGCAGGCGAGCCGCCAGCTCACGCAGGCGATCGCCGCCGCGGAAAAGGCGATGAAGGAGATGGGCGACGAATACGTCTCGACCGAGCATCTACTGCTCGGTATCGCCGAAGCCACGCCGAACGAAGCCGCGAAAATCCTGAGCAACAATGGCGTGACCGCCGACAAGATTCGTGAGGCGATCCCGCAGGTGCGTGGCGGCGCCAAGGTGACAAGCCCCGACGCCGAAGCCTCATACAAGGCGCTCGAGAAGTTCTCGACCGACCTGACCGCGCGTGCGCGCGACGGCAAGCTCGACCCGGTGATCGGCCGTGACCAGGAGATCCGCCGTGTGATCCAGATCCTGAGCCGCCGCACCAAGAACAACCCGGTGCTGATCGGCGAGCCCGGCGTGGGCAAGACCGCCGTTGTGGAAGGCCTCGCCGAGCGCATCGTGGCCGGCGACGTGCCAAGCACACTGCAAAACAAGCGCCTGATCAGCCTCGACCTGGGCTCCATGGTGGCCGGCTCCAAGTACCGCGGCGAGTTCGAGGAGCGCCTCAAGAGCGTGCTCGACGAGATCCGCAAGTCCGACGGGCAGATCATCACGTTCATCGACGAGATCCACACGATTGTGGGCGCCGGTGCGGCGGAAGGCTCGATGGATGCGGGCAACATGCTCAAGCCGATGCTGGCCCGCGGCGAACTGCGCCTGATCGGCGCGACGACGCTCGACGAATACCGCGAGAACATCGAAAAGGACCCGGCGCTCGAACGCCGCTTCCAGCAGGTCTTTGTGGGCGAGCCGAGCGTGGAGGACACAATCGCGATCCTGCGCGGCCTCAAGCAGCGCTACGAAGCACATCACAAGGTCACGATCGGCGACGACGCACTCGTCGCGGCCGCCACGTTGTCGAACCGCTACATCACCGGACGCCAGCTGCCCGACAAGGCGATCGACCTCGTCGACGAAGCCGCCGCGCACCTGCGCATGGAGCTCGACTCGCAGCCTGAGGAGATCGACGAGCTGCAGCGCAAGGTGACGCGCCTCGAGATGGAGGAGATGCAGCTCAAGAAGGCAGAGGACCCGGCGTCGAAGGACCGCCTGGCCAAGCTGCAGTCCGAACTCGCCGACAGCCGCGAACAGCTTGCAGGCCTCAAGGCCCGTTGGGACGCCGAAAAGGCGGGCCATAACAAGGTGGGCGACCTGCGCGCCAAGCTCGACGAAAAGCGCGTGGAAGCCGACAAGGCCACCCGCGAGGGTGATCTGGCGCGGGCCAGCCGCATCCTCTATGGCGAGATCCCGGCAATCCAGAAGGAACTGGTCGCGGCCGAAAGCGAAGCCGAGAAGGAAGACGAGTTCGCGCACCAGAGCGAACCGATGGTCCCCGACCACGTGGACGCCGATTCGGTGGCCGGCATCGTCTCCGAATGGACCGGCGTGCCGGTGGGCCGCCTGATGCAGGGTGAGAACGAGAAGCTGCTCAACATGGAGGAGTACCTCAACAAGCGTGTGATCGGCCAGCCGGAAGCCGTACAGGCGGTCTCCGACGCCGTGCGCCGTTCGCGCGCCGGCATCTCCGACCCGAACCGCCCGACCGGATCGTTCCTGTTCATGGGCCCGACCGGCGTGGGCAAGACCGAGCTCGCCAAGGCGCTCGCCGACTTCCTGTTCGACGACGAGAAGGCCATGGTGCGCATTGATATGAGCGAATACATGGAGAAGTCGTCCGTGTCGCGCCTGATCGGCGCCGCGCCCGGCTACGTCGGGTATGAGGAGGGTGGCCAGCTCACCGAAGCCGTGCGCCGCCGCCCGTACTCGGTCGTGCTGTTCGACGAAGTCGAGAAGGCGAACCCCGAGGTCTTCGACATCCTGCTGCAGGTGCTCGACGACGGCCGCCTGACCGACGGCCAGGGCCGCACGGTGGACTTCAAGAACACAATCCTGATCATGACGTCGAACCTCGGTTCGCAGTACCTGGTCAACCCTGACCTGAGCGAGCAGGAGAAGCGTGACGCGGTCATGAACGCAGTGCACACGCAGTTCCGTCCGGAATTCGTGAACCGCCTCGATGAGCTCGTCATCTTCCACCCGCTCACCCGCCAGGAGCTCGGCAAGATCGTGGACCTGCAGGTCAAGCAGGTCGCCTCGCGCCTGACCGACCGCCGCATCACGCTCGACGTGACCGAATCCGCGCGCGAATGGCTCGCCGACACCGGATACGACCCGGCGTATGGCGCCCGCCCGCTGCGCCGTCTGGTGCAGACCGAGGTGGGCGACCAGCTGGCGCGCATGCTGCTCGCCGGCAAGGTCAAGGACGGCGAGACCGTGCTCGTCGACCACACGGGCGGTGAGCATCTCGAGCTTTCGGTGCACGAGATCAACCCGATGGACGGCGACACCAACCCGCTCGACACGGAAGTCAAGATCGACGGTCATGCCGACGGCACCGACGACAACGCCGATGCAAACGGCACCAAATAACCCCCGGGAGTGATCCCGGCCTCGCGAACTGCGCAGGCGCGTCACCGCACGCACCTGCGCAGTTCGCATATGGTCGCGTACAGTAGTCACTGTCCGCTAACTACATTGGGGGAGACCCATGAGTCTGAATCTGTTCATCGCAGTGGCGTGCGTGGTCGCGGCGATCCTGCTGACCATCGCGACGGTTCGCTTCTTCTTCAGCGCGCGGCAGCCGCAGACGCAGGCCGCCTTCAAGGACCAGCCGGCCGAGACGCACGCGAGCGCCGGCGACACGCTGCGCACCCGCCGTTCGGACAACCGCGAAAGCATCGCGCTGCTGACGCGCCAGCTTGTGGTGAGCGCCATACTGACGCTGCTCGTGCTGCTGCCGGCGCTTGTACGCGCGCTGTACCCCAATGTTGTGCCCGGCTGGATGGTCGAACCATGGGTGCAGGCGATCATCATCACGCCGGTCATGTTCTACAGCGGTGCGCCGATCCACATCGACGGCTGGGATGCTCTGCTGCGCCGCATGCCGAACATGAACTCCCTCGCGTCGATCGGCACGATCGCCGCATACGCCTACGGCGTACTTGTTTGCCTGTTCGAAAGCGCGATGCCGCAGGCGATGCGCGAACCGTACTTCGAAGTGACGGGCGTGATCATCACGCTCGTGCTGTTCGCGCGCTGGGCGGTGGACATGTGGCTGCCGCACCGCCCCGCGTTCCCGCTGCAGGAGCGCGTGGACCGCGTGTCGCGCGTATGGGTGCCAATCACGATCCTGATCGCCCTGTGGACCTTCATCTGCTGGCTCATCTTTGGTCCGCAGCCGTCGTTCACGCGTGCGCTGCTCATGGGCATCAGCGTGCTGATCATCGCGTGTCCGGCGGCGCTCGGCTGGGCGGCGCCGCTGTCCGCGGGCGCGGCGCTCGATGACGCGCAGCGCTACGGCTTGACCGTGCGCACTACAAGCGCGCTGCAGCAGGCAAAAGACACCAGTGTGGTGTTCGTGTCGAGTGCGCTCGCGACGCGCGCCGAACAAGCCGTCGCGCAGTTGAGCGGCACCGGCGTGGCGATCGCCGAGGTCGATGCGCGGCGTACCGACGAGGCGGTGCGTGCGCTCGCCGAACGCCGCGCCAATGGCGCGACCGTCATGTTCATCGGCGACGGCAGCGAGGATGTGCGCGTGCGTGACGCGGCGGACATTGCCGTCGCGTGCGTCACGCTCGACAACCCCGAGGCCGCGCCGATCCACGCCGATGTAATCGCCGCGCCGGCCGACTACGCGTGCGCGCTCAAGCTGATCCGCCTGTCGAAGGCGACCATGCGCAACATCCGCGAGAACCTGTGGTGGGCGTTCATCTTCAACCTTGTGGGCATTCCGCTCGCAGCCGGTGTGCTCTACCCGTTCACCGGCTGGGTGCTCAACCCCATGCTCGCGTGCGTGGCAATGATCCTCTCGTCGATTTGCGTGGTGCTCAACGCCGTGCGCCTGCGCCACTGCAAGCTCGACGGCGCATGGTGAGTTTTGACAAGCGGCAACGGTACGCTGGGCACCATGAGTGAGGACACAGAATTCCGCAAGACGGGCATCGACTTCGCGATGATGGAGCCGCGCGACCAGCTCAAGACGCTGCTGCGCGAACATATGCACGACAAGCCGTTTTCCGAGCTCGCGCCGGTCACGTTCGACCACCGCGGCGCCGCGCTGATCGGGCACATCATGCTCGACACCCTGGAAGAACAGGGCTATTCGATCGAGGACTTCGACGCGGTGGGCGCGCTGACGGCTGCCGCCGTGCCGATGGTCTGCTCGCTCATGCATGCCGCCGCCTCGCGTGGCGAGGACCTGGACGGGTTCGTGATGGACTTCGTATACCCGGCGATCAAAGGCCCGTCCATCGCCGGCAAACGCGTGATTCTCATTGATTCATGGCTTTCCGAAAAATCGTATGTGCAGACCTCGTCGCTGGTGACGTTGCGCAACGGCAACGAGCTGAGCCTCGACTTCGGCATCGTCGACGCGCAGGGCGCCACCGTGGTGGCTGTGGCCGCGCTGATCGGCGGCGTCGACATGGAGGAACCGACGCTCAGGATCACCGACCCTGTGACCGGCGAAGCGCATGAGACGCCGTTCGTGGAGATCTTCCACGAATCGGAGCTGCACTAGGCCCCCGTGCACTTTTTTCGGCCCGCCGAAAAAAGTGCACGGACAACAAGGGGATATGGCCAAAAAGTGCGCGCTGACGCTTCCACTTTTTCCGGGGCGTCGAAAAAAGTGGGTAAGCTGGGCCCCATGCATGAGCCGAATCCGATCGATATCGCAGCCAAAGCCTCCGGCGAGCCCACATTCCGCGAAGTCGGCGTGGGGTCATGGGAAGAGGCCCACCCCGGCGAACCCCGCCCCGCCGACCCGCGGTTCAGCGCGCAGCTGCTTGATGAGGGCGACCGCCGCAACGTGCTCGACCGCTACCGCTACTGGACGGTCGAGGCGATCAAGGCCGACCTGGATGCGCGCGGCAGGCACCCTTTTGAAGTGGCCGTGGAGAACTGGACCCATGACTTCAACATCGGCTCCATGGTGCGCACAGCCAACGCGTTCACCGCGAACCGCGTGCACATCGTCGGCCCGCACAAATGGAACCGCAAGGGCGCGTTGATGACCGAGCTCTACCAGCACGTGGTCAACCACCCTTCCATCCAGGACCTTGTGGACGACTGGCACACACGCATCGCCGCCGAGCGCGCCGAAGCCGAACGGCATATCGCCGAACTTGAACCCCAGCTGCTTGAACTGGCGCCCGGCGACCCCCGCGCCGGCGACCTGCATGCAGGGCTCAAGCAAGCCCGGCACCAACTGCACATGGCGCAACACGCCAGGGTCATCGCGCTCGACATTGTGCCAGGCGCGGCGCCGATTGAGACCTATGATTTTCCCGAACGCTGCCTCATGCTCTTTGGCGCGGAAGGCCCTGGCCTGTCACAGAAGGCCATCGATCTGGCGGACGATGTGGTGTACATCAGCCAGTTCGGCTCGGTGCGTTCGATCAACGCCGGGGCAGCGGCGGCCGTCTCGATGCACGCGTGGATCAGCCAACACGCAGACACAGTGTGAACGACGCCCCGCACGGCACCACCCGCGCATGCTAGCCTTGCGGCGTGATCGAGATACAGGGCATTACCAAGACATTCGGCGCCAACCGCGTGTTGGACGATGTGAGTTTTGTGGCCGCAAACGGCGCGGTCACCGGATTCCTGGGGCCCAACGGCGCCGGCAAATCCACCACGATGCGCGTGCTGCTCGGGCTGATTACGCCCGACCACGGCACCGCGCTGATCGATGGCGTGCCGTATATGCGGCAGGCGAGCCCGATGAGCTCGGTCGGTGCCGTGCTCGACGCCAAATGTGCGCCGCGCAACCGCTCCGCTTACGCGTACCTGTGCGCGCTCGCCTACACGAACAACATCGCGCGCGGCCGCGTGGACGAGGTCATGGACCTGACAGGCCTCGCCAGTGTGAAGAAGACGAAGGCGGGCAAATTCTCGCTCGGCATGAGCCAGCGCCTCGCGATCGCGGCGGCGCTGCTGGGCGACCCGAAGAACCTCGTGCTCGACGAGCCGGTGAACGGCCTCGATGCCGAGGGCGTCAAATGGGTGCGCGACCTGTGCCGCAACTGCGCGGCACAAGGGCGCGCGGTGCTGCTCAGCTCGCACCTGATGAACGAGGTGGCGCTCACCGCCGACAATCTCGTAATCATCGGCGAGGGGCGCATCTTGCGCACCGGAACCGTGGCCGACTTCGTGAGGGAACATTCGCGCCACCTGCTCTCGGTCGTCACGCCGGACGCCGGGAAGATGCATGCGATGCTCGCCGCGTCGCCCACGGTGCGCATCACCGAGAAGCCGGTGGATTCGGGGTACCCTGCCGACGCGCGCGCCTTTGAGATCGAGGGCGCGGATTTCGCCGCGGTCGCGCGCGGATTCGCCGCACACCAGATCATCGCATACCAATTCGTGCGCCAGCAGGTCTCGCTTGAGCAGGCGTACATGGAACTGACCCACGGGCATGCGCGCTATGTTGCTGCGCAGGCCGCCCAACAGCCGCAGAACGGAGGTGCGCGATGAGCGCAATCCAGCCGGCCGAACGCCATGCCGCGCACCGGCCCGTACACACGTTGACCTTCGCCGGCGCGGTGCGCTCGGAGTGGTGCAAGATGTGGAGCGCCATGTCCACCTATGTGCTGCTTGTGCTGTGCGTGGCGTTCTTCGCCGTTAACAGCCTGATGATCGGCTGGCTCCTCAATTTCATGGCGTCGCAGGAAGCCATGCCGGTGGGCATGGAAGACGTATGGACCACGGCGAGCACCGGCGCGACCGACGGCATGCTCATCGTCGGCATCCTGGGCGTCATGGTCATGACAAGCGAGTATTCGAGCCAATCCATCATCACGTCGCTCACCGTGAACCCGCGGCGCGCGATGTTCATGGACGCGAAGACGCTCGTACTGGCCGCGGTCACCTTCCTCGCCTCGTTCGTGGGCGTGCTCGTGGCGTGGGGCTGCGCATGGCTCATGGTGCACGGCGCAATCTCGACCGGCACGCAGGCGATGCCCGCGGCGCTGCCGTGGGTCACGCTGCTCGGCGTGCCGCTCGCGATGGCGCTCACCGCGGTCATGGCGATGGGATTCGGCACCATGCTGCGTTCCACCGTGGGCGGTGTGCTGTGCGTCGTAGGACTGTTCACACTGCTGCCGTCGATTCTGCAGCTCGCGCAACTGCTCGGCGACCGCTTCGCGTGGATCGTCTCGGTCAACAACTGCCTGCCGTCCAGGGCACTGGAATCGTTCATCGGCGCCGGCGCCTCGTCGTTCGCCAACAGCATGGGCGCCGCCATGACGGTCGGATCGACCCAGCCGTTCCAGCCCACATGGGGCTGGGCCGGCGTGATCCTCCTGGCATGGGCTGTGGCGGTCTATGCCGCCGGCGCGGCCGTCACCGCCAAGCGCGACGTCAAGTAGCGCGGGCCTCGTCACATTTGGTTCGTATAGTAAGAGGCATGCCAACATTCACACGCGAAGAAATTATCCATCTGGGTGATCTGGCTCGCATTGCGCTCACCGACGAGGAAATCACTCGTATGCAGAGCGAGCTCAATGTGATCGCCGACGCCATCGACTCCGTGCAGGAAGCCGCCACCGCGGACGTGGAGCCGACTGCCAACCCCGTGCCGCTCGAGGCATACCTGCGCCCGGACGTGCCAGTCACGCCACTGCCGCAATCCGAAGTGCTGGCCGCCGCGCCGGCCACCGCCGACGGCATGTTCGTGGCGCCGCAGATCCTGGGGGAGGAGTGACATGACCGATACCACTGAACTCGTCAAACTGTCCGCCGTGCAGATGGCGGAGAAACTGCGCGCCAAGGAGATCACGAGCCGTGACCTCGTCTCCGCGCAGCTCGACGTGATCGACGCCGCAGAGCCATCGATCAAGGCGTTCCTGACCGTCTCGGGCGAAGCCGCCCTTGAGCAGGCGGACGCGTTCGACAATCTGTCTGACAGCGAGAAGGCCGAACTGCCCGAGCTCGCCGGCGTGCCGATCGCGATCAAGGACATGATCGTGACGAAGGGCATCCAGACGACGGCCGCCTCGCGCATCCTCGAAGGCTGGATTCCGCCCTACGACGCGACCGTGATTGAGAAGCTCAAGGCCGCGCACATGCCGCTGCTCGGCAAGACGAACCTCGACGAGTTCGCGCAGGGCTCGTCGACCGAGCATTCCGCATACCAGAATACGAGCAACCCGTGGGACGTGGAGCGCGTGCCCGGCGGATCCGGCGGTGGCTCCGCCGCGGCCGTCAGCGCGTTCGAGGCCCCGCTCGCCCTCGGCACCGACACCGGCGGCTCGATCCGCCAGCCGGGCGCGCTGACCGGCACGGTCGGCGTCAAGCCGACGTACGGCGGCGTCTCGCGCTTCGGCGCGATCGCCATGGCCTCTTCGCTCGACCAGATCGGCCCCGTGACGCGCACCGTGCTCGATTCCGCGCTGCTGCAGGAGATTATCGGCGGTCACGACAAGCGTGACTCGACGTCGATTCCCGAAGGTCCGCGCCCGATGGTCGCTGCCGCGCGCGAAGGCCAGCGCCGCGACCTCAAGGGCCTCAAGGTGGGCCTCGTGAAGGAGCTCAACGGCGAAGGCTTCCAACCGGGCGTCGAAGCGCGCTTCCATGAGGCGGTCGACATGCTCACCGCCATGGGCGCCGAGGTCGTGGAGGTCTCGTGCCCGAACTTCAAGTACTCGCTCGGCGCGTACTACATCATCATGCCGTCCGAAGTCAGCTCGAACCTGGCGCGGTACGACGGCATGCGCTACGGCCTGCGCGTCATGCCGCCGGAAGATGTGGCGCAGACCGCCGCGAACATGATGGCGACCACGCGCGAAGCCGGCTTCGGCGACGAGGTCAAGCGGCGCATCATCCTCGGCACCTACGCGCTTTCGGCCGGTTACTACGACGCTTGGTACGGCTCAGCGCAGAAGGTGCGCACACTGATCATCAACGACTTCAAGAAGGCGTTCGAACAGGCCGACGTGCTCGTCTCCCCGACGAGCCCGACGACCGCGTTCAAGTTCGGTGAGAAGATGGACGACCCGCTGGCCATGTACATGAACGACATCGCCACGATCCCGGCCAACCTCGCCGGTGTGCCGGCCATGAGCATCCCCGCCGGACTGTCCGACGACGGCCTGCCGGTCGGCTTCCAGTTCATCGCGCCGCAGCAGCGCGACGAAGTGATGTACAAGCCGGCGGCGGCGCTCGAAGCCGCGCTCGAGGAGAGCTGGGGCGCGCCGATCTGGAGCTCGCTCAAGACGCCGTGGCTCGATGGACTGAACAAGTGAAGGTGGCAGGAAAGTAATTATGGCTGAACAACTCATGAAGTATTCCGAGGCCGTCAAGAAGTTCGATCCGGTCATCGGCCTGGAGACGCATGTCGAGCTGAGCACGAACACCAAGCTGTTCTGCCCGGCCCCGATCTCGTTCGGCGCGGAGCCGAACACCGAGCTGACCCCCGTCAGCCTCGGCCTGCCGGGGTCGCTGCCGGTGATCAACGAGGCGGCGGTGGATTACGCGATCAAGCTCGGTCTTGCGCTGCACTGCCAGATCAACGAGTGGAGCCAGTTCTCGCGCAAGAACTACTTCTACCCGGACATGCCGCGCGATTACCAGATCTCCCAGTACGACAAGCCGACGAACGGCGAAGGCTACCTCGACGTGGAGCTTGAGGACGGCACCGTGTTCCGCGTGCCGATCGAGCGCGCGCACATCGAGGACGACGCCGGCAAGAACACGCATGTGGGCGGCGCCGACGGCCGCATCGAGGGCGCCGACCATTCGCTCGTCGACTACAACCGCGCGGGTGTGCCGCTCATCGAGATCGTGACGAAGCCGATCGAGGGCGCCGGCGACCGCGCGCCGGAGATCGCCGGCGCGTACATGCGCGCGATCCGCGACATCGTGCGCGCGCTCAACATCTCGCACGCGCGCATGGAGCAGGGCAATATGCGCGCCGATGTGAATGTCTCGCTGCGCCGCGACCCGTCCGACCCGTTCGGCACGCGTTCGGAGACCAAGAACGTCAATTCGTTCCGCGGCATCGAACGCACGATCCAGTACGAGATCTGCCGCCAGGCCGCGATCCTCGACAAGGGCGGCGAGATCCTGCAGGAGACGCGCCACTGGGACGAGGCCTCGCAGGCCACCGCCGGCGGCCGTGTGAAGTCCGACGCCGACGACTACCGCTACTTCCCGGACCCGGATCTGGTGATGCTGCACATCACGCCCGAGCATGTGGAAGAGATCCGCAAGCAGATGCCGGAGATGCCGCGCGAGCGCCGCAACCGCCTCAAGGGCGAGTGGAACTTCAGCGACATCGAGATGCGCGACGTGGTCAACGCCGACGCGCTCGACCTGATCGAGGAGACCGTCAAGCTCGGCGCCACGCCGGCCGGCGCCAAGAAATGGTGGCTCGGCGAGCTTTCACGCGAAGCCAACGCGAAGGGCGTGGCCCTCGAGGAGCTCGACATCACGCCGCAGGCCGTGGCCGATGTGGAGCGCCTGATCGCGGACGGCAAGCTCAACGACAAGCTGGCCAAGCAGACCGTGGCGTTCGTGCTCAAGGGCGAAGGCACGCCGGAGCAGGTCGTGGAGGCCCATGGCTTCAAGGTCGTCTCCGACGATGGGGCGCTGCAGGCCGCCGTGCAGGAGGCGCTCGACGCGAACCCGGATGTGGTGGAGAAGCTCAAGGGCGGCAACATGAAGCCGATGGGCGCCATCATCGGCGCGGTCATGCGCGCCACGAAGGGCCAGGCGGACGCCAAGGCCGTCACGAAGATCGTCATGGAGAAGATCAAGGGCTGAGCGCGCGTGCGCGTGACCGCCTGACTGTGTGCCTGCCCGGGGCCGTGCGCCCTGGGCAGGCACACCTGTTTTTTCGGCGTATATCCGGCGTTTGTTCGACGACCTCTTAGCATACAATGGAAAGATTGGAGGATGTGGGATTCTCTGATGACAGGATTAAAGGAATGATCATGGTTGAGACAGACGACCGTCTGCAGGGGGAACAGGACCGCCCGCGGGAGCTGCCCGCGCGCATTGACATACCCGATATCAGAGGGGAAATGGTGTATCTGCGCCCTGCCACGCAGCAGGACCTGGAGAAGATGGACGCCATAGACGCATACGTGAACGCCTCGGGGCTCACCGGCAAGGACCGCGTGGCCGAACGCGCCGCCGTGCATGCGTGGGTGCTGCGTTCGGAGGCCTGGGCCAACGGCACCGACGCCGGCAGTGGCATCGACGACCCCGAACAGCGCCGCACGATCGCGTGGTCGTTGATGACCACGACCGACGACTGCGAAAGCGAGACGGTCGACGCGCAGAGCGCGACCGAGTTCCTCGGCATGATCTTCCTCATCGACATCGACGGCTGGGCGCGTTCGGCGCGCATCCAAGTGATCCTGGGCAAGGATTACCGTGGGCGCGGCTATTCGCGTGATGCGATGCCGCGCGTCATGACCTATGGATTCGCCGAACCGCCGGAGGGCCTGGGGTTGCACCGCATCTGGGTGGCGGTGCCCGAAAAGAACACGCGGTCGTACTCCGTCTACCAGTCGCTTGGCTTCGTGCCGTCGGGCGTCTCGCGCCATGCCCTGTGGGACAACCGCCTCGGCAAATACCAGGACCTCAACGTGCTCGACACGCTCGACGACGAATTCGATCCGGTGCGCGCGATGGACGCGTTCGGCATGCACGTCATAACGTCGAACCCGGGCATGGAAAAGGCGCTTTCGCAGCATGAGCACACGCTCGCGATCCGCAAGCAGCAGCTGCTCGCCGAATCCGGCGCCGTCATGGAGCCGGACGCGCAGGGCGACACAACAGACAAGGCAGGGATCGGCGAGCGCATGCGCTCCGATTCCGAGCGCATCGCGCAGGACGCGGTCGAATCGGAGAACACGTGGCCGTACAATTCGGCGGAGCGCAACACGTCGAAGAAGGCGTGGTGGCGCACGTTGGGCCACGACCGCATGAAGCGCCGCGCGCACACCGACGCCGACGACCAGTGAGAGCAAGGACACCAAAAGGACACCATGAGCGCAGAAGACCTCGACAACTATGAGACGAACGCCGAACTCGCGTTGTACAAGGAATACCGCGACGTGATCAAGCTGTTCACCTACGTCGTGGAGACCGAGCGGCGGTTCTATCTGGCGAACAAAGTGGATTTCAACGTGCGTTCGGCAGGGCAGGACGTGTATTTCGACGTGCGCCTGACCGACGCATGGGTGTGGGACGTGTACCGTTCCAGCCGCTTCGTCAAGAACGTGCGCATCGTCACGTTCAAGGACGTGAACGTGGAGGAAGTGCAGAAAAGCGACATCGACATTCCCGAAGGAATGTGAATCCGTCAGCCTACACCGAACTGAGTGGGGCCAATGGTCATGCCACGCCTTACAATCGTAAGGTGAAATCCAACGATGCGCCGTCTTGTGTGGCGTTTTCAAGCCAGGTTCGCCGGCAATCCCCGCATATCACCATGGTGACCATGACCATAGGCCGCCGGCGGCCACTGTGAACCTAAAGGAGTGCAACAGCGTGTCTGACAAGGAATCCGTAGTCATCATCGGCGGCGGCCCCGCTGGGCTGACTGCCGCTTGGGAACTGATCAAGGATGGCGGCGACGCGCGCTACGACGTGACGGTGCTCGAGGAAAGCCAGGAGTTCGGCGGCATCGCGCGCACCGTACGCCACAATGGCAACCGCATGGACATCGGCGGCCACCGCTTCTTCTCTAAAGACGACCGCATCATGCAGTGGTGGGCGCAGACGCTGCCGCTGCAGGGCGCGCCGTCGTACGACGACAAGAAGCTGGGGCGCAGCCATGAGCTCGAACCGGGCGGCCCCGACCCGGAGAAGACCGACAAGGTGATGCTCAAGCGCCACCGTGTCTCGCGCATCTTCTGGAACAAGCATTTCTTCGATTACCCGATCTCGCTCTCCGTGTCCACGCTCAAGGCGATGGGACCGCGCATCACGGTGGAAGCCGGGTTCTCGTACCTCAAGTCCGTGTTCCACAAGCTGCCGGAAGACAATCTGGAGAACTTCTACATCAACCGCTTCGGCCGCAAGCTCTATTCGATGTTCTTCGAGGGCTACACCGAGAAGCTGTGGGGCCGTCACCCCTCCGAGATCTCGGCCGACTGGGGCTCGCAGCGCGTCAAGGGCCTGAGCATCATGGGCGTGCTGAAGAACGCCGTGCAGAAGCTGCTGCCGAAGAAACGCAGCAACGCCGAAGTGGAGACGTCGCTCATCGAGGAGTTCTGGTACCCCAAGCTCGGCCCCGGACAGCTGTGGGAGACCGTCGAACAGAACTGCGTGGACGCGGGCGTGACCGTGCTCACCGGCGCCAAGGTGGTGGCGATCCACCGCGAGAACGGCGTGATCGCCTCGGTCGACTACGAAGACGCCGAAGGCAAGCGCACCACACTCAAGGCCGACCAGTTCATCTCGTCGATGCCGGTGAAGGACCTTGTGGAAGCGCTCGACACCGAGCAGGACCCGGCGCCGCAGGACATGGTGGCCGTGGCCAAGGGCCTGCCATACCGCGACTTCGTGACGGTGGGCATCCTCGTCAAGCGCCTCAAGCTCAAGAACACGACCGACATCCCCACGCTCGGCAACCCGCCGATCGTGCCGGACTGCTGGATCTACGTGCAGGACCCGGGCTACAAGGTGGGGCGCCTGCAGATCTTCAACAACTGGAGCCCCTACCTCGTCAAGGACGTCGACGACACCGTGTGGATCGGCCTCGAATACTTCTGTGAGGAAGGCGACGACTTCTGGAACATGACCGACGAGGAGGCCACGCGCTTCGCCATCAAGGAGCTCACCCGCATGGGTGTGATCAACGGCGCCCACGAAGTGCTCGATGCGCACCGCGAACGTGTCAAGAAGGCCTATCCTGCCTATTTCGACACCTACGACCAGATGCCGGAACTCGTGGAATACCTCGATTCCTTCGGCAACCTGTATTGTGTGGGCCGCAATGGCCAGCACCGCTACAACAACATGGACCATTCGATGGCCACCGCCATCGAAGCGGTGGGCAACATCAAGGAACACCGGACCTCGAAGAGGAACGTGTGGTCCGTCAACACCGAAAAGTCCTACCACGAATCCAAATAAACCCATAAACCGGCGGCCGGCGGCGCGGGGCCTCCATGGGGAGGAAGGCCCCGCATGCCGCTCGCACGGCGGGCATAGCGCGCCGTACAGTCGCCGTTCCGTTGTACAGTAGGGGACGTCCGGCGGAACAATGCCGGGCATTCCCCAAATTGACGACGGCATCGTCTGATGCTTGTTCGTACAACTCTTTGCTCAGCCATGGCGATCTTCATGCATGGCCAAAGAAAGGCACAACTCAATTGGCAACAACCTCAAACCTAGACGAGATGAAACTCCCGGAGCTCAAAGAGCTGGCCAAGCAACTGGGCCTGCGGGGCGTCTCCACCATGCGCAAGGGTGATTTGATTGCAACGCTGCAGGCCGCCCGCAGTGGCGGCGAAGCCCCGGCCGGAGTGACCGTGCGCGCCCCCAAGGCCGAGAGCGCCGCCGCCCAAAGGACCAAGAAGCGGGAACAGCCTGCGCCGGCCGCCGAGGAGCGGCAGCCCGCGCTCAAGGCACAGGCCGCCGCACAGGAGCCGGCCCAGGATGAGTCGCCGGCCCCGCAGAGCAACATGGAGATGAAGGTCACCGCACGCCGCGTGCGCAAGCGCCGCGGTGCGGAGGTGCCGGCCACCGGCCGCACCGACGACGAGGCCGCGAGCAAGGCCGCCGATGACCTGCTCAGCACGCTCGACCTGCACGGCGACGGTCAGAAGCAGGGCCGCCGCAACGCAGAACCCCGCCCACGCCGCGGCCGCCACGCCGCCGATGTGGACGAGCAGCCGCGCCACCGCCACGCCGAACCGCGCGAGGTGCCGCAGGACCTCGACGAGATCCTCGACTCGCTGCCCGTGCACAAGAACGCCGATCACGAATCGTCGAACACGCGCGCCGAGGCGCCGCACCGCGGCCGCAACCGCGCGAACAACGAGCGCAACGAGCGCGGCAACAACCGCCGCAACAAGAACCGCGACAACGACAAGCGCGAGGAGCAGCCCGCGGACCTGGTGCCCGTGGCCGGCATCGTCGACGTGCTCGATTCGTACGCGTTCATCCGCACATCCGGCTACCTGCCCGGCCCCAACGACGTGTATGTCTCGATGGGCCAGATCAAGAAGTACGGCCTGCGCAAGGGTGACGCCGTCAAGGGATCGATCCGCACACCGCACGAAGGCGACCGCCGCAACCAGCGCCAGAAGTTCGTGCCGTTGCAGTCGATTGATTCGATCAACGGCATGAGCGTGGAGGAGGCCTCGCGCCGCCCGCAGTTCAGCAAGCTCACGCCGCTCTACCCGAACGAGCGCCTGCGCCAGGAAACGACGCCGAACCGCCTGACCGGCCGTCTGATCGACATCGTCGCGCCGATCGGCAAGGGCCAGCGCGGCCTGATCGTCTCCCCGCCGAAGGCCGGCAAGACGATCACCTTGCAGAACATCGCGAACGCGATCGCCACGAACAACCCCGAGGTGTACCTGATGGTCGTGCTCGTGGACGAGCGCCCCGAAGAGGTCACCGACATGGAGCGCACCGTGCAGGGCGAGGTCATCTCGTCGACATTCGACCGCCCGGCCTCCGACCACACGACGGTGGCCGAGCTCGCGATCGAGCGCGCCAAGCGCCTTGTGGAACTGGGGCAGGACGTGGTCGTGCTGCTCGATTCGATGACGCGACTGGCCCGCGCCTACAACATCGCGGCGCCGGCTTCGGGCCGCATCCTGTCGGGCGGTGTGGACGCGCAGGCGCTTTACCCGCCGAAGAAGTTCTTCGGCGCCGCCCGCAACATCGAAAACGGCGGTTCGCTCACGATCATCTCGTCGGCGCTTGTGGAAACCGGTTCGAAGATGGACGAAGTGATCTTCGAGGAGTTCAAGGGCACCGGCAACATGGAGCTGCGCCTGAGCCGCGAGCTCGCCGACAAGCGCATGTTCCCGGCCGTCGACATCAACGCTTCGGGCACGCGCCGCGAAGAGCTGATCACCGACCCGCAGGAACTGCCGGTGATCTACCGCCTGCGCCGTCTGCTCGGCGGCCTTGAGCCCGAGCAGGCGTACCAGACGCTCGTGCCGCGCCTCAAGAAGACGATGACGAACCATGACTTCTTCGGTGCGATTCTGCAGCAGGGCGGTGGCGCGATCAACGGCAATACCGATCACTGATCCGCGTACGCGTACAGCATGAAGGGGGGGCGCTTCCCGTACAGCACGGGAAGCGCCCCCTTCAATGCATGGTGAGCGACGCTCCGTGCCCGCTCTGTCCGCATTTGGGCGCTCGGCGTATCGGCCCATGGCGTAGGGAGAACCGCCCGCATGCGCCTATTGTGGATAGAGGATTTGACGAGGTCATTCTGGAAGGCGTGTGCATGATGACTGACCATGGAAGCGATGCGTGTGCGTTAGACGACAAAGACCGTATTATCCTTGAATCACTCGAACATGATGGCCGCATGACGCTTGCGCAACTCGCTACGGCAGCCTCGCTCTCCGTGTCCGCCACACAGTCACGTGTGCAGAAACTCGAGCACAAAGGCGTCATCACTGGGTACAAGGCGATCCTCGACCATGAGAAAAGCGGCCAGCCGGTGAGCGCATACATCTCGCTCACCCCGCTCGACTACACCGAGGCGTCGCTGATCCCCGACCGGCTGCGTGACGTGGACGGCATCATCTCGTGCGACGCCGTCTCCGGCTCATCGAGCTATCTGCTCATGGTGCGCGTGGCGTCGACGCGCAAACTGGAGACGCTGCTCAACACAATCCACGCAGCGGTGCCGGTCAGCACCGACACGATGATGGTGCTGCGCCGCTATTTCGCGAAGTGAGCCCCGCCGCGGTATGCTCAACACCATGACTATTGAACACCAAGAACCGCAGCGTTCCGCTGCGCGCGCAGACGGCGAAACGGTCATCGATTCCGAAGGCGACTGGCACGACGCCGAAACCAAACAGATTGTGCAGCGCATCGAAGTGCTGCGCCAATCCATCGACAACATCGACATGGCCATAGTGGCGTTGCTGGCCGAACGGTTCAAGGCCACGACGCAAGTGGGGGTGCTCAAGGCCGAAGCCGGGTTCGCCCCGGCCGATTACACACGTGAGGAATACCAGATCGAACGCCTGCAGCAGATCGCACAAGGCGCCGGACTCGACCCGCAGATCGCGCTCATGTACAAGGAATTCGTGGTAACCGAAGCCAAGAAACGCCACAAGCGCATCGCGGACTCCGGCGACGACCCGGGCGTGCTCGACATCTTCGCATAGCCACCAACAGGAAATCACCACAGGAACGGGGAACCACACCGTGCACAGGAGTCTGCGCTGCATCTGCGGCGCCACACTGGCCGTGGCACTCGCGGCGGTCACACCCGCGATGCCCGCATCGGCCGCCACGCCATCGCCGGGGCAGCAGGTGGCGGCGCAGGACGCCGCCGCACGATTCGTGGGGCATGATGTGTTCACCACCCTCGAAGTGATTGACGCCCGCCGGTTCTACATCGCCCCGCGCGAAGGCGACAATGGGATCACCCACATCGCGACCAACGCCGCCCTGCCGTGGGACGCGAGCGTGGACTACACGCTCGACGGGCCGAGCGCCACCGGCGCGCAGGTGCACGGGGCGAAAGGCATGGTCGGCATCCATGTGCACATACAGCCCAACAATCTGGCACAGGGCGACATGCAGCGGTTCGCACGGCAATTGCGCCCCGTGGTGGTGTTCACCATCCCCACACGCGACTGCACCGACATCAGCGCGGACGAGGGCGTCTCGCTCACCCAATCGGGGCAGAGCACCGTGGTGGCGGCTACCGCGAATCCCGGCGAAGCCGTCGACTTCCGCGTATACGCCGACGCCAAGCGGTTTTCGATGAGCCCGGTGGCGCTCGCCGCGCTTTCCGCGGACACGCCCGACCATTACGCCAGCGCCCTGCGCACGCTTGCCGACCAGTCAGGACGGCTGACCTCGTCCATTGACGCCGACGCCAGCGCGCAGACTGCCAACGGCGCACACGCCGAGCTCATCGCCACCCTCGCCACACTGCGTGACCAGGAGCGGGCGCTCGCCAAGTCGGCGATCGAGGAGCGCACCGCAAACCACCAACGCGCGTTCCGTGATTACATGGCCGCATATGTGGGCTCGTACACCAACCACCTGTCCGGATCAATCGGCACCAAAACACAGCTCAGCGCGCTCATGGGCACCGCGGGGGAGCTCAAGGGGGACACGCCCCTTGCGCATGCGGTCACCGGACTGGCCACGGCGGTCAACGAGCTGAGCGATGCGCACCAGCACACGGGCGCCGCCGACGAGGTGGACCGGATCATCCAGCGCATCCGCCAGCAGGGCACGCAAGGGCTCGCCGAGGAGCTCAAGAAGACCGCGGGCGAGCAGACGCGCATCGGCGCCAAAGAGTACAGTGCGGGCCAGTCGCAGCTGTCGCAGGCCATGATCCCGTATTCCATGGCGTATACAGACGCCTACACCGCGCATCTCGACACACTCGCGGGCGGCAATGTGGGCGCCGCCGCGCAGTTCGAGCAGCAGGCGATTGAACAGACGAACGTGGACAACGCCACCGACCCCACGCTGAGCGGCGATATGCAGGGCGTGAACGCGGCGATGGCGACCTTGGCATCCGCGCGTGAGCACACCGGCGCCGGCAGTGCCGCACGGCAGGTCCTGCTGCGGTTCTCCGGCCGGTTCGGCGGCGATTCGGCCGGCACAGACGGCGTGGAGCCGATCAACGAGATGCAGCCGGCGTTGCGGCATTCGCCGCTCGCCCAGCAGGCATACCGCGACTGGTACACCTATTCGATCGGCGGCCGTGCCGAGATGCTGCGCGCCAAGCGCATCGCCGCGGCACGCGCCGAGGAGCAGAAGGCGCGTTCGGCGAACGGCGGCGATGACATGTCGACGCTCGTCAGTGTCTCAAATGATGACGCTTCAGCCGACGTGGCGAAATATGCGGGTTCGGTCACGAAGTCGCTCGGCGGCGGTGACTCCACTGCGACCGCGCAGGGCGGCGGCAGCGCCACGCATACGGGCGGTGGGTCGATTCCCGAAAGCGAACGGCTTGCCACACAGCTGGGGTATTCCGGCTTAGCGAACCACCAGCTGATTGTGCCCAGCACGCAGCACCTCATCGACGAGACCGTGCAGATCGGTTCGATGGCGCAGGCGCTCAGCGCCGCGGCCGACGCGATGGGCGCCGATGGCGCGTTGGGGCGGCAGGTGGCCGCCTCCGGCGCCGTGCAGGCGGGGGAGGCCTCGGCGTTGGATTCGCGCATGGTAATCGTCACGAACCCGTTGCGCTGACGGTCTTAGATGCAGAAAGGGGCGGGGTGGTGCCGTGTGCA
>OLPK01000817.1_pt1 | contig 26642 bp, 26 predicted proteins | sample 1672261 | NCBI WGS metagenome assembly OLPK01 (sample SAMEA3136665, study PRJEB25190) | human gut metagenome
TGCCACAAAGGCAAACCGGAGTCTAAATCAATAACTTTAGTTCCTATATGCCGAATTGTAGGGTTATAGGCCAAAATGTGTGTCTGGCTAGTCGGTGCTTCTCCATGGTGTGCTGGTGTGGAATTCGTTCCAGTCGATGCCGGTGCCGTATCGGGCCGGGATGCCGAAGACTTGCTGCCTTCCTTCGTCGCTGTGCTCCCATGCCTGTCGGTAGAGTTGCTCGATCTGCTCGTCGCGCCATGCGTGGCGGGCGAGCCATGCGGCGCGTTCGGGGTGCTCGGTGTGCTGGTGGCACCACCAGCACACCGCCTTGATGCGCCGGATGAGGCACAGGCCACGGTGGGTGCGCAGCATGGCGCGGATGCGCGCGTTTTGCGATTCGATGACATTGTTGCTGGTCGGTATCGGCCCGTCGGCGTCGATGTCGGGGTCCATGAACGTGAACATGGCCTGTTCGCGAATGCGCCGGCGCAGCATGTCGCGGGCCTTGACGAGGCGTTGGTGCAGGTCGTTCTCGCTGCCGTCGGCCCACATGCTTTTCTGCTCGAGGAAGTCCTTGTGGCGCAGCTCCCACGCGTTGTAGGCGCCCAGCCAGGCGGCCATGGCGCCGCCGTCCTTGACGCGCGTGAGTTCCTTGGCCAGGCGCAGCAGTTGCCGGGACGCCTCGTGGCGCGGGTTGGTGCCGAGTATGGCGCCGATGTCGGGGCAGATGTGGAACAGGCAGCGTTGCACGCGGGCGTGCGGCCATGCGTGCCTGAGGGCCTTGCGAATGCCGCCGCCCCCATCGCGCACGACGACCACGGGTTCGACCGATGCGGGCCATCAGGCTCATCCATGCGGCGCTGGTCTCGCGCCGGGCCACGTACCAGCCGAGCACGTGCCCGTCCCCGTAGGCGATGAGCACGACCGCATTGCGGCCCAGGTGGATGCCGTCGAGGTGCACCACGTCGTGGACCTGCCCGTCCATCGGGCACGGCGGCCACAGGCTCCAACCCAGCCCATTCCTGCGCCTGAGCGTCCGGTCGGGGACCGACGCATCCCGTTGCGTTTTTCCGGACAGCAGCCAATCGAGGAAGCCCTGCACATCCTCGGCGCCACGATCGTAGGAGTGGGTGACGCTGGCGCCGCAGCCGCGCTTGCCACACCGCCACCGGGTTCGTCCCGCGCTGGTCGTTCCGTTCTTCTTCATCCTGCCGCCGCAGCGCGGGCAATTCGGTGTTCTCATGACACCATGGAACCGGCACTCTCAAACCCGTGTCAAACCATACGGCAGTAAGGAAGAGGAAGGGGTTTCGGACACACATTCTGGCCGACCTCAAGAGTACCACCAAGCACTCTTAAACACCTCCGAACCCAATCAGGGGAACGCCTAAGACCCCATTTCGGACACACTTTTTGGCCTATAACCCGAATTGTATGGGTTTGCGATTCCGCGGCCGCCCGTGGATGCGCAGGCGGTAGAGTGGGATCCATCGACCGGACCTGTGGAGCATCGGCTGGTATGACAGCGATCGGGAGGCACAGCCAGCCCTGAGGGAGTGTAGTGGAGGAGCCTCATCCACCCTAATGGGGACGGGTCGTCAAGGTCGACAGGAAGAGAGGAGCGGTCGGCGTGCCGTACGCGCATGGAGCCCGTTGCGACACGCCGATTTGCTTTGTATGCATGAAGCATGTATATTGTCTTTTCGTTGCGCTGAAGTGATTCGGCGTGCAGTATTCCTGCGTAGCTCAGTTGGCAGAGCATCCGACTGTTAATCGGACGGTCACTGGTTCAAGCCCAGTCGCAGGAGCCACCAAGCCGCCTTCGGGCGGCTTTTTTGTATGCCTGTCCAGCCTTACGAGGCTGCCTGTTCCACGCAACGGGACAGATTGCGCGCCAGCTGTGCGATGGTGCTGTCGAGCTTCGCGGTGTCGGTGAACATCGATGCGAACAGTGTGTCGAAACTGGAACGGAAATCCTCCGGCAACACGCGGCAATCGCGTTCGGCGATGCTCAGCTGCCGCTTTTCGCCCGGATGCGTCATGCCATTGATCGCGAACAGCACGTCGAAATACGAAGCGAGGAATGCGGCCACGCGGTGATTGACGCTCACCAGGTCGCCACGGGAGGCGGCTTTATGGATCTGCGCGTCGTATGCCGGCAGTGCGCCGTGGAGCAAGGGCATGTTGGCGTGGATGATCGCGTCGCGCAGCGCGTCCGGGTACGGCACATCGAAGCGCCGTTGGAGGGCCTCGAGGCGGCCGTGGCGGTCGAACACCACCTTGCAAGTGCGTAGGTTGTGCCACATGCACGTTGTATAGCCCAGTGAGGCCTCGTGCCCTTCGACCACGCGGCGCATGTCGGCCGCGAACCCATCCAGGTCGCGGTGCAGCAGGTCCAGATCCACACCGTCGCGGAACGTGCAGTTGTCTTCGTACTCCCAGTAGTGGTTGCCGATCTCCATGACCGTGCAATAGCGGGCGAGCAATGCCCTGCGCGCCTCTTCGTCAATCGGTGCGGTGCAGTAGAGATACACGTCGTAGTCGGAACGGGTATCGTGTAGGCCCGATGCCTGTGATCCGCCGAGTGCGATTGCCTCGACTTGTGGCAGTTCCTGAAGCTGGGCGAACAGTTGGTGTGCGAGGTCCATGGTGGCTCCTTTGCGTTGTGCCAGATGCGGGTTGCGCCTCCATGCGCGCACCGCAAGCTCCAACATATCAATACTTTCCGAAAGAAAGAAAATGAGGCCACAAAGTGGACAATCAATCTTGCGTATGATGGCCGAAGAACAATCATGCGATATGGCGTGCGCCGGCAGTGTCGTCGTCCCGCCACGTGTGCGGCCTATGTGGGAAAGAGGTGCGTATGAGTGCCAATGGCATCGACAGGAAGGCGCTTGAGCAGCTCCATGCCGAATCCATGGAAGAACAGGTCTCCTATTACCGGCGCCCGTTCATGGTGCTGTGGGCTGCGGTGCAGGAAGCATCGGTGGAACTCGAAGAGGACTACGGCATGTCGGCCGAAGTCGCGCAGGTATGGGTCGCCGAACAGCTGCGGCAAGTGGCCGATTCGCTCGTCGACCGCCTCGCGGAGAAAGCCGTTGCGCACGGGGTCAGCAAATCCAACGTGGCGCGCGCCGCAGGAGCCGACCCCACAAACGCACTGCGCCGCTTCCCGCGCCTCACCAGTGACGCGCCACGCGAACGGCTCCTCATCGACGATGTACTAGACGCCTTGGAATGACACGCACACCGAATCCGACACGCCGATGCCGGACCGTCCGACCACATCGCCCCTCCCACATTGGCACACGGCTGCGCGACGGTGCATACTGTGCCCATCCACGGCATCGGCACAGAAAGGACGAGACCATGACACCGAAATCAAGGGAAGAGCACATCGCGCGCATCCGCAGAAGGCGGGCGGCTGATCCGCGCGGGAATCGCGCACCGCGAAGGAATGATGCGCCGTGCCGCAGCATTCGCGCTCTGCAGTGCGCTGATGGCGGCCTGTCCGTGGGGGAAGGCCGCCATCAGCGCACGGGCGGACGAATCGTGTACAGCCGGCATGGTGATGCCAGTGCAAGGCAGTGAGATTATCGCGCGATTCGACGGGCCATACCAAGCGTGGATGGCCGGGCACCGCGGCATCGACATCCGTGCACAGAAAGGGGATGAGCTCGTCGCGCCCGCCACTGGCATCATCAGCCACGCAGGCACCGTCGCCGGCAAATCGACGGTGAGCATCCGCGTACGGTCATTCACACTCACATTCGAACCGGCGCAGACTGCACTACCAGTCGGCACGCCGGTGCTGCGCGGCAAACCGTTCGCCAAAGTCGCCGGCGGCAGCGACCACTGCGACGATGCATGCGTGCATTGGGGCATCAAGCTGGGCAAAGGAGCCTATGAAGACCCCAAGCGATGGCTCACCTCGCAATCGATCCGGCTCGTACCCGTGGCGTAAGGCTCACAGTCCGGCTTCGGCGAGCGTGATGTACCCCGGGTCGATGAGCTCGGTCTTCATATTGCCCGCGCTCACCGAGAGCAACGGCAGGTTCATCGTCGGCACGTTCTGGCCATAGAGGTCCTGCACACTGACGAAGTCCAGACCGTCAAGGGAATCACCTTGGGCGAAGGCCGCACAGATCCGCGCAAGGTCGGCGGCGCTCGCGACACGGTCGACGAGGCCGGTCGCCCATTGCTTGCCGTTCACGATGTTGGGCATGGCGCTGATATACGCGCCGAAGCCGGTGACGATGGGCCAGCGGTTCTGCGCCTTCTGGTTCTCCTGACGCACCCCCTCGGGTGTGCTGAGCGAGGGGGCGCGCGTGGGGTCGGGTACGCGGTTTTTCTGCAGGTCCTGCCTGCCCGCGATGTTGCCGACGATGTCGCCGATGGTGATCGACGGGTTGACGTCGGCGGCGGACCCGGTGTACTTGAGTGCGGTGAGGCCCTTGACCACGCCGTTGGCCACATAATCGTTCATCGCGATCACGCCGTCGATGCGCACGTGCCCTTGGCCATTGGCCGGCCGGCCCAGCCGTTGCCGGAACTCCGTCTCGATGCTGTCGGCATCGGTGGCCTCGATGGTCACGTCACGCCAATCCTGCGCCGTCGTGGATGCGGTCGTCCTCATCGACGGGCTGAGCACTACGCCCGAGCGGAAATACGGCCCGATGACCTCCCATACCCCACTGAACACCTCGCGTGCGAATGCCTCGTCGAGCTGCGGATAGTCGGAGTCCGCGTCATAAGGCAGCAGGATCTCGATGTACTTGGGGTTGTACCGGCTTGCGCTGTCCAACTGCAGTTTGCTGACGAGTTGACGCGCCTGCAGGCGCCCTATCTCGCGGGCCGAGCATAGGCTCACAAAGGCGTCCGGGGTGAACCCGGGCAGGGGAGTGGCGACCACCACAACGTGCATGCCCGCTTTCTTCGCCAATCCGAGTGCGCGCGTCATGCGGCTAAGGGATTCATCCAACGATTCATCAGTGGCGTTTTCTTCGGCGAGTGATTGTGTGACGTAGTCGCCGTAGCGTTTCACCGTGTCGGTCATCGGTGCGGCCGGGGCGACAACGAGCGTCGTGGACTGCGCTTCGGGGTCGGCGCTTGAGCCGTCCGTAGAGCCGTCGAGCGCATCGACGACATAATCCTGAATGCGGTGGCTTTGCCGTTCCAAGTCGGAATCGGCGTGGGTCTGCACATGGTCCGCCTCGAACCCGCGGTCCTCAAGCGAATCCTTGGTGGCGTCGGCGAAGTCATGCCAGGAATTGAGCGGCACATCCTGCGAGACGGTGAATCCGTCGTTCGGCAGGAACAGCGCCACCGACCCCGTGAGCCTTGTCTCTCCGGCCACGGTTGTGGTGCTCGTGGGGGCGGGGCTGGCTCCCGACCCGCAGGCGGCGAGCGGCAACGCCATGCATAGGCATGCCGTTGCCGCCAAGAGTCGTCGTGCCGTTGAGCTGCTGTGGATACCCACCATACAACCGCCTTGTCAAGTCGAACGTGTGCATGTGCACCGCCGATTGTACCCGACATATGGCATAGGGCCCGCCTCCCTTCATGGTCGGCGGGCCCTATGGGTCGGGATTGCGTCAGCGTTCCTGCAACGCGCGGCGCAGGTTCATGTCGAGCGCGTCCATGAATCCCTCCGTATCGAGCCACTCGTGGTCGGGGGCGATGAGCATCGCGAGGTCCTTGGTCATCTGGCCGCCTTCCACGGTCGAGATGATGGTCTGCTCAAGGGTTTCGGCGAAGTCGGCTACCGCTGGGGTGCCGTCGAGCTTCGCACGGTGCTTGAGGCCGCCGGTCCACGCGTAGATCGAGGCGATCGGGTTCGTCGAGGTCTTTTCGCCCTTCTGCCAACGGCGATAATGGCGCGTCACCGTGCCGTGTGCGGCCTCGGCTTCGACCGTCTGGCCGTCCGGCGTCATCAGCACAGAGGTCATCAGGCCGAGCGATCCGAAGCCTTGGGCCACGGTGTCGGACTGCACATCGCCGTCGTAGTTCTTGCATGCCCACACATAACCGCCGTGCCACTTGAGCGAGCTGGCCACCATGTCGTCGATCAGGCGGTGCTCGTACGTCAGGCCCTCCTGCTCGAAACGCGTCTTGTATTCGGTGTCGAACACCTCAGCGAAGATGTCCTTGAACTCGCCGTCGTATGCCTTGAGGATCGTGTTCTTCGTGGACAGGTATACGGGGTAGCCGCGCATGAGGCCGTAGTTGAAGCATGCGCGCGCGAATCCGCGGATCGACTCATCGAGGTTGTACTGCACTTGTGCCACGCCGCTGCCGGGGTAGTTGAACACGAGGTGCTCGATCGGCGCCGAGCCATCCTCGGGCGTGAACGTGACGGTGAGCGAACCGGGGCCCGGCACCTTGAAATCGGTCGCCTTGTACTGGTCGCCGAAGGCATGGCGGGCCACCACGATCGGCTTGGTCCATCCCGGCACTAGGCGTGGGATGTTCGAGATCACGATCGGTTCGCGGAAGATCGTGCCGCCCAGGATGTTGCGGATGGTGCCGTTGGGGGATTTCCACATCTTCTTGAGGCCGAACTCCTCGACGCGCGCTTCGTCCGGGGTGATCGTGGCGCATTTGACGCCCACATGCTCGCGCTTGATGGCCTCAGCCGCGTCGATCGTCACTTGGTCGTCGGTGGCGTCGCGGTTTTCGATGCCCAGATCGTAATAGTCAAGATTCACGTCCAGATACGGCAGGATCAGTCGGTCCTTGATGTCTTTCCAGATGACGCGGGTCATCTCGTCGCCGTCGAGTTCGACGATGGTTCCTTCGACCTTGATTTTGGCCATGGGCTGCTTTCCTCCATGAGTGCTGATGCGTCCAACAGATTCCCCATATGCATAACGCATCCATGTTTCCGGTCGTGCACAATGTCCAAAAACACGTGGTGCACCGTGGCCCGCGCCGTGTCACGGCGGGGCATTAGCCTTGGAGCCATGTCTCAGGAAATTGAAATCGGCCTCGGAAAAAAAGGCCGCATCGCATACGGGCTCGACGACATCTCGATTGTGCCGTCGCGCCGTACGCGCGACCCACAGGATGTGTCGACCGCGTGGCAGGTGGACGCCTACGAATTCGACATCCCGGTGATCGGCGCACCGATGGATTCGGTCACCAGCCCGAGCACGGCGATTGCGATGGGCAAGCTCGGCACGCTCGGCGTGCTCGACCTTGAAGGCTTGTGGACCCGTTACGACGACCCCGAGCCGATTCTGACCAAAATCGCCGAACTGCCGATCGGCGAGGCCACCGCGTACATGCAGCAGGCATATGACGAGCCGATCAAACCGGAGCTCATCGCAGCGCGCCTGCACGAGATCCGCGACGCCGGCGTCACCGTCGCCGGCTCGCTTTCGCCGCAGCGCACCCAGCAGTACTATTCGACCGTGCTCAACGCGGGCGTGGATTTGTTCGTGATCCGCGGCACGTCCGTCTCCGCCGAACACGTCTCCACCGACCATGAGCCGCTCAATCTGAAGAAATTCATCTACGACCTCGACGTGCCCGTCATCGTCGGCGGCGCCGCCAACTACACCGCCGCGCTGCACCTCATGCGCGCCGGCGCGGCGGGCGTGCTCGTGGGCTTCGGCGGAGCGGCCGTCTCCGCCAATCGCAACACGATCGGCGTGCACGTGCCGCTCGCCACCGCCATCTCCGACGTGGCCGAAGCGCGCCGTGACTACATGGACGAATCCGGGGGACGCTACGTGCAGGTCATCGCCGACGGCGGCATGGGCGATTCCGGCAGTTTCGTGACGGCGTTGGCCATGGGCGCCGACGCCGCGATGCTCGGCGCCCCGCTCGCCCGCGCCACAGAGGCGCCAGGGCACGGCACCCACTGGGGCGCCGAAGCGCGCCATGCAAGCCTACCGCGCGGCATGCGCACGAACGTGGGCACTGTCGGCACACTCGAGGAAATCCTCTATGGGCCGAGCCATCTGGCCGACGGCAAGACGAATTTCATCGGTGCGCTGCGCCGCGCCATGGCGTCGACGGGATATGTCGACGTGAAGAACTTCCAGCGTTGTGATGTGGTGGTGACGCCGACCGGGCAGTGACCGGGTCTTCCTGCGCATTGGACCGTGTGGGCCGCCGTTCCCTATGGGATGGCGGCCCACACGCGTATATGCGGCGGGGGCGAACCGGGGCGTGTAGCAGGTATATATATCGAAATTGTGAAACATTGGATATTTATACTATACATTTTCTTTAATTAACAATATGTGTAGAAAATAGAAATAATTTGTAAAGCTTATTGCATTCCCCCTGTTGGCGCAGTCTGTGGTTGCAATAATTGGGCACGGTTGGGCGTAATACGACCCGACCGGTCCAAGGCGATATGCCACCACAAACAGCAAAGGAGGATAATGACCGAACAGAAGATAGAGGAACTCGAACCGGTCACCCCGTTCATGATGCGAAGGCCGGAGACGCTGCCGTCGTTCGACGGCGTGATTCCACTGCAATCGTCTTCGGAGCCCGCGCGCTACCGTGTTGTATCGTGTCTGTCGCGTACATTCAACGCGGAACAAGTCCACGAACTCGTCATGCACGTGTGCCGTGTGACCTGCGTGGCCGTCGAAATCCTGCGCAGGCGCCAGCCGAGCCGAATCCTCGCGAAATTCGCGAAGCCGGAATGCATCGAACGGCTCGAATACATGCGTTCGCTGCTTTCCGACTACATGGAGGAACTCGCAGTGCTGCACAAGCGGCACATCTACCCGCCAGTTGAGTTCGTCTGGCTCAATGGGGTATTGACAAGCGAATGCAAACTCGACATCTCGTTGGGTATGCGCGTCGGCGCGCAGACCCATGTGGGAGGCTTGGTGTTCGAGCGCAAACGGGGCCGTTGGATCTGCATGATGGTGGATATCGGCTGATGGCGAGCGTGCGGGCGTGTGGGTTATAGTGGAATGCATGCTCAGGGAATATGGACTCGACAACATCTATGTCACCACTCAGAATGACACCGTCTATGCATTGCTTTCGGACCGCGCGTTGGCGGATCCGGACGATCTGATAGCGCAGTGGAAGGATGAGCGCACACGGCAATGGAACGACGTGTACGCCGGTGAGATGTTGGCACAGGTGCGCAGCGTGGCCAAAGGCCTCATGGCGCTTGGCGCGAAGCCGGGGAGCACCGTGGTGATCTACTCCGCCACATGCTATGAATGGGGCGTACTCGACTTCGCCTGTGCGGCCATCGGCGCGGTCTCCGTGCCGATCTATGAGACCGATTCCATGAAACAAGCTTCCTCGATCGTGCACGAGGTGCACCCCTCGATCGCCTTCGGCGGCGATGAGGCGCACACCCAGACGCTCGAGGCGATCGCCGAGGTTGAAGACGTGCTCACGCACGTCTTCAACCTGAGCAACGGCGCGCTTGAGGCGTTGATCAATCTGGGTGAGGGTGTCAGCGACGATGCGCTCGATGAGGCGATCGCGCGCGTGCGTGCCGATGACCTGCTCACCATCGTCTACACATCCGGCTCCACCGGGGCCCCCAAGGGCGCCATGCTCTCCAACCGCAACTTCACGCACATCGTCAAGAACGGCTACGAAGTGCTTCCTGAGATGCTCTATGGGCCAAGCCGACTGCTGCTGTTCCTGCCCCTCGCGCATTGCTTCGCGCGCTACATCCAATACACGGCCATCGGCGGCCACGGCGTCGTGGGCTATGTGCCCGGCGCCAAGCACCTGCTCGCCGATCTGCGCGGGTTCAAACCCACCTATCTGCTCGGCGTGCCGCGCGTGTTCGAAAAGGTGTTCAACGCGGCCTCTCAGAAAGCCGGCGCCGGATTGCGCGGGCGCATCTTCGCGAATGCGGTCAGGCATTTCGAGGACTGGTCCAAGATGGAAAGCGAGCACAAGCACCCATCGCTGGCCATGCGCATGAAGCATTCGTTCTACATGAGCACGGTCGCCACATCGTTCCGCTCCGCGCTCGGACCGAACCTGCGCTACCTCGCGTGCGGTGGCGCTCCGATCAACACCGACCTTGTGCACTTCTTCAACGGCATGGACGACATCACGTTCATCCAGGGCTATGGTATGACCGAAACGGCCGCACCGATGATGGTGAATTGGCAGAAGGCCAACCGACCCGGCTCCGTGGGGCGCCCCGGTCCCGGTATGGCGGTGCGCACCGCCGAAGACGGGGAAATCGAAGTCAAAGGCCCCAACGTGTTTCTGGGGTACTACAAGAACCGCGAGAAGACCGACGAGGTGCTCGAGCCGAGCGGCTGGCTGCATACCGGTGACCTCGGGTACATCGACGATGATGGGTTCCTCTATATCACCGGTCGCAAGAAGGACATCATCATCACCGCCGGAGGCAAGAACGTCTCGCCGGCGCCGATGGAGAACGCGATCAACGAATGCCCGATTGTGGCGCACACGGTCGTGGTCGGCGACAACAAACCGTTCATCGGTGCGTTGGTCACGCTCGACCCGGAGATGATCGGAAGCTGGCTCGCCGAACGTGGGCTGGACCCCCACATGCCCCTTGAGGACGTGGCGCATAGCGACGCTGTGCATGCGTACATCCAGCAATACGTGGACCAAGCCAACGCCAATGTGTCGCGTGCGGAATCGGTGCGCAAGTTCATCGTGCTGCCGCACGATTTCAGTGTCGAGGAAGGCACGATGACCGCCAGCATGAAAGTGGTCCGGCCGAAGGTGCTCGCCGCGTACGCCGGGGTCATCGAGGGCGAGCTGTACGCTCCTGTCCCGTCGAACCGTCCTGTGCCCGTGAGCGTGCAGATTCTGGAAAGCACCACGGAGACCGTCAAGAGGGCAGGCGAATCGATGCGCCACGCCTCCGAGAACGTCTCGCCGCGTGTGCGCCAGGCGATCGACACCGTGCAGGAGCGTTTCGGCGAATGGCAGCAGGACCATGCCGAGACCGCGGAAGACGCATCGGCGGCCAAGGAGCCGCCAAGCCAAGAAGAGGAGAGGTAGTACCGTGACAATCCGAGACATACGAGTGGTTCCCGACCCCGTGCTACGCACGCCGTGCGATCCGATCACCGACATCACGCCGGCCATCCGGCGTCTTGTGGACGACCTGCTCGACACGGTGAACGACCCGGGTCGTGCAGGCGTCTCCGCGAACCAGATCGGCGTAAGCCTGCGTGCGTTCTCGTACAACATCGACGGCACGATCGGATACATCCTTAACCCGGTGCTGGAAGAGACGAGCGGCGAACAATACGGTGACGAAGGTTGCCTGTCGCTTCCAGGCCTGTGGTACAAGACGCCGCGCGCGGATTATGCGCGTGTGCGAGGCATTGATCTGGACGGCAACGAGGTCGTGCTCGAAGGCTCCGGGCTCATGGGCCGCATGCTGCAGCATGAGACCGACCACCTTGACGGGCACCTGTACATCGACCGTCTCGAGAAGGACGAACGCCGTGCGGCGATGCGCCGCATGCGCAGTCTGAACGCCTGAGCGCATGATCACCAAGGCCCGCACCACGCCCACGCCGCGTGGTGCGGGCCTCATGCTACCATGTGCAGTTGGTGCGCCAACCGGCGCCCGCCGCGTTCGCGAGCGGTGGCGCCACCCCTAATATCGTCAACCGGCGTGCCGCCAAATTCGCGCCATGTACGCGAAGGCCCGTGTCGGTCGGTCATCGCACACGATGACTGCACGCGGGAACGCATGGCCAGGCAATAACCGACAGGAAGGTAGTAATACCATGGCTCAGATTACGATGAGCGAAATGCTGAAGGCCGGTCTCCAGTTCGGCCACCAGACCCGCCGCTGGAACCCGAAGATGAAGCAGTACATCCTCACCCAGCGCAACGGCATCTACATCATCGACCTCTTCAAGACGCTCGACCTGATCGACGTCGCCTACGACTTCATCAAGACCACCGTGGCCCACGGCGGCACCGTGCTGTTCGTCGGCACCAAGAAGCAGGCCCAGGAGGCCATCAAGACCCAGGCCACCCGTGTGAACATGCCTTACGTGTGCGAGCGTTGGCTCGGCGGCATGCTCACCAACTTCCAGACCGTCTCCAAGCGCGTCACCCGTCTCAAGGAACTCGAGGAGATGGACTTCTCCGACGTGCACGGCTCCGGCCTGACCAAGAAGGAGCTCCTGCTCCTTGAGCGTGAGAAGGACAAGCTGGAGAAGCAGCTTGGCGGCATTCGCAACATGAACCGCACGCCGTCCGCGATGTTCGTCGTCGACGTCAACAAGGAAGCACTGGCTGTCGAGGAAGCCCACAAGCTGGGCATTCCGGTCGTCGCAATCATCGACACCAACTCCGATCCGGACGTCGTCGAATACCCGATTCCGGCCAACGATGACGCCATCCGCGGCATCGAACTGCTCACCACGCTGTTCGCCGACGCCGTCGCCGATGGTCTGCTGGAGCGCTCCGGCAAGTCCACCAAGGCCGAAGGTGAATCCGATGCGCAGCCGATGGCCGCCTGGGAGAAGGAACTGCTCGAGAACGACGAGAAGACCACCCTGCGTGAAGACGCCGTGGTCACCGAGAACGCCGTCCTCAAGGCCGACGAGAAGGAAGGCGCTTCGTCCGAAGCGGCCCGCGCTGACGCGCAGTTTGAGGAATCCGAAGCGAAGCAGGACGAAGAGTCCAAGTGACGTTTTCCGGTGGCGCGCAAGGCGCGCCACCGCTTCCAATCGTTACACCATTCATCAATCAAGGAGATATCAATGGCAGCCATTACCGCAGCATTGATCAAGCAGGTCCGTGAAGAGACCGGCGCAGGCATGATGGACGTCAAGAAGGCGCTCACCGAAGCCGAAGGCGACGTCGCCCGCGCCAAGGAAATCATCCGCGCCAAGGGCATCCAGGCCGCCGGCAAGCGTGAAGGCCGCAAGGCCCAGGAAGGCACGATCGCCTCCACCGTCGTCGACTCAGCCAACGGCCAGACCGGCTATGCCGTCGAGCTCAACTCGGAGACCGACTTCGTGGCCAAGACCCCGAAGTTCGTCGACTTCGCCGACACCGTGCTCGCCGCGGCTGTCAAGGTCAACGCCAACGGCATCGACGATGTGCTCGCCGCCCCGAGCGACGAAGGCACCGTCAAGGAATCCGTCGAAGAAGCCGCCGCGCTGTTCGGCGAGCATGTCAAGATCGGCCAGTTCGCCAAGATCGAAGGCCCGCGCGTCGAGATCTACGCGCACAAGAAGTCCGCAGAGATGCCGCCGAGCATCGTCGCGATGATCGCCACCGATGAGGCCGGCGCAGCCGTGGCCCATGAGGCGGCCCTGCAGATTTCCGCCATGGGCGCCCAGTGGCTGTCGCGCGAGGACGTGCCGGAGGACATCGTGGAATCCGAGCGCCGCGTCGCCACCGAGAAGTCCCTCGCCGAGGGCAAGCCGGAGAAGATCGTTCCGAAGATCGTCGAAGGCCGCCTCAACGCGTTCTTCAAGGAGAACGTGCTGCTCGAGCAGGCCTATGTCAAGGATCCGTCCAAGACGATCGGCGACCTGTTCAAGGAAGTCGGCGGCCAAGCTCTGGCCTTCGCCCGCCTCGAGGTCGGCAAGGGCCCGGAGGCCGACGCCGAGTGACTTTGACGGCATAGCCCACGCCGGGCATGCCGCCCACTGTCGTGACGGGGTTGTCGACGCATGCGAGCCATGCGCCGACAACCCCGTTTTCATATGCGTCCCGTGGTGTCGCGCGTCATGGGTGCGGTGTCGCACCGGGCCGATACGCTAAACAACGGTAAGACATGAGATACATGTGCAGAAAGGTGCGGCATGGCACTTGACAACACCGAGGACAAACCTCGTAGAGTATTGCTCAAACTGTCCGGTGAGGCATTCGGCGGTGGCCATGTGGGGGTGGACACCGGCGTGGTCCGCCGCATCGCTTCGGAAATCGTACCGGCGGTCGCCCAAGGGGTGCAGGTCGCGATCGTGACCGGCGGTGGCAACTTCTTCCGCGGTGCGGAACTGCAGCAGGCGGGCATCGACCGCTCGCGCGGCGACTACATGGGCATGCTTGGCACCGTCATGAACTGCTTGGCGTTGCAGGACTTCCTCGAGCAGGAAGGGCAGGCCACCCGCGTGCAGACCGCGATCACGATGGGGCAGGTCGCCGAGCCGTACATTCCGCTGAAGGCCATCCGCCACTTGGAAAAGGGCCGCGTGGTCATTTTCGGCGCCGGTGCCGGCATGCCGTATTTCTCGACCGACACGGTGTCGATCCAGCGTGCCCTCGAAATCCATTGCGACGAAGTGCTCATGGGCAAGAACGGCGTGGACGGCGTGTACACCGCCGACCCGCGCAAGGATCCGCAGGCCAAGCGCTTCTCCGCGTTGAGCTACAAGCGCGCCCTGGTTGACAACCTTGCGGTCATGGACGCTTCGGCCATGGCCATGGCGCGCGACAACAACCAGAGCATCCGCGTCTTCGGACTCGAAGAACCGGGCAACGTCACGGGAGCCCTCTTGGGCGAATCCATTGGTACGCTGGTGTCCAATGGAGAATCGCACCTCGCCTGACGGCGGGCGGGCACGACCAATTCCATATCAAAGGAGAACAACATGGCAAATCTTGTGGACCAGGCCAAGGGCCAGATGGAGAAGTCCATCGAATCGACCAAGGAGAACTTCGCGGGCATCCGCACGGGCCGCGCGAACCCGGCTCTGCTCAACGGCATCACCGTCGAGTATTACGGCGCCCCGACCCCGCTGAAGGCCGTGGCGACCATCGGTGTGCCGGAGCCGCGCACGCTTTCGGTGACACCGTTCGACCCCTCGCAGGCGAACGCGGTGGAAAAGGCGCTGCGTGACTCCGACCTGGGCGCAAGCCCGCGCCGCAATGGCGCGCAGATCCTGCTCACCATGCCCGAACTGACCGAGGACCGCCGCAAGGAATACGTCAAGCTCGCCAAGACCAAGGCGGAGGATGGCAAGGTCGCGGTGCGCAACATCCGCCGCAAGGCCAAGGAATCCATCGACAAGGCCGTCAAGGACGGCGAGATGGGCGAGGATGAGGGCGAGCGCCTGCTCAAGGACCTCGACAAGGTGACCAAGCAGGTCACCGACCAGCTGGATGCGCTGCTCGACAGCAAGCAGAAGGAGATCATGGAGGTGTGACCTCCCCACAGTGAACGGGTGCGCCGCATGCATGCCGCCGTCGCACGGCGGCCCTCCATGCGGCGCACCCGTTCGCATTATTCACGACGAACCGGTTTTTCGAAGACGCGAGGCACCGCATGAACTCCACAACACCACCGAACCATCAGGCCGAAGAGGCGATTGACGCCATCAACAAGAAGACGGGCCGCAACATGCCGCAGGCGATCGGCACGGCTGTGGTGCTCATCGTGCTGATCCTTGCATGCCTGCTAATCAGCCCCGCGCTGTTCGCGCTGCTTGTGGTGATCTTCATGATCCTCGGCTTGTGGGAGCTCCGTGTGGATTTCGCCGTCCGCAACCTCAACATTCCGATCGGCACGCTGTGGGTGTGTTCCACCGTCTCGTTGTGCACGGTGTATCTTGCGCCGAACCACGTGGTGGCGATGGGCGCGTGCGCGTTGGGTACGCTTGTGCTTGTGGGGATCATGGCGAGCCTGCAGATATCGCTCAATGGCCGGGCGGGCAAGGCGTTGGCCACCAAAACGCTCACGTCGCCGTCGGCGGTGCCGTCCGACGGCACGCCCACGCACAGCAGGCTGACGCATGTGGCGGTCTCCATGTTCACGGTGCTGTACATCCAAGTGCTCGCCTCGTGCATCATCATCCCGCTCACATTCCACGGGCACCCTGTGTCGCATGCCATCATGATCGTGTTCATCCCCGCGTTGAGCGATACCGGCGGCCTGTTCGCAGGCGCCTGGCTTGGACGGCACAAGCTGTGCCCAGGCATTTCGCCGAAGAAATCGGTCGAGGGCCTGCTCGGATCGATTCTCTTCGCGATGGCCGGGGCCTACGCCGTGTTCGCCTGCACCTATGACCAGACCATGTGGGCCACACGCTGGTGGGTGCCCGCGGTGGCCGGCGTCATGATCGGTGTCGTCGGCACATTCGGCGACCTGTGCGCCTCGATGATCAAACGCGATCTGGGCATCAAAGACATGGGTCATCTGCTCAAAGGCCATGGCGGTGTGTTGGACCGCGTGGATTCCATTCTGCTGGCCGCACCTTTCACGTGCGTGCTGCTCTGGATGACGGGACTGTGATATGGAGATGGAAACAACCACGACCGAGCATGCCGTGGAAAGCGGCATCACGCCGGGTGGCACGACCGGCGCATTCCGCGACGTGCTGGCCAAGGACCACGCGCGCCGAGGCAAGCCGCCGGTCCACTTCACCGACATGACGCCCGACGAGCGCATCGAGGCGGCGAAAGAGATGGGCCTGCCGAAGTTCCGCGTCAAGCAGCTCGCCAACCATTACTATGGCCATTTCGACACCGAGGCCGCGCAGTTCACCGATTTTCCCGCCACGGCGCGCCAAGCCGCACAGGACCTGTTCTTCCCGACATTGATCAGCGAGGTCACACGGCAGGTGGCCGATGACGGGCAGACGGTCAAGACATTGTGGAGCCTGTTCGACGGTTCGAAGATCGAATCCGTGTTGATGCGCTACCCGAACCGCACCACATTGTGCATCTCGAGCCAGGTGGGCTGCGGCATGGGATGCCCGTTCTGCGCCACCGGCAAACTCGGTTTGACCCGCAACATGTCCACTGGAGAGATCCTCGAACAGGTGCGCATCGCCGCGCGCATGATGAGCCGCGGGGAAGTGGCAGGAGGTCCGGGCAGACTCAGCAACATCGTGTTCATGGGCATGGGGGAGCCGATGGGCAATTACCGCTCCATCATGAGCGCCGTGCGGCAGATCAGCGCCATGCCTCCTGAAGGGTTCGGCATCTCCGCGCGCAACATCACCGTGTCCACGGTGGGCGTGGTGCCGGGCATCCGCAAACTGGCGCAGGAGGGCATCCCCGTGCGCCTCGCCGTGTCACTGCACGCCCCGAACAACGACCTGCGCGATGAGCTTGTGCCGATGAACAAACGCTTCAATGTCGAGCAGGTGCTCGACGCGGCGCACGACTATTATCTGGCGAGCAAACGCCGCGTGAGCATCGAATACGCACTCATGCGCGGCATCAACGACCAGGCCGAACATGCACACCTCCTAGCGAAGAAACTCAACCATTACGGTGACAATTGGGCACATGTCAATCCGATTCCGCTCAACCCGATCGAAGGGTCGAAGTGGACGGCCTCGAAGCCCGAGGACGAACAACGGTTCCTTGAGATTCTCAACAACGCCGGCGTCACCGCCACACTGCGCGACACGCGCGGGCAGGACATCGATGGTGCGTGCGGCCAGCTCGCCGCGAAAACCACCGAGCGCGCATGATGGCGCAGATATGGGAACCGGGGGCATGCCAACCGCATGCCTCCGGTTCCCATAGGGCAGAATCGTGCGCCGCGAAGGCGCGGCGGCATTGACCGCACGGCAGTTGGGCATGAGCGCGGACACTGCAACGGCATTCCATATGCAGATGTGGATCCATGTGCACGGCATCGCGTCGATGATCGTGACGCACTACCTCGATTGGGACGAACAGCACATCGTCGACGCGATGAGCGTGGAGTTCCACGCGCTCAGTGCGTCCATCGCCAACCAGCAGGGAAGTGGAGGCGTGCAATGACCGCGACAGACCAACAGGAAGCCATACGTGCCTAAGGGCTGACGAAGCGATTCGGCGCCACAACCGTCGTCGATGGGCTCGACCTGACCGTGATCAACGGTGAGACCTTCGCGTTGCTCGGCGTCAACTGCGCGGGGAAAAGCACCACGATCGCCATGCTCACCCAATTCGGCTTGGACCAGGTGGCGCACCAACGCGCCCACACGCTTTCGGGTGGCATGCAGCGCCGCTTGAGCATCGCGATGGGATTGATCACCAAACCGAAGATCCTGTTCCTCGACGAGCCCACGGTCGGGCTTGATGTGCTCGCACGCCATGAACTGTGGCACACGCTCACCGTGCTCAAAGGCGAGGTCACCATCCTGCTCACCACGCATTACCTCGAAGAGGTCGAATCCCTCACCTTCGCATTCGCCATCCTGTTCGGATTCCAATGGAGCGCGCGCGTCGTGGTGGGCATCGCGGTCATCCTGCCCACGGCGCTCATGTACACCGCGATCGGATTGCTGTGCGGCACCCTCGTCAGCGATAAGGCCGTCGGTGGTGGCATCTGCGGGGACATGCTCACCACGGTCTCTTTCATCCTCTCCGGACTCACCATCCCGCTGACGGTCATGGGCCACGCGTTCCAGACCATTGCTCAGACCCTGCCTTTCTATCACGCGGCGCAAATGGCGAATGCGGCCATAGCCGGAGACTATGGCCGCATCTGGCCGCACATGTGGATTGTCCTCATCTACATGTCCATATTCGCCGCGGCCGCGATCCTCACCTTCACGATGCGAGCACGCAACCGGTAGACCACATCAGACGATGATGTCGTCATCATGCCTGCTCCGGGACGTTTTGACCGCTTCGATGATGACCGAGGAGATGCCGCACAGCAGGCCGCCGATGACCCACGACAGCCAGAACAACCCACGTGGACCTCCATCAAACCCGAAGAGCATCGTCAGACCGACAATCGTGGCGATCATCATAATCGTACCGCAGATCGCGCCATTGATCATCTCATACGAGTCATTCAGGCCCTCCGCCTCACGGTACTCCCGCTCCGCGGCCTTGTTGTATTCGGCAAGATCGAGACGGCCGAAGTGCATGCCTCCATATACGATGGCCGCCACGCCACAGGCCACCAGCAACAAGAACACGCCAACCGGCCATCCATCATCCACATGCAGATACTCATCGGAGAAGATCAACAGCGCAAGCCCAACAAGAATCAGACCAATGCCGCCAATGAGTGCCGCCGTCAACGTGCGCCTCGCCTCCGCATGGTCTTGCTCCGTATAGAAATCCTCAACATAGGGATGACTGCGCATGAACGCGGAATGCCCAAGCCCGGCGGGAACCAGAAACACCAAGCCAATGATGACCCCAAGCACAATGCACAGGAACATGAGGAAATCATTGAACGGACTCACCCCAAGGATGGAATTGTCCGCATCGAAAAACATCCCGGCGCCGACACCGAAAATGATGGCAAAGATGCCCGCCGGAATCTTCGCGTCAAAACTGCGCATATGGGCCTCATACCCCGTGATGTCCCGCGGCAATGGTGCGGGATTCTGCTGGAGCATGGACAGCGGCGGGCGCTCACTGATCGCCGCTGGGACACCCGTGTCGTCTGGCTCATCGGCGTGCCCCTGCGCGGGTGACGCGTTCCGACGTGGCCGGGCCACATCGCCGATGACAAGGTCGTCGAGCGTGACGTCGAACAGGTCGCAGATCACGAGCAGCTTATCCATCTCCGGGTACGCCTTCTCGCTCTCCCACTTGCTGATGGCTTGGCGGGAGACGCCCAGAAGCATCGCCAATTGCTCTTGCGTCATGTTTCGCTGCGCCCGCAGATACTGCAGATTGGTCTTGAAATTGCTCATCATCCTGTCCTTATGTTCGAGTCGCTCCCATTCGAAGAAGGAGCCATGGCCTCACTATGCAACACAACGAGACGATCCGTCCACCATCCTCTGGTTGCATCACACAACGCAACCGCAATTCGGCACGCAACCGATGGTTGCATCCGCGACATTCCAACGATTCCACACATACAGCACCAGCGGCGCGCATACGAACCCATTTCACGATGTGAGCGCCAAACCGTACACCAAAACCGATGTAACAGGGAATCAGTACTCTTAACACCAGCACAACCGGCTACGCGCACCCGAGTAGAGATGGAGACCCAAACATGTCGTTGGCGGTACGAGTGATCCCTTGCCTGGACGTCGATGCAGGACGCGTCGTCAAAGGCGTCCACTTCGAAAACCTCAAGGACGCCGGTGACCCCGTGGCGCTCGCTGCCGAATACTACCGCCAGGGCGCCGATGAACTCACGTTCCTCGATGTGACCGCCTCCAGCTCGCACCGGCAGACGATGGTCGATGTCGTCACACGCACCGCCGAGCAGGTCTTCATTCCACTGACCGTGGGCGGCGGTGTGCGCACACCCGAAGATGTCGACTCGCTGCTGCGCTGTGGCGCGGACAAGGTCGGTGTCAACACGGCGGCGATCAACGACCCCACATTGATCAGCCGTGTGGCGGAACGTTTCGGCAGCCAGGTGCTCGTCCTTTCTGTCGATGCGCGCCGCGAACAGGGGGAGTGCCACACCCAGTCGGGCTTCGAGGTCACCACCATGGGCGGCCGCAAATCCACCGGCATCGATGCGCTGTGGTGGGCCAAGCGCGCCGAGGAATTGGGCGCCGGCGAGATCCTGCTCAATTCGATGGACGCCGACGGCACCCAGCAGGGGTTCGATTTGGAGATGATCTCGGCGATGCGGCGTGAGGTGTCCATCCCGATCATCGCCTCAGGCGGCGCGGGCAAGGCCGAGGATTTCCCGCCGGCGATCGCTGCGGGCGCCGACGCCGTGCTCGCCGCGTCGATCTTCCACTTCGGCAAGGTTACAATCGGCGAGGTCAAGAGCGCCCTGCGCGCCGCAGGCTATACCGTGCGCTGAAGCCACGCACTGGCGGCGGAGGCCAAGCCCGTTTACAATGCTTGGGGTAAGTGTGATATCTGGATGGAAACGATGAACGACGAACAATTCGACAATGCAGTGACACTCGATCCGCGCATCAAGGCGCGGCTCAAATACGACGGGCTCGGCCTCGTCGCCGCCGTGGTGCAGCAGTACGATTCCCGTGAGGTGCTCATGGTCGGCTACATGAACGATGAAGCCCTGCGCCGCACGCTCACCGAAGGGCGCGTGACGTTCTGGTCGCGTTCCCGGCAGGAGTATTGGCGCAAAGGCGACACGTCGGGTCATGCGCAGTATGTGAAGGCCGTGCATCTGGATTGTGACGGCGACGCACTGCTCGTCCAAGTGGACCAAGTGGGCGCCGCATGCCATACCGGCAAGTATTCCTGCTTCGACGAAGGCGGCCCGCTGCCGGTCGTGGTGGGATCCCGGGACCACAGTGAGGGGGAGGCTCGATGACGCAGTGCAGTGTGACCAATCTGGAGTGGGGCGAGACCTGGCCCTCGCGTGAACTGTTCCAGGCGCTGGCCGATGAAGGCTACCGCATCATCCCCATCGTGCGCCGCCTGCTCGCCGATTCGATCACGCCCGTCGGATTCTACGAGCGTCTGGCGAATGGCAGGTCCGGCACCTTTATCCTCGAGTCCGCGGAATACGGCGGATCATGGAGCCGGTACAGCTTCATCGGCGTCAATGCGATGGCGCAGTTGCGTTCAGATGGAGGTCAGGCGAGCTGGCTTGGCACTGTGCCCGTGGGTGTGCCCAGCCATGGTGACGTCATCGACGTGGCCCGCGCCACGCTCGAAGTGCTCAAGGCGCCACGCGTCGAAGGATTGCCCAACCTCACCAGTGGATTGGTGGGTACCGTCGGATGGGACGCGATCCGGCATTGGGAGCCCACGTTGCGTGCCACGGCGCCAGACGAGACGGGGCAGAATGAGCTCGTGCTCGCGTTGGCGACTGACATCGCCGTCGTCGACCACGTCTCCGGTTCCGTGTGGCTCATCGCGAACGCCGTGAACGTGGACGACAAGCCCACCCGTGCCGACGAGGCGTACCGGGCCGCGGTCGCCCGCCTCGACACGATGGAGCGCGACGCCGCGACGCCGACGCCCGGCGAATTCCGCGTCAACGTGCGCGACACTTCCGTGCCCCAGCCTCAATTGCGCTTCCGCACCGCGAAGCAGGTGTATGAACAGGCGGTCGAGCGGTCGCGCCAGCACATCATCGACGGCGACGTGTTCCAGGTGGTGATCTCGCAGCGCCTCGATATCGATTCGCCGGCGGACCCGTTCGACGTCTACCGCGTGCTGCGCACGCTCAACCCCAGCCCGTACATGTATTTCATGGCCCTCACCGACGCGCAGGGCCGTGATTTCAACGTCATCGGATCAAGCCCCGAAACGCTTATCAAAGTCGACGACGGGCAGGCGATGACCTTCCCGATCGCCGGGTCGCGCCCGCGCGGCGCCACACCCGAGGAAGACGAGTTGTTGGCGAAGGAATTGCTCGCCGACCCCAAGGAGACGAGCGAACATGTGATGCTCGTCGACCTGTCGCGCAACGACCTGAGCCGGGTATGCCTGCCGCAGACCGTCGAAGTCGTCTCGTTCATGGACATCAAACGGTTCAGCCACATCATGCACATCTGCTCGACGGTCACCGGAACGATCGATCCGGCGCTGTCCACGTTCGACGTGTTCACGTCCGCGTTCCCCGCGGGCACGTTGTCCGGGGCTCCCAAGCCGCGCGCGGTGGAGATCATCGATGAGCTCGAGCCCGCCGACCGTGGCATCTATGGCGGTACGATCGGCTATTTCGATTTCTCCGGCAACATGGATATGGCAATCGCAATCCGCACCGCATTCATCCGTGACCATGAGGCCAGCGTGCAGGCTGGTGCGGGGCTTGTGCTTGACTCGGTGCCCGCCACGGAATGGCAGGAGACGCGCAACAAGGCCGAGGCGAGTGTGGAGGCCATCCAGATCGCGGCCCAGCTCAAGCGACTGTAATCGCGCACGCGTATACGACAGCAGCCCGCAGAACGTCATGTTCCGCGGGCTGCTGTGTAGTGTGGGGATGGGCGCTGAACTACTCGGCCTTGTCCTCATGGTCCTTCTTCATTTCGTCGAGCTTGGCCTCTGCCTTGCCCTTGAGCTCTCCGGCCTTCATCTTGATTTCGTCGGCCTTGACTTCTGCCTTGCCTTTGAGTTCACCGATTTTTTCTGCCATATCAGCCATGATAGGCTCCTTTCGTGGTTGCCGCCGTTTGTGCGGCTCATCCCATTACACCATGCGCGGTGAGCGCGCCGGGCTGGATTCCTCGTGTGGGTGAATGCCGGCCGGCCCTTGAGGTGTGCTATGAGGGTGCCTTGGCGCTATGGCATAAGGATGGGGGCTGCGATCTAATCGAATCGCAGCCCCCATCACACGGGCTATGCCTGAAGCCAAGCAGGCGAATCAGTCATCGAGGTCCAGCTGACGGCCGAAACGCTCGTTGAGCTCCACTTGATCCTCGGTGGCCTTGGCTTCCAGATCGGCTGCCTTGCCGGCCGCCTTGTCCTTCTTGTCGTCGGCCTTGTCGGTGATCTTCTCGAGCTTCTTCTCGGGGTCGCCGGCGGCTTCGCGGATCTTGTTGTCTTCCTTGGCGATTTCCTTGGCCGCATGCTCTTCGGCGCGCTCGGCGCGCTTCTCGTCACGGTTTGCTTCATGTTCCTCGTGACGTTCTTCCATGTGGTCCTTGAACTCTTCGAATTTTTCCTTGATATCTGCCATAACCGGCTCCTATCTACAAATGAATGCTACGTATTTATTAGACCACGTTTCGCATCGGTCCCCGGGTTTTTCGCCCTATAGGGGAAAACGGCGCGTCCGCATCCATGCCTCGCCCGGGTGCGGTACCGCCCCCACGGCTCACCATGCAAGATAGGGCTTCAGAGGTGTAACCCGCTTGCCTTACAGTTACGCATGTCGGCAAACTCATTGAAGGAGGACCATTGTCTGTGCTTGACGAACTGGTAGCGGGCGCGCTGGAAGACCAGCAGGCCCGTGCACGCGAAACGTCACTGGATGAGCTGAAGGCCATGGCGGCCCAGGCTCCCGCCCCCCGTGACGCCAAGCGATGGCTCAGGCACGATGACGGCATTCCGGTGATCGCGGAGATCAAACGTGCATCCCCGTCGAAAGGCCACCTCACCGACATCCAGCATCCGGGGGAGCTTGCGGCCGAATATGCCGCCGGCGGCGCGTCCGCGATTTCCGTGCTCACCGAAGGACGTCGGTTCCTCGGCTCGCTCGCCGATCTCGACGAGGTTCGTGCGGCCGTCGACATCCCGGTGCTACGCAAGGATTTCATCACCACCGACTACCAGATATGGGAGGCGCGTGCACACGGCGCCGACCTGGTGCTGCTCATCGTCGCCGCGCTCGGCGATGACGAACTGGCGCATCTGCTCGCACTGACGCACGAGCTCGGCATGACCGCCCTCGTGGAGACGCATACGCGCGAAGAGATCGACCGTGCGATAGCGGCCGGTGCACAGGTGATCGGCATCAACGCGCGCAACCTGAAGAACCTCAGGGTAGATGTGGGCACATACCGCGAACTCGCGCACAATCTGCCCGATGATGTGATCAAGGTGGCGGAATCCGGCGTGTTCGGCGCAGTCGAAGTGCAGGACTACGGACGTGCCGGTGCGGACGCCGTCCTCGTGGGCGAAGGCGTGGCCACGGCGGACGACCATGAACTCGCAGTACAACGTCTAGTAAAGGCAGGAGCAGCAGTGAAAGCTTCGGAACAAACCCCGCTGAGCACGCACGAAGGGCCGTACTTCGGCGAATACGGCGGCCGGTATGTGCCGGAGGCGCTCGTCAGCGCCCTCGACGAACTCGAGCGTGTATACGCGCAGGCCAAGGCCGACCCGGAATTCCACAAGGAGCTCGCCCGTCTCAACCAGCAGTACGTCGGGCGTCCATCGCCGCTCACCGAAGCGCCGCGCTTCGCCGAGCGCATCAAAGAACGTACCGGCTTGGGCGCGCGCGTCTTCCTCAAGCGTGAGGACCTCAACCATACCGGCGCGCACAAGATCAACAACGCGATCGGGCAGGCGCTGCTCGTCAAGCGCATGGGCAAGACGCGCGTCATCGCCGAGACCGGCGCGGGGCAGCATGGTGTGGCCACCGCCACCGTGTGCGCGATGATGGGGCTCAAGTGCCGCATCTACATGGGACAGATCGACGCGCGCCGCCAAGCGCTCAATGTGGCCCGCATGCGCATGCTCGGCGCCGAGGTCGTGGAGGTCACCCTCGGCGACCGGATCCTCAAGGACGCGATCAACGAGGCATTGCGCGACTGGGTCACCAATGTGAAAGATACCCATTACCTGCTCGGCACCGTGGCCGGACCACATCCGTTCCCCGCGATGGTGCGCGACTTCCAGAAGATCATCGGCGAGGAGGCCAAGGAGCAGCTGCAGGAATGGTACGGCATCGACCATCCCGACGCGATCTGCGCATGCGTGGGCGGCGGATCAAACGCGATCGGCATCATGAACGCGTTCCTCGACGACGACCGGGTGAACCTGTATGGGTTCGAAGCCGGCGGAGAGGGCCCCGAATCCGGGCGCCACGCGATCCGGTTTGCGCCGGGCACAGGCGAGCTCGGCATGTTCCAAGGCGCCAAGAGCTACCTGCTGGAGAATTCCGAAGGCCAGACACTTGACACCTATTCCATCTCCGCCGGCCTCGACTACGCGTCCGTCGGCCCCGAGCACGCGTGGCTCAAGGACATCGGCCGCGTGACCTATTCCTGGGCCACCGACGGCGAGGCGATGAGCGCGTTCAAGGACCTGTGCGAGACCGAGGGCATCATCCCCGCCATCGAAAGCTCGCATGCCATCGCCGGCGCCTACAAGGCGGCGCTCGACCTCAAGGCCAAGGGCTACGAGCACCCGGTGATGATCATCAACGTCTCGGGCCGCGGCGACAAAGACATGAACACGGCCGGCAAATGGTTCGGCTATCTGACCGATGAACAGAGCAAGGCACTCGAAGCGAACGGAGCACAGGGCAACAATGCGTGAATTCAACGAGACGATCATCGAAGTGGAACAGGACGGCACCCCCTCGGGCCAGCCGCTGGGCATCAGCCATGCGCCGAGCCGTTGCGGCGAGCTCTTCGCCCGCTACAAAGAGCGCAACATGCCCGCCTTCATCGGCTATCTGCCCTTTGGATTCCCCGACACGGAGCTGTCGCTTGAGGCCTTCCGCACTATGGTCGACAACGGCGTGGATATTGTGGAGATCGGCCTGCCGTATTCCGACCCGGTCATGGACGGCCCGGTGATCCAGGCGGCCAGCCAGATTGCGCTGCGCAACGGCGAGCGTATCGCCGACGTGTTTCGCGCCGTGGAGACGGTGGCCAATGCCGGGGGCATCCCGCTCATCATGAGCTATTGGAACCTCATCTTCCATTACGGTGTGGAACGTTTCGCCGCTGATTTCGCGAATGCGGGCGGCGCGGGCCTCATCACGCCCGACCTGATTCCGGACGAGGCGGGGGAGTGGATCGAGGCGTCCGACCGCCATGGGCTCGACCGCATCTTCCTCGTATCGCCCGATTCCACCGACGAGCGCCTGCGCATCGTCGCGAAGAACGCGCGCGGGTTCGTCTACGCGGCATCACGCATGGGTGTGACCGGCGAGCGCGACACGATCAACGCGTCGCCGGAGCGTCTTGTGGCGCGTGCCCGTGCAGCCGGTGCGCAGAACGTGTGCGTCGGCATCGGCGTTTCCACCCCGCAACAGGGCGCGACCGTCGGCCAATACGCCGATGGCGTCATCGTGGGATCGGCCCTCGTGCATACGCTGCTCGATGACCAAGGCGATGTCAAGGATCCGGTACAGGGCATGGGCGCGTTGGCGAACACGACCGCCTCTCTGGCCGAAGCCATCCATCACTGCAGGCTGTAATGCTTCTTGGGCGGGGCGCCACACCGTG